>Ga0179593_1647357_pt1 | contig 25398 bp, 36 predicted proteins | sample CZODoug2_1_08_16_FD_185931 | JGI IMG/M metagenome (GOLD analysis project Ga0179593, IMG submission 185931) | Vadose zone soil fungal communities from Angelo Coast Range Reserve, California, USA - CZODoug2_1_08_16fungal (PacBio error correction) | ecosystem: Environmental > Terrestrial > Soil >...
AGCCCCAGGTAGGGGGGGGAAAGTCACGAAGAATGGGGACTCAGGAAATAACGCTGGGGGGGTACGAGCAATAAAAGGTGGGGCGGGAGAAATTGAGGACAAAGCCAAAAAAGAAAAAAGGTGAGGGGGTTGCAAAATTAGGGGGGGATTCAGACTGGAGACGACTAGGAGTATGGATCTTGAGCTCTCAAGGAAAGAAAAATCCAAAATTTGGGGAAGGACTGAATGGGGGAATCAAAAAAAGAGACTTCAAAAATTAGGGTGAAGGGTAATGGGAAACAATGAACCTAAAGCGTAGAAGGAATCGAGAAAAATACTTGTCGGAAGAATCAAGGTAAGCCTAAAGAAGGGGGGGGGGGGGGGGGGGGGTTGCGATCAAAAAAAAAAAAAGGGGGTCGGGAGAGACGTTTTCGAAAAAGACTCCTCTGCCTGAGGGGCACCGGAGGGAGGATGCAGGGCGGAAAGTTCCGAGAAAAGGGGGAAAAAAAGAAGGGTCGGACTAGGCTTCCAAAAAAATGGGAAAAAAGGAAAATTTTATAACTGGGTAAAAAAAGGTTTAAAAAGACAACAACTCGGGAGGATGAAAGACTGTAGAAGGAAATTACACCGCCCCTCCATGGAAAGACGGGGGGAGGCTTGGAATCGCCCACGGGGGACGCGACCACTAGTAGAAGTTAATCAAATAAAGGGGGAAAGTACGGGGAGGTCCAAAGACGGGGTCCTCAAAAGAGGCTCGGAAAAATCAGAAAGGAAAAGAAGCGCCAAAACAGAGAGGGGGGAAGGGTTTAAAGTCCAGGGGAAGTGCAGAGAACGCGGCAAAAAGAACTGGTAAATCGCAGGAGCACAAAAGGGGGGAAACGAAAAATCTGGGGGTCCAAAAAAAAGATCAGAAAAGAGAAAGGGAAGGAAAAAACTGAATAGTCATGGGGAAGGAGCTTCAAAAACTCGAGGGGGGCTGCCAAGAAAGAACTAAAGGCTCAAGGGGGGGAATCAGAAAGTCAAAGAAAAGTATTGGAAAGGGGACAAAAAAAAAAAGCAAAGAGTGAAAGACCGGAAGCCTGGGAAAAGAAAAAAAGAAACTCTTCGGAGGGGGAAATCTAACCCGAACAAATTGAAACCTGACCCCATCGAAAAACTTGAGGAGAAAGGGGGTTGAGACTGGATACTTCAAATAATAAATAGGAGGAAAACGCCGAGGTGGGGAGCTGGAGCTGCATTAGGGAGACGAGAGACCCGGCAAGGAAAAACCGAAAAAACATAGGCGTGCAGGGGACGGAAGAAAAGGAAGTGAAGGTGAGAGGAATCAAAAAAAAAAACATGACGGCAGCCGGAAGGAAAGTTGGAAACTGGCAGGGACGGTGAGACAGGAGGGGAACCAAAAGACAACGGACGGCTGAGATTCACGAGAGGAAAAACCCAAGGGTCCAAAGGAACCTTAGAAAGAACTCCAAGGGAAAAACGGGGAAAGCCATTACACCGGAACTGCAACACGAAAAGCGGTCGTTGAATGACAATGGAGGATTTCAGGGGGGGGGGACTTGGAAGTCTCCACGGTACCTCGGGAAGCCAAAGACAACGGCGGGCAGGCTGGGAGGGACTGGTAGAAAGAGGGGAAAAGCGACCCACAGGAAAATAAGGAAAAAGAAGGGAGGAAGGTGCCGGAGACTCCGACCACAACAAAGGAAGAAAGAAAATCGAAACGAGAAGGAGGTAGGAATCTTCGGGAGCTGCAAGAGGGGGGAGGGGTGCATGTGCAGACACCAAAAGAAAAAAACCACAGTGAAACAACAAGAGGGTGTGCAGAGAAAGCAACGGGGGGGGGAACCCTTGGGAAGCCACAGGAAATGTCTGAGAAGGAAAAAAAGCGTATGGACACGGAAAAAGGAGGAAAACGCCGTGTCGGTGGGGAAAAAAAAAAACCGGGGGAAGGGACTGGAGGGGAAACCGGGGTGGAAAAAAGAACGGAAGGGTTTAAAGGGTGAAGGAGTAGGAGGAAAGAAGTGAAAAAGGGCTCTTTCAGGAATCTCAAGGGAGAAGGTTGTGAGGCAAAACGCCTCGCCGGGGGAAGACCAAGTCCCACCGCTTGAAGAACAAACGGAAAAAAGGCGGCGGGAACTGAAAGAAAAAACCTTGGTCAAGGGGGGGTAAGGAGCAGGATCCGGTTGAACGCATTTGGGGGTCGGGGAAGAACTTCGAGCGACAAGGCAAAGGGTGGGAATTAACAGGAGAAGAAAAAAGCTTGAGAAAAGGAGAAAGGGAAGGACTGAGAAGGAAGATCTCCGAACGCCATGGAGGGTCTTTAGGGGACCCAAAGGGGGGGAGTCTGGGGAAAAAAAGAAAAAAAAATACCTTAAAAAAAGCTACGAAAGGGGGGGAGGTTTGACTTTGCAGGGAAAGGGGAAGGGGTTTCAAAACTAAAGAAGAGGAAACTTATAAAGTAGGAAAAAGTCGAAGAACTTTTCAAAGGACCTCACGAAAGAGAAACTTTTGAAAAAAAATTGAATGCAAAAAGACTTTGAAGAATCGGAAGGTTTAAGCGGGGGGTAACAAACGTGAGGGTTCAGAGAAACTTAGAAGGTCAGAGGGCTGGGAGAAAGGGACCAAAAAAAGAAAAACCAACTCTGGAGGGGAATTCCGGGGGACCCCACTATATTAGGGCGACTCGCTTGGGAAGTGCGAAACATAACGGGGGGGAGAAGAGTAAAAAATCTCGGATTCAAAGGAACAGCACAAATCGGGCCGAGGGGCTTAAGGAAGGAAGAGCTTGTGTCTGGCTAAAAAAATCAAAAAAATAGGGGGCTGGAAAAAATTCCAACGGTCCCGAAGAGGATCATCTAAAAAACCGCCAAAGAATCTGTTTAGAAATGTTAATCGGGGCTGAACCGGAAGAAAATGTGGGAAAAAGTGGTCGTATGAAACGCCTTCGGGAACAGGGGCTTAAGGAAAGAACTGTACTTTTGGGGAAGAAACTCTTGGAACAAGATTAAAAAAAAGCGAAACCTTTCCGCAAAAAAGGTCCTGAAAAGTTGTGCTGAAGAGAATCCCTTGAGCAAAAGGTGGAAAAGCAGGAAAGGGGAAGCAGCGGGGAAGAAAAAACACTAGAAAAAAGGAAAAAAAAGGGGGGTATAGACAAGGTTCCTTGGGGGGGACTAGGGAAAGTACAGTCCTCAAAAGGGGAAATAGCAGAATTGAGGGGGGGGTGATTATGCAGTAACGAGGTGATGTTAAAAAAGCCATATAAACGGGAGAGGCTCCTTCCTTAAAAACGCAACGGAGAAGATTTTGGGGGTCCGAATATGAATAAAAAACAAAACCCGAAAGACTAAAATAGCTCGAATAGGATTGCGGGATCCACCCCTAAAGTTTGTCAGGGCAACGGGGAGCGCTGAAGCAGAAGGAAGCCTTCGTAAAGAGGACTACGGAAATAATCGGGGAAAGTCTACCGGCATAGAAGCCGGAAGGGGAACCAAAGGGGGTGGAGTCGGAGAGGAGGCGGCCAAGGGGCAGGCCTTTGCTGAGGGGACCGGTTCGACCAGGTAAGGGGGTTGAACCCCGCGGCTAAAAAGAATGAACTGGAAGGGAAAAACAGATATCAAGCCCCCGCAAGGTCTTCACTCTCTAGAACCCATTGGGGCCTGGGAAAGTTCAAGAAAAAATCAGGAAATTGGGGGAACCAAGGGGGGCACTAGGGGAGGAAACAGGTTAAATTAACGTGCAAGGGGACCGGAGATAATTTCTAAGAAAAGAAAAAAACCGGGTTTGCTGGTAGGAAAAAAGGGGAGAAAAGCTATCGGGAAGCAAATGAAAGAAGAATAATCCGTTGAGTTAGAAAAGACCGGGCAGAAAACCAAAGAAGAGGAAGTACTGAGGACGATCGGAGGAGAGTTCGCCTCCAAAAGGGTTCGTAAAAAACGGCGGGGGAGGGCCTGGGCAGGAGGTGCCGAAAAGAAAAGCGCTGGGGTCAGATCAACGATGAAATTCAAAAGGGGGAGCCGGCTCGTAGAAAAGAAAAAAGGGAAAAAAAAACCAAAGGGGTTGAAAAAGGGGAGAACCTTTGGGGACGCCTCAGGAAGACCATGGTCTAGAGAGGAGGGGGGAGGACGAGAAAAAAAAGTGTAGAGGCCTGGGGAGGGGTGGGAAACTAGAGTCAGGAAGAACATCAAACATTTGCAAGGAAAACCGACAAATGAAACTGGGGGGTGCGAGCGGGAAAGGGTGACAAAGGTCACAGAGGCTTGGTAGAATAGAAAGGAGTCCTGGAAAAGTTATAAAAAAAAAACTTTAGGTGGAAAAAGGGAAAGCAAGGTGGGATCTACAAAAAAAAAGAGGGGTTCCTAAGAAAAAGGTGTAGAAAATTTCTTCTTAAAAAAGTTCAGAGGGTCTCAAAAAACGTTAAAGCGGGGGAAGGGGGACCCAAAGGAGGCTTCAGAAAGGAAGTGCCTAAAAAGCAGATAAAGGGGTCTCTACTGGGGGGGAAAAACGAAAAGGAAGGCCGGAGGGCAACTTAGAAGGTTGGCTTGAACTGGGGGAGGTCCGACTCTGGAAAAACGCCTATGCAGAGAAAAAATATTTCCACTGGGGAGGAATAGAAGAAACACGCAGATATGGTAGAAGGAAATAAGAGGCAAAGACCTCACCTTCACGGAAAATAAGGATCCAGGGGGTCGTGTTTACAGGGGAAAACCCCGGGGAGTAGATAAAAGTAAGAAAAGAGAAAAAAACTCCGCTTCATGAAGGGTGAGAAAGAATCGAAAAGGGGTTAATGAAAATCGAAAGGGGAGCTCCGCTAAAAAGGATTGAGGAAAGATTCCGAAAAAATCTTCAAGCAAGATCACCAGGAAGACTTAGCTGGGAGGAAGGGGACTCGAAGGAAGGGGGTGGAAGAGGCCGAACGAGAAGCTAAGGCCTAGAGGAGAAAACTTCAAAATTTGAAAGGAAAAAAAAACACCTGAAAAAAAGAGAGGATTTGAAGGGGGGGGAAACTGAAAGGGGAGGAAGTGGAAGAAAGGAAACCCCGAAAGCCATCGGGAGGGATAAGTTAGGGGAAAGAAAGAACAAGAAAACCGAAAAGAAAAAGGAGCAAGGCAGTAAGTCAACCCTCCACGAAGGCGCCCGGGAAACCTCAAAAAAAGGGGGAGTTGGAGAAAAACTCAGAATATTAAGTCTGAGGGGGGGGATTCAAGAAAACAAAACGGGGAACTGAAAAAATGAACCGTCTGTGGTTCCTAGAAAACCTTCTGGGGGGGGAAGGGGGGGGGGGGTTGTGGAAAAAGGGGCTTCGCAAAGGAGGGTCTCACAGACCTCGCCCAAAAACAAAAAAAACGTGAAAGAAGATCGGAGAGCTATCTCTCTCAACAAAAGAGAAAAGACATAGGAACCTGCTGATAAAAATCCTATAAAAAACGTTGGTCAAAGGGATCTGGCGAAAAAGAGGACGCCAAAAACGGGGAGTGAAAGAGGGGACCACAACTGTTGAATGAAAAGAGAATCAAAGAAAGAAACTCCTGAGGAAAAAACAGACAGGTAACGAGAAAAAACTGGGTAAAAAACGCGGAGGGGGGATGCAGGAATGTTGAAAAATAAAGGGAAAGCGGGGGAAAAACCGGAAACCGAAGAAGTTGATGTCTAGGGGAGCCACAATGAAAGCGGAGCGGGGTGAAAAAGAAGGGTCAATAGGAAAAAGGTTGGAGGGCAGAGGTCATAAACTAAGAAACTCTTGGAAACGTCACAGAAAATCGAAGAAACTGAACGCTTCGGGGGTCTCGGGTTAGTCAAATCTAGAGAAAGGGATGGAAGGAAATCTGGAAAAGGGTGTTAGGAAACTTAGAAAAGTCCACCACTAGAAAACGACCAAATGAAAGAATAACAGAAAAAGACAGGGAAATAAAAAGTTCAGTGAAGAGCAAGAGAAAGACCGAGGAGACGACAAATTGTGGAAAGAAAAAGCTTCTCGTCGCGGGGGGGGAGAAAGTCTGAAGACCGCAGTAAAAACCGAAGAAAAAAAGGCCGGAAGGGAGGGGGGGTTCAGAAGAATGTTGAGAAAAACTGGGGCCACGCAACGGTACTGAGACAAAGGGAGGAGGAACTCTTTTAAAAGTCAACTAAAAACCTAACTTTGAAAAAGGTAATTGCAAGAAGGAGGCTTGAGGTTGAAGGAACGAAGTTATGGGAGGACAAATTGGAGGGATTAGCATAGCCTTGAAATGTCTCTTTGAGAAGAGGTCAAACCAAAAAAACTTAAGGGATTTAAAAAAAGGAGGAAACCGGATGAGTTCAAAAAAGCGACGGGGCTCCAAAAAAAAGGGTTTGAGTTGCTAAAAGGCAAAGAAATCTCAAATTCAAAATTCCTTCAATCTGGTCAAAGGGGAAAAGAAAAAGACCAACAACGAAGGAGAAAAATGAAAAACTCGGAAAATGTCAGTAACTTCTACAAATCGAGAGAGTCGAAAAAGAAAAACCAAAGTTCTCTGAGGTTCTAAGAAAAAACCAAAGAAGGGGCTAATAGGGGAGCTAAACAAGAAAAAAAGTACCTAAGGGGGGTTAAAAAATAAGGGAGGAATGGGAAACCATCCAGTATTGTCGAGCAAGAGAAAGGGAAGAACAAAATGGGGATGAAGCCGTCCAAAGGCTGCCCCTGAGGAGGAGGGGGGTTCCAAAAACGTTAACCAAAAGTAGGGGAAAGAAACACTAAGAAAACTTAAAAACAGGGGGGAGGTCCTCGAGGGAAGCCAAAATCCGGAAAAATGTTGAGAAGATGGGATCAGCAAAAAGTCAGAGACAGGGACGCAAGGAACACACGGAACAGGGGGGAAAAAGGGTGAACAGGGAAGAAACTCACCGATCGCTGGCAAGTGGAATCTAACCTAGGAGGGGGCTAAAACATGAAAAAAAAAAAAACCTATTCTCAATTGAAGATGGGGAAATCGCGTTTAAAGGGGGGAAATTAAAGAAAACTGAATCTCGGTCTGGAAAGTCATCTGAACGACCTAGAAAAAGATGATCCCGGCTTCTCGGGAAAAAGCCGAAAGATCGGAATAAACCCGAAAATCACTCTGGTGGGGCTCAAAATCAGAAACCGGGGGGGATTGGAGGGGGGGGGGGGAAGAAAACTACTGAAAACGGAGACCAAGGAAATCATTTGAGTAAGATAAACAAATCCATGGTGGAACCTTGGGGGGAAAAAGGCGGATAAGGGCAGACTTTTCCCGTTTTGAGCACCGTGGAAAAAAAAACCCCAGGGTCGGGGAAAAGATCTGAAGAGGAAAACCAAGGCCAAACGGTTTCGCGCTAACGTCCCATAAAAGGGGGGCGAAACATTGCGAGTGTCGAAGGCCGGAAGCGTGACGGGGGCTGGGAGGACTGGCACGCCAAAAACCACACTCCAAATTGGGAAAGGGGGAAACCGCGAAAAGGCTTCAAGAGGGGGGTGCCTGACCTCTACGTTCATCACGGGGAGAGCGTTCAGGACTAAATCCAAAAATCCCGTTGAAAAACCTGGGAACAAACTGGGAAGAAAGGCGTCGAGGAGGGAGTAAAAATGCACTATGAGGGGCCCTTAAAAAGGAGGAAAGACGCGAAAAAGCTGGTAAAAGCAGGCAGGAAAAAGAAGGAGCCAGGGTCGGACCGAGGAAAGAAAAGTGAACAGACAAAGAAACCCCCAAGAAATCACAAAAAGTTTTCGAAAAACTGAAACTCCAGGGGGGAGTGCTTCGGCAGAGCGAGACAACCGGAAGGGAACTATGGCAGGAGTCAAAAGGAAAAGGGAAAAATAACAGAGGGTTTGTTGGTTTCCGGGCAGAGGGAGGAGGCGGGAAACATCGAGGCCAAACCGGAAGAGGTGAAAAGGGAAAGGGGGCTGGGCGCAAAGATTAACGGAGGCTGGGAGGAAGCCAGCGCGAAAAGGGGGTTGTACAAAAACAAGTGTTTGCCTAAAAACCCCGCCCGGGAAAAAAAACTCAATTTAAGGCGTGGTATCAACAGAAGAAAACTCTGCCTGAAGAAAAAAGTCCAAAAGCCTGAAAGGAAGGGTCTCGGGGAGTGCAAACAAAGAAAGCAAACCTGAAACAGACCAAAAACGCGACTGTAGTACTGCAAAAAAACGTAAAAAAGGGGTCGAAGGACAAAACTGGAAAGGCCGAAAAGGAGAATCAAATAGAAAAAGAGACATGCAGGAAAAGTCAATTGGGCTCATGAAAAGGGAGAGAAGGGGGGTTTCTGAGAGGGTGAAAGTCCGCGCAGATACCAAAAGCCGGGGGAGAAGGGACTTGGAACAAAAAAAAAAGGGAGAATGAAAAAAGCCGTCAACGAGAAAAACAGGCGGACTCCGGGGTTAGAGAGTTCGAACCCGGAAAAGGGTGGGGGTACCAGGGAAAGCAAAAGTCCTCGAAGGGGCTATAGAAAAAGGGGGGGAATTGGCAAGTAAGGGGATTTCAAAAAAAAACGTAGGGTATCTGAAAGGGAAAACTTAAGAATCTGAAAAGTCCGGAATCGGGCGGAAGCCCTCACGAGAAACAAGGTAAAATCGAGGAAGACCAAAAAGAAAATTGAAGGGAAAACTATACACAAGAGTCTGATGGGGGGAAAAAGTAGAGGAAAAAGAAAATCGTGGAAGGTTCTCCGCAAAAAAACTAAAAGGTTGTAAGAAATACAAAAAATATTAGTAGGGTAGAAATGAAAAAAGCGATACGAAGAAAGTTCCGACACGATGAGGACAACTAGGGAAGGGGCAAGAAAGTTGAAAAAGGGGAGACGAACGAGGTAAAAAAGTAATAAGACTGAAGGCCGGGCCGAATAAAAGGGCAGAATTTGGAAAAAAATCCACATAGAACCTTAAAAAAAGGGGTTCAATCCTTCGGGGAGGGAGAGAGTCATCAAGGGGGGAGTCTGGGAGGGGGGGAACATAGAGGGGAGTCTAAAAAGACAAAAACATGCCAAGGAAAGCCAAAAGAGGAAAGGGGGGATCTAAAGCGATCAAAAGGAGAGGAGATCTATCAAGTTAAGGAGACGGGAAAGGTAAAAATGTGGGAGGAACCGATATCAAAAAACGCGGAAAACGCCTGGAAGAATAGAAGAACCGGGGTCATAGTCCAAGGGAAAGTGGGGAGAAAAAAGCCTTGGGGAAAGAAAAAGAAACAGGTCAAAAATAAAACCAAATTAGACGCAAAAAACAAACTGGGGGATGGTGAAACTTGAATTGAGATCCTAGGGGGGAGGGGTGTTCCAAAGAGGGGGGCCAAATTCATCTGATCGGAAAGATCCAAAAGGGCAGCCGGGAGTTGGGTTGGGGGGTAAAGGAAAACGGGAAAAGGAAGAACGGAAACTAAAAAAGAGAGGATTAAAAAAAGAACTAGAAGGTAGTTGAAAGGGGCACTAGTATCAGGAAGTGCAATTGTTCTAGGGTTCTAAAATTGTCCTGAACGGAAAGCGACCGGAAAGAGGGTCAACAGAGAAAAATCGTCTTCTTGGGCAAACAGCTAACACAGGGGGGGGGCAGGTCTGGGAATCTGGAGGGCGAAGACAGATGTGGCGGATAAGGGGGGTCTTTGGAGGGATCAAAGAAAGACGGGGAGATCGAAGGGAAGCACTTACCGAAACTGAAAAGGAAAGAAGCCTGGGGAAGCATCAGGGGGAGGGCAAGGAAAATTAAGTTGGGGGGAACTACTAGGGGGAGGAGAGGATACAATCTTCGTGCTCAGGAGACTTAGGAAGTTCCTTCAAAGGAAGTCAGCAACAAGGAAAAAAAAAAGTTTGGGAAAAGAACCCCAGGGGGAATCCTCGGGCGCGGGAGAACTAGTGGGGGGGTGATAGCAGGGGGAAAAGCTAGTCATTTTCTGAGTTCTGGGCATTGAAAAAAAGTCACCTTAAGGAAAGGAACCTCGGGAAGGCCTAGGGCAAAAAAGAGAAGATATTAATTCACAGAGTGGGGTAAGTAGGGGATTAAGGAATAGGAGAGATAATGCCCAAGGAGACAAAAGACGCGCACAGGCAACAGTTGTCGAAAATGGATCCTTCAGAAGAAGACAGGGCTAGCGCGTACCAAAACACCGTGATAGCGAAATAAAAAAAAAGCCAATAAAAGAAAGCTTGGAAGTCACGGCGGAAGCTTTGTACCAGGGAGAATGAAAGGTGGTGTGGTACGAAAACGGGAGAAGAAAATCAAAAAAAACAATAAGTTTAAAATTTTTTGGGAGAAAATTTTTTCTTGGATAATGGGGTCAGAATCATAGAGTCGACTTAAATAACCGGTAGGAGGCCGCCTCAAGCGGGAGAGGCAACCGAGAGAAGTTTGTCCAGGATATAGATCAGCGGACCCGAAAAAAAAAATGAACCGTTCAAAGAAGCCACAGGGGAAAGACACTTTCAAAGACCGCCCAAAAACGAAAGAACTCACAAAAAAGTGGTGCAATCGAGGGAAAAATCCAAAACAAGAAAGGAACTGGGAACTACAACCCAGGAAAAAAAACCCAAGGTTGCCAAAGAGGAGGAAAATTGGTGAACTAAAAGAGGGAATTATGTCAGAAAAACTTAAAAAATTTTGAGGGGTTGAGGAGCATAAATCTAAGGATCTTAAAGTGGCCCTGCCCTAAAGCGGGACATCAGCGGAAGAAAATCTCGAAATTGACTGGAGGGGCGGCAGTCACCGGCGAGGGAAAAAGCACCATCGACCGAGGTACAAAAAAGTTAAATGGGGGGTCGCGGAGAGATCAAAAGATAGGGGAAGGGGAAAGTACGCTTGGTGTACTCTCCCCAAGTCTTCTTAAAAGTCCGCCAGGACTTTAGAAAAGGGTACAAGGATCCTTCACCGGGGAGGTTTCTCGACACAGTCCAGACTTGCAGGGGAGGGGGAAGCTAAGAGGAAGGTTGAGTGTCACCGAGGAGCCTTTGGGAAACACCCACAAGCAATTCTGGGTTCGAACCGCTCCCCAACGGTTCTCAAGGAGTCCTCCGGGGCCTTAAACCTCGAGCAGCCGCTTTTCTGGAGCGCGGGCCCGGCGGAAAAAGAAAAGCTCCCTTCACGAAGAACGCAGGGTGTCGTACGACAACGCTGACAAGGAGCATGACGGTCGAAGGCAAACCCGGGGGGGAGACGTTTGGACCTGAAAAAAGCCGTCTCTGGGGACGGAACATAAAAGGGGGAAAAAGGAGAGGAGTCACAGGGGGAGACAGGGGGTCTTGAGGGAAGTCCGCAAAAGAAAAAAAGGACATCATGGAAAAAACCTTGGGGGGGAAAACGCTAAAAAAGGGAATGACGCTAAAAGGTATTAACGCCTAAATTTCAAGGGAGGGGTGGAAGGTAAAGGCTGAAAAAAAAAGAAAACCATGGTAAAAAGTAATGCCGTCGAGAGCAGGGGCGAAAAAAAGGGGGGGGGAACTGACAACAAGAGGGAAGGGAATTCCCGTTGGTCAAAATTGGAAAAAGGGTATCGGTTAAAGGGAAACCAGGCGTATAAAGGAAAATAAGGGTTGATCTTAGAAAAGACCCAGTGTAAGCCGGGGAAGACCGATACTCTGAAGGTAACTTTTAGAGTATCAAACATTTCCAGGAAAGAAAAAAAGAAGAATGTCAAAAGAAATACAAAGGTCTGGGATTCCGGAATATCAGAAGACCTCATGAAGGGTTGGGGTGGGGGGGTTTACAAAATGGGGGGGAAAGGAGAAAAACAGCCTGAAAGGTTGAAAAAACAAAAGGGAGAAAAAAAAGCGCCCTGCGAGAAAATAAGGGAGTGGCCCGCAGGTTGAGCTCCTGCAACTGCAGCTCAAACCCGAGTGGGGACGGCATATAATCAAAAATAACGGATCCTCGGTAAAGGGTTTCAGAAAAAGAGCCAAAAAGAAGGCCTTCAAAAAAGTCCTAGGAGAAGGTACGGGGAAGAGGGGGAACAAAAATTAAAGTAAAACTTAAAAAGATATCGCAAAAGGTTTCAGACGAAGGCCTAAAATGTATATCCTAGGAAAAAGTGAAGCAGTGTGTAAACCTAGAAAATCAGAGGAGTCTAAAAAGTTTGGGCAAGATTGAACAGAAAAACACAAAGAAAAATGAGGAAAACTAGAAAAAGCCTAGAAAAGTGAAAAGTCAAGGAAGAAGGAACCCAGAAGATCTGGGGAAAACACCGGGATTTTGAATGGCTCTTAAGTTATTAGTAAAAGTCTACACGGAAAAAAGGCTGAGGGGACGTCCAAGAGATGGTAGGGGCCAAAAAAGAGAAAGGAAACGTGGAATGAGGAAAAAAGGCACTAGGAAAGGTCTAAAAACTAAGGGGGATAACTAACAAACCGTGGGTCATAGATTTTCGGGGTCAGGTACAGTAAGGCAGTGTTAAAGATGGGGTTATTTGTGGAAAGAAATGTTATAAAAAAGACCCTTCGTCTAAACGCTTTCAAAGAGGAATTTCAAATCTTGTCTTCATAAGAAACCCAAAAATGAAAGACCGAGGAAAGATAATAAAGAGGAGGTCCGAAGAGAGATAAAGTACTTAAGGGAGCTAATAGAAAAAGTCTCAGGAGGGATACAGGGGGGTGGGAATCTCAAGAAAAAAGGGGTTCTCTTGGAGGGTATCTGAAGATGGTCTCGAAAAACTCAGGGAAGGACGTCATGAGGGGGAATAAAGGGTCATAGGGGGGGGAGTTGTGAGGAAGAACTCCTGAAAGGAAATAACGAAAGGATTAACAGGATACTTGCAACGATCCAAAGTAAGGGGTTCGCCGACAAAACTTTGAAGCAAAGGGGGACACTTGAAGGAACATTGAGGGAAGAAAGACTGGGGGTTCAGGGGATATGGGAAACAGACATAACTACTAGGAGAGTTTTAAGAAGAAGAGAAGAGTTGGGGGGAGGGAAACTTCACTACAGGGGGCACTTCAAAAAAAGGAAAGGATACTTAAAAGAAAAAATAAAGAACGGGAGGATGGGGTCATAGAGGACCCATAAAGGAGGAATTGTAAAAATGAAAAAAGATCGGTTGAACAAGGGTAGAGGAGGGGGGCCGGAGGAGGGGAAGGAAAAGAAAGAATCGGAAGGGGACTCAGAGGAAAAGTTGAAGCTGGGTGGAGAACTTTTAATCAAGAAGTCGGAAAGGTCTTGAAAAATCCTCAAGCGGAAGGGAAATACCAGTCGGAGAGGTTCTAGGAAAACCCCAAAAGGGAGCCCAATCGGGAAGGAACTATACCTGACCGGAAAGAAGTCCGGAGGGGGGGGATCTGGGAAATTTCAGACATTTTGAACAAAAAAGGGGCTTATAGACTAAGAGTGTCAAAACGGAGTGATCTCGAGGGTTTTCACTACAAGTCAGACAAGGCCGTGGGGAGAATCCATGAAGGGAAAAAATCAAGTAGGTCGGGGATAAGGGGGGTAGGGGTGATGGGTGCCAAGTTCAAGGGCCCCGAATTAGGTACCATCTGAATTCAGAACACCGATTGAAAATAAAACTTGGGAAAAATGCCGAGAAAGGGAAAAATTCAAAGGATATGCGCGTGCAACGGTGAGAAATATTGTAAAAAAAGCCGTTCTAGGATGCTAAGGAACTTCGAGAACGGAAGTCAGTTGACAAACTGGGGGGGCAGGCGCTTTGTGAAAAAAAAACAATGTTGATTTAGGAGGGTAGAGAAACGCCCGGCAAATCCCAGGGATCGGACGCAAAAAAAAAGGCGTCAGGAAGGGCCAGCAAAAGGAAAATGAAAAAAATTGTTTGACACGGCGAGGACCTCAATGGGGAATAGAGGCACGAGAACGGAAGGGCCAGGGGGGTTGGAAAGGTCAGTAAAGCTGCCGTGACTGTCCAGAGACCCTTGAGCCAAAAGGGGGCCAAGCTCAATAAAGACCTTGGACATTGTCTGAAGCCGAGGGAAAAAACAAAAGGTGGAAAAAAGACCTTTCCTATAACCAGCGGGGGGGGGTCTTAAAAGGGAATACAGAAAAGTAAGAGAAGAGCAAATGGGGGACAATCTCGGAGTGGAAGGAACTTTGAAAATAACAAAGAACTTACAAACGAAAACTTGGCATGAAGATTCCAAAACAAGGACTTATAGATGGGACAAGAAAAGACATAAGAAGAGAGGTAAAAAAAAAATCCTCAAAAATCTCAAGGGCCTGGAAATGGTGAGATCAGGAAAAAAAGGAAAAGCGATCCGGAACTGGATAAAATCAGGGCAAGGCAGGGGAGGAGGGGGAAAAGAAAATCCAAGAGTTGGTAACATCCAATGGGAAACAAGCCCTGTCGACGCAAATATAGAAGGGGTTGAAAAATCGAAAAAAAAACCAAGGGAAAATGAAACAACAAAAAAACCCCCAAAACAAACCCAGGGGGAAAAAACCTGGAGATCGAAAAACGTCTCGAGCTGCTCTCATAGAGACATCCTGAAAACGAAGGAAGCGGGGAACGCTCCCAAAGTTAAAGGTCTGGGTGAAATGTCGAAAGCAGGGGAGAGTTCCAAGAAGAAGGCTGGAAACTCAAACCTAAAGGTTCTAGAGGCTCAACCCAGGAGGGGAACCGAGTCCGACTCGTCGCCTCATCCAAGGGGGGGGGTGAGAAGAAATTGTATCTTGTGGAGATCTCCAGGGGACATAAAAAGGCCTTGGGCTTCAAAATTAGAAGTATAAGTAAAATTAGACTAGGAAGCGGGAGGTTTGGGAGGGAGTCATAGAAAATATAAAGTGGAGAGGTTACGAGCGAAGCGGAAAAAATTGGGAATTCTGAAGAGCCTGTCCGGGAAGGGGGGGGAGAACCCACCAAAAAAATGTTGGCGAGGGGACTGAGGTCCGCGGATCCCTGAAGTCACGCTAGGGAAAAAAGGACTCTCCATTAAGAAAGGAGAAGTTCATTGTCACGTCACGCCAAGAGAAAAATTTTAAGAAAATTTAAAGGAAAAAATTGGCTTGAAGTTCAAAAAGTTAAAAGACGGAACTGCGGGATTTGGGTGGACGGGCTCAGGTTTTCAAAAAATATGGGGGGGGGAGGCTTTGAAAAGGGAGTGGGACTAAAAGTTTGAAACACAAAATATTCAGTGCAATCTTTTAGCAAAAAATCTGGGTCTGGATGGTACTTTGTCAACGAGATATCTTTACGACTGTAACACGAGAACCTCGCGTAGAGTTCCAAGGAAATCAAAAACCAGAAGGACCTGCGCTTCGAGAAGGGGTTTAACAGGAAACCCTCAACGGGGGATCGTCGAAGAAAGCACGGTTGGGGAAAAAGTAAAACCATCGGTATGAGAAAATCGGAGGTGGAAGGTGGATTACGTAGGACAAACGGGGGGGGGGGGAAGGGGCGGGAAAACACAAGAAAAAAACACACAACAAAAAAAACACGAAGACCGGTCTGGAAGAGTGTGGTGGGGGTGTGGGGGTGTGTAGGAAAAAAAGGGGGGAGGAAGGGGGGGGGGGGGCTGGGGGGGCGCGGGGGGCGAGGAGGAAAAGGGGCGTTAAATGCGCGGGTTGGCCTCTGGGGGGAACGTGGGCTGAGAAAAATAATAAAAATAATAAAAAACAGAATCTCAAAAAAAGGAAAAAAATAGAAACGTGGTACGGCCGTATTGAAAAAATCGTCAGGAGGTACAGTGTCAGAAGACCCAAAGGGGGTTGGGGGAATTGCGGAAATGAAGCCTACGAGAATACCCTCCGCTCAGACACGAGGGAAATTGGGAAAGACACATGAAAGCGTAGGAGAAAAGTTACTACCGTGGGGGTTCGACAGAAAAGATGAATTGCCAAACGGGCAGGAGAGTCACCAGAAGAAAGTCGGAAAGCATCGACAAAAAAAGGTCGAAGGAATACAGGTCAACAGAAAGGCGACAAACGTTTCGAAGGGTACAGAACGAAAGAGGTTGGGGATGGGAAGAGGTCCTTGATTCAGGCATCAAAAAAGAATGTGATGGAGGGATCCAAAATGAAAGTTTTGAAAAACATAAGAAAAAAGTTTCGGGGTTCGGGCGTTAGAGGCCGACGAAAAAAAAAGGCTAGTTGTGATAAACAAAGCCACGGGAACGGGGGGGAAACGGTCGAATCGTCCAAAAAATGAAAAGAAGGAGAAAAGGAAAAGGTGCGGGGAGGCACCTCAGGTTTGTGGCACTCAAAAATTTAGAATACAGAGAAGGAAAGACAAGCACGTTGCGAGGTCCTCAAACCGGGGCAGAGATGCAAAGAAGGGGTTCCAAAAGAAAGGAACGGGGGGATGTGGAGACAGCCAAAGTGGACGTCGGGCAAAGACAGAGAAATGTGAGAAGGACTCGACCAACAATTGGGAAGGTTCGAGCAAAAACAACGTAGGACTGTAAATAGGGGGGTCAGAAAAACCTACAGGCGGGGAACTCAGGGGGGAGGACCGAAAGAAGAGGGGCTTCTCAAAGGGGGATTGGCAATCAAGCTAAGGGGAGAAGGGAAAAAACGAAAAAAGTTCCAAAAGGCCCGAGCGACATTTTGAAAAAAAGGGGGGACCTGAAATGAATGCAATAAGGGTTGAAAGAGGAAGGGAAATCGGAGAGAGTCTGGGGGGGTCGAGGGGGGAACCTAAACCTGCGTCAGCTTAACTCAAAAAAAAAAAAAGGATAAGCAAAGGGGAGACAATAAAGGCAAAAAACTTCTCAAGGTCATCTCAAATTAACCCGTTTGGAAGGGTCTAACCCCAGGCCCTCCAAAAAACTCAAAAGGCGCCCCCAGCCCTCCATTGAGTTTCGAACCGTTGGCACAAGGCTGGTGGCGGGGGGTGAAAAATACTCGAGGAGACGAAGGGAAAAGGGTCGAAAGGGTCCGTCCTAAAGAGCGTGCAAGAAAAGACCCTGACGGGGAAAAAAGGAAGGAACAGCAAAGGCGTCTGAAATGCGAGGGGCGTAAAAAGCGCCAAGAAGAGGGGGGTAAACAGGACAAAGCAGGAGCTAAAGTCACCGGATCCAAAACCTGCCGGGACCGGCAAGGCATTTGGCTGGAAAATGGTTTCACATCGGGGGGGAGTCAAAAAACGCATATCGAATATTAGAGGAAAAAGATCCAGGACTCCATATAGAAAACGTGGGAAAATTCGAAGACTAAGTCGCCTTTACGTAAAAAACTGCTTAGAAAAAAGCTAGAAAAAAAAAATCCAGGAAAATCTTGGAGAAGAATGACCTAATTAAGTATTTTACAAATATGGGGGTAGCCGGAGAGAAAAATGTGGGGGGGGAAGGGGCTGCAAGGTTCAAAGGGAAGTGAATGGGGGAAAATAGTCACGGAACCGGGAAATAGGCCCTTTCAACATAAATAGTCAGAGACTCCCAGGGTAATTTCACCTCTGTAAAAGAGGGCCCCGGAAGAATTCAGGTCGGAGAAGAGGTTTTTGAGGATCAGACAGAACTAAAGGCCGCCGAGGTACATATCAGGAAACTTATGGGGGGGGGGCCAGAATCCTGTGAACTTCATCAAAGCGCGGACTAGGGTCAGTAGCCCGGAAAAATTTACACCGGGAAAGGGAACCCGCTTCATAGCAAAAAGTTTGTGTACTTAGAGGGGCATGTGAAAAACCAACGGGGGGGGAATTTCTGAAAAAAAGTCCAATTGAAAAAACAAAGCGACGCTTATAACTAAGGAAAAGGCGGAGATGCCTAACGATCTCTATCATAGGAAGCATCCCTCCATAAAAAGGGGGGCTGTGAAGTTTTGCGGAGCCATACGCGCCAGCACTCCCGCATTGCGGAGGAACAAGTCCACCTGGGAGTGAACGGAAAAACGAGGCGCCTGGGCATTGCCTCTCGGGAAAAACCAAGGGGAGGCTTCGGGTCGTCTAGGGGTTTCAATGGGGGCCGAACCGGAGCGGTTGAAGGCAAAACAAAGTCCCACTTGGGTCCGCGAAAATTAGAATCTCATGGTCCGCCAACCAACTCAAAAAGTGGGGACGAAAGAAAACCGGTAAGGGTTTTGATTAAAACTCCGGGTTGAGCCGGGAATCTACTCATACCGGAAAGAAAACCTTGGAGGCTGGAGGAATCGAGAAATCTGGGAATCATAAAATGAAAATGGGCACCGGGGGGGTTGGAGTACGGGGGAGAGTCCGAGGGTTCAAGGGCTGGGGAAAGATGACACACTTGGGAAGAGGGAATGAGGAAGGGGGTCCAGGGAAAACGTGAAAAAGAGAGGACTCAACGTGTCGGGAGATCCTATGTAAGGTCATAAGAGACCGACGGGAGTTGGGAAGGGTCGAGAAAAAGAGACCACCGAGATCTACCGGGAGGTCAGAAGTCAAGAAAGATAAACCAAAAACCCAGGAGGGGAAAATGTACGAAATTTATAAACGTCAAAAGATTCTGCAAGAATAAATATAAAAGGGCTGTGAAAAGAACTGAGGAGTAAGGAAGAAGACTCTGAAGAAAATCTGGGGGGTAAACGAGACTAAAGAGAAACTGGAGGGATGTCTAGGACTTCCGGGGAACAGAAATAAAAAAGGTACTCGGCCTCGAAGTATACATACCGCGAGATACAAATCTTAAGAGTTCAAAAAAAATATAAAGAAAAACCGAGCACTCTACTAAGGCGTCCGAACTTAAAAGGAAAAAGGCAACAGTGAGAGGCAGACTTGAACGAGGCCACAAAAGACAACGACTTGCTCTCAGAAGGAATTTAAAGGAGGGGAATGAAGAAATCTGGGGCTTCGACGAGTGTGAGTAAAAGTACGAGACTCAGAGAAGGCACAAAAGAAGATTACCCTCCGGAGAATTTGGACCAAAAGTTTCTTCGGGGGAAACCGTAACCACCTAAAAGGGAAGCTCAAGGTGGTAAAGAGGAAAGAAGGGATAAATGTACTTCAAGAATACCACACCTCTATAACCTAAGGTAGGATCTAAAAAAAAAGGGAGAGATCTGGGAGACTATAAAAGCGGTCGAAAAAAATTTGCTAGGAGGACTGGCGGTGAAAATGGAGGGGAGACGTTGAAAAAAACCTGGACCAAGAAAAGCTCAAAATCAGGAAAAGGGATATTGGACCTCCGGACAAAGGTACGAAGAAACCGATTGAGAGAAAAAGATGGTGGAAAAAACCCGGGCTGCGATGAAAAATCGACACAAACCGAGTCGTAGGAGAGGACACTGAAGCCGTTCCGGAAACGCACCGCGAAAAACCGGCCTACAAGGGAAAGTGTTCAAGGGGCGAACACTCAAAAAGAAGGACGGGAAGGGGACCTGAAAAAAGGGAGGTGAAAGATGGTGCGGTGTCTGGCGATCCATCAATGGAACAGAAGGAGTTTCAGGAAACGCGGTCACGTGCTGTCGTCATGGGAAAAAAGCCGCCTCGGTAAGGCGAGAAAAAAGCAGGGTGGACGAGAGCTCGCAAAGATTGAAAGGGTTCACCTTGCATCGCAAAGGAGGTCCGAGTTCGGAAGTGTCGAGGTTAATACCCATACCGAAGGGAAGACAGGAAGGTCTAGAAACTACAGGGAATAAATACGGGGAGGGGGAAAGGGGGATTCCGAAAGCTATAGTTGAAAAGAAAAAAAAAACGAGGACAGGGGACACAAGAAGGGTGACGGTTGAAAAAAAAAACATCATTGGAAGTCACTTCATCGGTCGAAAGGGGGGAAAAGTCGAAGGGTTTCTATGGAGAACCGCTCTGACTATCGTTGGAAAAGAAAAATGTCAAATGGCTCACTTGGAAAGAAACACCAAAGGGAAGATTTTTGCAGGGGAAAACTAAAATCCACGGTGGGAAGAAAAGAAAAACGGAACGGCTTCAGAGGATCACAGAAAAGGTTGTCTGGGCAGGGGTCATACGGTGTACCCGATGGGGGGAGAAGAGGGGAGACAGGGAGGTGAAAGTCGTCTAAGGGGGAACGAAAAGGGAAGCGAAAAAAAGGGGAGCACTTGGGGGGCGGAACAGGAGGGTTCGGGAAATAAGGAAGCATTCAAATTCTGTGCGCGGAAAATCCAGGAAAGGGCTTCCAGGTTACCCAAAGGGGAGAGTGGGGAAAAATCAACCCCTTAAAAGAACAACTTTGGGGACTTGCCTGCAATGAGGGAAGTGGGGGGTGAAAAAGCAAACGACTATGAAAACTTATACTGAAATCCTGAGAAGCGTACATTAAAACCGAAGGCGTGCATAGAAGAATCACCATTTGGGGAGAAAAGACCCAATGACTCTTGCTGGAGGGCACCTAGTGGGGGTGAAAGGGGGGTAAGGGGCTTCAAAAAGAACTTTGCGGACCAAATTGGGACATGGCAATTCTAATGAAGGGAAGTCACCACGCTAGGGCAGGAAAATAGAGGGTTGCACCGGGAAGAACTGTGGACTAGAAGATTGGTAAATAGGGGGACTGAACATGCAGGGACTTCAGTGAGACCAGATACCCAGACAAGAACGACCAGCAGAAGGGAAACGATGGGGGTAACCGCTTGGAAAGGCGGGGCGTCCAACTTTTACGTAATTTACTCGGAAGAAAAACGACCCACTCCGAGTCCATCCTTGAACATATTGGAGGGCAAAGTTTGAAAGAGGCCGGGTAACTCAAAAGTTGGAAATAGAATGTTCGGGGCAAATGAAGGGGATCGGGAAATTACTGTCACAGCGGGTACGCTCGGAAAAACTCGTCCCTTTCTAATCCACTGGGAGAGGCAAAGGAGGGGTACAAAGCCCTCCTCAGTTTCGAAACTTGAAAAAAGAAGCTGGTGGGGGGATCGAAAAGGGACTCACAAGAACAAAGCCGAGTGTGGTTGGAGACAAGGGGCGGAGCCTAGGGGAAGCAGGAAAGGGGGTTGCATCAATACCGTAGTTCGCTGACCAAGAAATCGTGAGGGCCAAAAAAAACTGAATGAACGTGAAGGCCAAGACAGGGAAGCAACGGAAGGACCATATCGTATTAAGTCAGCCCAACAACGGACGTGTGGTCAGGGGGTCAGACTAGAAGGGCAAGGTAGCTGCTCCGACCTGACGGCATCTTTTGGCTTCAATCCCAGAAAGGGTTAAGGGGGTGTTGCAAGAGACGAACCCGTACCCAGCAATCAAAATCGAAAGGCAAAGAAAGGGGGTAAGGGGGGGAAAAACCGCGGGAACTCGCATGGCAAAGAAGGCCTATCCGCCGCAAACACAGATGAGGAAAAGGAACCAGGGAACCAGTTCAGAATCTTTGACTTCAAAAGAGGGGGATACGGATCGAGGAAAAAGGGCGGGATGCAGGAACCGAGGGGGTGGGGGGATTTTCACAAAAGCACAATGTCGGGGGGGCTACTGGGGAGTCTACTAGAAGAATCAGATAGGAAACTAGGTTCTCGAGGGAGGAGTAAACTCCGGAGGAACCCTCCCTTTTCACCTTGGGGGGAGTCACGGGGAGCTCTCATCATCGTAGCAAAATTCCCGGGAGGTGCAAGAACCATGAAGGAAATTGGGTACAGTCCCCAAATTACTTGGATAAGCGACACCTGAGCTCTAGAGAAAATTCGCTTCTCGGAAGGTCAGGGTTTTCTACTCCCAAGAAACTGCTTTAGGAAAAAGGGGGCCGGACCCTATTGGAACTGCCTTCAGAAAAGGGTCTCACGCGCTCAGAGGAGGAACCGTTGATTTACTGAACTACCGTCGCTTTTTCAAAGAGAAAGTAACGGGGGGGGCCAAACTTCTCACCATTAAAGAAAAGTGCCAATTAGAACTTCTCGCAAAAAGACACGATTGATTCTTCTGTAATTGTAAAAAAGGGAGGGGGGATCTCCAAGCTGGAAGAGGTACGCAGGCTAAAAAGCTCGAGAAAGGGGATCCGTTAAAGGACAATGGCAAGCTGGATGTCAGTGGAGGAAAAGTTGGGGGGAGAGAGAGACGGACTACGAATCTCAGAAAGCAATTCGTAATAAAGGGACACTAGGACCGCCGAAAGAACGTACCTCAGGAAAAGATAAACTGGCTGAAGTCAACGGGATTGGGGGGGCCTTACAACAGCACGGTTGGGGGATCCAAGAAAAAGCTGACAAGAAAGAAAAAAACCACGAAAGGGGCTTCATGGGGGGGACATTCAAACGGAAGAGGGTCTTGGAGGGACCGAAGCGGAAAAAAAAAGAGAAAAAAAAATCGAGAATCATATGACCAAAAAGCACCCAACCAAGGCGTTCGTTGGGGAGGAACGTCAAAAACACCGCCACAGGAGAAGGGAATGGGTCGAGTAGGGAAAAAGCTAGAGAGAAGCCGGCCAGGAGACCTCGAATGGAACTCGAACCTAGTAGGATATGAGACGACCTAATGAAAATCCAAAAGCAAACTCTGCGCGCCAGTATGCGGGACTGAGCGACTGGGGGCAAAGTCAAAAAGACTCTCAGAAACCCGGGAAGAATCCGGAAAACACACTCGAATGGGCCAGTGGGAGTGGTCAGTCGGCCTATACAACAGAAGCCGTCGCACTCGAGGAGGGTCCGGGTTAGTAAAAAAAAACATTAAAACAGGGTCTATGGAAATTCCCAGAGAAATATATCGGGAATCCATAGAAAAGGGAAGTCGACAAGAGGTGAGAAAACGGGTTTGAAAAAGGGAAAGAAAAAAGGTGTGCCCGGGCGAAACAACAGAAGGGGCTCAGGGGGGTCTAGGAAAGGTCAGAAGGAAAAACGTGGAAAAGGGGGGGGGTCCGGAAGCTTAGCTCCCATGTAAAGAATGAACACCTGTGTTTCAAAAAAAGCGTCCAATGAAAGAGCATCTTAGAGGATCCCCCAGAGGACCGAAAAAAATGTTCCAGAAGTCGAATATAAGGGTCGATCTCAACAAACTCGCTATAAAAAGAAAGGCGTCCTCGGGGGGGGCATCCACCGGCGGGCAGGGGGAAAGGGGGGGAGAATAAAGACCAAAAAGAAACGAAACGCCCGGTGGCAAGGGGAAATCAAAAAAAAAAAAAGAAGGTTCCTGGGTTTTCAAGAACCCTTCCGGCAATCTTCACCAAAAAAGGCACCGCTGATACTCTAAAAGTCACTAGAACGAACCCCCGCAAGGAAAAAGGTCTCCAGGAAAACATCTTTATTGCAGGGTCACTTTAATCTAAAGCCCAAGGGTTGGGAACCTCTTAAAGGTCTAAGGCCCGACCTAGTAGTGTCGGGGGGGATTCCTCTCCTTCTCTGACGGTGACGAGAAAAAGACGCTGAGTGTGACCTAACCAGGACTGGAGGCCATGTCAAAAAATAACAACGACAGCTGGAGGGACTACGGAGAAAAGGAAACGAGGGTCAGCTTAAGGAGGAGAGCTTTGGTTAAGGTTTGGTGCAACCGGGGGGGGGTTGAAAGAGGCGGGGGAAAGAGAGCTTATCGTCAGGGGGAAAAAAAAGGAAAGGACGACTTTCAGCAGTCTTCTGGAGGAAAGGTAGGATAGTTAAATTTCCAAGGTCTCAGGAAAAGGAAAGAATCGAAAAAAAACCCCGACTACTGCGAAAGGGTGATTTCCTGGGATTCTGAAAGGTGGAGAGGACCTAAGGGATAAGAAGATCTGAGTCAAACGGACCGTTGAGGGGGAAAGCTCAATGACAGCCAAGAAGTAAACGTCAGGTTTTCAGCAAGGTTGCTGTAGACTCCTGAAGTATGGGGGCCTCTGTGTCCAAAGAATGCGACTTATACAGCGAATGTCAAGAGCGCGGGAACGCGTATCCCTGGAACTAGGAGGGCACAGGAGAAGGAATTGGGGGGAAGTTATGGATTGGAGCGAAATCGGAAACAGAGAAAAGAACACAGAATCAGCGACCAGGGGGAATTCGCGGGAAAAGGGGGTGCCCCGCGCCAAAATCTTCGAAGGGGAATACCCGACTAAAATTTGCAACAGGCCAAGAAAACTTGTAAAGGCCCGGATGAACGAAGAACCGCCATGGCAGGAAAGGAGGTTTGCGGTGCAACTGAGTGCGGCAGGGGGAAAGCTGCCGGAAAACCAGACAATACAAAAGGTCGGAAAAACAGTCAATCAAGAGGGAAAAGACTCTCGACACAGCCTAATTACCCATTGTCAGGAGCCGCTGGAAAAGCAACAAAACCACTGAGAAATAGACCAGGGGGGTGACAGTGGACACAGGCAGAGCAGAATTACAAAAGAAACCTGCCGGGGGGGGGGTGAACTCTCTCCGTGGGGAGTTCAAGACCTCCCCACGGACGGGCGCAATCTCACCCTGACAAAAAAATCTCAAAGGGAAGAGTCGGCAATATTCGAGAGTCTTACAGCAATAACAAAGTGGAGGGGAATCCGGTCGGGGCGGGGGAACAAGAGTCCGGGGGCTCGGAACTAAATCAAGACTAAATAGAAAAACCTAGGGGACGTTTGCAACCAGAAAAAAAAAAGGTTGCGGGGGGCCCGTCAAAGAAATTCTTACAGCAAGTCCTTGCAATGAAGACCTCACAGGACAATTTTTTCAGAATCTGGATTCAAAATGGAACTCATAAGAATGGTAGAGATAAAAAACCCAGAGGGGGAATAGCCCTGTCAGGTCGGCCGTCGTCAAACCGGGTCTGAATACCAGACTGGGACACAGAAAAATGCCTGAGAATTGCTTAAGATGTCCGCAAACCAAAGGGGAATGGGAAAACTCCTCGGGAAGGGTATTAAATCTCAGGGTACTCGGTGGAGACCTCCATTTCCAAAAACCGGTGAAAAAAAGTCGGCCAACTATAAGGCCTACAAGCGTAGGGTGTCCATTCAGGTTTTAATTATGGTCGTCATGAAAAAGGGGACGTCGCTTGAGAAGTCACAAGTCACCAAGCTGAAGGGGGATTCTGAATGTTTCTAAGAACCAACCAGTTTGGGGGGATCTCCGCTGGTAAAGGGGGAGAACTTTTCCAGGAGCCTGAAAAGTGAGATGGGGAGGCACCGGCCTAACAGGGGATGGAGGGTCGATAAGGAATGCTGAATCCCCGAGGAACCATTCCCAGGTGTGCCGTAGGGGCACAGTAGTAGCGTCTAAAAAAAACAACCTGCGGAGAGAAAATCGGTGAATACTCGGCTCTCAAAGATAGGGGAATACTGGCACAGCGAGAAGATAAGGGTGGAGCGCAAGGATGTGTAAGCCGTACGACAACTGAATCTAACAGAGAGTAAGAAAAAAAAGGGCTCGGCAGAGGTATACCAAAAATCGACGTAATATTCAAGCCCGTCGAAAATTATAAAATGTTCCTCCGGCAGGGTCGATAGAGGTCTACTTGTCGAGGGCGTAACCCTGAGTCAAAAAAGAAAAATATACGGGGGAAGCCCTCCGACAAAAAACAACCCATAAGCCTATTGCAAAAAGGCAAAAAAAAAATAGGGAGTGGCCATAAAAGGGGGTCTAGGGCAGGTTTGAGCGAAGGAAGAGACTCAAGACTGAGCACTCTAGTCTAAGGGGAGCCGCCAGGGCGGGGGACAAATAAAAAAAAAGGAGTTCACCAGGAGAAGAACCTCCAAGGCGGCCTGCGTCCGAGCGGGACGGACGTCGTGCGAGGAAAAAAAAATATCTGATAAAAAACTCGGAGA
>Ga0179593_1264408_pt1 | contig 25396 bp, 49 predicted proteins | sample CZODoug2_1_08_16_FD_185931 | JGI IMG/M metagenome (GOLD analysis project Ga0179593, IMG submission 185931) | Vadose zone soil fungal communities from Angelo Coast Range Reserve, California, USA - CZODoug2_1_08_16fungal (PacBio error correction) | ecosystem: Environmental > Terrestrial > Soil >...
GCAAAGTGGGGAAAACAACCAAGAGGGAGAACCGGGGGATTTTGGGTGGATGAGCTGGTAACAGAAAGGTGAGAGGGAAAACGCAAACAAACGGGGGTCACCAATCATTGATTAAAGATAAAAAACGGACCAAAGAAACAACTTGGCTTAACGTGGTCTCAAAGATACAAAAATGAGTGATCATATGGGGGGTCATCTAAAAAAAAACTAGAGCGGATGGACAAAGGGGGCGAAAAAAGGTCAATAAAGTCTAACAAAAACCCCTCCACAACAGTCCCGGCCAGGGTGACAGAGGAAAAAAGACAACAAAACACGCTGAGAACAACACAGAAAAAAAAAAGCCAAAAGAACAGCACCGAACCACGAAAACAAGACCAAAATTATCAGCTACACGGGTTGCATCCCGGTTTGGGGAAGGGGGGAAAGTTGACACGGCCTGGGGACGGGCAAGGGAGAATGCAGGGCCTGTTGTACCGTCTTAGCCCAACAAAATATACCAAAGCAACGCCACTTCAATCAGGGGGAAAAGAAAAAGTTAACAGTACACTAGGGGGTCGGCACAAACCTAGTTGGAAAAACATCGTTGGTGGGAAGATGAGCCCCACTTGGGGCGGAGGCGGGGGTGGGTGACAAATTCTCCAGAAAGCAAAAACGACTAGAAAAAAACGCTGGTTGTATCAAGGGGAGGAAGGGCATAGTGGGGGGCTCGTGGGGTGTAGCCTGTTGGACTCTTCACCAACCACTTCAGAAAAGAGGGCAGAAGACAATCTCTGGTAAAAGAGTGAGAGTTTTTCAGCACGAACTAACTGAACATTGACCGCACGCAAATCTCAACAAAAAAACCACAGAAGAAAAAAAAAAGGAGGAGAGACGAGTTATGTCAGGGGGGGGGGAAAAGATAAATGCAAAACGAAGTACGAAAAAAAGAAGTTATGCACATTACAAGGAGTGGGACAGGAAGGGGAAGCCCCACAACAAAAACGTGACCCCAAAAACACATCCGGCGTCCCACTCCCAAACAGGGGTTGGGAACGATTGTAGATGAATGGCAGAAATTGGGGGGGGAAAAACACGCGGGGAGGGGAACAAAATCCCAGATGATGGTGACACAGAAAATGGTGGTGGAAGAACGGAAAAGGTAATTTGGAGGAACAGATGAAGGTGCAAACTGGAAAAACACGGAAAAGCAGGTTAACAAAAACCTCAGACAAAAGATCAACGCAGAGGGAAGCAGGAGCAAATGAAACTGCCAAGTAAAGACACTAGCATCGGAAAATTTGTGCTCAGATGGAAGGGGAGAATACATTGGCGGGGGGGGGGGACCGATGCAGCGTCTGTCATTTTGAAAAAAGAATGGAAGCAACCATGGGAAAAATGGATGTTTTGTGCCAGGGGAAATGGAGGAGAAAACGGGAAGACAACTCTTGTAGAGGAAAGACTGTGCACACAATCAGAAAGAAAGGTGGACACAACAAAAAAAAACACAAAAGAAAACACACTCGATAAAGATTTGGGTAGGGTGCCAGGGGGGGAGGACTTCTGGAAACCGGCACAATCAACGGGGAGTTGAATGTGTGGACCAAAGGTAAAGAGAAAGGATTCATGTCCAAGACACACCAAAAACCCGGGAGGGGAGGTAACAAAGGGGGTGTGTGCTATAAGCAACAGGGGACTAACGAAAATTTAATGCACATCAGAATGACCAATATTAGCAGAGCAGAAACAGAAAAGGGGAGAAAAAAAACATCAAATCATGTGGTGCGAAAATGGTCACAATTAGCAATGTTCGGGGAGGAATAGGGTAGCGAATAAGAAAACCCTAAAAAGCTGGAGAGAATAACCTTATGGAACGCAAGGGGTTTTCGAGAAAAACAGAAGAAAAAAGGGGGACAATGCGATAGTAATGGAAAAACAGGGGATGAGGAAAGGGGGGGGAAAAGGAAACCCCACCAAGTGGGGGAGTTGGTGCGTACTGGGTGTCAGTAAAAAACAACAGAGAAAGTTGGTAGAAGGAAACCAACCGGGGGGAAGGAAAAGAAAAAAGGAAGGGGAAGATTTCCCGGGTGCAGAAAAGTAAAAAAATTAAGTGAGGGTGTGGAGAGGAAACAATTAACCAGGGGAAACACACCAACGTGCCAAAAAACGGTCAACTTCAAGGACTCCAGGGAGGGTGGTGGTTGGGGATCAAGCAAACCTGTAACGACACAACACAAACCTAGACAAGAAATTGCAACAAGAATGGGGAGAGTATGGGAGGCAACTTCCGCAACATGGTGTTGTTATAGGGGGAAGGAGAAAAAAAAAAAGATAGTTATGGGGGAGGGCCGGGATTAAAAGCATAACACAGGGACTTCAAAAAAAAAATTAGTTTTTTGGGTGGACACAGCCGAGAAGAAAAATTTTCACAAGAGTGGGGGGTTTTGGTGGCCTATCACAAGGGGGAAAAAACAAAAAAACCAAGTGGTAAAAAAAAACGGGACAAGAAAAAAGGAGGGTAGGGGGGTCCCGGGGAACTGGGGTGTAAAGGGAACACACAAGGGGTGCAAAACCAAGAACAGGAAACACCCGGAGCGGTCTGGCCGGAGACAGAAATCAGTGAGGGGGCACGCAAAACAACACTGTCGAATGCTAAAGTGCAAAGCTAAACATGGGGTTAGGTATAAAAAACCAATAGCTGGCGGTAAGACACTAACCAAAAAAAAACCACTGAATAATTCAAGTGAGGCATGGCTCTAGGGAAACAGTACAGCCAAATCGGGAAGGGGAGGGGGGTGCACAATGGGGGCGGAGGAATCAGCGGAAAACCTAAAAAACTGTTGGATTAAAGACGAGACGGGGGGCCAGGAAAAAGTAAGGAAGTGGGGGCGTTCCGGTTTGACCGAGGAAAACAAGAGGGGGGTCACAACACCATGGCAAACAGCTTAAAAGTACAGTTTACACCAAAAGCAAAAGACTCGCGAAAAAACCACAAAATAAGTCATACAGTGGGTGGGGGGGGCAAAAAACTCAACTAAAGGGGGGGAAATTAATCGGAGATTACCAGCACACTGTTGGCAAAAGTCAGGGTGGGTGGAACATAAGGGGGTTACTCAAAGTGTTTACTTAGAAAAAAAAAGAAAAAACCAAGAAACAGGGGGGGTTGTTGGACATGGCCCTCCATAGTAACGGGGGTGGACCAAAATCACTGCAAAACAAAAAAAAAAACGGCAACACTCAGAGACCGCAAAAAATGGGGATGAATTATCTAATTCCTCAAACCTTATAAAAAAAAAAAAAAAAAAAAAAAAAAAAAAAAAATTCAGGGGGTTGGGAATGAGAAGCCCCGCCCATGCGGGACGGGAGCATTGGAACAGTTACAGAAACCTCAATAACACAAAAAAAAAAAGACACCCCATAAAAAAAAAAAAAACAAAAAACAGAGCGACAAAAACCCCGTGTTGGTGCAACGAAGGTCAACAAAAGAGCCAAGAATGGAACCAAAGGGTCTAAAACCAAAAAAAGCGAAAAAGGAAGAAGCTAACTTGCTTTCAAAAAGAAGAGGCCATGAAGGGTGTGGGAGAATTGGGAAAAGAACTTCTGTGTACCTCCACCGGCAGGGGGCACATGAAAAAGGGCGAAACCTTCAAAGGGATGAGGTTGCAATATTGGGAAAACGATAAAAAAAAAAACTAAAAAAAACGGGTAAAACAAAAGTTTAGCGCAAAGAAGAAGGGAAAGGGGGAAGGGTTACCTCACCCAGTAAAACAGAAAGCCAAGCTTGAAAAAAACGGGGGAACGACACAAAAACAAAAAAAAAAAAAAAAAAAAAAAAGTTTGGACAACATGAAGGGCAAATTTTTAACACAGAATCGCTCATATTAAAACTCAAAAGGAGTTGACAGTGCAAGAACCAACGTCAGGGTGAAAGAGAGAGGACAATGTTGGGAAATCCGCAAGAATCAAATCTCAAGCCCAACAGGAAAGGGGACAGGATGGACAAAAAGGGAAAATTTGATGTTTATAGTAGAGGTGAAGGGTATGAAGAGGGTATTATAAACGATAGGAAGGTGGTGTTTAAGGGGGGGGGGAAGGGGGGGGATAAAATTAGAGAAAACTCAGAAAACCCAAACAACGCAGGTTTTGAATACAACCAGATGGGCGGGACGTAAAAAAAAGGGGTGTCCCAGAAGGGGTTTGTTTGTTGGGCATGCAAGTCTAAACCAAGGGGAAAACTGCCGGGTTAGTAGGAGGGGACTTTGGTTGCCGGGGGTAAAGGGAAAATTCAAAAGAAGGCAGCACTCCACACAGTTTGTTGTAAGGGGTGGGGGGGGGAATCATAGGAAAAAGGGGAGGAAGAATTTGGTAACGTAGAGTGGGTAGAAAGGATGGAAAAAGGGGGAAACGACAGACGGGAAGGTTTGAGAAAAAGGGCATAAAAAAACCGCAGGGAAAACTTGAGAAGGACAAGGTCCGCAAAAAACGCTTGTCGCGACAAAACAAGGAAAAAGACCGCGCATAGAAAGACCCAAACGTGCGGGCATGTTTCATTTTGAGCCAAGAAAAGGTGCCCATGGTCGTGGGAAAAGGGTGGGGACGCAGTGGTATTTGGGTGGGGAGTAACATCAAAAAAAAAAAAGTGATAGGTCACATAAGGAAGCCCACCTTTCACCCATTGGTGGAAATGAAAAAGGTGAAACTGAAAAAAACCCCAACAGTTGGAGAGACGATGTGCGTGTTGGGTATAGGGGTATGGGAGGTGGGCATTTTGTTTGGGGGTGGTAGGGGGACGAGTGGGAGGGGGGGAAAGGTCAGGGGGTTACAGTCACAATCAACCGATGAAAAACGCCAAGAAAAAGTTGCGGGCACAAGCAATCACAAAAAAATAAATAAATAAAAACACGTCACTGAAGGGTTGTGACAAGGAAGTTGCCGAAACCCTTCAGAGTTTCAGGGGCGTCACCATGAGAAAGAAGAATGGCGTTTTAGAGGACAACAATTGAAAAAGGTGGAGGGCCATTGGGTCAACAACCCACACACAACAATACGGGACAAAACAATGCCTTTTCCGGTAGGAAAATGTGATAGAGGGGGGGAAAGGGGGGTAGGAAAACAAAAAAGAAACTCAACAAATGTTACCCCAATTTGGGAAAGAAGTGGCTGTGTATCAAAGAAGGTCAAAAAAAATCAGTTGAAGTTTGGTCATACTCGCATGAACAACGACAAACAAAGGAAGGTTGGCTGAGGTTGGAACAAACGGGCGGGAGAAGTGGGGAACGTGTCTTGCCATTGGGAAAACCGAGTGGGAAAAAAAGAAAAAGTACAAGGCCAATATAAACGGGTTTGTTGCGTGCACCGAAACACACGGATGGCGTGGCCTAATAAAGAAGGAGGTAATTGCAAAAGCAAAGGTAAGGGGCATATACCTCCAGGACAAAAAAACAAGCAGGCAAAAGGGTCGGGTAAGGGGGGTAGCATGAAGCGCAAAAGTAATAACATCCTCAATTTGAGGCTTACCAACAGCCCGCCTAATAATGGGTTGAATAAGAGTAACCAACCCCTAACGGAACAGGAGAGAAACACAGGGGTTATAGGGTAGTGAGTGGACACTAGGCCAAATGTAGGAAAAGGGTACAAACCGTAACCGGGGGGGGGTGATGTGTGCCTACGGTGGAGACTAGTGTTTGTCAACCTACACTGGGTTACAGCGGGACACCACCCAGACACAGGTGGCCAAGCGGGAAGGGGACCAACTTTTAAAAAATGGATAGGAAAAAAAAACTAACACATCGAGAACTCAAGAAAAAACAAGGGCAAGGGGGCAAAAATCCAAGTCATGAAAAAAAAGAAACGGTGGGGGTGCCGGAATGCCTGGGAAAAAAAGGCCAACATGCCAAACAGTTAAATGTGTTGAAAATAATCATTAGTAGGAAACGGGACAAACAATGAGGGGAAGGGGTCATGGAAAAAGAAGAAAACAGATTCTGAGAAAGGGAAAACATACTGGGGTGGGGTAATGGGGGAAGGTGGACTGGGCATTGGGGGGGAGCCCAAACCAAACACAAAACATTGGGAGGCATTAATGGAAGAGAGGGACAAACATGTGGGAAAAAACGTGTAAGTTTGCAAAAAACCAAAGGAACCGGAAGGGCCATGCAGGAGCGGGGGGGGGTAAACCCCGGGGTCAAAAAAACTAGGGGGGGGGTAACAGAAAAAAAAATTGCAAACAAAAACCCGTGGGGTACGTGAGTCAAAAGGGTAACCGAACCAACGTCGCAGCCCTGACAACTTGTTGGGTCTTAGGGTATCTAGGGAAAACCCCAAAAAAAAACAATCCGTAAAACTCCAGATGTCAAAAACCAACATGGTACGACCAAGTCAAAACCCCCCAACAAGGAACAAAGAACATAAAAAAAAAAGAACGAAAAGATTGGCCGTCTTGGGGGAAAAAAAAAATAAGAAATAACAGTGGCCATGGGCAGCTGCAAAAAGAAACCCAAGGGGAACATGAAAAAAGTAAGAAAGTGTTAAGTGAAAAATAACATCAGCATGGAAATAAATAAAGAAAATGAAAATGGAAGGCGAAAATAGACTCAGGGTTAATACGAAAAGGAGGGTAAAGGAAAGGGCTAATGTGGGGATGGTACCCCCCAAATGAAAAATAGGAAGTATTAAAAAATTGAAGTAGAAACAAAAAATAAAAAAAAAAAAAAAAAAAATTCCAGTAGTAAAACAACATGGAAGTGTCCTGGGCACACAGGGGAGTAGGGGGGAAACAAAATCCCAAAGGTTAATGTTTGTAATAGAAAAATATCAAGGACCTACCAAAGATGGACTGGGTCCCCCAGGAAAAAAAGGGGTGATGAGGGGCGAAGGAAAATTCAAACCGAGATCAACCCAAAATAACCACCCTGCAAGAAAAAAAAGGAATCATATATTAAAACGGAGTAGTTTCACGGGGGCAACAAACGAACTCAAACGAAAACAAAAAAGCAACACTGCGTCTTTGTACTGTTTCCCTACCAAACAAAACCGTTAAACAGCAAGACCTTTTCCCACCGTCAACCCACTCCCCCACTCCCTGAAAACACGTAGAAAACAAACAGAAGAAAACAAAACTTAAAATGGTTAAATCCAAAAGACCACGAAAAAAAAAAATAAACAAAAGAGGAAAAATAAACATGTCACCAAGGGACCAAAGCGCATGTCCTGACCAAAAAATAAAAAATCAAACCACCTCCCCAGAGAAGGAAAAAAAACACAATCCTCCCAAAAAAGGAGTGCCACACTAATAAAAACAAAAAAAGTCTATGTCCGAGACAGCAAAGACTCCTTTTTTCCCTGATCTGTGGCGTGTGGGATGTTTGCCATGCCGGGGGGCAGGGCACGCTGGGTAGAAAACCCCCACGCCGAGCGGTTCTGAAGTCAGGATCAAGACTGAATAACCGAAGGTCCTTCCCCCACCAAAAAGAAACGGTCTGGACTTCTGTGGACAACTCGGGCGACAACCCTGACTACGGCAAAACTACAAAAAACGCCAAAAGGGGAAACTACAAACGATTACCCAACCCTAGATCGAAACAAAAAGAGAGAGTCCAAAAGAAAAAAAAAGAGGTCAACATTATAACCTTCGGGGAAAAGTCCACATGAGTAGGTGCAAAACTAAGGATGCGTGGGGGTGCCAAACCCTAATTAGCAGTGGGAGGGGGGGCTTGACAAACTTCTCAAAAGAAGCAACTGGCCCAAGAGAGGGGTTTATCCACTTTGGGAATCAGAAAAAGGGATTGGACCAAAAAAAAATCAGGGGGGACACATAGGGGGGATTTATGAAAAGGGCAATACGAATGAACACAAAAAGACACAAACCGTCAAAATCCCCAAAAAAAAAAGCGGACAAAGTGGGGGGAAAAGAGATTATTGAAGGGAGCGGTGGGGGGGGGGACAGAAGTAACTTTAATTGAAGACGGTCACCCAAAAACAAAAAAAAAGGAGAGCACTTCGCAGCCTCATCCGAAAACAACAACAAACAAAAATAAAAAGAGGAATGTAGATGCACACAAACAGGAGGACTCAGGAGGTCGACAGTGAATCAGGAGAGGAGAACAAAAGGATCAAAAGGACACCAACTAATTACGAAATGGGCCAAGGGAGGGGAAAAAAAAAAAGGAAAGGGGCCAGGCTTGCTTTTGCATGTGTCTAAAGAAACAACAGGAAAGCACGAAACAACGCTGTGACAGATCTAAACAAGAAAAAAACGTGGGGAGAGAGCCCGGTGGGATAGTTACAAAGGGGAGCACAAGATCACAAGGGGGGGCCAAAAAACCCAGTGTGATTTGGAATCAACCCAACAATGTGGGTATGCAGAAGAGAAAGGTGGGGAAAACCCAGGAAAACACGGAAGAAGTGCGTCTAATGCAACATACGAAAGACGGTAAAATCAGCGAGAAAATGTTAACCAAACTGCAAAAAAAAAAAATAAGGGAAACGTGAAACGTTGGGAATCCTGAAAAACAAGAAAGTATGGTGTAGGCAGGGGTGGGACAGGTAACATTAATATAGAGGGGGAGCTTGTGACTGGGGGACGGGGGAAGTTTCCTTATAAAACACCAAAAGGGGGGGGAAAAATAGTGCAACCGGGTAACATGAGGATAAAAAGACTTGCAAAACGAATGGGGGGGCAAGGCACCAAAGACAAAGAAAAAAAAGAAGTAGATTGAAAAGAGACAAAGGATTTGGGGGTAGTTGGGGCCCGGGGAAATAAGAAAAATCAACTCTTTGAAGGGGGGAAAAAGGGAGAAAATCGATGTACACTAGAAAAAGCAAAACCAAAAGGATTGTTAAACAAAAAGGAGTAAAAAAATAACAACAAAGGGGGGTTGAACGACACAATGGGGGGGGAAACAAAAAAATAATGAACGAGGGGGGCATTCTAAGTTAAAGAAAAAAAAAAACAAAGGAAATAAACAAACCAAAAGAAATCTGGGAAGGAGTGCCAAAGATCAAAAAAACAGGGGTAGGGTGGGGGGGGGGGGGGAGGTTGGAACCTGCAAGCGAAAAAAGGACTGTGTATGACCAGATGAAAGGAGGAATTTTTCGCAAAAGAAACCAAACAAAACAAAAAAAAAAAAAGAAAAAAAAAGGGGACAAGTCGACGAAATTAAAGTAGGTAGGAGTTCGACAAAACCCCAATTGGGGGAGTTTGAGTGGGACCCGGAGAATATCAACACAAGGGGGAATGCTTAGAACACAACAAATGGGGGTAACAACGTAAGGATGTTTACAAGGAAAATTAAGTAGGTGTATGTGTTAATGGGGCCCCGAAAAGGCTCACGTGCACCGGGGAAATACAACCGTGGCAACACACCAAAAACAGAAGCGGCATCAAAAGAAGCCGAAAAAAGAAAAAAAATAAAAAACTGGTGAGTGATTTGAAAAACACGACCAGCAAACGGGGGGGGAACCCAAAACAAAACACTGATTGGGGAAAAAAGAAAAGGAAGTCAAGAAGGTTGCATATTAGGGGGGGGGGGTCACAGGAACCCTTCAACACAGAAAACAAGGGGGAGTTAGATAAGGGGGGGGGGGACACTGACAAACAGTAAAGGGGGCCAGGTGGCCGGGTGGGTATCAAACAGGGACTCAAAAAACAAAACGTGGGCGTAGGGGTGGGAAAAAAGGCATGGGCACAAGTTACAACAGCCATGTTGTCCGGGTTAGGTGGGGTGGATCAAATGGTAAAAGATGGCGCGGGGGGAAAAATTCGGGGAAATGGAAAAAGAAACAGGGGGGAACAAGTGGGGACACCGATAAAAAAAAAAAACACTAAGGTAAAAGGGCCCAAAAAACGAGGGGGGAAAAGAGGACAAAACAGCGGTGAGTGTAAAAAAAAGGGTTAACTCCCCATCGGGGGGGAAAAGCAGCACGAACCCTGTAAGATCAGTACAAGGAAAACTGGGGGGGGGCGAAAAACACAAAACAAGAAGCGGGACAACGTGTAAAAAAAAAAACAAAACAACTGGCAATGCTTCGGCGAGGGTACAAGTATAAAAAGCCATAGGCAGGGGGGGGGACAATGTGGAATGGGCATGCAACAAGCAGAAAAATACCACGTGGCCGGAAAGGTCCGGGGGGCAGAGTAAAAACAGGGGGAAATGGGGGGGTCAGGGATACTTCTTCAAAAAAACTCAACCGTGAAAAAACAAATGAGGGACCCAACAGCTCAAAAAAGGAAGCCAATAAAACAAACAAAACAGGGGTGGAGACAAGCAAATACAAAGCAACATGGTAGGGGAAAGTAAAAAACAAGAACCTTAAAAAAACGGCAAACAGATGTTATTTTACATGGGGGCGCAATATAAACCAAGAACAGAATCAAAATAAAAACAAAAAAAAGAAGTGGTCGGAAATTGTAGTGTGGTGGGACAAGGGGGTCACAAGAAACAATAAAACGGAACACCCAAGGAGCACACCGAAACTTAAAATACACACACAAAAAGAAAAGGAGCACCAAACGACAAGTTGGACGCACAAAAAATATTAAGAAGGTGCGACTACCCTTTAAAAACAACAATGGTTCGGAGTTGGTTGGAACAGGCCCAAAAACTAAAAAAAAAAGGGTCACTGGGGGAACACAAATGAGGTGGGAACAAGAAGAAAAAAAGGGAAAACACAAAACCAAAAGTCAACACCAAAACAAACAAACAAACCAGACACACTCCATTTCAATCCACCTCAAATAAAGGAGCCAAACGATCTAAACAAACCCAACAGCTCGGGGGGGAAAAAAAAGGGGGGTTCGCAACGGGTGAAAACAGTGAAAAAGGAGGCCAATGACCGTATGGAAAGAGAGGTGGGAGGAAAAGTACGACAAGGAACGGGAATGAGGACCGAAAACTATTGCAAAACAACCAGGAAAGAAAAATAACATTACAATTACAAGAACAAGGAAACACAGTGATAACCACACAGGGGAACAAAAAGGGGCCACAGGCGACAAAAAAGAGAAAAGGAAGAATTGACACATGTAGAAAAAACGCAAAACCAAAAAAAAGACACCGGGAAAAGTAAAGGCAAAATTTAAGTACCAACCATGTTGAAAAAAATGGGATAGAAGGGACACAGAAGGGTGTGAGAGAGCCAAAAAAAAAAAAGCATGAAATCAAAAAAACTGAAGGAAACACCACACGGAGGAGAGAGTTAAATTGTGAGACTTGGTAAAACAAGAAAAGATCATTTTCCCGGGGAAAAAACTCAGATGGGAAGGAATGGCATTATTGAAAAGGGGGGGGGGTTGGGAGGTGGGGGTGTAAAAGGTGCAGCTGCTGGGTTCTTTGTCAGCCATCAAAAGGGTGCGCGCAAGTGGGGGGTTTTGGGAGGGTCAAAAGGGAAAATTGATCGAAAGGAGACAAAAGAGACAAACATGAAAAACTCAAGGGACTCAGATAACAGCAGTGGGGGTCAACCAGCCAACAGCTACGGTCAGGGAAAAAGGGGAAAAACTAGATTGAGTGGGAAGCCAGTGATCAAATGCAAACTTTGTGTTCTAGAAAAGGCACGTATTGGGGCCATTGGACAGTGTTGAAAGGACAGAAACTAAAAATTGGGTGGGGGGGAGAAGGGGGGGGGGTGGGGGTATTTGGAGATAGGTATGGGGGTTTGGTGGAAAGGATGTAATTAGGAAGATTTTAGGGGTCGGCATGTTGCCAAACAAGAAAGAAAGGGGGGAAAAAAAAGGCCATGCAGAAAACGGGACACGACAGGGGGGGTTTAAACGGTACTTACCTCACCAAAGGAAAAGACTTGGAGGGTACGGAGGGAGGGGAGAAAGGACTTGGCCGTAGGGCAAGGTCAGTCCGAGAAAAGGATAAAAAATAAACGAACACTCGCCGGGGAAGGAGGAGGTGTAGTGGGAGGTATAACCTGGGGAGAAAACACCCAAATATGGGTAACCGAATTGGGACGAAGTGCTGTGTAGAAAAGAGACAAAAATAGTGGAAGGGTGTGGGGTGCATTATGAATAAACCCCTGTGGGGGGAGACAAAGCATAGGAAAACTCTGTGGGACAAAGGAAAGAACCAGTTTGTCCAAAAGAGTTGAAAAAACAGAAGGAAGTTTGAAATTACGGGAAAAACAAGCCAAAAAAGGGAAAGGGGGGGGAGAGACAAAGGGGTGTGGTATTTTTATGATGCCAGAGTAACCAAAACCAAAAGGGAATAGGGCTGTAACTTGTAAAGAAGAAACGGAACCACATGAAAGTAAAGAAGTGCAGTGGGGTGATGAGTCTAAAAAAGTACCCGTTGTGTTAAAATGCTTGGGAATCAAGTGTTAGGATATGGAGTAGAATAGCAAAGATTAGCGATGAGGGGCACTGAAACCCTAAAACAAAAACACTCAAATGTAGGGTGACACAGGGGGGTCGGGAGGGTGGTAGAGAAAAGGAAGGGGACCGCACGGGTTACAACAACAACGAAAAAATATATTGGGACCAGGCGAACACCACAGTTAAAAATTGAAAAAACCTACACAAAAACCTAAAAAAAAAGGTAGGCAAACGTACAAAAAAATCCTAAACAAGGATTGGTGAATCACTCACGAAAAATAGGGGGGAAAGGGACCATGACACAAATAAAAGTAGGAGGAGGGTTGGATTTCAGAAAAGTGCACCATTAACTGAAAAAAAAGGAAAAGATTTCAACCGAAACCACATATGAGAATGGATTCAAGTAAAAAATTGTGGGGGGGGGGGGGGTACACATGTGAGTCGAGAAGGATGAAAGCAACCAAACCAACCCGTTAAGATGTACATGAAAGTGGGGGAAAAGCTAAGACACGGGGGGGTGAACACAGGGGGGCAAGAAAAGAAAACAAAAGATACAAATGCAAAGGCTCGGGTTTGCCACAACCATAAACAAACACAAAAAGTGGGGTGAAGGACCCAAAAAACACAGGGGGACCTGTGGTGGGCGAATGCCTTTAAAGCAAGACACCACAAGTTATTATGATGGGGACATGGGGGGGCAAAAACAAAGTTACAACATGATGTACAGGTAAAAACACGGGGGGGAGGCGACAGAAACCAAAAAAAACCCGAAATCGAGATTGGCACAAGGGGGGGGAGTAGGGCCCGACCCAAAAAAAAGGGAAAAGTGGGGGGTGGTATGGATGCCCGTAAGCAGTTTGAAGAATTCCTGAAGAGGGGGGGGTCGATGTAAACAGAGGGGATAGACCAGGAAACAAAAAAACCTAACTTTAAATAAACCCAAAACTTAAAATGACTGTGAGGGGGGGCGGTCAGAAGGGTAATCAAAACTATTTAAAGTAAACAAAGGGGGGGCCACAAAAAAGGTGGGAGAATGGCGTAAGCCCAAAGCAAAAAAAAACAAAAATAAAAACAAAACTGAAGGATGTGGATACAGGAAAAAATAATGATCGGAGGCAGCCAGGGAGAAAGCTTGGCACTAGGGACATGACAATCCGCAACACCTGAATTGCAATGTGGGTAGTGCAACGAACCTTAAAAAGCACAGACAAAAAAAAGGAAAAACAGACCCACATTACAAGACACAAACATAGGCAAGAAACCAAAAAAAAAAGTCGGTGGCACGAGATACGGGGGGGTTATGGAACCTCTGACGTTTATCTGGAGAAAAAGGGGGCGGGGACGGGTCAACAGTATTGCAAAAAGACAAAGGCATCAGGTATGTCAGCAACAAAAGTTTCAACACTCAAAAGGGAAAACAAACGTGGTTTACCCAAGGTGGGGGGAAGGTGGGCCCCAAGGGGACGCTGTAATGTGGATTTTGCGTCCGAAACGCATCCTAAAACAGGTGGGGGGCAGAAAAGGGGGTGAGCAGCTGTTGTGAACGTGGGGGGGATCGTAATAAGGAGAGCAGGGCAAAAATAGAGGGTCTAATAAAGTCGGTTTGGAGATGATAAGGGGTTAAAACATACATACCAAAAGGGAGAGAAAAACATCAAGAACAAAAAAAAATCTAAAGAACCGACAAGAAAAAGAAAGCAAAAAAAACACCAAAAGAACACACCACAAAAAAAATGGATGAGTCAACAATGATGAAAAAACTAACTACCTAAAATGAAGCTGAGCCAAAAAGATACGATATAAAGTAGGTCGAACTCCCCTGCAAAACACAAACAAGGATCGTTAACTGACACATAGGGCACCGGGGAACGCAGGCTATACTTCGCCTGGGAAAAGGTCCAGACCAAAGGGCACAGACCCTAAGGGAAGTCCACAACATGCTCGGAGCGACCATCAAAGAAAAAAAAAAGGGAAACAACAAAGTATTTGCATACTAGCAATTAAATACCCAAAAACACATGCAAAAGGCGACAAACAACCCAAAAAAGTTGTAACCAGCTCACGAAAAACGAATGTTGTTCCCAAACCTTGGGCTGGTTTAAGTGCCCCCGAGAAAATTCCATGGGAGGGAACCCCGGCGTCTATTATGTCGGGAAAAAACAAAACAAATTGAACGTGGGCAAGAGGGCACAAAAAGAATAGAGGGGGAAACAAAAGAAGGGAATCAAAAAAATGGCAAACGCCATGTGATGAACCGAAAAACAAGCAAAAGTAAAATGGTCGGCCACAGCTGTAAATATGGGAAGTGCAGATAAAAAAAGAAAACAAACAAAAAAAAAGTACAACTGACAGAATGAGAAAAATAAAGGGCGGGTACAGAGGGGGGTTCAACACAATTGAGTTCCAAATGGAGTGAAAACTTAAGTAAGGAAAGATAAACAATTCCCGGCCTGGGGAAAACCAAAAAGAGTATACCCGGGGAATGGTGGCCAGAAGAAATAGATAAAAAAAAAACTTCCAAAAAAAAAAAGGAAACGCCTTGAGGTAAAGTCAGCTGAACAAAGAAGATGGCAACAACACAATCAGCATCAGAGGGAAAAAAAAAATAATACAACCACCAAGAATTCCAAGTCAAAAAGGCAAAGATACAGAAAGATCAAAGAGAATCATCCTAGGGGGGGGTCACATCTGGAAACTGTCACGAACCCAAAAAAAAACAGCAAAAGCCAGATGAAGTGTAGGAGCCGTAACAACAAAGACGTCAATCACACCCAACAAAAGGGCGGACAAAGTTCCCCAAACATCAGGGACTCACAAAGAACAAAAAATTAAACTAACACACACACAAAACCCAAACAACCTGTTTTCACAGGAAAAGGGGGGTCTTTTCATAAAAAGATAAAAAAATTAAGGAGACCGTTAAATAACCAAGCAGAATCCACTATGGGACAATAAACAAAGGACAACCATAAAAAAAGATCAGGGACATTCAGTCAATAGTAACAAAACAAGCAAGGGGGGAAAAAAAGGCAGGGTGTAACTGGGTGGCTAATGCCACGAAAAAGGGGGGGAGAACAATTTAACCTTTAATGGTGTGCAAATCCCCACAGAAAAAAAAAAAAAAAAAAAAAAAAAACTAATGTTGTGGGAAAAAAGGGGGGGGGTCAACAAATATGGGGAGAAGGGGAAAAGACCAACACGTTGGTGTACAAGGTTTTCATTGGGGGGTGAAAAAAGGGGGGAAAAAAGATGGGTTGAAGGAACACAGGGGAAAAAGTATAAGGGGTGTCAACAGAACGTAAATGGGAGTATGATGAAAAACCAAAAGTACAAGGGAAAAAAAAACATGCCAGACGCGTGATGAAAAGAGCATCCGAAGACGACAAATGGGGGGTTGTGGGTAGCAAGAAAAAAGTCCAAAAAAACCAAAAAACTAAAATGGGGGGGGGAAAAAAAAAAACAAACATAGGGGTCCTTAAAAGAAGGGGTGTGTTTGGAAAAGGTAACTTCGGACACACAGGTGTGGGGGGAGGGGGAAGGGTAAGGGGGGTATGAACCAACAAATGCGAGGGGGGGACCCCGGGGCTGTTTATTCCACAAACGCGCTAAAAAAAAAAAAACAAATGGTCTGATAAAAAAAGTTGAGGGGAAGAGAGCAAAAGTGTGGAAGGGGGGCCAACATCAAATATTTATAGAGTTAAAATCATCGGGGGTGCAAAGGGGGGTGTAAAACAAAATGATAGCGTGCCAACAAAACCAAAAAGTGATAAAGAGGGACCGGGGGACAAAAAAATGATAGACAAAGCACAACAGAAAAATAAAAAAAACCTAACAGTGCAACCAGTAGCAGCAACCCAGGAGACGGGGGGGCAAAAGGCTTAAAAAGAAAAAACAAAAATCTAGGGCAAAAAAAAAAAAACACATTCAACACAACCAAGGGGGGGGCATATCAAATCAGAAGTAAAAGGATAAAAACAAAAAAAGGGTAAACAAACACAATACAGCGGGGGATCAGGAGGGTAACAAAGACAGTTCAAAAAAAAATGGACAATGTTACATGAACCGGGGACAAACAAAGGGAAAAAAAAAAAAAAAAAATACCAAGCCTAAAACCAGAAAACAGGATGGTGGGGGGGTTGGGGGGGGGGGGGAGGTTTCATGGCGGGAGAAAAAACAAGGAACCAACACTTTACAAGTACCAAAAGGAAAAACAAACATACACCCACAACCGATTTACTGAAAAAGGTCAACGGAATTGGATCGAGGGGTCTCGGTGAAGGGATGAAAGTATATGGGGGAAGGGGGGCTCTGGATGAATGACGATGTGTCTTGTCGCAAGCATCAACCTCTTAGGGTTGGTTAGTGTGATGTAGTCGAACCATCTATTGCTGCACATTAGGGGGATACAATGTGTGGCGTTGAAGGGGGTGGGGGGTTTGGCGGCCACGCGAGAAAACGCAAGGGCGCGTGAAAAAACACCACTGATAAGGTGGCAGAAGAATGAAGGGATGCTCGTGAATTCCCAAAAGCAAATGTAAAACGTCAAGGGGGAAAGGTGGGTTTACCATTGATGGGTTGCCAAGGGGGGGGGACCTAGACAAAAAAAAAAACATAAAAAGGCGTGTTCCAATTGGGAATGCACAATCGGGGAATAAGTGTTTGACCGACAAAACAAACGCAACGGCAACCTTGGGTTCAACATCCCTTGGGGAGAAACCCAAATGTGGGGGGGGGGGGAAAATATCGGAGTAAAACCCTGTAAAACGTGCAGACGTTGTGTTGGGTGAAAAAACCACGCACGGCGGTGGCCCACAGGAAGTTGAGGTGGAAGGTAACAGACAGAAAAAGAAAAACAACCACCCCACAAAAAATCAAAATAACAAAAACAAAAACCGGCTCAAACCACTCAAGGGGAAAGACAGGGTCAAAAAAAAGGGGGACAACACACACGAAACCACAAAAAACGAGTTCCCTGAATACAACTCTCTTGCCAACAGCAATCCTTGATAAGGGTAAGCGTAAAAAACTTGTGTTACGCGGGGGAATGAAAAAATTCCAAAATGTATTAACGGCGCCAAGGGGCAGGAAATTGAAAAATTGACGTTTATCAATCGAGAACCAATTATGATTAAACAGAACGTAAAACAATGGGCACTATCACGTAAGGAGTGGACTAAAAGGGGGGAAAAACCACAGAAAACCCGGAAATTAAAAAAATGTAACGGACAACAAACACACCTGTGGTCAAAAAAGGGGGTGTCCATATGAGTTGAGGCAGAAAAGGTTGGTTTCGTGAAAGGCCAAATACTGAATCGCAGACGCAAAACAAAAAACAAGGAGAGAAAGAAGGGAGAAGGTTTTGGGGCAACGGAGGGGACGGGGCAAGACGGATAAGGAAAAAAAACAGCTTTGTCGACGCCATGGGTGCGGACTAAAATTGTGCAGGTTAATGGAAAAGGTGGTTGGGGGTCGGGTATACACAGAAACAAGCGGAGGAAGTGGGTACCTTTGAGAAATTAAAACGTCCTCACTGGTGACAGGAAAATGTTGGAAGGGGGGGGTTGTGGGGACTAATGGGCTGTCTGTGAGAAAATAAAAAAAGAAATACTGAGGAACGCAAAGTGGGTTACTATGAAAGGGGGTTACCAACAGTAAAAAAAAAAAACGAAACGCCACAACAAAAAAACGATCCGCCAGCTGGGGGTTGGACCAGGGCTTGAACGAGGGTCCAAAGGGGGGTGTTAGAGAGTCACTGTGGGGGGGTGGAATAATGAGTGTCAAACTTGGTTGGGGGGGGGAACTTAACAACGTGACATGGGGAGCGTTGGGTGTTGGGGTGGGGGTTTTGGGGTGTGGTTAGGTGAGGTTCCAGGGACCACCATGGTGAACAGGCAAAAGGGGACCCCGGCTAGCCCAAATAAAACCAAACCGAAAAATGGGTAGTGTGCTTGTAAAGACCCACATCTGGTTGGAAAAGGGTGGTGAAAAAAGTACCAAAAGGGGTTCCATCGGATGGGGACACGACTGAAAAGGGGGGAGACCATCAAAAAAAGACAATGGGGCATTACTCGGGGGGTGGTGGGAGAGAAAGAACCAACAAGCATGGGAAAAATGTCGAGTGCAAGGATAAACGTTGGAAGTGGGGGGGGAACTGTGCACAAACCAGTATCAGGGGTGGGTTTACCGGAGGCAAGGGGGGTTGGAAAACAAAATTTCCGGGGAAAGGGGTAAGAAAGTAAGAAAGCAAATTGACTGGGTAGGGAAAAGCCACAAAGGAAGGTGGCACTGGAACTGAAAAGATGAGTAATCAAAACTGCAAACACAGGATGTTACTGGAAAACAGCAAGCAAAAAAACTGTAGTCGCTTCAGTGTTTGTGGTGAGTGCGAAAAAAACGAAAAAACCGATTGGGGGGGGGTTTAAGACCAAACAATCGTTGAAAACTGGAACAGTTGGGGGTGGCAACCAGCTAGGCGGATTGGGGAGTGGGGGGGGAAAACCGAGAAAAAAACGCACAAAGTTCGTTTGTCATCGGTGCAGAAGTTGTGATCAGAAAAAAAAAAAAACAAAAAAAAGGAAAACCTGGGCCCCAACACCGAATGTTGAAAACAGAAAAACCTGAAACAAGTTGCGCGTCAACACACGAAAATACGGGAAAAAAATGAGGGGGAGCAAAAAAAAGCGGGGCAACTACGAAGGTGGGTTAGCCGCGAAAAGAAAGGAACGCAACACAAGAAATATTGGGTTATCATTCACTTAAGCAACAGGACGAAAAAAAAAGGTCCCTACGGGGAAAAAGCCAAAAAGGCAGTAAAGGAAGGAAACATGTGCCGGTGAAAAAACGTGTGCTTATACAAAACCAACACCCCCCCGGGGGGGGTGAGTGCGGAGGGGGTGGGCTGAAAGTGGGGGGGAAAAAGGGGGATACTCCAACTTGATTCGTCGGCCAAACACCATTAAAAAAAGACCCGGGAACAAAACGGGGGGTAAAAAGCGGCCTTTTTGCAGGGGCTTTGGGTCACAAAAACACCCACATTTAAAGGGTGGGGCGTCCCACAAACGAAAAAAAGGTTGTGAAGGGACCCTACACATACAAATGCAAAAAGCACTGGTGGGGGGGTTTCTTGATAACCCGTGTTAAAAAGAAAATGGGGGGGGGGGGAAACCTCACGCAAAAAGGTGTGTCGGGGGTGACCAGGGGAAAACAACAGTCCCTGTTACAAGTGAGGACAGAATGCTCGCAAACAGACCCCGAACAGGTAATACGTCCTGACCAGGGTGATGAAGAATAGCAACAAAAGGGGCTTGAAGGGGGTGGGGTTAAGGGGGTGCAAGAGCTGGGGTTTCGAATTGGGAATGGGGTGGCTGAAATGAGAACGGTTTCCAAACTTTAGGAACATACACCTGGCAACTGTTCCGGAGAAACCAGGGGGGGGTTGTTGGTTGCTAGTGGTTCCAGGTGTCGGGGGGGGACGGCTTTCACTTGTTGAAACAAGCAAAAAATGGTATGCAGGGGAAGTTAATTTCCCCCGAACGAAACAAAAGGGCCATGGTCTACAGTAAATTTGAGATTGGACACGTCCAGGGGCAAAAAAAAAAGGGGGGGGGTGAAAAAGTTTGGCTGACGCAGTTTTCCAAGTCAAGCCAATCCCCCCGGAACAGTCCCGGACGAGACACAGAAAAAAGCCAACAGCTTCACGCATCCCCGACAAAATTAAGGCCGAAAACAGACAAACCGCCAGCAGCCAGTAAGTTGCAGGGGGTTTAGGGATGTGAGAACTCTTTTTGTAAACCTGAGATCCTATACGTTGAAGTCCGTTTATTGTGAAAAAACTTCTGTGGGGCCGGGCAGCAGCAAAAGCTTCAACAAGTAAAACAAAGTGGGAAAAGAAAAAATGGTGTCACCTCCCTTCGGCATCAAAAAAAAGGGGTTAAAACCTCAGGGGGGGTGTTTGTGCATGCCTGTGCAAAAGAAAAAGTTGTGAAACTGAAGGGCAACCCGCCCTCAAAACGGTTGGTCAAAAAAAAAAAATTGAGGAAGCAACGGGTTTCCGCGGGCACGTGGGGTGGTTAGACCTCAGAAACCTCAAATCGGGACGGGTAACAAAAAGGATTTATGAAAGATTTGGAAGGTAGCTTTTGCCTGAAAAAAAAAAAACCAGGGGGGGGAAGGGAGCAGACGCTATCAACAACCCCCTGGGAGGGGGAAGGAGGAAGCAAAAAAACAAAAAAGTTAATCAAAGGGAGGATTCGAAAAAGGAGCAGGCACAAAGGATAAAAAACTGTGTGGAAAGGGAACGCTGGAATTCATACAGGTTGAGCAACATAAACCAAAGTGGGCACACTCGATTGGACATGGGGGGGACATACCGGAAAAAAAACACTTGTGGGGAGGAAATGCCTTTCGCGTTGAAGAAACAAGAAAAACCGAAAGGGGGCAAACTAAACCAACGATTGGGGGTAAACCAGGGAATTGGAAAAAAATTTAAAAATTTGGCTGACACGATGGAAGGGGGCCAGGTGAAAGGATTCGGAAAACGGGGAAAGCACATCCAGGGAAAAACGCCAAACAGGAAAAAAAGCTGAAAAAAAGGTAAGGGAAAAAAAAAAAGCTAAGGGTGGATTGGGGGGTTGCTACCCCGGGGTGGGGGCGGTAAGCCAGGGGGGGGAAAAAGGGTACTCGGTTTTGTTGGGTGTCCAAAAATTTGGGACAAGCACGCGGACGTTGGGGGCGGGGAACCGGGGGGTAGGAGGGGGAACCACGACAAAACTTAGAAGTAAAGGGGGCCAAAAACAAACCCAAAAGTCAGTTTTATTCCACAACTGAAGGGGGGGGGGGGGGAATGTGGGGTCAACGGGGGGGGGGACTCTACAGCGCACGAGCAAAAATCCTGGGGGGGATGTGACAAGAAAGGAAATTTAATGGCAATCAACCCCACCAAACCCGGTGGGTTTTTTTCAGGCAGAAAGTTGGGGGTCAGAAAGAAGAACGCGGAAGGGGTAACAATCAGCCAAAAGCTGAAAATGCTTGAAAAAAACGGGGGGGGAAGTAACATACTGAACAAAAAATTTGGGTGGGGGGGGGTCATGGCATTACCCAAAAGAGAGGCAGACATGGGAAGGGTGGCTGTTTTCTACTCACAAATTTACTGAAAGACGGACGGGGGGGACGAATAAACCTCAGACAAAAAGAAAAACTGTTGAAAGCAGACCGCCAAATTGGGGGGTAAACTTCAGGGTTAGCAAACGAAACCCCAGTTGGGTGGTGGCAAGGGGTAAAGGGGTTGTCACTTCACCACAGAGGTCGGGAATGAAACAGGCACCAATAAAACTTTTTACAACCGGTTAAGCTGAGGAAAAATGTGGGTGTACTGGGAAACAAAGAAACCTGTGCCTGACCCATCCAAACATTTCCAAGGCAAAGTTGGTGGGTGTGGGGGTGGGGTACCCCAGGGCAAAAAAAGTAAAACCAAAAAAAACAAAGGGGAAAATTAGATGGTGCAGGGTTTGCAGGTCCAAAAATTCCAAAAAAAAAAACGCACAAAAGTGTTGTGAGTAGGGGGTAATCACCCAAATACTTGGGTAATGAAGGGCCGGGGGGGTGTGGCAAAAGCGTTCTTAGAAAGGGGTTGGACACCTGTGGGGGGGTGCGGACAAGGCGAGAAAATTTTTAGGTGTTTGGGGCGAGGGGAAAGTTGGAAAAAGTGGGGAGAGGGAATGGGGCCCGGACCGGTGAACAGGGGTTGGGCAAAGGAGCCACACGTAAGTAAGAACCATCACAGGGACACCGCCCCGGGGGCAAGAATCATCTGTGAAAAACGAAACAAACAACACGGGAAAAGGCAAGGTCAAGCCCCTCCGGTGGGGGGGGAAAAGAAAAACAAAAAACAAAACCAAAAGAACAGGCAGTTGACGGAACACTGGATTCATTGGAGGGAAAAAAAGGGCTCTGGGTAAAAAGACAAACAGCCAAGATCCAAAAAAAGGTGTGGTGGGGGGGGGGGTAGGAATGAAGTCGAAAAAGGTTGGAAAAAAAACTTTGACAGGGAAAGAACCTAAAAAACCGGGTGGGGCAAGGAACGGGGAAAAGGGGGATGGGGTGTACCTAAAATTTAAAAAACGGGACAATCTCAGCCCCCAGGGCACAAAAAGGTACGTCAAAAAGCGGGGCCGAGTACACAAAAAGAACAAACAGTGTGTGGGGGAAAAAGGACGGCCAAATCAAGAAAAATTTTTTAATGATTGAGTAAACACTTGGGCAAAACGGCCCGTCCCAAAACGGGGGGGTAAACCCGGGGTGGCTACAGGGAGAGAACACTTAACCGTGCACGGTGGGGGGAGAGTGGGGGTGACAGCTAAAGAGAAGACCGTGTGTAAATCAGGGGCAGCCAAGGGCTGACAAAACATCAATAGTTTGGCCGCCCACAAAGTGAAATGGGGGGGAGTTGACTCCAAACTTAAAAAGGGATTGAGTTTGAATGGCCCCATCAATCCGTGGCCCGTTTTGGGCATTTTGAGGGAGACAGACATGACAAGAGAAAAACAAAATAAAAAAAAAAAAGGGAACCATCCCCCAAAACCCCGCGACTCAAATCCGAACAGAGAAAAACTTGGGCAGAAAGGGCAGGTCCAAACAAAATGAGCAACTTGCCAAACGTGATCTAAAACAAAACATAAAAGGGGAGAAAAAAAACTGGAGTAAACAGAACAAAAATAGGGATTCAGGCGAAGGTTTCTTGGGAAATCATCACCTTCAAATGAACGTTGTTGCAACTTGAAACAGGAGGCCGTTGCATGGTCCATAAGAAAAAAGAAAAGCATTCGACAACAAGGGCAACTGGTACTAGCAAGCAAAAAGGGGGGGAACAATCAAGGAAACGAAAGAAAAGAAGTGACAGTTTATGAAAAAAAAAACGAAACACAAACCCTTAAGGGCAATCCATCACAGTTGGAAAAAACAATGAGTTGAGGGGAAATGGGTGGGGAAGGGAGAGGGTCGGTGAAAAAACTTCCAAGCCCGGAAAAATCAGGAACACCAGGAAGGAGAGGAAGAAAGAAAGGTTGGTTGGCTGCAAAGTGCTAAAGACGAAAAAACCGAGTTCCTAACAATATGGAAATATAAAAGTTGCCTGGGAAGTGGGGTGGGTGGTGGGGTTCCCCTCCAAAGGGGTCAGAAAGATGGGAAAATTTGTGGTGAAAGGGGGGGGGGGGTCAAGAAGAGAAGGGGGCTCTGGTTGTTAAAAAATGTGAATAATAATAATAATGCACCAAAGCCTGAAGAAATTTCAGAAGAAAAGGTGGGGAAAAGTCAAGGATGAAGGAGCGAAAGACTTTACGCCCCTCTAAAACACAACATTCGTGGGGTACGGGGTTAAAAGCAGGGAAAGATGGGTCAAAAACGAACGTGGTTTCAGAGGTTGGGGGTTTAAGGAGGAATGGTGTCATAGGGCTTCAATTTTTTTAAAAAGGACGGAGGTGGTCTCGTGTTGTGGGGGGGAGGGGGTGCTTTTTGTGTTTGTGTGTGGGTTCAAACGGGGGGGGGGACTGGGTGAAAAAGGTACGGTTCTCCATCAATGCAAAAAAAACCAAAAAACCAAGAAAAGGAAAAAAAGGAATTCAAAACGCTAAAGTTGGTGGTAAAGGGGATTGGACTAAAAGGATATTCGTGGGGCCAAGTGTAGGGGGGTGAGGGCAAGTGGCGTTGGGTGGGAAAAAAAGTCAAATAAACCGGGGAGAAATGGAAAAAAAAAGGAGCCACACTGCTTGCCCTTTCAAGTAGTGTTGTTATACATAAAAAAAACCAACCAAGAAAAATGTAAAAAAACAGGAGGTGTGACCCCCTTGAGAACCAAAAAGCCTCTTGGAGTGGGAGTCAACCCCTGTATCAGGGGGGTTTGGTTGAAAAAGGGACGAAGGACCGGGGGGTGGGACGGAAAAAGAGGGGGGCCCTTGTACCTTTTGAAGTTGAAAAAAATAAAAAGGGACGGGGGGATTGCACCTTCAACGGGGATGGGTCTGAAATTGGGGGGAAAGGGGGTTTGGTGAAAAAAAAAAACTTTGGTGCAGGCAATGACACAAAAAAACACGCTTCTATGGCGGACTTTGAACTCTCAAAAAGGAAAAAATGATCAACAAGTGTTTGGGGGATATGAAAAGGGCCAAGCTGGGGTTTTAGAAACCCAACCAGGGAAGTGAAAAAAAAAGACTTTGGTTTGAGTGTGCATGCACTAGGCCATATGTGGAACTAGCACGAACGTCCTGTGGAAAGGGGCGTTGGCAGATGGGGGGGTAGCGGTGGTGGGTTGAATAAAAACTGGGCCCCCCAAACAATGTGTGTGGGGCCAGCCTGGACACCCCCACAGTGTTAAAAAGGACGCCCCAACACCTGGGGGTGTAATGCTTTGGGGGCAAACAAATAGCGGGACAAAGAAAGGGTTGGTGCGAGAAAGCACGGGAAAAAGCCATACCCTCATTTGGGGGGGTATCAGAACCTACCAACAAGTGGGGAAAGTTGCAACCATTCCAACAAAAAATTCTTAAGGGGGGAATTGGAAAAATTGTCCGGTTTGGGTGCTGTTGAACCGTTGGGGGCGGGGAGCAAAACAAAAAAAAAACCATTTGTGGTAAGTGAACGAGCAAAATTGGGGACGCCGTGGGATGGGGGGCACAAGAAAAAAAAAAGGGACCGGAAGGGAAATTCCAATCCTTTTAATTTTCCCAAACTGTGTTTAAAGCCAAAAAAACAAAAAAAACTTGGGGGGGTGAAGGGACACAAGAAAGGCAAAAAAAATCCCCAACTGGGTGGGTTTACCAGGGGGGGAAACACCCCGGTGACAAAGGGAACAAAAAACAAAAAGGTTGGGAAGGGAGGGGGGTCTTGGGGGGACGCCCAGCGGTACGGGTTGTACAGGTAGAAAAAAAGAGGGACAGACGGGCACAAAAGACAAAAGAACATGGTGGATTGGGAGGGGGGGGGAATTGGGGGCCGCACAAATTTGCCACAAGTGGAGGGTGGTATGGGGGGCAGTAAAAAAGCGGTTGTGATCCGAATTGGACATTTAGGATTGGGGGTCAAAGGAGAAGAACGGGGGGGGAGGAGGGA
>Ga0179593_1676266_pt1 | contig 25394 bp, 30 predicted proteins | sample CZODoug2_1_08_16_FD_185931 | JGI IMG/M metagenome (GOLD analysis project Ga0179593, IMG submission 185931) | Vadose zone soil fungal communities from Angelo Coast Range Reserve, California, USA - CZODoug2_1_08_16fungal (PacBio error correction) | ecosystem: Environmental > Terrestrial > Soil >...
AAAACCTTCTGGAGTTAAAGGAAGACCTGCCTAGCTCGATCTAGGACCGCCTCCTTATTGAAAAAGATGCTCGACCTTCCAAGAGGAGAGGACCGCTCACAGGGGGAAGAAACAGGGAAGGGAACCAGGAGAGATGTTCTGGTAGACCTGGTTCCTGGTGGGAATAAATCTTGCTAGGAAAGAAAGTCTCAGAAAAGGCCGGAAGAAGGGGAGGGAGAATTCTTAAGGAAAAAAGGGTTGAACCCATCTGCCTCAGAGGTGAACAGGATCCTCTCCATCTCGAGCTGACAAAAGAGAGGGAAACGAAGAGCGCAAAAACAAAGTCCTGGAAAGAGGGCCCGCTATATCCCCATCAAGCTCCGCACTGGATCTATCCGCGGAGGGGGGGAGGGAGGGTGGGGGGCTCTAAGAGGGCCCATCATGGGTGGGTTGGGAAAAACTTGCCTTTTCTCTGCGGAAGACCTCTGCCTTTCTTCTGGTGGTGGGGAAGGGGGGGGAGGGGAACCGGAAGGAGGCAGATCCGCAGAGATTAAAGAGGGACTTGGGGTCAGTCGGAAAAAGAAAGCCTCAATGTTGTCTAACATATCTCACCAAAGTCGGTCGATTTGAAGGTGTCAGAGGATGATGAGTGCCTACAACTAGGTCATCAGGTCGGGGATGCCTCTACTTATCGTAACTTAAGTAGGGAGGGTCTTTTCGCACGCAAGAATCCGCAAAAGGAACCGAAGCGATTTGGGAGTTTTCGACGAGAAATACGTTAAAGGGAAAAAGATGCGAAAATCTCCTAAGGGGGATGCAGGCACGGGCGTAACACTTAGCGGAGGGGGTTCCCGCCCATAAAGGGCAGGAAAGGCCGAGGAGGGGGAAAAAAAGGGAAAATACGGGAAGCGAGATACGAGAAACAAATGGGTGGGGGCTAAGGTCGACACCCTGATTGCCCTCTACGAAAGGTCCTCGTTGAGGGGAATTCGGGCGGGGGGCGGCAAAAAGGAGACATGAGAAGTTAGAAGAAAAGCTGGAACGGCCTTTTTCAGCTACTAACACATCTCTCACTAAGTAGGGGGAAAGTGGAAGGGGAGGGCCCGAAGGTCAGGGACCTCCGTTTATGAACATTATTCTTTTAGAAGGTAGCGAACATTAGAGATCATAAAAAAGGGGATCTGAAAGGGAAAAGGCTCAACCACGCTTCTTTGGGGGCTTTTTTTGCAGAATGCATGATGTAGGGAGGTAGAGTCCTGCACGGGGGATGGAGGGGGGCATACCATAGCCGATCCGTCTAGACGTCCCAGAGGAAGTGGGAAAAAAGATAGGTAGGGAAAGAAAACCAGAGGGGCTCGTCCATTCCGCGAGGACGAGAGAACCGGATCAAGGGAAGAATTGTCCTCCCGACGCCGTACAAGATGAATCTAAGGACGAGCATTAATTCGGGGGAAGGGGGAGGCAAATGAGGCCCTTATCTTTCCGAAGATTCGATAACGGGGGCAAGGGAAGGTACCACGGCTTCGGATAAAAGAAGATCAGATGTGAGTCAGCTTGCCTAAGGAGAGCTCCTGGATAGGGAGGACAAGGGTCGAGAAGTTGGGGGACGCAGAAAAAGAAGGAAGGGAGAACTGCCGGGAACCTCTAAGGGAACATTTTTGCAAAAAAGAGGGCGGGAGTGAAAAGACATGGAAAATTAGGGGGGAAAAACACCTCTCCGGAAGGCTCTTAAAAGGAAAAAAGGTCCGGGGGAAAGAGGAGGCAAAGACCCGACGAGATTGCACTGAGAGCCGCCTCTCATAAGAAGAATAGCAAGCGTTAAAGTGGGAAATGGAGAGGAGAATGTAAATATTTGGTAATCTCTCAGAAAAGGAGGAGGGGAACTAAGACAAAAAAAAAAGGTAAGAGGGAAATTTAAAGGAGAAGAAATTCTAAACGACAAAGGCTTCTCATGGCGCCTTCTCAGGGAAAGGGCAGGGGAATGGGCTTGGATGAAAATCTGAGGCTTTAAAATTATGACAAGGAGACACGCGTTCCCTTCATTCGGGAAGCGCTCAGTGAAAAAAGAGGAAGATTGGGGAACTGATCTAGGAAGGTTCCGGGAGGAATCGCATCTGTGCTTCACATGGTCCTCTCAAGAAAGGGGCGGAAGAGGGGTCGGAAAACTTTGAAAGGATAAAAGCCTTCACTCCTGGGCATCGAGAAATTGGGAGAAGATCAAGGAGAATCCTTGCGCAATAAGGGGAGCCTCTTGAAGGTCGCATGGAGGAACCAAAGGAGGTTGAAAGAAATTTTCGGGTTCTAGAAGGCTCTCCCTACACACTCTTTCATAAGGAAAAAACAGGGGGAAGAGGGTAGGTCTAAGGGGTGGGGTGAGATGAAGAAAAGAAAGCAGATAAACGTACTCGATCAAAGATAAGCAGGGAAAAGGATTCCATGTACACAAGATATAGAGGCAATCTTAAAAACGAAAAAGCACCAAATCCTTATTTGGGGAAAAATCCATAAAAAAGAGATCAAGGGGGGGGAACTGGGCCGCATGTGATAAGATGTAGGGACTTTCTCATCCACTTCTTAAAAATTGTGCCTTCGTAAGGAGTTAGAGGAAAAGAGGCAGGTAAGGTACCGGGGGGACGGTCTTTGAAAAACAAATGAGGTAGGAAGTTTCTTTCTTCACTAAGGGGGGGGGTGGGGGGGGGGGGGTTGGGGTGTGGGGTTGGGGGTGGTTTGGGGGGGTGGGGGTGGGGGGGGGGGGGGGGGGGGGGTGTGGTGGGGGTATTATCTCTCACACAACATAGGTCATTTCCTCGGGAAACCATTCTCAAAAAGAAAAGAAAAAAAATCAAAAAAGCTTCAAAATGAGTGTATCCAGGAGACTTTCTGCATTCGAAAAAGGGTCAAAATAAATCTTCTAGAAAGGGGGTCAGAGACATGATCATGAACGTCGTTCAAAGTTTCCTTCCTGGGAAAGGCTAGGGGACCTGTGGAAAGTGAAAAAGGGAAGGAAGGCTTCATCGAAGGATAAATCATTGCTCCCGGTGTTGGCCGAGAACGGGAGAGAGGAGAAAACTCAGATGAAAAAAAAAAGTCAAGGATTTCCGCGAGGCGGAGAAATAGACAGGGGGGGGGTCGACTTCGATCCTCTAGGGATCTGGCTATCTCCCGATAAATGAAGTTGATAGGAGGAAAAAAGTCTTCCGGAAAAAAGAGAGAACCTAGAAAAAAGAAGAAATCCTCAATAGAAACGGGGTGGGGTACAACCTTGTCGAAAAAAAAGAGAAAAGGGAAGGGTCTGGATTTAGGGGACTGCTGGGAGAAAATGACGTTTTCCACTCAAACTAAAAATGAAAGAACTTGGTGGGGGACAGGAAGAAGAGCTTCACAGGAGGTGAAATTCTCAAGGCCGCGAGGAAAAAAAGGAGAATGAAAAATTCCGCGAAGGGAGATAATCGAAGTTTGTGAAGGGCTTGAAGAGAGTTGAAAAGGGGACTTTGGAGGGAAGGTCTAGGTGGAGAGCGATTCATTTGGGGCTAGAGCTGGCGCTTATAAGGGGGGAAGGCAATCTGAAAAGGCGGTAAACAATGGGGTGTCCGGGAAAAACTTCCATAAATCAGGGCTATCCTTAAAACGAATTAAAGCTAGAAAAGAAAGGGTTTCAAAAAGGACAATAAAACTTTTCCAGGAAATTCTAGCCGAGAAGGGCTGGACGTGCAGTCGTAGAAGAAAAGAATCAGGCCGGCGGCCATTCGAGATAAGGGAATGATGTCCGGAGGGTCGAGGAAAGCTTTAAAAAGAAAGGGTTTGTTCGAGCCGACAGGAAAAAAAAAAATCAGCTCCAAAGGGATGTAAAGAGAGAGCTCTGAAAAGGTGAGGCTCGCACAACACCAGAGAAAAAAATTTGAGAAAAGGATTGGCGAAAAAAGCAGAAGGAGAGCGCCGCCGGACCTGATTGGGGTAACCGTGAAGACCGCTCCCTAGACGGGCTTGAGGAAAAAAAGGGGCGTGCAAGGAGGTTGAGAGTTGAACAGCAAGGGCAGCTCAAAAAAAAAAGTCGATACGAGAGAAAGAGCCGAAAGAGACTTGGAGCCAAAAAAAATCAGGAGAAAGTAACAGAAACAAAGCAACGAGGCCCAAAATAAAAAAAGTATATGCCGAAAAGAAGAACACCGGGGGCAGTTTCCAGGCTGCAGGATCAGAGAGCCCTCTACACTGGGATGATCGCGATGCGGGAGAGGAATGGGGGGGTAGCAGAAGCGCGCTTAAGGGGGGAAGAATCATTGCCACGTGCTGGGGATGAGCGTTAGCACAGAGACCTTTCAAGGCGGGGAACGTGAAATGGGGAGACATATTCATAGTGGAGATATAAAAGAGAAACCTTCCTAAGACATTCAGAAATTTGCAAAAAGAGAAAATCCTGCGGAGGGAAAGGGGACGTCTAAGGGGGAAACATTACGCTGGAAAAGGGAAGATACAACAGGACGATCTTTATATCGCCAAAAAAAGGGATAGAAGTCTATAAGGAGGGGCGAGCTTGGGGACCAGGCATAGCCTCTAAGAATAGGGGACCTAATCGTGGGGGGAAGTTGCAGAGAGAAATAAGGAGAGGAAAAATAAAAAAGAAACGCTGAAAATCATTATTCTATGGGAAAAGAAGTTCTTGCAAAAAGGCTGACCGTTCAATCGAGAGAAAGAAGAGAATACCGAAACGCTCGAAACTCTTTCAGGGCCTACTACCGAAGCCAATGATCCGGCGGAGGCGCGAATATGACAACCGTGGAAGCCGCAGGAGGGAGTTATCTGGAGGGATCGGAGTCGGGAGAGGGGTGCGATATCGCCAACATAAATGAAGAGGGGGAATTGGTTAAGGAAAGGGATAAGCTAGGCAGGTGCCGAGAAGGGGGATGCTTCGGGTGTGGGGACGTTAGCCAAGCATAAGAAGATACCCGGGAGGCCAGTTCTGATACAGATTAGGGGTGGGAGCGACATTGGGATTCGCTCACAGGGGGAATAGGAGTCAACAGCAATAAAGGGGCTTTTGCGGGTTCCCAGCTGTGTAGGAGTCAGAATGGAGTCTCGCAGGAGATAGGGGGGGTGGTGGGACGTAAACCATATAGCGGGATTCTATTGCCTGGAAAGCCGCCTGGAAAAAATAAAGGGACCTAGGGTACTGCGGAACTAGTTTGAACCGGGGTCACAAAACTGGAGGTGTGGGCCGAGCATCAGGGTCATGGAAGTTGAAAATCCGAGGGGAAAAGCGCAGGGCTGGGAGCAAATTCGTTGTCGAAACGAGGGGAGGTCCGGGAGGAAGGGCTAGAGAAGCTGTTGGGAGATTTCTATGGAGGGAGTTCCAGGGGGGGGGGAAGATCCTCTGAGAAGTCTGCGGACACTTTCTCGATGAGGGAAGCCTGTCAGGTAAAGGTATTCGAGGAGGGGGGGATGGGGAAAAGCTAGCTGGAAAGTCAACACAGTTTAACCAGAGAATTGTGAACGGAAAACAAACGAATCATGAACGGCGGACGGTCAAAGGCCAGGGGGGGGAGGAAAGATCCTTAGAAGATGTAAAAAACCCTCCAGGGGATGCAATTTTCCACGCGGTCCGGAGGGAAAAGTAGAACTCCGGGCAAGTAATAATATCAGGATAAGCGTGGGTGGGGGGGAGAATGACATTTCTTGAATAGTGGAAAGATTTTGGGAGATAAGAGGAGTAAAAGGGATTAAAGAGAAATGGGTCCAGAGCTATGAACTAACGAGGAGTGATCTTCTCAAAAGAGGGGGGGAGGGGACAACGTCCTGAGGGAAAAAAATTGGGTCTTGATGGGGGGAGTATAAGCCGCTGAGGGTCTCCAACTCTGCCTAGGAGAAGGTGAGATGGTCTCAGTTGTGGTTTCAAACGAGAAAGTTTGATCTACGAAGGAAAACAGCTTGCTTACCAAGGGGGAAAGGGGCAACATGTCCGAAAGGCCTGGGGAAGATGAGGGAGTCTGCACGAAAATGCCTGTGGAGGAAAAAAAAGTACTAAGGAAAAGAATGGGGAACGAAGAGAGCCTCACGATAAAAAAAAAAAGCAAGTGCACTCTTACAGGGCGCGAAAGAAGCCTTAAAGCTCGGAGAAAATGGGATCTTTTTTAGCTCAAGAGGGGGCTGCAATTTGGGAGGAAAACAGGTAAAGAACTTCGGATGAAGGGGGGCCTCGACCAGGGTTTAACAGCTTTTTTAGTCATAACCCAGGGGGGATAGTTACCCGGGGAGAGGTATCTGAATCTGGTACAAACGGCCGGATACTCTTCCTTAGTACAACACGGGCTATAGCTGGAAGGGAAAACCTCAAAAAAGACCTGATGGGGGGAGGGTTGAATCGGAAGAAACAAAGAAGGAGGTGATAGGAAGGGAAGCATTTGGAAATGTCGTCGATAAAAAGGCCATTGGTTCGAAACGCGTCTGCGGAGGAGAGAAGTAGCACCACGAAGCGTAAGCGTTCGGGAGTCAAGGACGTAAATATTAGATGGGAGGATCAAAGGAGGGAGCCTACTCACGAGAAAGCTAACTGGAATATACAAAAAAAAAGTCTGGCTTCATAGGGGGTACTCATGAGACAGCGCGCTCCCGGAGAAAGAAAGTCTCTAAGAACGCGCGGAAGAGTACCGGGGGGAGGGTAATCGCCAGGGAAACAGGGGGGACGGGGTGGAAGGCGAGACTTTCAGAGTTTGGGGGGGGGGTTCTTTGAAAAGAAGGCGCACGTGAACAGGCAAGAAGGGGCGCGGGCGAAAGACGTAGAAAGCGGGAAGAAAAATCGGCTTAGAAGGATGGCTCTTATGGGTCTCTAAGATAAGAAAATATTGAGGGAAGGTCGAGAAGATCTTCTCGGGGACTTCAAAAGGGTATCTTCAAGAAGGTAAGGAACACTCTTCTCTTTTCTCTCGGGAGATCAGAAGAAACTCCAAAAAAGTCTAAAAACTAAAAAGGGATCGGGGAGAAAGACATCTAGTACTCCTCGGAGAGACACGAAATTGGGGGAACGAAGGTCTCCGAGAAAGGCCGAAAAATTCCTTAAAAGATTCAAATGGAAAAAGCGTAAAACAGGAGGTATATCCACAAAATTAAGGAAGGGATCGGAGGCTCCATGGAGATCGGGACAAAGAAGGGGACCCTCATCATGAAGGGGCGTCGTAAAGAGCTAAGGGATATTTGCAAGTATACCTTAAGGGGCTCTTAAGCTTAGAAAATTATTTCTTAAAGATGGCTGAAGGTCGAAAAGAATTCTCAAGAGGCGAGGGGTATCGGGATAAGAAAAAAAAAGGAGCATTCGTTGAAAAACCGTTCTAGACAAGGAAAAATAGAAAAAAAAGCCGGCGAACCTGTTTAAAAAAGGGGAAGGGAGCGGGCGTCAGGGAAATTACGCGATGAGCTCGGAATAAGGCCATTCTGCAATCATCAAGGGCGATCCGAAGGAGGAACTGGAGGGGGAAGGGAGGGGGTTTGGAAAGAGAAAGAGATGCATAATAAGAATATTATGAAGGGAAAAAAGTCACAACAAAAAAAAAAGAAAAAGGAAAGCTCAGCCATGGAGGGGAAACTCACCAAAGGACTGAGAAGGACGCATGGCCGAGACGCCCGGACATCTTGGGTCAAGTAGGAAAAGACACTTCGAGAGGATGGAGAACAGGGGCTAAAGAAAAACTAAGGGAAGGTGTCCTTGTAGTAGACAATTTAGAGTTGAAAGAAGACTTCCAAAAAACCTCCTTTCTTTCGACTGTGAAAGAAAAAGAAGGAAAGCAGTTTCCTAAGAGAAAATATTATCGTCAAGAAGGCTTGCCCAAAATTAATCCTTAGATAAGATTAAACAATAAAAGCCTAACGACGGGAAAAAAAAAAGGATTCGGAGGGATCCAGAAAACTTGTGGGAAATCCGCGGCGGAGTCTTTTTTAGCTTCGAGTGCATCGGCGAGAAAAAAAGAGGAAAGGTCGATAAGGGGGAGTTCCGGGGAAGAGGGGAACTCGTCGAACCAGTGGAGGAAATTGCTGGAAAAGCTAGAAAAGGTGATCCAGACAGCCAAAGGAGAAAAAGATGAAAAACATGACTTCAGGACCGGGGAAGTTCCTAAGGCACCATTCTGTCTAGAGGAGGGAAGAGCTCTTAAGTGCTGTAAAATAAAAAAAGAAAACATTAGGGGGAAGAAGGTGGGATCAAGGTCCTGGTCCTCAGAAAGAAAACGATGTATCTCTGGGCCCGCTTGCAAAACAAAAACTAAAGAGTACAAGGAAACTGGGAAAAAAGCCTATAAATAGGAGAGGGAATACGATGAAAATCAGAGAAAGAATTATGAAGGATGGCCGGCGCAGGGAGGAAAAAGGGAGCTTAAAAGGGGTGGAAACCCAGGCCGTAAGCACAAAAGTCTTAATCAAGGGTCTTTCCAGATTGTCTGTACGAAAATTACCAAAAGGGGCGGGGGAGAGCAGAATTCTGCCAACCGGGTCCGAGAAGAAGGGAAGAGAGACGTGATAGGGAACTATCATGAATGGGCATTAGAAGAGTAGAAAGGAATCCATCCACTTCAATGAAGCCAGGGGGACGAAAGGCCCAAAAAGAGGGGGGGGGGACCCGAGGGACTCCGCCGCAGGAAGTACTGGCGAAAGACTCAATGGAAAAACAATTGGGGGATATAGAGTACACATTAGGGAAGAAAAGGGGCCTTCAAACAACTGAAGGGGGAAAGGAGAGTCAGGCGTAAATGAAAAAGGGGTGCGGGGTCGCCATGATGCAATGGGGGGCTTCTACGGAAAGGGTCGTATTTGGGAAGATGAAAGGGAGGGCGGAGTGGTTTAATACCGAGAAGGGATCCCAGATTTATCTAGACCTCAGAGGTTGTGGGGCGGACAGGGAGTTTGGGAGAGGCCCGGGAAAGGGTTTTGACCGGAAGACACCTTGGAAAGGGAAGGGAGAAGAACAAAGCGGGTTTTAAGAGGACCAGAAGGACGGGGGGAGGCGCAGGACTATTTTAAATTTAGTAGAGAGGGCGCAGAGAAGGGGTCCATAGAGGGAAGTTAAGAGGAGATGTCTGGTACAGAGTCCTATTTCCAACCGTAAGGGACAAGGTTAAGAAAAAAAAATTGAAGACACGCTGACTGGTAGAGAAAGGCAAACAATTAATCAGCCTTTTAAACATGTTCAGGGGAAACTGGAAAAGGAGCGGCCAAAAATTCCCGAGCCTTGACGCAGGGAGAGACCACTAGTAAGCCCTCTAGGAAAGTGAAAAAAGAAGAAAAGGAAGGTAGGGGCGCCGCTTGAAGAAAAGCCTCGTCTGTGAGATGTCTCGAAATGGGCATTGCAACGGGAAAGAAGGGTGAAAAATCTAAAAAAAAAAAAGGAGGAGGGAGGTAAACAAATCAAGGTAAGGAGGAATCAAAGGAAAGAGGGATTCTTGAAAGGGGGGCTGAGGGCCGAAGAAAGGGGAGTGCCTTGCTCGAAAAAAAGGCAGCAGGGGGGGTTTTCTTGAATGCAAGAAAAAGCTGGAAAGGAAAGAAAGAGGTTCTCTGCCCCCATTTGACAAGCAGGCAAAGAGGGTTGAAAGGGAGTCACTGGGGGGGAAGTTCGGAGGGAAATCAATACAGAGGAGCATAGAATGTGAAGGTCGGGTTTGACGTCATCCAAAAAAGGAGGCAGAGACTCTTACTCAGAAGGGATAAGAGGAGAAGAAGTTCAAAGAAAAAAAGAGTAAGCTCCGAGAGATCAAGGCACTTGAAAACGAAAACTAACTGACGTTCGAAAAGGGGGGGACAGACCGACGGGCAAGTTGGGTCATTACCCATTGGTTACGATCGTAAACAAATAAGGGGACCGCCCAATGGAACAAAGTGGGTCGAAAAATCTGAGGGGGGGCTATACCCATCGGAGTGACGTTACGGGAAAAACGGAGATTTAAATCAACCAAATAGAGATCGGAAAGGAACAAGTACGAAAGGGTCTCGAAGAAAAAACAAAAGGAAAAAACCGCACCATCAGGAAGTTGGGGGAACTCCTAGTCCTTCTGAGAAGAGGGGAGCTCAGGAAGATGTTCGCGAAAATTCGCATAAGAATGAAAACTCTGTGCCATTAAAGAAGGAGGATTTAGATTAAATAAAATCGGTAGAAAAGGGTCGTAATGAAACGCGTCTTTAAGGAAGGGGGGGATGGTCAAGGGACTGAATCTTATAATCATGTACATGGGAAATCACCCAGTCACCATCGAGAGAGTCCTGAGTCGTAGGAAGAAAGGGGGGGGGAGACTTCAAGTCGGAGAAAGCCTTAGATCTCGGGAAAGGGAGGAGTCAAATCTGATTAATATCAAGAGAGAGTTCCAGGAAAGGTAAGGGGAGGGGAAGGCTGAGGGAAAAAAATTGCAAGACCGGCCGGGGGAAAGAGAATGGTGCGGAAGAAGCTCATCTTTGCGAATAGATTTGAAGAGTACCTTTCTCGGCGAGAAGGAAAAAGACTAGAGACGAATGTCAGGGGAGAATTCTCTCAAAAGATTCGGGAAAGAAGGGAGTCCTCTCAGGGTGGGGGGGGGGGGGGGAGATTCTTCGAGAAAAAACGGAATGATCAAGGAAAAAACCTCGGAAGGAAAAAAGGGGATCTCATCTCATAAGGAGAGTACACTCAGCCCGAAAAGACCTGAGGGTATCGCGGATCGGGCAGGGACAGGATGCGCGCTAAAAAGGGAGTTTTCAAAGAAGAAGGGAAAGGTACATAAAGCTGTGAAGTGGGAAGCAACTTCCGAAGGCCTATTCTAAAAAAATTCTGATACAAAAAGAAAGAAGGATCGAATCAAGGAAGGGGGACAGGTAAAGGCAAAAGAAAATCCTCTTCCGACAGGGGAAGGTTCATCATTGTTTATTCTTGATAAGAGCAGGAAGAAGCCTGAAGGGAAGGCTGGGAAATAGGGACGGCATAGACGTAAGGGGGTCTCGATTTGGGGTTTCGGAGAAGGTCAGAAAGGCCTTATGTTCGAAGGAGGGGTGGCCGAATTCTGCAAAGGAGTCAGGGAGGCCTTCGTTAAGGAGAGAAGCCTGCGAAAGGAGTTCCAGTCTAAGAACATTAAAAGAAGGTAAAAAAAAAAAAAAGGGACTGTGGAGAAAAAGATCTTCGAGAAGGGGGGGGGGGAGGGGGAATACGATCAAGCTGAAAAAGGAGGGCGTCTGATAGAGGAGAGGTCTAGGTCTGGAAATTGGGGGGGAGGAATGGTGAGCAGAAAAAGGAGAAAATCTGTTGGCATATCTAAATCAAAAGATTAAGGGGGGGGGAAAAAAAAAGAATATATGCCGCCGGCTCGCACCCATAGCCTCGGAGGAAAAGCGACATAAATTCAAAAAAATTCTTCGGCCGGAACAAAACTCAGACCCTTCCTGAGGGGGGAGGACTCCCCTTCAAAGAGGAGAGGCTCTCTCACAACGGAAAAAAAAAAAAAAAGAAAGCCAAAGGTTCTTTGGGAGTTTGAAACGGAGTCTGCGAGAGCTAATTCGAATAACAAAACCGAAAGGAAGGTGAGGGCGAAGGTGGGGGGCGTAGAAAGCTTGGAACTCATGCAAGAAAATTATCCGCTAGAGAGGGCCCACGCCCAGAGGAGAACCTCGCCAAGAAAAGCTAACCGCTAAAAAAAAAGGGAATTCTCGAACAAGGAAAGGAGAATGGTCGATGGGTGTAGAGATCTTCAGGGACCAGCTGCCATTGCAGAAGTGGAGAGATCATAAATAGGCGGCATGGGGAGAGAAGACCTTTCAGGACGTTGAAACACTCTTCAAAACTTGCCGAATAAGAAGGACCAAAAAGAGAGAATAACAAAGATCACGGGGGTAAGGAAAAGGGGGCGCAATTTTGAGAAAAAAAGGGAGCTGAAAAACACCTGAAATAGAAGAGGGAGGCTCGGAGGAAGGAAAAGCGCAACCTTAACGAACGATCGGAGAATGCTCTGAAAGGGTCTCCTATCCGGAATAGGATATCGAGGGGTAAAGAGGAGAAAGGTGGGGGCTCCCGTCGAAAAACTCCACTACTACCAAGAAAGGGGGGGGAGTATTTTCAAAAAATACTAGGGAAAAGATAGGCGGGGAGCCAACTATTGAGCTCCGGAATTAAAGAACAAGGCGTATTTCTTCGGCGGGGGAGTCAAAAAAGTTTCCGGATCGAGCAGTAAAGAAGGGGGAATAGCTGAGAAGAAAATATTTAAAGAGAGGGTCCCGAGAAGGGAGAATACGAGCCAAGAGAAGGGAGGCGCGGAAGAGGGAAAATAAAAGAGAAGCCTAATGCCGGAGGGGAGCTTTTGCCGTTATAGAAGGAGATGAAGGCGGAATTAGGGCAGGGAAAGTCCAATGGAGGTTCCCTCTGTTTGGAAGCATAAAAGGCACGACGAGGTCCGACTATGGTCTCCTCTCAGAAAGAAGAGACTGGAGAAGGGAGACGTTGCACCAAGAGTGGATCAAGGAATTTCTGGAGTGGACATTAGTTTCTCTAAAAAAGGAAGGGATTCTCCGTCGCATAGAGCGCGAAAGAAGTAAGGGCTGTGGATTGGGGAATCAGGGAAGTTAGGAGAAAGGAACATTTCGTCTGGGGCTCACGATCTTCGTAGATTTGGGAGGGGGAGCCCATAAGGGGATCCAGGATGGATGAGGGTCACCGAGTATGTTGTGGGAATGGGGGGGGGGAGTAGGTGGTTTCAACCTTTTCTAGAAAAAAGGGGGGGGGGGACCTAGAAAAAAAGACAACAAATCCACTGGCCTCCGGGAAGAAGGAATCTCCCTGTTTAAAAGATGGGACAATTCACGTTGTAGGGAAAAGTTGACCGGGAGCAGGAAAAAGGCAGCGGGGAGGGGGTGAGATTACAGCCTGCGTTCTCTCAACTGAAGGGGAGGTAAGAGTGGAGAAAGTACGCCAGATAAGAGGCAGGGTAAGCGAGGCTGGTCGAGAGAAGGAAACATGTGACCTCTAGGTAAAATGCCCAACCGAGTCCCCAGAAGGGCTCGCATCTGTCCTGCAGTGAAAAGTGGGATAACTCTTCCTGAAGAGGACTCGAGACCGAAAAAAGTCCTATTTCCTCCGCAAAAGGTTTCCCATAACTCCTAGACAATGAAGTTGACTCAATGGGCAAAGAAGAGAAAAAGACCCTGAGGGTCTCGGAAGAAGGTTCTTACGAGAAAGGGTGTTGACCATAAGAGAAAAAAACGTTATTATGAAGGAAAAAAAGAATATTTGGTTGAAAAAAGGAAAAGATGGGAAAGAAATGTCCAGGGGAAAAAATTATAAAAATTCGGGGAGGGTCAGGAGGAAAGGGGGGTTCTCCGGGGGAGGGAAAAGATTGCTCTAATTTCGTAACCATTGAAAGGAGGGGAGCAGAAAGTGGTTCGGGAAGGAAATCAGAATATTCTCAAAAGAAGGCTACCTGGGCAGGGAAAGAAGGGGAGCCTATTGGTGGGGGCACGGGGGGAGAGGAAAACTGGAGGTCATCTCGAAAGGAAACATCTGAAAGATACAACATGGGAAATGGAAGGGAGACATCCAGTCTTTAGCATATCACTTAGAAGGTGATAAGAAGCAAAGACTGGAAGAAAAAACAGAAACTCGTACAAATACAAAGTAAAATCTTTCAGGCGAAAAAACTAATTCCTGGACACCTTTAAAAGGAAGGGCTGGGGGAGGAGCCACAATTGCAGCCAGTGGGAGAGCACAACGGCTCGCAAGGCGCGCGGGGGTGGAAGGGGGGTTTAAATAAACAATAGGGGAGGAGAGTATACCCAAAAGGGGAGGAGAGGAAGAAAAGTCGCGAAGAAGGGGGGAACGTCCTCCCAAAGAAAAACAGATGATCAGGAAGCTTAAACAAGGGAATGGCGCTCAGGAAGACAAAAAATTCGCAACCTCATCCTGATTGGGGAGGGTTGAAGGAAATGAGCGGATCAAAAGGGGTAAGGGAATGGGAGAAACCAAAGCCTTAACTCGGTAAAGGCCTCCGGGCGGAGAGATCTTAGGGGAACGAAAAGATCTTATGGGTATAAAAACGGTCTGTTACTGGTTGTCCAAATGGAATGGGAAGGTGTTGAATTCCTTCTCCCTCCAAAGTCAAAGGGACGATCGAAGAAGAAATTTCGGAAATAGACCTTCCGGGCTCGGGGGAGGTCAGCACAAGAGAATGGGTTAAAATGGGGACTCGCAGAATCCGAGAGAATGGCAGGCAGTAGCGAGAGGGAGCTGAATAAAGAGTCCAGTAGTACGGAAAGTTTGCTGTGAGAATGCGAGGGGGGGCTGGAAAAAAATTTTGCAGGTCCTTCAGGAGACCGGGACGGGTCCAAGAGAGGGGAAGCTAACTAAAAGTCGGGATAATGTCCTTTGAGGCAGAAGGGAAAACTAGACACGGTCCTGGTCGTTGAGGATGGAGTTCTAATCTGGGAGCACAGACATAGCGTTAGGGACTATCCGAGAAGAAAGGCTAGGGATCCCTAGAGGAAAAGTTTGATAGAGAGAGTCCAGGAACTTTACGGGGCGTAGAAAAGACGAAACATACGAAGGGTTCTAGAATTTAAACCGGTCTGCGGAAAAAAAGCTGAAGGGGGGGAGAGAGGAATTTCATCGGGGAGAGGATCTCAGACCGGTAAGTAAAAGCAACGAGGAAAAGTAAAGAGCCCCATCAATGAAAAGGAAGAGCCATGATCTTCAAGGCAAGAGGAACAAACATTACAGGGAAGAAAAGGGAAGGGGGAGGGAGATGCTCCCTTTTTTTGTAGAGAGGGAGCTGGAACGCATCGAGTGTCGTGTCTGGGTCTATGGGGGAAAGAGCTTCATGGAGGGGGAGAGAGAGAGGGCGCTTGTCTCCTGTTAGGAAACTGAGCAGGAAAAAAAGGGTCGGGTTGGAGGGGTAAGTCAGAGCCAGAAAGACTTCCGAAAGGGGTCCTAGGATCCCATTTTGGTAACAAAAAGGAAAAAGGTCTACAGAATAAGCGACTTCAGCATCCTTGGAAGGAGGTAAAAAGGGGAAAGGGAGTCTTGATAGGAACAGCTGCAAGAAAAGAGATCGAGGGAGACGGCAATCACATAAGGAGGAGGGGGGAGAAGGGCTTATCTTGAAAAGACTTCGGGTGGGGGGGAGATCCGAAAAAGGGAAAGAAAAAACAAAGAAGATATAAGAACAACACAAGAAGCTCTCCATTGAGAGGCCTCTGCGGGAAGGAAGAAGACAGTCCTGACGCTCAGTATCTCTCGTAAAGGCTGAAAAGATGCTCTAAAGAAAGGGAGACCTACCGCGAAAAACGGCTGGGGCTAAATGCGGAAAACTGATCGGAGAGGGGGAAGACCTTTTTAGGGGTGAAAAAATAAAGGCAGCTTAGCCCGAAAAAGGCCTGCGAAGTCGCCAAAAAAGTCCTCCATCATGCCTCGATCCGAACAGAAATCCTAGACCTCGAGAAGTTCCCCAAAATCAAGGGGGGGGGGGGAAAAGGGAAAAAAAAGCACCAGACTTCTGGAAAGAGGAAAAAATACACAACCACTTGGTAGCTAAAGAGGACTTGAGGAGGGAGGGGGGGCTCTGCACGGAAAGGGGATTCTTGGGAGGAGCTTGCGCCTTTCTCCCGGCAGAAAATGGGGGGGAGTAAAGAAACCGTTTTAGGGGTTTAATCAAGGGAAGACCACTAACATCAGGAGACCGCCTAGGGACTGTCTCTCCCCCTCTGCTAGGAGAGGGGGAGAGAAGTCTCTTCAAGGAATTCGCCCAGGATGGAAGGGAGAGAAAAAGCAATGCCTAGCTGAAGGGCAGAAGAGAAGAGATCGAAAGAATCACGCAGTAAGGACAAAGCCACGTGGGGGGAAAGAGAAGGGGGGGGGTCGGGGGGACTAGAAATAAAGCCTATATTATCTCGACCACAGAGATACAGGCGAACGCGGGACTAGGGGGGAAGTCTAAAGGATCGGAAAACCTGGTTGCCCGCCAGATAAGAAAAGAAGAAAAAGGTCGGGGCACAAAGATCTTAGAGAGAAACTGACCCTTGTTTCGGTCATCCGGAAGGCATACACATAATATCCGGTCTCGAAAAAAAAACAATATTTGGAAAATAGTACCTCCTCCGAATGAATTAATTTAGCGGGTAAGACGCATCTACATCTCTGGAAAGATTTTCACCACTGATTAGCGCCGCATTGGGGCACTACCAAGAGCCGGAAAAGGGTTATGTAACGCTCTTTGTCGAAGAAGGCGACCTCGCTCTCCTGGGGGGCTACCGAGCAATCCGTAAGGATCCCAGGGATTTGAGGGTATTCGAAAGGCGGGCAATGGAAATCCTGGGAAGAGGGTTCTTGGTGAGGGACCCACAAAAGCAGCTCCTTCTGCTGGGTGTCTGGGGGCGAGTCTTATTTGGGGGAAGGGGGTCGTGCGGGGGAGAAAGAAATGTAGGGGGTCATTGTTAAAGAAAGGTCTATCTATCAGTGGAGTGAGTGGGTATGGATCAAAAATCTAGGCGATACGTAATTAACGGGGCCCTAGGGAGGGGGGGGGGGTACTAGCTGCCACAGAAGTGAAAGGGGCGAAGGGCGCGACGGGGACGCAGATCAAAAAGGAAAGGGCGGCAAGAAGGAAAGACGGGAAACCGAGGGGGGACGAAGAGGAACTTTATCTACCCCACCCCCAGGGAGAAAAACGATCATGAAAGTTGAGGCCGGCGAATCTTCAAAAGGCTCGGAAAAGAGTGCCTCTTGACGAAAGGAGGAGGTAGAAAAAGGAACCAGAGGATAAAATGTGTGGAAAGTGAAGGAAAGCGTCACAAAGGGAAAGAATTTTAACAGTGGGAACACCACTAGGGCCGCTGGGGCCGGAGAAAAGCGGAGGAAAGTTGTAAGGCATGACGCGGCAGTGGATCTCCGAAACAAAGACGCCATCGGAATGATGTGGACAAAGACCCTCCGAAAATCCGTGGAAGGGGGAGGCCACTGAAGGAGAAAAATATAAGGAAGTTCTCTCTCAGGGGGGGGGAGGCTCCCTAGGTATTGTGTGGAAAAGAGAAAACAACACCCACGGAGTAATAGGGCTGAAAAAGATGGGGGTTAAAATAGAGTATCAAGCAACGGAGAGGGAAAAGGAATCGGAGAAGGAGGGGGCTTCTCCCGGAGTCTCGGGGAACCATTCATCGCTTTAATCGTATTGGGGGGATAAAGAAGGCGGGAAGAACAACGCGGGAGAGGTTTGAGAAGAGTTTGGTGGGAAATTTCGATAGAGTGGAAGGTGTGAAAGTACATAAGAGTTAGAAGTTCCTCGGTAGAGAGTCGTTCGTCAATAATGCATCTTCAGAGGAAGAACCTGTTCATAATATGAATACTGGAAACAAAAGAGGAAAGATTACGCAGTCAGAACAGAAAGGTCACCACTAGGGCATTCAAAAAAAGTAATTTTCGTACAGGTGAGCTCCAACGGAGCAATTTCAAGGGTTATATGAACATGTTAGGCAGAAAGGAGATCCGAAAAAGGTTTTCAACATAAACCAACATAGTGGGGAGAGATACCCGAAGCCGGTGCTGGGACTTGCAAGACGGAACGAGTACCGCACCAAAAACGAAGAGCGCGGTCCTTTACAGGAAGAAGGTAAAAAACATCAGTCACAACCGTCAAAGAAGAGGATTGGGAGTGGTACGCCATTCGAATAACAGGGAGGGAGAAAGGCAAGAGGGATCGAAATCCGAAAAGTCGCATCAAAGGGATTTTCTAAGGGATACGAGTTCTTAGGAGAGGCTGGAGGACAGTTAAGAAGGGAAAAGGGTCCGGTAATCAAGGCAAAAGGGTCTTTAATTGCAGTGTGTAGAAACTGGGATGAGAGCTCAGACAGGGAAATAAGCGAACTGAAAACGACAGAGGTCAAGAGTCAAAGCAGGGGGTCTGCCAGAAGAACCGGGATCAAGATCGTCTTAGAAAGGGGAGAAAGTACTCTGATTCATAGAAGGGGGGAAAAGAAAGATGAAGGGAAGACTTTGAAGGATCTATGGTTGAGGGAAACAGAAAAGTGAGGGATGAGCCATGGGGATCTCAAGGGAAGAAATACCTATCCGGTGGCGAGGACTCTGAAGAGAGAACCTGGGGAGGACTTAGGGAGTTCTTATGGACGAGGATCTTTAGAAACGACCCTATTCAGGGTAGACGAAAATCGCAAGTCACGAAAAGGAAAGGATCTCTAGAAGAGACCTGTCGGAAGGGAGCTCATCATCATCTCGCCGTAAAAGAACGGGGAACCTCAAAAAGCTATGTAGCTACGCTCAAGCTGCGACGCGAATTGTACATTTATCGTGTAACATAGAAATGTAAGAGGCATAAGACCGACAAGTCCGAAAAGAAATATGGAGAAAGAGACCAAGAAAGGAGGAAAGGGGAGAAGCCAGAGAGGAAAGGCCACGCTGAGAACGAAATAAAAAAAAAGCCATTCACAGACGCTGGAGAAATTGGGGGATTCTAAGAGGATAGAGACCCGCATCAGTGAAGGGAAAGGGTCAGTTCTCGGTGCTCCTTGATACTAATAAATTCAGGAGAGGTGGGAAGCTCGAGATGAAGCTTCAGATGAAAAACTCGGACGGGGCTAAAGAATCTTCTTCGAGGGGGGAAGTCTCCTTCTTTTCGCTCCACGAAGGATGGGGTTTAAAAAAGTATAAAAAAAAAAATCTCTAGGAAGAGACCTTTAGACCTTCGAGGGAAAAATGAGGTTCTAGCATCTTCAAATAAGGAAGGACGTCTGATCTCTATCTAGCACAGGTTCAGAGGGAAGACATAGAAAAAGGGAAAAAGGGATGAAGCTGCAAGGTAGAAGAACCGTCAGATAGAAGAACTTATGAGAGAAAGAAAGCTTTTGTCAGTGCGAGGGAAAACCATAATCAGAGAGAGACATAAGAGAAAACTAAGAAAGAATGGGTGACGCAATCCCTAAAAAAGTTTCATCTTCTCGAAAAAAAAAACTTTCCTCAAGGAGGGGATAAATCGAAGGGATATAGGGGATAAAAGAAAAAGGAGGATCGAAAGGTTGAAAAGGGTCTCGGGAGGGGAACGAAGGAGAAGAAAAAAGAGCCTCCGAAGGGCGATTCTTTTCTTCACCCGGGCCCGAAAGAGTTAAAGGAAGCGACAGGAATCCTAGAAGCCCAAGGAAGATGCCGAAGCTCAAAAAGTGCCTTCATTCTTCTCGGAAATAAAGAAAAAAGAAAAAATTGATGGAGAGGGGAAATCGGGACTCTCTTAAGAAAAAGAAACAACTGTGAAGGGATCCGATTAAAAAGGGAATTTCTGGTAGATTAGGGGGGAAGAAGAGGCTACAAAATTGCGTAAACAGTGGATCCTAAGAGCTAGTAGAGGCACATAACGTAAGTCTTCGCGAAGAGAAGACTCAATTTTCAAGAGCTAAAGAAAGAGGAGAGGTTCGAACGATGAAGAGCTCAAAGGGACGCGGAAGAGAAACTTCTGCAGGGCCAGTCTGTATATCTCCAAAGATCAATCCGGGAGGAAATCAGTAGATACCGGGGGGGGAGGCCGGCCGATGAGAATCCGAAAAAAAAAGGAAAGGCCGAATCGAGTTTACGCGAAGAGATACTTTCTCTTGCACCGACTAGACAACGCTTGCGTCCCGGTAGAATCTTGAAATGGGAAACCTCACTGTATCGGAAACCCTTTCAAAGCGACCAGAATGAAACGTCCGAGGGAGATCGTGGAGCTCTAGAAATCCTCTTGAACTCCGTTAAGAGCCTACCTATACCCAACTAGCACTTGAAGAGGTAGAAGGGTATTTCAAAGAACCGAAGGGCTTTAAGGGTGAAATTTAGAGAGGTGGACTGAAAAAGAGGAAAATATAAACTCCAGTTGCAAAAAAGGCTTTGGAATGGAATACAGGACATCGTCACAGAAGATGGCATGGAAAGCATGGGGAGTTTCCTACGACGAAAGACAGGGAAAGTTCAGGATTATGGAGAAGGGCTTCGAGGGAAACCTCCTGATCGCAAGGTCAAACCCCGCAAAAGAAGGAGAGGTTCGTCGAAAGGGAGCGAGAGAAATGTCGGTGTGGAAGAATCTATCTGGAGGGAGGTTAAGAAAGCTCCTTCTTCGGAGAAAAAGTGAAAAGGACGCTGTGTCGACAAGGGGGGGGGTACGAAAAGTTCGGGAACCTACTGGGGACCTTATCGCACACCGGTATAAAAATGGAAAATTCAGAGACCATCTACCGGGAAAGACCTGAGAGACCATGTTCAGGGGAGGGGCGACATTGAATATTGTACTTGGAAACTAAAGCGGAAGGAAATCGGGGAGTGACCTTAAGTTTAGAGGAGGGGGGGATTCAGAAAAATTGTCAGAGTGACGAACGAAAGCATGAAGGGTCCCATGTAACTTAGGGGAGAGGCCGCACGATGGAGTTCGTAGAGCATGAAACGTTCCAAACCATTCGACCCCAAAAACTTAAAATCTTGAATGAATCGAAAAAGCGCCCTACATGCGTAAGAAATGTGGAAGAGGAGGCCTAGGAAAAGTCCGAATGCGCCCAGAAAAAGAGAAGGAAGGTGCCACCGTCTCCGGACGCCGCGAATAAAAAGAAAGACGATGAGGAGAAGAATGAATGGATTATTTTGGGGGAACACAGGGAGAAGGGAAGAAGAGAGGGGGTAAAAAAGGAAAGAGGGATGCAAAGCAATGGAAAGAAAATTCTCAACTAAGAGCAGAGTCGGGAGGGACGGAACGTCGGGGCGAAAGGAGGGGGAATGGGAATAACCAGTGCAGAGGGTCGGCGGAATGGGCGGAATAAGAAGAGGACTCGTAGCTCTGGGAGGCATTCGAGGGACTCGAGGAAAATTATTCAATAGTGGGGTGAAACTTGATTTCACTTAGAAGTTCAATTGTACTTATAGAAAAGAAGCACGGGACATGGAGAAATAAATGGGAGTCGCAAGAAGGGAGTTCGTCAATCGAAGAAAGCCTGTTGCAGAAATGATGCGAAGGAAGTGACATGGACACGCTTATAGGGGCGGGGGGGGGGGGGGGGGGGACGGATCAAAGTTTCAAAGGGTCACCGGAGCCAAAATAAAAGTGTTCTTAGAGCTCTTGGGAGAAGGAAATTTGGTTTGGGTTGGTGGGGTGTGGGTGGGGGGAGTTATCATGGAGCTCTGCCAAAAAGGAGACATTGGGGTGGAAAAGGGTGGATATGTGAAAAAAAAATCGGCCCAAGCTTACTTGAAAAATACTGCTCAAGGAGATGGGACTTCCTCTCACCATAGAAACGACGACTTATGACTAGACAAGCCTCCGAAAGGGACTTCGAACAAAAACCATCATCCTGATGAGGTTGTGGACGCCATCAAGAATACCTGAAGGAAAATTTTAAATTCAGGCGCCTCAGCCAAGGGAGTCCATGAGAGGTCGCGGATGGAAAGGAGGATTCTGAAAGATAAAGTTGGACACAGTAGGGAATGAACCAAGGAAAAGTCATTGGGGAAGTTTCCTTAGATGAGAGAAGATCCGCAAGGGGGAAGAACCCCTGTCTAAATAAAAAGAGAAATGTAAGTCTTAGGAGAGAAGTGGGGGCTCTCAGGGAGAAGAGGGAGGGGATCCATGGGCTCTATAAAATGAGAGGGAAAAAGGCCGCTGATGAAGATCATATCACTTGCAGGAGTTTCAGAAAAAGGGGAAGGCTCTAATGAGGGAAAACCGGAAAGCCGGTCGTCATGGGAAGAAGGTACTCAATCTTTTCTCACAACAAGATAACCGGGGAAAAAAGGAGAAGGAAAAGAGGCCTTCTGAGGGGGGTCGGTCGTGGCGGAGGCGCGGTCTAAAGAGAAAGGAGTTCTCTACGTTCGGCCGCTTCATGGGAAGTAAAAATCGGCGAGACTGTAAAGGCGCGGGGCAGAAGAAGAAGAGACTAGCCGAACTAAACTGATTTGGAGAGAGGTTCTCAACCTGTCGGAGACTTGACGAGAAGAAAGGAAAAAGAGGGGGGGGGTTTTCATCAAGAAAAAAGCGGGAGGATCTAAGGAAAAGGTTGGGAACTAAAGGTAGCCAAGAGGAAGAAATCCTCGCTACCAGAGTAGGAAGAATAAGCCATTAAAAGAGGAAAGGAACGGGAATACAAAAAGGATCCGGGAGCGATAAAACAGTTGTGGTCGGAGAAGGGCTCTCGAATCCGATGAAAGGGGATTAGAGTCGAAGAGGGGCTCTGGTCTTTTGGGGAAGGAGGAAGGAGCGCTATATTTCAATCTGAGGGGGGAAAACTCTTTGCGTGGGAAGCCCGAAAATACGTAGACAGCACTGAAGGGAAAAGGGAGGCCGGGTTAGAAACTCCTAGAGAAACCAGGAAAATATAACATCGAGATAAAGAATAGGCAATCATTTCTGAACCTTTCTAATTAAGAGTGAAGCTTTAAAGAGCAGGAGAGAATCTGCAGAGGCGTAGTGCTGTCAGGGAAAAAGGTTGAGAGAGAGGAGGGTCTTTCCTCCGCGGATTCTGTTGTTTTTCGAGCCGACAAAATTATTCTCAGAGACAAAGCCAACAAAAAGAGAAAGGGTTCCGCAAAGAATAAGAGGGAAAGTCTTCTAGAAAAAGGAAGGCTGATTGGAGCCGGAAGACCATGCCGAATAAACCCTCCTGACCATGATTGGAAGAGCGAAGGAGAGAGACCAAGGTGAGAAACAGGAAACCTGAAAAAAAGGAAGGAAGGTTCGTGGGATAAACTGGAGGGGAAATCATTTCTCTTGCGGCTCTAACTAAGGGAACCGAAAAAAAACCAAAAAACCACCAAGCGAAGGGGGCCGGGAGAATTTCTTGAGGAGCCTTCCACCGCAAGAGCGGAACCCATAGGACGAGGGGTGGGGGTTTTGGGGGGGAGGGGGTTGTTTTTTTGTGGGGGTGGGGGTTTTTTTTGTTTTGGGTTTTTGGGTTTTGAGAAAAAAAAAAAAACCCCCAAACACCCAAAATTCCCCCCACCCACCCCCCCCCCCCTACCCCCCCCCCCCAACCCACCCCCCCCAAAACCCACCACTCTAGAGGGAAAAAAAAACCATTAATCCTTAGATGACGACTATAGAAAAGAAAGTCTACCGAAAAAGAAATCCTGGGAGATATCCCGATAGAAGAACACTGATGAAAGCTGGCTGAGACTGAATGGAGGGGGGGTATCTCTCTTCTATTCCGAGGAAATGGCAGGAATTGACGATCCCTTGAGGATTTCGGCAAGAAAAAGCGTCCGTTTGGAACGCTAAAACGGGATATGACCCTTAGTCCTCGAGGAATTAAGGGGAACTATCAAGGGAGAGAGAGGGTTTCGAAAAGAACACATAAGGCTTAGTGAGGGGGATTATATGATAGAAAGACTACATTCCGCGGAAACGGAAACTAGAAATGATTCAAAGATGAGATCGCCGAAAAGTCGAGAAAAGATACTTTGAGAAGCTTCGAGGGGTCCCGCCACGCTTTATCAAAAAGAGGCGGGTTTCGCGACGAAAGTACGTTCTCTGAAAAAGAGAGGTCTGTCGCCAGATCTCCGGATGGACAATGGGGAAGACGGTCTGACCAGGGGGGGGGAAACGATAAGGAAAGGAAGAGATTGCAGGGGAAAAAAGAGGAGGATACTTCATCAGAGAATCTAAGGGAGGAGCGCCGACAAGGGATCATAGAGGAAGTGAACCCCACGGAGGATAGAAGACGAAAAGAGTGAGGGGGGGGGGAATTAGAGGGAGGGCCCTGCGGAGGAGTCAGAAGGAAGGGGCCTCCATCCACTGCATTGCCCAAAAGGGGACTTTTGGGAAAAGACGGTGCCCAGGTGGATAAAGTTGGGAGAATCCGCCGAGGCCGCTACGGCTGCGAAAGGAGTTGAGAAAAGGGGAGGTGTCGAAACATGAGAATGTAGAACCGGAAGGAGGGACCGTCGTATTTACACACGCAAATCGAGGCTGGGGAAAACATTATTGGGAGCGGGCGCGTCATGGGGAGGCCGCTTCGTATGCTGATTGTTGGGAGCCCATAGGAAGTATTAGGATCCGCAGAGGGAGGGGGGCGATCTAGTTTGGTACTTCTCACAAGGTTAAGGTGGAGGAAAAGTCCGCGACTAAAAAGCATTTCATGATCAACGTGCCTTGAAGGGGGGGGGGAATTCGCCGACATTAATGTGGAGGGAGCCCAGGAGTTTTGAGGGCGTTGAGAGAGCTTGTAGAGAGTGTGATCAGAGTGGCCAGGGCTAGGCAGGATAAAAAGGAGAGAAGCGGAAAGGGGGCTTCAGAGGGAAAGGGATTTCGACGAGTGGGTCTATTCCATTTTGTCTGGGGTCTAGAAGATGGAATTCTTCAGAAAAGGAACAAAAAATCTACAGGGATAAACAGTTGAAACCAATAGGCTTCGCAGTGCACTAGTATCGCATTCAGTTGGAAAAGGAGCTTTCTTATCAGAAAAAAAAAATGAACGCCTCCATCCGCCTGACAGTGGGTTCCAAGAACTGAAAAGGGAAGTTAAAGGCTCCTGGGGGAAAAGGGGAATTAAGAAGACCTCGTAAGGGTAATTTCAGAGCCAATGAAGAGGGGGAGGGGGGGAAATATTCGGGGGGGGACCGCACACAACAAAGGAAAAGGAAAAAAGGAGAGTGAACAATATTAAAAGGAGGGGGGGAGAAAATTTCCATGAGCGAGAGTCGAAAAGAGGCTTTGATCGGGTTGAGTCAAGGGCTCGGCAGGGATGGAGATGTCTCGGAATGGGGGGAGAGGGAGAGTCCTCTTAATTACGGTTCCAACAGTGGGAATGCAATGGGGAGAAGGGTTCAGGGAAGTGGGGGGGGGGGGGAAGAGTTCAAAGAGTCACCTGTGGGGTCAAGCTCGTACCCCAAATCAAGGAGGACAGAAAAAGCGAGAAGGGTTAAGGGTCGTTAGGGTTTAAAGAGAATATGAGAAGGGGGTTCACTCCTGTAATGACATTTACACGCTGATAGCGGGGGAAAGGGAGGCTAGGAAGGAACCCTGGGGCTCCAAAATTCAGTTTGCCCTTAGTGTCGCGAAATATGAGGGAATAATAATGTATAATGGAGAATAGGACCACACAAAGAGTCAGTTTTGGGAAAATCTTTTCATTAAAAAAATGGGGGGTTTCTAGATAAAAAGACGAATAACTTAAGGGGAAACGGAGCTGGTAAGACTTTAAGACTCAAATAAGCTTAAGAGACACCAGGATACTCTTCAGCCGAAACATATGAAGGCTCACAACATAGAGATCCTTGGGTTGACTCCTTCATGGAAAGGGTCTTGAAGCAATGTTCAGAGGTCCAAAAAGCCTTAGGAGAAGACCTGTTCGGTGCATTGTGGAACTCGATGGGGGAGAATCTGGAAAGAAGCAGGAAAAGGGGTTATCAAAAAAAGAGTAGTGACTTCAAAAAAAAAAGCGTGAAGTTGTGAGTATACCGTGCAGAATCTGATCTCCAATCT
>Ga0179593_1567770_pt1 | contig 25393 bp, 27 predicted proteins | sample CZODoug2_1_08_16_FD_185931 | JGI IMG/M metagenome (GOLD analysis project Ga0179593, IMG submission 185931) | Vadose zone soil fungal communities from Angelo Coast Range Reserve, California, USA - CZODoug2_1_08_16fungal (PacBio error correction) | ecosystem: Environmental > Terrestrial > Soil >...
GTCGTGCCGGATCTCAAAGAAGAAATATAAGGGTTCAGAAGGAAAACTAATCGGCATGCTAAGCTTGAGGAGCCCTCCGGTGGTGGGACGGTTCAGGGGAGAACAAGATATGTCTGGACACCAAAAAACACCATGGAACTTCACACCTGCGTGCGGGGGATTCTTTTTCATTAAGGTGCCTCGTCCCGGATAACGGTGGAAAATAGAGGAGAAGCTGCACTTGAGCGATCAAACACGGGCACCGTGCCTAGAAACGGCAAGCGGAGAGAGCACCACAGATGGAGCAATTACTATGGGACCTGAATCGCAGGGTCCGGCAACCAACAGAAAGGCTAACCGTACAAAAGTGGTTGTAATTGCGGCTGAACACCAGGGGGATACGAGCAAGCTAATTCTGGGGTGGAATGAAGATTACCGATGAACGGCAGACAACACAGCAAGCCGCGAAGTATAGCAACATCCAGTAAGACTATCACAAAGGGCAGTGAGTGTCTTGTGATCAACGTCAACGATCAACTTAAAAAAAAAGGGAGGCGCAAACAAAATGGGCACGTCCAAGTGGAGAAGAAGGCTTTAGGTCAGAAAAAAGTCTAGAGAACGAGTGCTTGGTGGAACCAGGGAAAAACAGGGAAAAGGAAAGCATTGGGGGATAAATGCCTCGCCTGGGTGGGAAAACGGCAACGCCTCCTTCTGTCCGCCCTCTGGGAGAACCCCTTGGAGAGCAAAAAAAACACCTGACTCGCGAAAGCTGGGCAGGTGAAAATTCAGTTGCAATAACCTCAGTGATACTAGAGGCCATGGGGTATAGGCAAGAATTATTCGTGGGAACTTCTGGCCTGATTAATCCGCAGATAAAAATGGTTAGAGAAGAGCAAAACTACAAAAGAAACATAAAAGCGCTTCGAAAAGGCAGGAAAACAAGGCACTGGCTCGACAGGGCATGGGTGGAAGTGTGGGACGCGGGTGCGCTGTGGTGGGAGGATGGAATTGTAGTCCAGTATATCTTTAACTGGCACATTAGTGGGAGAGATCGTTCGAAGTCGGGTGCCAGCTACAAAGCAGCGGATTCACGCTACGTTGGAACTTAAAACATGGGGTATCGAAGCTGCGTCAGTGGTGCTCGGTGAGGAGATGAGGCAAACCTTAAAAACAAAAAAAATGGAGTAACACAGAAAAGGAAGTAGACTCAAAGCTCAATGAGAGAAACGCAATCAGGACCTTGGATATTCATCTACGAGCTTGCGTCTCGTTGAACATCGAAAAAATGTTGGATCAACGGTGCCAAAACTGGTGGGGCTCTCAAGGTGTTAAGGGCGGAAACCGTTGTACAGGGAAGGGAAAAACCATGCAGGGGAACGAAGTATGGCCACGAATAAGTACGTACTGGGACGGGGTTGGCCCGTTCCTGCTCAAATCATCGAAAGGGGAAGTCAAAGTCCAATGTTGGATCTCTTCAGCAGGGTCGCTGTCCACGACAGAACGGTTTGAAAGTGTAATCTCAACAACCGTGGCAACCCCCGTGCGCGTCGCCTGAGATTATCAAAGGGGAAAAAAAAACGGGGGGGCGGGTGTACTCGGTTATTACCTCGAAAGTCTGCCACTACTAATCCAACGCGACGACTGGGCGTGAAGAAGAGGGCGAAAAGGGATGTATCGCAAACAGGGTTTATGCGACACTGAGAAAGGTTCTCCAGCAGGGAGAATCGGAAAATTAAGGATTGGGACACCAGCCTGTAAGGTCTGGGTACAGTGCGCTGGGTCACAGCGTGGGGAAGAGAAAAATCAAAATCACAGGGGGGGCTCACGGGAACTGGGGCCTACAGCAGGTTTGGGTAACAGGCGCGGACGCCGGAGGGGGCTCTGAGGTCGCTCAAAGGGTCTATTACCGCTTGCGGGCGAGCTGTATGGAAAAAACACCACCCTTCATGTCTGGACAAAAGAGGAAGGGAGCTGGAACCATGATCCAACATTTATTTAGTGCGTTGCCGCAGGAAGTGGCGAAAAGCACGGGGGGGGGATAAACGCTAGCAACAGGAGTCAGGCGTCGCTCAGTAGAAAAAAAAAAAAACAACGGAGTGGCAGGGAAAATGAAGACAAAGAGAGGGGGCTATGCGAAAGAGTCCGACGACTTAACGCCGGGTGAGAAGGAATATCATAGGCAGGCGAAAGCAGCGCAAAGCAAGAAAATACCCGAAGAACGGACCATGAGTACTTGGGGGAAGCCTTGAAACCGACGTCCATAAGCAAAAAAAAGAACTACGTTAGAGGTGGAACTGACCTGCCAGCAGTGGTTCAAGGGCGACGCGACTGGGGGCGGGGCCACCAGCCAAGCTGGAAAAGTGAATCCTAGCACCCCCGTGCCAGACCGGGAAGAAGGCGGGGCCTGAAGTGGGTGGTAAAGATTTGGGGTTGAACGGAAACATCGATATCAGGGAGGGGGGACAATGAGTGGAAAACCGCTCCTGGTCACAGGCATAAAAACAGTCCAACCAAACCCAAAAGCACGACAGAGCGCGTGACACCGAAAGCAACCCAACCCGCCAGAAAACACTCAACGAAACGCACCTTCCCCACGAGGGGGGACGACCCGACCGAAAGGGGGCAGTGGAATACACACAGTAGAAGCGACCATCCCAGTGCCCGCCACTCGGACGTCGATTACGATAAAAAGGGTCGTGGAAAAATACTGAGCCAACGTACCTCGGAATGAAGAAAGATTCCCCCGTCTGATGGGCACGTCCGTGCACCGTCAGTAGCTTCTATCCGATCCAAAAGAGACATTGTCATGTTGAGCGAGACCTGGGGAAGCGTGACACGAAGCAAGGATGAACTTATTCCAGCGTTTTCGCGGGAAAAAAACGGAAAAAACAAGACAAGTGTCTTATGCCGACCACAGGGGAAGCAGCGGAAAAAAAAAGCCACGTTTAAAAGCAAACGAAAGGGACCTTATGCCGCCGCAATCAATCATCCAGTAAGTTCATAACGGGCAACGCGAGGAGGGTTGGGGAAGGGGAAAACCCGCCGACTGAGACTGCTCTGTCAGGCAGAAAGGCACAGGGAACAGCGGGAGTCGGGAGAAGGGAAAAAGAAGGCGGACCGGTGGAGGGGGTCAGTTCCCCGGCTGCAGGAGAGAACACCGGAAAGGAGGAAAAAGAATAGGTGGGGGGCCCAAGAGGGCCAACTCAAGAAAACCATGCGGGGGGCGGGCTTTCCCGATCGTACTCTGACGCGGGGACGCCGGGAGGGGTACGGGAAACTTCGTTAGTGAAAAACTGGAAAAGGAAAAGTCAAGGGTCTTCGCAGCTGGTGGTTGAGAGTGAAGTGGATGGATGGTAGAGAAATGAGGTAGGAACGAGGGGGTAAGGGACATGGAAGCTGAGGGGGAAGGTAGGGGCAACGAGGGGTGGGCGGGGTGTGATAGGGTCGGAAGGAAGGTCTAGAAGGAAGGGAGTGCAAAGGATTCGATAAAGAAAGGAGGGGGGTAGGTCACATAGCTGTGAGGTTGGCGGCGTAGGGGGGGTAGAGGAGGGGGGAAGGCAATAAGGAAACGTGGGGGGGAAGAAGTAGGGGAGGGAAAGAGATGGGAAGGAGAAATGGGAGTAACGAGGGAGGGTGGGGTACATGGGTGAAAAAGACTCCTAGGGAGGGGAGGGTTGTTCAAAGGTCCGCGTGAGAATTCCACAGAAAGCTGATACATGCGTAAAAAAAAAGGGCGAGGGGGCAAGAACAAAAGAGAGAATGAGCCGGTCTACGCAAGACCTACAATCGCCTAGGCAACTTACGGAAAGATTCGAGGAAAGTCATCAAGGGGGTTCTAAAGGGGGGGTTCGGATCCGTCCAAGGCGATGTCTGGCTGATCGGCATTGGTCCATTCCCGGGTCCCTCGGGGAGAGGGGGTTTCCGGACATGAGAAAAGAAAGGAGGGGGACGAAAGAAACACCGCTGTAAGTCATCTCGCTCTTCAGAGGAGTGGAGGAAAAAAAAATTAAAAAGTTAAGATATCGATACGACCTGCGGAAGGACCCGAAGGAGAGTGACGACAGGGAGGATCTGAAAAGAGAACCATCCCGCGAGCCTCAGATTGAAAAGGGATTTGCCGTAGGGAAGCACTCACGGAAAGGGAGGTTCCGAACTCAGAAGAACCTGAGGCTCGGGCACCGGAAACCCCGGCGGAACGAAACGCTCGAGAGCGTTCCCCAAAACCATAAAAAAAAGGCCGGGGGGGGTTCTGCAGGGAAAGACATTCATCTGGCCCCAGAAGCAAGGGAGGCCCCACCGCGGGGGCATCAAGGCTGAAAGAACAGATTTCCCTGGGTGACATAAGAGCACTCGGACGGGTCACGGAATGATCATTTCCCGAGAATAGCACCAGGGCTGGCAGATATGAAAAAAAAGGAGGAGGGGGGAATCGTTAAAAATGGGCCATCTTCAGCGCCTGGGGGAAAGAACTGCGGCAGAGAAGAAAAGGGATCATTATGGGGGAAAAAAACATACGGCGGAGGATCGGGGCTTTCCCGAGTGCGGGGGAATTTGGGCGACACAAAATCTTCGGCCACCTTGATCCGAGAGATCGGAGGAAAAAAGGCGACAGGAAACACGAACCGCCACTTCAGAAAGGTGGGATGCCGGCATGAACCAGGGAACGCACGCCACACGGCTGAAGGCGAAAGAGAAAAAAGGGGGTTTCTCCGAGGAGGGATTGTCGAGGCTCCTTGGGGTCGCAGTTTCAGGAGAAACCTCCTCAATCGATGTGAACCTGGAAAAGTTCCAGGGAAGGGGGGGGGGACTGGATGTTGGTTGTCTTATCCTGAGAGGTGGGGCCCTGATCCAGGACACCGGAAAAGGGGGCGGCTGGTATGCCGTAATCCATAGAAGAAAAAGGAGGAGGGATGGAGGGAGACACAACAAGGAACGGTGCCTGGTGGTGATTCAGGGCCCACGGATCGGGAGGGGAGAAACCCTCCCGAGAAAAAGGGGAAAAAAAGGAGTTACGGAAAATAGGGTAACCAGAGCAAGTGGTAGTGACAACCTGACCACCGCCTCAAGGAGTCAAGGATAAAGAGCGCGAAAAACCGCTGGGAGGAAGAGGGGGCTCAAAGTTTGGGGTCGATTCTTTTGCTCGGGGAGAAACTCATGACCAAACTTTGTAGTTGCGGCAGGGGGGGGGCTGCCAGGGGAGGAGGGCGGTGTGCTAGGGGAGCATTGCAATAAGAATCGGTTGATTTAAGGCCTGAAGAAAAAGTTGGGGGGCGAAAAGACGAGCAAGGGAATCCATCTCTCAGGGAGTACTTTCTATAGACCTGAAAAGAATTAGGATCATGGGAGAGCTTGTTTGCTCTGGATTGTCCGAGTTGGGCTCTAAGATTGGACTCTGGAGGTACTGGCTGGGTCCGGGGCAGAAAAATAAGTCATAACTTCTTTCAGAGATCCGTTACAGATACTTTTGAAAACCGCAAGGAAAGGCAGACGAGAGAAAAAAGACCAAATGGGGGTGTGTTCTTTTCGCCCACTTAGTGCCCGCGGGTGGCGCAAAGGAAACTTTTGCACGGAGGGGGGGCCAGATTGGGGGAGCCAAAGTAATCCCTGGGGTAATTTCAGCTGGAAGCCCGTGTTGGGGGGCGGAAAAAAGAGAAGGGGGGGGATCCTGGGGAATTGGCATGAACCCGCATGGTGGGAAAGAGTGAGGTAACTGGGCACCCTGAAAAAAAGCGAAAAACCGGAGTGGGAAGGAAGAAAAACGAAGGGAAAAAGAGGGAAGGCTTGGGAAGCATAGCGAAACATCCTGTCGGGGAGGACGCACTGAACGAAGGAGGAAAAAGGCCCCGGGGAAAATCTGCGAAAAAGTCAAAGGGGGCCATTGGGGGGGCATTCAAAATGATAACGCGCTGACCCTTGAGACGCGTCTATGGCGCGCAAAAAAAATCGGGGGGGGGCCTCAAGAAAAGTCATTAAAACCAGACTCTCTCGGGAATCGGGAAGGGGGGATTCCGGAAAAAACTAAAAAGAAGGCACCAAGAATCAGAAAAGGTAAAGGACCTCGAAGACGTTCCTTCCGAGGGACTCGAAGGAAAGGGGGTGACCGGGGAGAGGTTGTTGCCTGGATTCCCTTCCCTCTCACGTGGAGCCCTTTACTAAAGAGGCTTGTGGGGGAAAAAGTGACGCGAAAAACAAAAAGATCAAGAAGCAAAAAGAAAAGTTAAAACTCGGGGAAATAAGAAGATCTGCTGGCTGGGGAAGGGATTATGAAAAATGGAAGAGGTTTGAAAGCTTCCTCCAAAATAATTACTTTGGTTCGTGGTGCGTCGGAAAAAATCTCAGTACGCGGCAAAAAATGTTCCGGGAGGGAAAACCTGGAAAAAGAGGGGGGAGTGGCTCCACGTTGGCACAGTCCTTTTAACCTTGGGAAGAGGAAGAGGGGAGGGTGGCTGCAGAATGGTTATGGCGGACGAAAAGGAACAAACATGAGAATCCGCATCGGCGGCTTTCAATCGAAACATCGTCCAGAGACAAGAAGAGATGGGGTCCCACCAGCGCTGCCGGGTGAACGGCTGACAGGACTCAAGAGCTTTCGCGCGGGAGAGCGATGTTACATGGTGAAAACTACGTGGATTTAAGTCTTATACTATCGACACGCCTTCCTACAGCAACAACACGTAGGGAGAGAAGAAAGGAGGGGAAAAGTCCGAAGAAGTATAGGAATCATTGTACAAAAAGCGCCAGTCGGCAAGAATCCCGGCCGATCCGAAGACCGGGGTAGGGAACGTGGGGGGGCTCCTTGGCCACCATGGACTCGGGAGAGAAGACCGGCAACAAATCCGGGAATAACATTTTGTTTCCTGGAACCCAACGTCGTTCCGTCCGTCTTTCCAAAAAACCCTGATAAGAAGCGAGAGGAGTAAATCTCACGTAACTGGCTCTCCTCCCGTCCATGACCGTTTTCAAATGGGAGTGACAGAAACTGACCAGGTTTTTCTCCTGCGAACGGGGTCCTCCGACGAAAGGAAAGTCCCTTTTGGGGCGACAAATCCGATATGCAGGGGCGAAAATCAGAAAAGAAAAGTTGCTTATGAGTTGCTTACGGAATTGGGCTTGAGGCTCACGGTGAGAGGGGGGGGAAAGGGGTAAAAAAAAAATGCGGAAACATAAATCTAGGGAAAGACACCGGGGAAGTGGGGAAAAAAAACAATCTCCTCGCCCGTTAGGGAAAAAACTAACCTCCGAAAAAGATCCATAGGGCCGGGAAAGGCACGAGTAATTGTGGCTCGCAGAAGTTGTCCGCTCGGAACGAGAGGTCAGGGGGTCTGCATGAAAAAAAAATTCCAAAAAAAAAGAGAGGGGGAAGGGCAGAAAAATGTTGGGGACCAACACTTCGGTGTAGCGCCGAAATTTCAAAAAGGAGACGCGAGGAAGGGAACCGGGCATAGGAGTTGCAGAAGATTGACAATCACCCGACTTAAAAAGGGGTTTAAATAGAGGGATGAGAGTAGATCTAGGACTGCCGAAAGAAGTGATGCAAGGGCCTCCCGCGGAGAATGGGAGGGGCCGTGCAAAGTAAATCAAAAGCCGATCACCCTTCTTACTAAGTCAGGAATCACAAAAGGGGGCGGGCTAGTCCCGAAAACGGGGAAGGAACACCCTGAAATACCAATTTATTAGTCTGCGTTCTGAAAAACCCAAGGGATTTCAAAAGAAAGTGGAAAAGGCTGGAGGAAAGGCACGGACTGAAAAGAGCAAAGGGGCCCTTCCTGGGTAATCGGTCCAAATGCCGGCGGACGAAAGTAAATCGGGTCAAACGCAGTGCTGCGGGGCCTGCATAGGGACACGGGCATTAATGGTAAGGAAAAAGACCCCGCAAAGTGGACATCTAACTCGCAAGAGGGGGGCCCCGAAGAAATAGAAAAAGGAAGTTGGGTCGGCGCCATGCCAAGCCAGAGCGGCGAGGGAAATCTAAAATGTATTTAAAAAAAAGGGAAAAGACAAGTGAAATCCGAATCTTCTGACATAAAGTCATGCAAAGGGAATCGTAAAGGGGGAACCTTCAACTGGACAAAACACTCGCAAAAGTTGGATAGCATTCCGACCGCAACCTGGGGGCAGCCCACAAAAAACTGAAAGTCATGACTTCAAACAAGCGGGGAAGGCGTGGGGGTCGAAGCGGTCGGTCAGGGGGGGACTCCGAAGAGAGGTGCCCGGTCGCTCTACGACCAATTGTTAAGGATTTTCCTCTGAAGGGGGTTAAGGAAAGATCAAGAATGAAGAAACGGAGACACGTAAATGGTGGCTTCGATTAATCCATAGATCTCAAACCACGATTAGGAAAAGAGGGAGGAAAAAAGAGCAGCCACAACGCATAGGGGGAGGAAGGTATAGGGCCCAACTTATCGAAGGGCTACGAAACATGAAAAACGCCAATAAAATCGTTTGGAAGAGGTTCGAACGGAGAAATCGGGGCTATCAACCTTACCCGACCCCAAGGAGGAAAAATCGGGGCGGGAAAAAAAAATCAAGTTCAAGCGATGGGGGAAAAAAGTGAGAAATCAGCTCCGTTGTGGGGTGTGGCTATGCGGTTGCGGTCGGCCGCAAGGCCACAGGGGGAAGGAAGTGGAGGGTGAGACGGGAGTCGGGGCTGATCGAGCAATGGCACCTCTTTCGGATGGCAGGGGGAAGAAGAAGAAGGAGGGGGGGGGGTCGAAAAACGCACTGAAAGGAAAGATCCAGCGTATAGCAGGGAGATTCCTAGGAATCAAGGAATCAGGGTCTCTTTTTCTAGGAAGCGCGGCCTGAGGTAAAGGGGGGACATTCTTTGGACCGGGCACCTTCTTTCCGGGGTGGCCTCCTCTTCCTGACAATGCATACTAGCTACGAAATTCATACCCTTTTCCCGGACTTCAAACAAGACCCCGAAAAAAAGTTCTCCTATCCTGTATTACTGATTAGGGGGACCCCCGCCGGCCCGAGTTGGGTCGAATGTAAATGCGTGCAGAACAAGGCGTGGCGCTTGGGGCTAAAAACCCGGGGGGCCCGGGCGGGTAGACAGTGAGACGCGGAATCCTACCCCGGGGAAAAAAGTAGGGGGGGGAGGCCCGGCAAAAAGAAACAGGAATTTCCCTAAAAGGGGGTTTTTCCTTTTCAGGGGAAACATTTTGAGCGGAAAACTCTGGGAACTTGAACACGGGGGAAAGAAACTTTCAGTATTGATACCGAAAGACTACTGAGCGCCTACGACCGGGCCTGAGGCTCATCCTGCGATTTCTTACACGGAAGGAGAAGTAAGTTCTGAAAGGAACCTTGGTCAAAAAAGAAACCGTGAGCTGTTGATGCGTGAAATTTGCCGTTAAGAGAGGAAAACGGTCCCAAATCTTTTGCTAGTCTGACCCCCCGCCGGGCATGGTTCTTTTCCTCAACATCATTCAGGAAACCTACTGGATAAAAAAAGAGTGAAATAGGGGGGTTAAAATAATAAGAGCGCATAGAATGGTCCGGATCAAATGTAAGTTTCCCAGACACTCTAGGTTCACGTCGGTAAAGAAAAGGCCGTCCGCTGGAAACTCGATTAGGGATTTGGGGGGGTCAGAAGTGGCGGGTTTGGGGAACGAATGACGGATTCCCCTCAGGTTTAGGGTCTTCTTTAAAGCCGGGAACGCCCTTAGAAAGAAAGGGTCCCCGCGAAAAGAAAGCCCAGACCGCGGGTAAAAAATTCATCTTCTCGGTGCTTCGATGAGGTATTAGAACACACAAATGTCTTGGGGTTTTGGCGGTTCAAAACCTATTCAGGGGTGTTCTCCAAAAAGATGGGACAGTCGGAGAGGAAAAAACCGGTTCCTCCCTGTCCTGTCCTGGTCGTGAAAACAAGCGTGGGGGGATCGAAAGGGAATTGTACCATCTATTCCGTCCGAAAGGGCATCCGGGGGAATCTTGCACTCCTTGGTATGGAAGAACTCGACTAACTACTCCTTCTTTTTTGTTCAGGTGTGGGGGGGAGAAAAACGGCCCGTTGGGGACACGCGAGAAAGGGTTGACAGAAGCGGGCGGGTAATGCTTGGTCCCAGTCTTGAGAGCGGAATCAAGCGGGTCATCACATGGATCTCCTCATTCCGTCAGCTTCTTCGGAAAGACGCTGAAGGTATCTGACAACAACACAACTGAGTATGTTAAAATATAGGGGGTAATGCGGTTGTATATAGGAAGGGAAGTAAGCAAGTCGAGGTAGAACATATTCCTCGAAGAGAGATCAGAGGAGGGGGAGCCGACTCGACGCTCTTTAGGAAACCATTGGGAAACAGGGGAAACCAGATGTAGATAAAGCAGCGCCCACGATGGGGACATGGAAAAAAGAAATGCATGGTGCCGTTCAAAGCTTCCTCGAAGACCCGGCTTTAAGCCGGGGGAAGGAGCCCACAGGGGACCTCACAGACGGATCTACCAGGGGAAATGCGGAATCATCAGCAAATTCAAAAGGGTTATCCAGGGGCAAAGTACGAGGGGAACGAGGTACGTTGCCTAAGCCCATTACGTAAATTCCTGAAATAGGGGAACAGCAACTCCGACTTGTGCTGGGGGGGGGTAAGAAATACCCTACTACCTTCATTTTCGGCCTAGGTTAAGAAAGGGTGTCTTGGACTGAAGGGAGAGGGTTTTTGGAACTATCCTCTGTCCAGGTCTTTCCCCCCCTCGTTCCGGAAAAGGAAAACAACAGGGTTCTCTTGTCTATCGTCACACGGAGGAGGTAGGGGGTCGCTCGGAGCTTCGCAAGCCTAGTTTACACACGGCTCCGGGGTCCATCTCCGGTCGGGAATTTCCCAGGGCTTCTTAGAGAGAGCTCAATAAGTAGGGTCCTCGCGTAGTCGTGTATGGGGAGGTGCAAGTGGCTCTAGCTGAGGGGCCCGGATGGGTTTGGGAGTTAGGGCCAAGATAGGGCGTGGACGGGAGACCGGGGTTCTCTGCGTTCCTCTAGAGCTTAATGACAGAGAGAAAAGATAAAAAGAAAGGGAATTCAAACAACAAATAAAAACCCTACAACTCCACACAAGAAACAACAAACCCAAAAACAGACCCATCAGGTTGAATTCGAGTTCTTGGTGATTTCCCATCAAATCCGTCTGTGTCGATCCTCGAGACACCCTCTTGGTTTCCAACGGTCCTAGCGCTGGGAGAAGTCAAATTTTCGGGGAGCCCTTCCGTGTTTGGGAACGCCTCTCTTTTCGAACTTTTAAGACCGGGGCGTCTTTCCTTAGATCCAGCGTTTCATTCGTGCTTTTTCCTCGGACTCTCCCTGTGGGGTGCTCTTTGAGGCCACAAGGCTGAGGAAAGTGAGCAGAGTCTTTCGGGTTTCTCATGGTCCACGGTTTTTCTGGAGTGAGGGGTGATCGGTGGGTGGATTAAGTGGAAAGTAAATCAGCGGCGAAACTTCCATGCCAAAGAAAAAATCACCAGGGAAGAGGTGCGCGTTCGCCTAACGGGGGCTGCCCAAAACCTGAACGTACCAAAAAGGGAAAAAAAACCAGGAGCGTGCGGAAAAAATAGAAGAGACAACGGAACAAGTTTAAAAAGGCGGCCAGCTGGGGAACCAGGGGGGCCTTCAAGAAAGAAAAAAACGTGAGGAAGGTCAGACCACGGCCGCGGACGTGCGGGAAAACGTGCAAGGGTCCAGGAGACGCGAAAAGTCTGGGGGGAAGGCTGGACGGGGGGGCAGAAAGGTAGACCCCGAAGGGGGAAAATCTTCGGCGCCCAAAAGAGAGCCCCATACAGAGAATCGAAGACAAAAGAAGGAGGCGGCCAGAGCTCCACGATCGGATGTGAATCTGGATGGCAGGGGGGGGTTAGAAAAAGAAGAGGGGAAAGCGGAGTGCTCCGCAAGCTCGGGAAGGCACATGAGAGGCAGAAAGGGGCAGCAACCGTGGAAAAGCCGCCATGAACTCGCCATGGGGTAGTCACGTCAGGAGACGCCAAAGCCGAGAACACACACTGGGGAATGGAAAGGTTAAGTTAGATGGTTTGATAACGCCGCGATTGGGACGAGTGAGGGTCTTGCAAGGGCAGAGAGCCTCCGACCAAAGAAAAAAAAAAAAAGCTGTAAACGCTTGGGGGGGCATTGGCAAATTGTTTTCGTAGCCTCATCAAGGGGGGGTTGCCTGCAAACCAAGTAAAGAAAGTGAGGGAGTCCGGGCAAAAAACTCAGAAACAACACCAAGAGAGGAGGAAATGAAGTGAGAGCCCCCCAAGAACTCAAGTGGACAAGGTGAAGTAGAAACGGGAGGCTACAGCAATCCCGAGGCACTGAACCCTCGGGGACAATGGGGGGTTCGAAGGACGATTGAGGAGGGGGGGGAATCTGCAACCTGGCGCCGCCTAAACAGGGAGAGAGGCGCTTCGGAGAAAAACAAAAGAAGGAACTAGGGCGGGGAGCAAAAAAAAAAATGTGAAGGCGTACGTTCGAAGGCCGATCCCAAAGAAAAAAGTCGTGTCGGGAGGGCAAGTGGTGAGAAGGAAGGGAACCGAGGGGAAAGTGCAAAACAAGTCAAATGCCGAAAGATGGTGTTTTGGTCGAAAACTTCCCCATACGCGAGCCGCGGCCGCGAGGGGTGGCGAGGCTCCCGCTCTTGTTATCGGGCGCCGGCCTAATTGGGCAGAAGGAATTCTTGGTACGAGGTCACCAAAAAAGGAAAAAAACGAGAGAGGCAGGCAGACTAGGAAAGCTTCAATCGGGACAGGCCAGATTTCCCGCCCAGGCCTCTTCCTGGGTGCGAACCAGGAACTCATGGGGGTGAACTCTGGGAGTGAAGGCCCACGGACCGCTTGCTCCGGCAACTTGTGCAGGAGGGGGGGGCCTCGGGTGGGGGGCAGCAGAACTTGAATTCCATGTGTACTTTCAGTGGCTGGAAGGCGTGCGGGAAAGAGGAAGGAGCTGGGAACCGGAGGGGAAGTCATTGAGCCCGCAGGTGAGGCGGAATCGCTGTTTCCGGGGGGGGTCCAAGGATCTAACAAAAGTAGGCAACTCAACAAGAACTCTGTTCTAGCATGGTTCGCGCAAAGCATCCTTGCTATGGGGCGTACGCACAGGGGAAGATCCGGGGGCGGGTGATCTCTTAGCCCGAGATATTGGGTAGGAAATGTTGCCCAATCCAGAAAGCTGAAAGAGTAGCAATAAAACCCGAATAGGTCGGTCTCGACCACAAGGAAGGAAGAACAACCGCCGAAAATGGTAATTGACATGCCTCTACGACTCTCCCAAGAGGCCTAGGGGCCCAGGAAAAAAGCCCCGCTCTCGCTGTCTGCCATCTCCGCGCCTTCAAGGGATCTAGGAGGTCGGTCTCCGGTCTACGCTCGCGGGGGGTGTCCTATGCCCTGCAAAGCCGACCGGGGGAAAATCTGGGAGTTCCCATGCAATTACTGCTAGCTTTCTGACAAAAATAAGAGGAAAATAAAGATGGAGACTCAGATCTTTGTGGGAGATTAGGCGCCACCTAAAAAATATGACGTGGGAAGGGGGGCGTAAAGAAGGAAGAGACGGGGGGGGCCAATCAAACATGACCAGAACGGGGTTCCTGGGGCTGGAAACCCGGATAAAAAGGGATCTGTCTGATCTGACCAGGGTCTGGGGAAAAAAAAGTAATTAAGTCCAGGGGACATAAGGGCAGACGAAATGGTTTGGGGTGACGGACCTCACACTGCCCGAAAATCCTGGGCCCTGAAGGGGGCGCGCTTTCGTCTACTCAGCGGACACGGGAAAGGTCTCTCAAAGTTTGGTTCCGTCCCGGAAGACGTCGTGACGCTGGCGAGCGGTATCTTGCGCTGGTCCTTACCAATCTCCTAAGGAAGATCTGTCTTCTTACTAGAGAAAACCTTAGGAAGACAACGGAGGTAAGCGTGAAAAGATAGTCGACAACGCACGTATTGCGATATGAATGAACTCCGATCCCGGGCGCACCTGTTAAGGGAAACCAAGGCAAACGCGATTGTCGGAAAAACAATTGAAAACCGTGCCACCGGCAGGGGAGGGGCAAGAAAAACCAACCAAGTTTTAGAATCTTTAACAAACCAGAAAATCTAAAGACACAGGCAGAAGTGGAGTCGTGCCAAGCAGGTCAGACATAATCCTTCCACCTTTTTCCATTTTTGAAAAAGAAAGAACAGGGGGAACGATGGGGGCCAAAGTCCTATGTGAGGGCATTGGTTTTTGACGAACACCACAAGCTTTCAAAGGTGGCATCATAATCTGGAAAAAGAAATCTCCTCTTACGGGTATTAAAACAAGGTTCAAGGTAGGGAGCTCCCGGATTTATTTTTTTCCGCCACTGGGAGGCAAACAGGGGGGGGGGGGGGTGCGATTGGAACCAAATCGATACCTTCTTAAAGCGAGTGGGGCCTGGAAGAGGAAGATCGGCGCCAGAACTCCACAAAGGGTCGGGCTCGGTGAGAATATGCCCTACTTGGCCCTCTTCTATCCTTCCTATGATTATGGGGCGGGGAGAGAAATGTCCGCTCTCTTCCTGGAACTCTTTTCTGCGGGGGAATACCATGAACCTCCTCAAATGGGACCTCAGAAGAGGGGGGTTAGGGTTCGCGGTGAAATGTCTTTTTGCAAAACTTCCCTCCCTCTCAGCTGTCTTTTTGGCAGACCCTCACAAACGGGAAGAGCCGGGAGCTCCATGGAAGGCAAATCAAGAAAACCTTCCACACAGGGGGGGTTTGACCCCTTAGAGGGCGCAAGAGACCAACGTTGCCTTAAGACCGGAGATCATTTTCTCCTAGTGAGCCGTAGCGCTATGAGCGCAGAAAACATGAAAAAACCAGCTTCGATTGCAAAAGGCGTTGTGCCGGATCACGACCCTTAGGTAAAGCTTTAATGGAAAGGGAGATCCAGAAAAAGGGGACGGGCAGGGAACGGAGGAACCGGCTATCGACCAAAGCTGATGCGCTCCGAAAAACCAGGCCTGAAAAGAGGCTTGCTGATCGATGAGAGTGCAAGACTTGAGAAACTTTCTTCAGAGGCGGTCAACTCCTGTACTTCCCCGCACATCAACCACCAAGAAGAGAAATAAGGTCAGCCAAATGGGACGGGGTAACATCTTCTGCCGTGAACTCTCACTCCTGGGGTTCGATTCGGGAAGATAGAAAAACGGCAGGTTTGATCGCCCTCGACATCTTCGCCCCATATATAAACCGCCGCGAAGCCCTCCAAATGAAATCGGATTGGTGAGGAAGTCCAAAAAGCCATGGTTCCCTGAAGGGCCATTTTTGAAAAAAACACCACCCCGCGGATCGGAAAATTTAACATCTCAGCTAAGTCTTGCAAGAGCGAAAACCTCGGGAAGCAATGGAGACCACAAAACCTCCACGCTCCAACCACGGGTGGGCGGAGTAAGACCGACCACGAGGTCTGGGAAAAAAAGAGGGGCGATTTTTTCACCCTGGCGATTGTGATCAGCGAACTTTAGGCGGGCGTTAGTTTAAAAAAACCTAACATCGCCGTTAACGCATCCATTGGGAGGGTGGAATTGGCACTCAAGGGGATTTTGAGGGGGCCTTCTATCACGTTGGGCCCTGAAAGGCCCACTTCACAGAAACACTTTGGTGGGGGTCTCATGACGATCAACAACAACAAAAGAGAGTACAATATATAGATGGTAGATAAAAAAAGAACTACCTTTTGCGGTGATTTGGGATTAGAACAAAAAGATCAAAATCGAGGCAGAAAAAAGAACAAAAGGGGTAACTTACCAATGGGGATGTTTCCGTTATCTCCACCATTGGGGCAAAGAAGGTTGGCGACCGCAGTCGCGGCGGGCGGGAAAATTCTGAAAAAGATTAACCCGACGATACATGCTTCATCAGACCTTGGGGAGAACTGAAAAATGGAAAGCTCAAAGAACTGGTCTCTCCGTAGTGTGCCTGTATTAAGGGAAGGTGTCCTATTGCTTTGAGGAATCAAGGGTCCAAGAATTAAAGGGGGCCGAAGAATGAGGGGTTTTGAAAAAAAAATCCCTCACGTTAAACTGGAAATCCATCTCCGCGACTTTCTTATTCTCTGTAAAAAATCATGGCTATTGAGCGCGGTCAAAAAGTATGGATCTAAGATTGGGGCTTGTCCTTTGTTAACAATGAAAGGCCGGGGAAGAGGAAGCCCATCGAGTGGGGGGACGGCCGGGACGAATGGTTACCGACCTTGAAAGGTTCGTCTTACAGGCCTGCCTGGGAAGGTTGGGAAGAAAGCCCGCGCTGGCAACGAACTTTGCCGGGTTTGGGCCCGAGCTATTGGCGGCCAAAAAGAAAAGAACAATCGGAATTCGAAAGGGACTTTCGCTGGAAGGCCCGTTTGTACGTCAAGGATTCTACGGTCGACCGCAGGCCCAGTTCCGGGTGGTTCTCGGCCGGGATATGGAAAACTTTGCAAACTTGGGGAAAAAATCACAACGTCCCAACAAATCTCACTCTGACTCACTATGTGAAAAAAGAAAATTTGAACTTCTCTACCAGGCTATGGCGGTCCGCACCTCTCATCCTTAGATTCTGGAGAAACCTTTGGCACCAGATACTCACCTAGATATGGTAAAACGTGCAAGGGGAGAATCCTCTGAGCGCGACGCGGGAAAAAAGCTTGATAGGAGAGCGAAGGTCGGGGGGACTTCAAAACGGTTAACCGCTCTCTTTAAAATCTGTAATTGAAGAAAATCAATCATCAGCCGGCGGACAGAAGGAGGCAAACTCGAAGTCGGCCTTAGGAAGGTAACCGCGGGTGACTGGTAGGGGTAAAAAAAAAGAATGGACAGGCGTTTTTTGACCTAAACAACGTCTCCCGGTGGAAATCATGGAAGAAGCTTCAGGGTAGCAGGGGACCGGGAAAATCAGGGGGTACAACTCAATATGTCGAAAGGACTCAGTTCAATGTCGCGTCGTGGAGGTTGATCAAAAATTTGGAGCACCGATGAGGTCACCCCATGAAGGACGGGGCGTCTCAGTGGGATGTCTTATTTCTCACCCCCAGGAGGAGTGGAAGGAAAACCTGCCACTATAGGACTTTCGAGCTTGCGGCATCCTTGGGACTCTTCCTTTCCCAAAGTGTTAGAGAGGGAGTCTAAAAACGGGGGACCGCCGAGTGTGCGCTGCTTGCACAGAGGAGCCGGGGGCACGGAGGTGTTTCAACCCCGACAACAAGAACCTGTTCGGATGATTCAAAAGACTTCACGGGAACTGTCCCATGATGCTCAGGATAAGGGGGCTGGTAAAGGGAAAGGAGCTCTCGCAAAAAAGGAGGATGATGAAATATAGATTCAGGAGGAGCCTCGTCCGACGACGGATCACTTAGGGGAGAGCATTGGGGGGACATGGCGCCCTCGAGCCGACGGTAATTCCGTGAAAAACGCCGCGCGGTTGCGATTTGAAAAAACCTGTGAAAGCCGCTGAAACCACGCGACAGGATAAGTCCTGGGTGACGTTCCGTGAAGACGCGCAGAAAATGGGAATCTGCCCACAATGGCCGCGCGCCCTTGATATAGCTGAAAGCAGGGAGGCCTCCAGCCTCCACAGAAAGGGGGGCCGGTAAAAAAAAGGAAGTGATCCGGTTTGCGGTCGGGAAAAAGTCCTTATGGCGGGTTAAGACGGGGGACGAAAAAAAGGAAAAAAATGCGCATCCGAGACAAAGACCCGCGCAGAACTAGTCCAGTTCTGGTCTGGGCAACTTATCCCCGGAAGGTGGGTGGTCTCCGGTGAAAAAGTCACATGCTTTAACCCGGTTACATGCTAAACCGGCGGGGTCGGCCAGCTCGCGGGGCGACTCACCGGGGAATACTACAATCCTCGATGGTGTTCTCATCGTAAGGCCCGAGAGAGGCCCTGGATTTGACGAGGGGCCGTTTTCCAAGGCCATTCCGAAATTGGTCGATGGCTTAAATCAATTCACCATCTTGTCCCGCTGCGGAGGGCCCTGCAGGGGTGCGAGAGTCCAGAGTCGAAACAATCTTGCCCGAGAGTCAAAGAGGAAATAAGGGCGGACCATCATTTTTCCCCATAAGAGGAGAGAAAGAAAAGGTCAGACAGTATGCGAGTAATGGCATAGCCTCGCCGGGACGCTTGAAGTAAAAGTCAGTGGCCGATTGCTTCGGGTTTCCGGATCAGCCGTAGTTGCATTATGCCTTCCATCAGCGATCAGATCACCCGGGCGGGCCTCAAGAAGGAGCAAACCGCTCGAAGAAATCCCAAAAAGGGCCTTCACCAAAGTACAGTGAATTCCTTTCTGAGTGCTGACGAAAGGGTCCCCAGGGTGACAAGCGCAACGGGGGGACCTTCACTAAATAAACACAACACCAGCAAAACTCATATCGGAAAAGCTGCGGGAAGCGGGCTTTCCACCCAACAAGGGGACCCATGACGGGCCAGAAGGCGGACCACTGAAAAGAGAGGGACATCGTACCCCGCAGGGAGCGCGCCCTAACTACCAGACAAGAGAATCTATGGGTTTCGGCAAGTAGACTCCATCCACGGCCAGCCAATTCCCGGCAGTTAGGGTTTGAAACACTAAAACGGAAAGGAAATACGAATCGGAACTTGTTCATTGCTAAATCACCCCTCCTCTGAAGCGTAAGGAAGCACAGCAAGAAACCTTAATACGCCCCAGTTGAGGAGGAAGGCCAGGAACAAATGCACCACGGCTGCTTAAGACTAATCGAGGGGGCGATGGGGATATCATGAGGCGAAAAGGAAGATATCCCTAGATATATTTTCACACTGGGCGCAGGGGGGGGAAGGACCATCCATTTTAAACGGGCAAGTGGGATTTTTGAAAAAGTAGCCTTAAGAAACACGTCAAAGGGAGGCGGCTGGAGGGCAGTTCTTCATCCATAAAAAGCCATCAAAAAAAAAGAGGAGGATTCCCCTAGAGAGATGGGAGACTTGGGAAGGAAAAACGAACTTGGAAAAGGATAAGAGTGAGAAGGCTACGACCACAAAAAGTCCATGAATATCGTTTTACCAGGGATGGTGGGTCAGGTTCGCCACAGGGCCCCCAGATGAGGATGGCTATCTCAAAAAAAGCCAGAATGTCATCGGAGGGAGAGAAAAAAATCAAAAACTCACTTTAAATCGAAGTCGGTCAGAGGAGCAATCCGTGGTGTTGCGAGGCGGGGTCGGGAAGGGACGCAGGGCGAGAAGGGTGGGGGGGGCTGAAGGAGCCGGTGGGAGGAGGACGTTGAAGATTTCACTCCTCCTTGCGGATGTCAAGTGCCTCCTAAGGTTTGCTGCAAAGATCCAGCGCAGCGGGGCGTCTTCTTCGGGGATGAAAAACTACCTAGATTGCTCTTTGGGACCGACGGAAAAGTGGGACAGAAGCAAGGCGGGTACGGGAACCCTTCCTACCAGGGGGGACGCATTAATTCCCCCAATTGAAGGAAAGGCAGGCAAACCGTGAGGAAAAATCAATGTTAAAAGGCTCCTAATGTGTAATCCTCGCATGGATAAGGGAAAAAACCTGAGGTGTGTAGGGTCGGGTAGCCCCGCCCGCTCTGGAGTGATGGGGGAAAAGAAGATTGTCACGCAAAAGAAACGTAATTCCCTGGTGTACTGGCTTTCCTGAAAGGGGGGAACGCGTCGAAGAGGGAGGGGGGGAATTCAAGGGGATGCCGCATGGGGGGTTAATCGGAGACGCTGAGGATTTACACTTTGGGAAGCAAAGAAGGGGGATCCGTCACAAACATCTCAAGACTGTTTCGTCCGGATGGTTGCTCAGATCGGGGGGCCATCCGGAGGGGGGGAACTCACGGGACTTAAGCCAGGGAAAGGCATTCTCCAAAACGCTATATTGTCACTTAGGGGCCAAAATCTCTTGACGGGGCAAACTCGAAAAAAGCGGGATTGAGAGAAAAAAACCAAACACCCCCGCTGGTCTGGACTCAACATCATTCCGGAAAAAAAGGCTCCTCTGGAGAAAAAAGGGGGGGGAAGGGGGGAAGGAAAGCATCAGAAGAGTGAGCAGCGAGAAGACATCGCTTCAATCGAATCGGGAGTAAGGAAAAGCTATTTGTAGGGGGGGGGATGTTGGAGAGAGGTGCTGAAAGCGTTGCTGCACTCGAAGTGTACGCATAAATAAGCTGATGTTGAAGGGGCCCACCTTGAAGACAAAAAATAAGATCCTTGAGAAAAAAGTCCCATGGATAAGGTACAATCTTCGAGGTCGAGGGAGTGCTGCAGGGTGGAGTTGGTATCAAAAAACAAGAGGTCAGCCCATAATTACTTTGAAATCCGTAAGAGAGTACTGAAGGGAGTTCCCTTGGATGGATCACAAGGAGGGCTGGAATGAGACGGGAACAAGGGGGGGGCAACCGGTATTCTGCCGCAGGCAATCATGGCAGAGAAAAAAGAAAAAGGGTTATAAAAGAACCCAGGGGTTCCCACCGGCGCGTCTTTCAGCTTAAGAGGACTAGTTGAGGCGAAAAGGGATCAAAGCGGCGGAGAGGTTTTTCCGGATGAGGAAACGCGGGCTCGGAGAGGGCCGAGAAAAAGGGGGTCAGTCCAAGGAAGCGGTCCTCCGTGACGGAGTGAATCCGACTCTCTCCCCAGAAGGGGGAGAGTAACAACGGGAGGAGTCAGGGGGATAAAGTCTTGTGGTCCGACGACTTCAGCTAGGGGAGGATTGGAATGGGAAAAGCGCCGCGACGCGAAGCCCGGGCAGAAACCGGCCACGCTTGAAACCATGTGAGCGCGCCCTAGAAGATGAATGAAGCAAGACCACGAAGTCATCCGTGGATCCTCAACAATTTTTTCAATCCAAACCGTCGCCACCCGGAAATAAAAAAAAAGGCGGTCAAGCCTGGGACATTTGAAAAAGACAAAGGAAGGGACGTGAGGCCGACGAGGAAAAGTCCGGGGGAGGACGAAACACAGCATCTGGGTTGGCGATCATAACAGCGACAACGATTACTGATTAAAGATTTCTCCATGGGGGCGGGAGTTGTTTCGGACGCTGAACAGTGCCACCGAGGGAGTTACTGCACTTCTCGTGCAATCGGCAAACGCGAAAAGTTAACGAACAAGCGCGAGGGCCGGAAAACGGCCCCGCTTCGAGCAGCATCGAGTTAACTGGGCTGCTTTTTCCCTACGGACATGCTCTGGCGGGGAGAAGGGTCACCACGAATTCGGGGTTCAAAAGGATTGGAAAATACCCTATACTCGGGGTGACCTCACCCGCTTTGCCCCTGTCAGCAAGCAAGGAGTTGAAGGCAAAACCAGGCATATGCTCGGTCTAAGGTGAACCCCCGGGGTTAAAAAAGGAGGGTTGGGAATCGCAAGAGGAGCGATTCGCTGGACCCGCTCTCCAGTTATGCGGGGTTCTGGGGGGGGACTGGAGGCGACCCTTAATATCAGTCGAAAAGAGCACCCTTGCGGCATCAAGGGACAGAATCACACGGCGGGATCAACCGCTCTAATGCAGGCGGGAACGAAAGGAAAGAGGGGTCCAGCCGGAATTCCAGGGGCTGCTGTGAAAGGCGGACGTAGGGCCCCCAGCAAAGTTCGGCTCCCTCTCGGGCAAGAAGGGGCTTCAAAAAAAAAAAACACAACATACCGGGGTCGGCCCGAAGCCGTAGGGCGTAAGAGGACCCTGTCCCGGGCTTGCAAGCAGACAACCTTTCGGCTGCAGGCCGAAAAAAAAAAAATTCGTGGGCGTACCCCATGGGCCATTAAGGGGAGCCCATATCTACCCTACCGCTCCCGAGAAACAAAGAGAAATCTCAGAGGGGGGGCGGGATCCACGGTCTATTCTGGGGGAATCTTTCCCCATTGCTTTTAATTTGGGGACCATTCGTCACCTTGCAATCTCAAGCCTGCTTCTGGAATGCTAAGACTCAGAACACAAAAATTCAACCTTGTATGCTGCTTGCAAGCCACCGGGGCTCGCCCAAAAAAAGAGAGAGGGAAAAGGTCAGAGGGAAAAAAAGAGGGCTTTTTCTCAGAGATGATCCTCTAGGGATCCCGGAAGTGGGAAAATCCTCCTCGATGTCCCGGGGAGCCGGGAAAAATGGTCCACGATGGGCATTGCCTGAGGGAGGGTGGGAGGTGCTGAGGTCACTTGGGGCTGTCATCGCCACTTCACCGCCCACGTTCGGGGGGGGGGGGCGCCTGGTGCTGTCCGAAGGAAAAAACCATCAAACGTAGGGAATCTAAGAGGAGACGGCAACCAGCAAAGACCTAACAGTGAAGGGAGTGTGTAGGCCCCACGTTCTCGAAGGAAACACTCCCCGAGCCAATCAAATCTTGTGGGGAAAAATGGAGACCGAACCGCAAGGGGCACAGCTCTTATTATGTATATACACCTGCCAAAGCAAGGATCGAACAACCTCGGGGAAAGTCTCAAGGGGAAGCTTGAAGGTTGTGGGCGAGGGACGTGAGTGCTTAATGTGGACCCACCTTTGTCAGGAGGCGGTGGCCGTTGGGCGGGGAAAGTTGAAGTCGAGGCGAGCAGCTTTGGTTCAAGGGTGGGAAAGAAAGGCACGCTTTGTGGGGTTGAAAATTCCCCTCCCTTCCAGGGAAAAAGCGAAGGAGGGGCTCGGAATGTTGGGAGGAGCGGGGGTCTCGGTAGGTGCCTAGGGGGAGGCCCATGCGGGGTTTAACGATGACCCGGCATGCCCGGGGAAAGAAGGAAGGCCATGAGGAGTGCGCGGGCAGGACTTTTATTTACCGTATCAACCCCGAAAGGCCTCAGGAGGAAGTCGAATGGGAGTGTGGGGTCGCGTGTGCTTTAATTTCCCAGAGTGCCAGGAGGAGCCTCAACGGGGGGGAGTAAGCGAGAGTCAGCACGCAGGGGAAAATTCCCTGGGGGACTGGAACACGGGCGAACGCGTTGGAGGGGGGAAGCGCATCTATCGGGTCAATCCCGGAGGTTGAGAAATTCAATGGTGGAATCTCGGGTGTAGGTGCCAATAAAGAGGAAACTCCTTGATTGTCGACTAGAAAGAAAAAAAGTCGCTCAAAGAGTTTCTATCAACCTGGTTAGGGAGCAGCTAAAGCGGCGATTGTTCAGGAAAAAGGCCGGTTAAGGCCGCCGATTCAATCTTCGGCAAAAAGGGATGGTTTCCACGGGAATTTTCCACCTCTGGAGCATCGCTGACCGGGCAACGATGGGAAGGGGGGGCGACAAACGAAGGCGCAACAATCCTGGAAAAAACATACGCTCTCGGTAGGGGAATGGTACCTTCTGTACGCTCCCTTCAGGAGAAAAGGCGGCATCCAACGAAGGACTCGGGAGCGGCCAGTTCAGATGAAAGAGTCTTCAGGTGGGTTGTGGGTTTTATGTTTCGGTTTTCGAAGGAGAGCGCGCAGGGGTGCCCGAAGTGCGGATGAGAGAACGTTGGTAAGTTTGAAGCTTCTTTTGGGAAACAGTTCCTGAAGGGCCCTGCAATCATTCCCTTCTAAAACAAAAGGAGAAAACAGCACCCAAGAAAGGATCTCATTCGGGCGCTCTTGTCTTTCGTGTATGAAGGGACCTGAAAGGAATGTGAAAGGCTAGCGCCCATAAGGTGGTCGGGAGACATTACTGAAGACAATTGGCTTTAGGGTGGGAAACTTAATCACAACTTTGGAAGTTGATCTAAAAAGTAGCCGAGCCCAGACTGAAGCATGTGGGAAATCGAAGGGGGACAAGCGTTGGAAGCACTTAACTAACATGCGTATTCCCTGGCCGGAGTGGAGAGGAGATCGGCCACGGCCTCCAAGGGGTATCCGACAGAAAGGCGCGGGGGGTCAAAGGATATTACCGCGGGCTTCGGCTCTTGAGGAGGGCTGTCATCAGTATCAGAAAAAGGCAACTAGAACGCCTGGGAGACTCAGAAAAAAAAAGGGAGGTCATTAAAGATAATGTGTCGAGCGTCCGAGACTAAAGGAGAAATGAACAAAAAAAAAAAGAGCAAGAGAAAGCGGGAAAAAGGGCCTCGCTGTGGAAACCTTTTAAAAAGCGCTGTAGAAAAAAATGAAAGCCGAGAAGGAAGGTTTGCCAGCGGGAGTATGGGGTACGAAGAAGGTCAAAGATTCCCCAGCTTAAATTTATACGCGGGAAAGACAGGGAAACAAGGGGGGGAGTGAGAATACCAATTAGGGGGTTTTTCCGTACTGGAAGTACGAAGCAAAAACTTACTGCCTTTGCAAGGAAAAGCATATTGCATGGGTCGATACTCCTCCTCGACAAGCCCGAGAAGTGCTTAGTCCGCTTTCTGGCCATTGGAAGGAAATCTCATTGGGGAGGCCCAGGCCGAAAAAAAGGATGGACCACCCTAATCTTTCGACATGTTCCTTAGGTGCTAAGTCATAAAGGAACCAACGGATCCGGAAACTAAACCGAACCTACAGAAAAGCGTCCAATCCCTCTCGGGGATTTGGGAAGCACGGGAGTTGGGTCTCAAAAGAGACAATTCTTTCTCGGTGTAGTATCGGAAGTCCAGCTTTCCCGCGAACTGGGGTAACTGAGATGGGAGGGGAACCCCGGTTGCCGCGAAACAACTTTGTCAGAAGCGCTGAGGATTTAAGGCAACATGGACGCAGTTGAGAAAGATCTCACAAGACGTCACCATCCTTAAGAACGATGCGATAAGTTCTCGCATCGGGAAAAATGAAAGGGAAGGCCAAAAGGCAAAAAAAGGGGAAAAGAGTACGATTACTTCTTTGTTGCCGGATCACTCTCCGGGTTTCGAGGGGGGGAAAATGGCAACGATACCTGCGGCCTCCGACCGGCACTCATCCCGGCTTACGAAAAGCGATGCGCTTTCAGCGGAGGCAAAAAGTAAAAGGGTGCAAGTTCTGAATGAAATAACTCATATCTTGTGCACAAGTTGCGCAAAACAGGGCCAAAAATGGGGCCCTTCAAAGAAACAAAAGATGGCGGCCTGGGTCAATCCAGAAGTACAAAAAGTCGTGTCGTCCGACAGAATGACGCGCAGCCCGTGGCTGAGGGCAATGGCCGCCGAAAAAAACGGGCTTCAGGGTACAGAGGAAAAGGGCAGCGAGAAGATAGGGAAAAGAAAAGCGCGCAAGAGACTAATCATGAGGGTGCGTGCGACGCAGCGCTTCATCCACAGCGGCGAGGGGGAAGAGGGACGTTGAGGGAGGATTTTTTCGAGGCATTTGAAAAAAACAGTCGCAAAGCGATCACACCCCTCCGGGTCCTTCATCCCGCAACGGGAAAAATGAAAAGAGACGCCCGAAGTTACCGAAGAACCCAAGCGCCAACCTGAAAGGGGACTTGGTTTCCAGGTCGATGGTGACTCCAAGCAATCTTGGCGCAAAGCCGTCGATTGGCCGGGGGACGCCGTGACGGGGGAAAAACATTGGGATTGGGCATTGCCTCGGTTTCGGGAAGAGAATGGGTGGGGCCCACTGAACCGGCCGTAGGGCGTCTTGTTGGTGATGAGGAACA
>Ga0179593_1416831_pt1 | contig 25388 bp, 32 predicted proteins | sample CZODoug2_1_08_16_FD_185931 | JGI IMG/M metagenome (GOLD analysis project Ga0179593, IMG submission 185931) | Vadose zone soil fungal communities from Angelo Coast Range Reserve, California, USA - CZODoug2_1_08_16fungal (PacBio error correction) | ecosystem: Environmental > Terrestrial > Soil >...
TTGGATCAGAACTCACGGGGGGAATACCAGCCGAGCTCCAGGTCAGCCATCATGGTCTACAGGAAGGCACGGGGGGGGAAGGGTGAAAAAAAAAATTTTTCAAAGATAAAAAAAAAAAGGGGCATTTGTGGGGGCTCAAGACAGAATTGTTTGAAATTGGCCGGGGCTGAAACAAACCCCTTTTCGGGCTGAAAAAATCCAGCAAAACAACACATCGTGGGAGGCCACAGTAATGGGGCGTCGGGAAAAAGGGGGGACAGCGCCTTAAAAGAAAGCACGCATCAGCAAGGGGAAAGTTGGGGGGGACGCCCCCCGAAAGGCGGGAAAAATGACAATACGCAGGGGGGAGGTGGGTGGGTTTCTACGCACAGCCTGGAGGTGAACAAAAAAAAGTCGGACGGGGGGGGGACCGGCCTGAAGAGGAAGGGAGAAGGAAGGGAAAGGGGGGGGGCAATTCCAACACGACAAAAAAGCACCAAAAAGACGGGTGACTCCGTGTTTCAATTTCGCGGAAAGTGGGCAGAATGAAAAAGACCGCGAACCAAAAAAAAAAAAACTGGCCCGCGGCGGGGGAACTTACCCGTGGGGAGAATGTGTATGAAAAAAAAGGGTGATTCGTCAAAGGGGGGAGGAACCAAAGGGAGACAAAGCCCCTCAGAAAAAAAAAAAGGCAACAACATGTGGACCTCCCCCAAAGGGGGGAAAAAAAAAACTTCCAAGTCACTCCAGTATGGCCACAACCCGAAAAAGGATGATTGGGGGGGGGACGTGGAAAGGCTCCGCAGTTGTTCAAACTACACTCTTTGAAACAACGAAGAAAGGTACCATAAGAAAATTAAAGGGAAACCAGTCTTACCTGGGGCAACACAACAAAAACTGGTGAACCCTTCGTGATTAAAGACCGGGATCACCCAGGATATTATCTGAAAGGCGGAGAGCTGGCAAGGAGAGGCACTGTGAGGAACACGTAGGGTCCAAAAACATGCACCGATGACGGAACTGGGGGGGGGTGCTGTACAAAAATCCATCCCAAAGGCCAAATGTGGGCCGAACAATTCTAAAACAAGGAACTTTGGTGAGCCGATGAACAGCATGGGGCAAGTCATCACAAATTAGGACCTTTCTTCAGACTAGGATTTACCGCACTGGACAAATTTAACAAAGTCAACATAAAATGGAAGCTCAAGGAAAGAAAACCCCGTCCTCTTTAACCTATCGGAAAACTAGACAACAGCGGACAACGGTGGTCAAATGTGACAATGTCCAAAGAAACTCGGACAAAAACATTACCAAGCTCCACATGAAATCACTCCGAAGTCCAGGAAACCTTCCCCCTACGAGAAGGGAAAGAAGGACGAGAATAAGACCATTCAAGAAGAATGCGGACTTGAAAACGACGAAAACGGAACGAAAAGGGAAGACATGGGGAGAGAAAACTAAGTGTTTTCGGAAAAAAAAGGAAAACAGCCCTACCGAATGTCCAAAAAAGCCCAATTACACAAAGAAACAACTGGCACCAAAAGGATTCAGACACAGGGACGGTAAGCCCCTGTAACCACAACGCTCAGGGGCGGTTTCATGGTTGGAAAGAAAGATATACTGGGCGAACAATATTGTGGGGGATTCAAAACCTCGAAAAGGGGATTACAACTTCTAAAACCCTTAGAGATGGCCCACTAAACGTACACGGGCGGCGGTCAGGTCAGACCGGACCAAGGTAAACAGGGGGAAAACTCGGTGAAGAGGATCGGTTGATCAGCCCTCGGGAAAACATATTGCAAGGAATAAACGGGGGTTTGCCTGGCATAAAAAAGAAACTACGGGGGAAAAAAAACCATTGAACTCCAGAAGAACCTCAACACGAAGTACAGGAGTGTAACCGACAGAACAGGGGAAACAAGGAGGGGAACGGTGAAAACGGGCCCAAAAAAAAACAAAAATGCCTTGTCGGCTCAATGTAAGATGAAAAAAAAGCGGGGGCTTGGATGGGGAGGACTCCTGGCCACCTGAGCAACCGGGTCACCGATGCAAAAGAGTTTAATAAAAAAAAGAAGAAAGAGGAGGAAGGGAGGACCTCAGTAGCTGACTCAATATAACAAGGATAAGAAGATGAAAACAAAACAAAGAGGAGGAGGATAAATTCCGGGTCAGTCAGAAGGAAAGGGAACTCCCCGCCGGGGGGACAGGGGAGGGTCAAGGGGGATGCAAACCTCCGCCCGGCAAACAACCAGGGGTGCAAAGGTGAAAAATCAAACATCCACAAGAGGGGGAAGGGAACGGCCTCGAACAGGCCAAACCGAAAAGAAAGGGGCAGAAATATCCATCGGGGGGGGGGGGGTGGGGGTACCACCTCAATTCAAACAGAGTGTAGCGGGGGACAGGGTATTTGGGGGGACGGTAAAGGAAGACAAAGGGTGGGGGGGATTTAAAAAAACAAAATAACCTAGCGGGGGGAGGGTCATTCCCGGTGCTTAGGAATCATAGGGTCCTGAATCCTAAGAAGGACGAAGTGAACCAGGGACAATCGAAGGGAGCAAACGACCCCCTGGAACCCTACCACTGGACCACACCACTAGCCAGAAACGGGATTTCTGTAACTATAAAAGCGGGGGGGAGTTGGGCCCGGGGGGGGGAGGTAAAAGAATCTTCCCGCCTGGGTTCAGGGGGGAAGGGGGGGCGTAGGGGGGTGCAAGAGGGGTCTGCGGGTTGGCCGTAAAAAAGAAAACATCTGAAATGACAATGTGGGAGTGGAAGGGAAGGAAAAAGGTTAAACATCCGAAGAAAAGGGGGTTAAAAAAAAGGTCCAAAGGGGGAAAGAGCCCACTCCGAATGGGGACAAGTCCTGCGAAAAAAAAAGGTCAGGGCCACGAAGTGGAATTGGAGACTTGGCAGAAGGGAGAGGGTGGCATGTCCTTGGTCCCCAATTACAAAGGGGGGGAAAGGGGACGGTACGCCTGTTCGTAAAACGGGAGGTGAATAACAGGTCCTCGGAATTTGTCGGTGTCACCCAGGGGGGATAGGGGAAGGTGTGAGGTCCAAAAAAAAAGGAAAGCTCAGGGAAAGAACTTCGGGGGAAAAGGATAAGTCACGGCGGTTCCCATTTGCGGGTTTGGCAAAATTTCCGGACAGGTTAAAACCCACAGGGCAAACTGAGACAAATCTCGTGCACTAGAACGAGCAGCACTCCAGCCAGAGCAATAGGGGATCAACCGGAAGAAAAGAAAAGGTTCAAACAAAAAGGGGGGTTGGGGGGTCAAAGAGGAAAGGGCACAAGGGGGGAAAAAGTTTTGGCAGCCCTTGGCCGTGTTACTTCAACGGGGGTTAGTTAACCGACTCAAGAAAAAAGAGGAACAGAAACAAAAGATCCAGGAATAAAATAGACCAAAACAAGGTGAGGGTTGCCCAGATAACCACGCTGGTCATGAAGAACTGGAAAGAGAATTGTAAAAAAAGATCAAAACTTGGCCCCTATAGAACTGGGAGATCAACGAAGGAGGCCAACTATCAAAAATTCCACCTGGTCAGGAAAAATTCAACTAACACCAACAAGGGAAACACTGAAACCACGTATAATAGGTTTTTAAAAAAAAAATCAGCATGAAAGGGGGGTAAAGTGTGACTGCCTCCCGTATGAATCAACCAAGGATACGGGTTTGACCCAAGTATAATAGATAAACAAAAGGACGCACCGCGTACTGGGTTGAAAAAAGATACGTGAAAAACTGGCTCAACAGAACAGCATTACAGGGGTACTCCGGCCTGATTCAGAGGTAGAACCCGGCGTAAAGGGGGAATCACGAACTTAAAAAGGGCACCGAACACGTTGTTTGCTAATGTCCTTCCCAACAAGGACAGCTTACCTCCGGTCAAGACAAAAGAACCAAGAGGTCAAAGAATGTATTGAAAGGGCCAAAAAAAAACTCCAGGGGAAAAAAGTCCAACCCAGCACGCAGGCCTCTCGAGATGTTAACCCTAACCAGCAAAAGGAGAAAAGCTGGAACGAGGATGCAAGCAACTCCAGGAGCCAGGAACAACCCAAAAAAATCCCGCCAACAAAAAGGAAGAAGTCAGCGTCGCAAGGCCCCCGACAGTGGGGAGACAACTGGAACAATCCGATTAAGAACGGAAGGAAGGGGGGGAGAGTAAAGGGTAGGGGGGGGAGGATCACAATAAAGAAAAAGAAAAATGCAACCTGAAAAAAAACACAGGCCCCAGCGACACTGGAAAAAAGAAAAGAAAAACTAATTACATGGGAAAAAAAATGAGCACAGTACAAAAAAAGACGGCCGGAACCAAAGGGGAAAAGGCTCAAAAAAACGTTGTCGTCAGGCAAGTAGGAAAACCAAACTTTCTCATCAGTGGTTAACCTAGAAGCTGAGGTAAGGAGGGCCGTCACCAAAGCGGGGGAGTCCAAAAAAGAGTCCAACTCTTCTGAGAACGGGAAAAGTCAAGACACCGAGTTCAGAACAACCTTTCCGTAGCGTCGAGGGTCACGGTAGTGCCAGGCAGGGGTGGGTGGGAATACTGGGCCGCGGGGGAAGGGTCCTCAAAAGAAGGCTTAACGCAACACAGGAACCCTACTAACAGTTGCAAGCAACCTGCAACCTTAACAGGAAGGGAACCTGAAGGTGGGGCCTCAAACTCAAAAAAGAGGGTCAAAGAAGGGTTAAAGGAGGGGGTGTCCCTAAATTCGGGGGGAGGGCCTTTGCCGGGAGCAGTTAACTCCCATTGTGCGAAAAGAAACAGGAGGGGTCCCCTCCAAAAAAAAAAAAGGTTCTTGGGAGGGGGGATTGCACCAAAATGCGGACTGTTGGTCCAGACCTTTCTAGGAAAATCCGCAGGACAAAAGCTTAGGAGAAAAAAGGAGGAAAAAAAAAAGACGGGGAACCTAAAGGAACCACAGAAAAGCAGGGGGGAAAACAACCACTCAAGACAACTTCTTAACTTCGGGAAGTGTTGTCCGGAAGGGCGAAAGGTGTTCTATTTTGTGCGAAGGGGGCTAAAGTCAAAAAAAAAAAAAAAAAAGGAAGGAGGGGAGTAAAAAGAAGAGAGATCATCTGAGGATAAGAAAGCCATAAAAAAAAAAAAAAAAATCCGCCGAAAGAAAAAGAGCCGGTCAAGGAGACGGTGAAGATATATTTGGAGACAAGGGAGGGGACGTCCTTTAAAACGAAAAAGGGCTTCAGCACCGGAGGTGGAGACAGGCACAAAGACTGGCGGATTGGGAAGGTCAGGGTTCGGGCAACCCTCCAAAACAACGGGGTGCCCCCCCCTTTGAAAACTTACCATCGATGCCTCCGTTGGGAACTGGGAGAAAGAAGGGGGGGGACCCAAGGGAAAGCCGAGGTAACACCCTCTTCTTACAGAGGGGGGAAACTACCAATCCTCAGGGGGTTAAAAACTTCCCCGGGAAGTTCCATTTGGACCTTTCAAACTGAAAAGGGGAGAAACTAAGACGTCTGTGCTGGGTCATTGTGTGCACTCACGATCCCTTAAGGAGCAATTGGGCCCACAGTGAAGAAGGATACCTCCTTTAAAAAAAACCATCGAAAACCAGAAGGGATACCAGCACCTAACGTTATCGCCACGCGAAGCCGTGGCTGGGTCAAAGTACCAGTTTCAAAGGGAATGTAAGCAACGAACCAAGCGTATCCCTTGAAAAGGGGTGTCAAGAAGAGTTGGGTGAACTAAGGGAAGTCTACCTGAGTGAGAAGGACTGAGGGTGATTGGGGTCCATGAAAGGTTTCGAATACCGGAGTGTCCCTCATACGGGGAGGATTTCCGGAAAGTGGTGTGCAACGACCTTAAATTGGTGTCTGTGATTTCGGGTCATAAGTATTTAAAAGGTGGGGGAAATGTTTGACAAAAAAGGTCTCTGTGTGACCAAAAAAGGGGGGGCGGGGACCTGCCCCGGGTTGAGGGACGAAACGGCAAGACATTAATACTCCCATTGGAAAAGAGAGCTAAAAACATGGGCAAAAAAACGCACTGAAATGGGGGGCTTTCAACTGGGGTAGGCTGGAGGGGGAGAACCGCCTGGGAAAAATGTCCCCAAAGGGGGTCTTTTCCTGCAGCCTCTAAAGGGATGTCCAGGAGCAGCGAAGAAGGATGAAAGGTTTAAATAGAAGTCTAACCGTGAAAAAAAAAACGCCCCGGATCATGAAAAAAGGGGGGATAAAACAACTCTTTTTTCTTCATGGTGGAAAGGGAAGAAAGAAAAAGGGCAGTTCTTTGGGGTTCAGGGGAATTTGGGGAGGGGGGAAGTTGGTGGTCGTTCGATATTGCAAAGAGGGGAAAGAAGGTCCCTTGATAGGGCGAACAACGGTGGTTCGTCAAGATAACCTCCCATTGGGTGGGAACCATCCGAGGGGAGGGACACCCGTAAAAATTAATTTACAAAACAAAGGGAACACTTTATCGTCAAAAAAGCCAAAATTTAGGTTTGAAAAGACAAAATCCGATAAACCATTGAGCCACAGGAGTACCTAATCTTTTTTTGAGGAATTGGGGAGATTGGCGACGACCCCAGAAAAAAAAAGGGGAGGTTGTGACGTCTAGGGGGCGATCGCGCAAAACAGGAAAGGGTCACGCTTTTAGTTCCAAAAAAAGATATAGTCACCGCACACTAAAGGTACGACTGGGCAACCAGTAGTGAAAGGGTGGAAACAAGATGGAACGAAAGGCGCAAACAAAAGACAGGCCGGGAAAAAAATGGTACCAAGGGAAAAGTCGGTGTAAAACAAAGGCAAAAAGAGACCAGGAAACTGGGGAAGAAAGTGTGTTCTAAAAAAACACTAATCGCCCTTGGAAGGGTCGGTAAAATCCTTTGAATGAAGGGTTGGGAACTAGGTTCATGGCAAAGGACATGGTCCAACGGCACACGCCCCAAAACATTTTTGAACAGAACCACAAGAAAAAACCCGGAAACGGGAAACGGAACCCATGTGACAACTGAGGGAAAAAGGCAACGCCATGGGGATAAAAAGACCTGGGGGGGAATAGAATCAGAGCCGGTGCGCGAGGGCTCTCGAAAAGGGCAGGTGAAAGAAAAGGTGTGTTGGTACCGTAGGGACCATAAGCTCCGGAATCAGAAAGGCCTATGTACACTTCCTGAAAAGCCCGGGAATCAGTTCCTTCTGAAGGTAGAGGAGAAAAAACTGGGGAAAAAGGAAAACAGACGGAAAAAACCTCACAAAAAAAAAAAACAAAAGGCGGAATAGACTGGCAAATGAGGGTCCCAACGGGGAAGTAAATTGGAAAAAAACTTTGAAGGGGGGGCCGAAAAACACCCCACGGCCCAGTTTCCAGGGACCCAAGGGCCCCTAACTCCTCTGAAAATGTGGGAAAAAGGCCAACCCACTGGAGAGATGTAACGCTTAAAAAACCGCCACAGTCAAATAATCACAAAAACTGTCCAACGGCCGAGGGTCAGCAGGAGGCTAGAACAAATCTCCTCTCGGGGGGGGGGCCACCCGCTGCTATTCAAAACTCCTCCAAAAACACTAACAGGGGCTATAGTCTAGGCAGAAGGAAAAAAAAGATGGAATACCACGCCCCACATTCAAGCCGCATCGAACCTGAGCGTACCTTAAAAAAAAATAAATCAAAAGATTTGGGGGCAAAGGGGGGAACCATAACGAAAGAGAGAAAAAAAGTCTGGGGTCAGGTAATTTTTGGGGGGTAGAAAAACCCTCCAAGGTGGATAAGACCTTCCCAACCCAGGAGTTGAGGTAACGATTCCGTGGGAACCGACGTGTAAAAAATGAAGGGGGGCGGGGGGGGGGTAGACGACAGGAAATGAAGATTTGAAACACTATCAAATCCGGGAAATTGGCAATAAAGGATCTAGGGGAGAAGGGGGGGTGACTGCATAGGGTTTGGGGGGTGACGACCGCGTAACAACCGAAGTGAAAAAAAAAACGTCCCTCCTACTTGGACTTCAGCCACCAGGAATTGGTGACAAACGAAACCACAAGTGTAACCGGGGGAAAAAATAACAAAAAGGGGGGAACCCGGGGGCCCAACTGTCAACTGGGTTTAAATCAGGCGGTGCCGGGTTGGAAGGAAGCTCGGCAGAGGAGGGAAAAAAGGGATAAAAAAAAAAAAAAAAAAAGAAAAACGGTGGCTGGAGTTGGAGTGACGAAAAGGGGGGACCCTGAGCACGTCAAAATGATGCCGGAAGGTTCATCGAAAAAGTCAAGAGTCGCGCGGAGAGAAAAAGAAAAGACCGGAGAGAAGTTCTCAAAAACAACACATGATATAAGATATGGAAAGGGCTTCAAATGCCAAACCCAGAGGAAGGGAAGGGATGCCACCTCCCGCAAAAAGAGGAAAAAAAAAAAAGGTCCCGGAGGGGGACGGGACAAATCCACCGAAATGTAATGTACAACTCACTAAAGGGAAAAAAGAAATGCAGAGACCAATAGGTGGGGGAGGGGGAGGTGGGGTAGAACTGCCCCTCGAAAAGGGGGGGAAGGTACAAACTAAACGGGGCGTCCAGTCAGCAACTTAAACTGGCCAGCCATCAAACACAGGAACGGGTCAACTAGCGCTAGGCTAAACAATTATTCAGGGGGTTTCCACTATGTGAATGTAAAAGTCTTCAACAGAGAAAGCACAGGACGAAGTACCCCAACACTGGGAAGACGCCGCCAGGGGGAACGCAGTAAGCACTTCAACAATAAACCCAACTAGGGGACACTTCCTATTAAAAAAAGGGAAAAGAGGTTTGTGGGAAGGGGGGGGGAAAAAAAAAGGGGTGAGTCCCCGTTCCAGGATCATGGAAGGGGACGGAAGGGCCCCTGCCTGTCCTGCAGTCCTCGGTGTGGCAGGGGGAGCAGAAAACAGTTCAGGTGAGCCAATCGGGGCCAAGGGGGATTGGAAAAAAAGAAATCGATGATCAAAAGAAAACCAGTCCTAGGCAGGAAAAGACGGAACCAAGACAATTACGGCTGGGGCATTGAAATCAAGATCAAAGACAGTGGGGGGCTTGTCAAGTGCCAAAAAAAAAAAGGGGGAGACGTCCAGAAGGAGAGAAGGGCCGGCTTCGCTTTAACGGAGATGGGCCAGGGGAAGTAATCTATATCCAGGGGGACCGGATGAGGGGGACCGTTTGCGGGGGGTCAACAAGACGGGGAAAGGAGGAAGGGTCAGTATACACGAAAAAAAGACAGGGGGGGCGTCCAAAAGGAAATTAAAATTTAAAATATCCAGAAGTAAAAAAACACCAAAAAAAAGCGCAAGCTCAAAAAAAGAAAGTACCCCATTAGGGATAACAACAGCGCAACTTACTCCCCTAAAAATTAAAAAATAAATCGGGGAGCTTTAACCCAAGGTAACCGTTGGTAATGAAGGAAGTCGGGAAGTGACTGGACGTCCTTCACCAAGGGGGAAATTGTCACTGGAGGGGCTTTTATAAATCATGAAAGAGTACCAAAAAAAAACTATACCGAAGGAAAAAAAAAAAAAACAACCAACACGTACGGCTTCCAAAAAGGGGTCAAAAAAGTCAATTGATAAAACATGGACTGTTCCTCCGGTGAAACTACTTGACTGGTTTGATAAAAGAGGGAAGGGTTCAAACGAAAGCCTCAAAATTGAGCTGGGTCGGTTTTGGGGGCAGATAGGTAATATTCAAGTCAACCAACAGTAGGGAAGGAAACCGGAATAAATTCAAAACCGGGTGTCTGGGGGCTCTAAAGGGGTTGGGGAACAGGCTTGTCAAAGTAGCCTCCAGTCTCGTGTCCAAAAAGGGAGACTGAAAACGGTGGGGTCCACCATAAAACAAGGTCCGAGGAGACGCACAAGGACGAAAACACGTACTGCCATGAAATCGGGGGGCACTCTTCGAAAAGAAGCAAATTAAAGAGAAGGGGGGGGAAAAACTGATATGCAAACAGGCACTGTCACCGGCAAAGAAAGACCGGTCAAGAAAGGAAAGAAGAAATAAACAAAAAAAACACGGTACTAAGGTTAAGTCAAAGGGGACATTAAGAGAGGGCACCTCCCCTTCGAAACCAAAAACACCCCCGACCACCCCCAAAGTATGCAAAGCCGGGGGGGGGTTGAGGCTAAAAAGGACAACGCATCAAAAAGGGGATGGCACCTAGGGATTTCCCTAGGTACACTAGCCACAAAAAGTCCACCAGGGGCAGGAAAAAAAAAGACCCAATATATTCACCCAAACTCGAACCCAGAACCCAGCAAGTCAACCCTGGGGGGGTGGGGGGGGGGGGGGGGGGGGGGTGGGGGCAGGCAAGCCAGTCGTAAAAGAACACGACCTCATGACTTAGAAAAATGGTGGACCAGAATCGAAGATCGGCCACAAACCATGTAATGTTTAAAAGGTGTACTACAAGAAACTTGCAGACGAAAAGACCATAAACAGTTCCAAAAAAGTTACATCCTCATCAACTACTGAGACAGAACCCAATAAAAGGTAACCAAGAAAGGCCACTTGAAAAAACCCTGTCCCCCAAGGTGAACAAGTGAAAAAAGAAAAGGGGAATTGACCTGGAAAAAAAGAAAAGCGAAAACCAAAAGGACTCAATGATTCACAAGAGTGGTGTGCTAGGGACCACAGAAGTACAAAGAAGAGCCGAAAGGGGCACGGAGTCGGCTGGGAAAAAAAAAAGAGGGGGGAAAAGATGCAAGAAAAGTTACGGTAAGCCCCGTCTGGGGACAACTTGGAGGAGTCTTCCTTGGGAAGGGGGGTGTTGAACGGGAGCTTCCGAAGGCAACAACGAGGCAACTTGTGGGACCAGCCTTGAACTGGGCAAAGCCAACAAATCAAACTTCTGCGACACAGGAGGGGGGAAGGGATTGAGAAAAAAATCGGCGTCGGAGGGACGGAGGTACCCGAGCAGGGCGTGCTTGAGGGAAAGTCACGGGACAAGATCTTCAAAACTGCAATCCCAACTAAAAAGGATGGTAATGCGGGTGCCTTGGGGGCACAGGGGGGGGGAAAGTGGGGGGGGGAGGGACGGGTGCCCGAGAGGGGGAGATTAACTCTAGGGCACTAAAGGCACTGCTTAAGGAAAAGGGAATCAAAAAAAAAAACACGGTATCACTGCAAACTGCTGGGAAGGAATCTTTTGCAAGGGGAAGTTTCTTAGCAAACGCGGCGGGGGATGGGGGAGGGGAAAGGCTGCCTAGAAAAAAAAAAGAGTCAACCCAAAAAAAAAAATATAGAAGAAATCGGAGGGGTCCACTCAAAAGACAGCCCTAAGATTGGGAAAGCCGGAAGACCGTCTTTCACCCGAAAACAAGAACCGAGTGACAAAATGGGAAAAAGGGGGGGGGAGGCGGGACACGGGGGAAGACTTCGAAACACTGTCGAGGGGGGAAGAGAACGGCACCAAGATAAAAAGGAAAGGTAAAAAGACCAGCCTGACAAGCTTGGCCCAAACCGTTCCTGAGAGCACCTAAATGCCCAGGGCCTAACCTAATCAAGAACAAAAAGAAAGGTATCCACACAAAACAGGAAAGGAAAAGCCCGGACAGACTCAGAAAAAAAAAAGGTGGCTCACGACCTGAGGTTGTGGGCCGTAAAAGGGGAGGGGGGTACAAAACAGAGGGAGGGGGGGGACTGGGATTGGTTTTGGGCGGAACCACATCTTAAAACAGTGATCGGGAAAGTGACGGGAAATAGAAACCACCAACTAAACTAACAGAAAAGAAAGCAAAAACTTTACTGTAACGGGCAAATGCCAGAAGGAGGGAAAACGTGTACATGAGTTCCCGTCTCCCGAGCCCCCAAACGGACGGAATCTTACCGAAGACCTGGGGGTAGGACTGGGAGCGGAGAACCCGCTTCGATTAAACTGGATGCATTAGGTTGTGAGGGGGGGCCTCAGGCTCAAATAAAAGGGGGTCCAAGAAGTTGGAAGAACTAAACGTGAAGTCAAAATACTGGTTATGGGGGGGGGTACGTTGATGACTCATGGGGGAAATGTATCGAAGAAAAGGGAGGGGACAGGCAAGGTTCTGAAGGAGGGGTTGACTGCCACCATGGCTCCCCTGGGGGTTTTGGCTTCCCGGCCATCATAAGATGGGAACGAAACATATGGCTAATCAATTCAGAAAATAATCTTTACAGAAAAGACGAGAAGGGGCTGGGGGGAAACAGCTGTGAAATCAAAACCATCTGGTATCAGGTGGCAGGTGAGAAGGGGGCCAAGGCCCGGGGCAAGGACTTTTCCTTCCCTGGGTTTCTGGGGAGGTAGGGGTCACTCGGGAAGCAAGTTCGGAGACAGGCAGAGGGGTTGGAACTCAGTAAAATCGACGTGGGAAAGATCGAGACAGGGTACCAAAGGGACAAGCTGTGGACCGGGGGGCAGAAAGTGACCCGGTCGGTGACGGTAGGTAAAGCAAGTGTTGGCCGTTCAGGGGGAGAAAAGAATGTCGACGAAGCAGGTCCGGGAACATGAGCACCCCGGATGAAATTAATAGACAGAGTGGGGAGGCACGAACGGTAAAGAACGGGCAAGGGGACCACGTACAACAACCTCGTTCGCTGCAAAGGTGTGATGGACAAAAAGTAAAAGGCCCTGGGAAACAAGGGGGAAATGACAACAGGAAAGGCGGGGGGGGGAAGTCCAATTGGGGGGCGAAAAATGTGGAGGGATGACAAGAAGGGGGGGGGGGGGAAGGTTCCAACAGGGGGTCGGGGCCTGGTGGGGGTCCCGAATAAAAAAATCAGTGAAAGAATGAAACCGGGTTCCCCGGGGGGGGAAAAAAATCGGATAAAAACAACTAAGATGGAAAAGGGGGGGTACGCCCTGTATTGCAAATAGGGTTGGAAAGAAAGGCGAAAAAGTGGGGGAAAGATGAAAAAAAAGCCAAGCTACCAACAATACCCTGATAAAAAATCTGGACGCTGTGGAATACCAAAAGGAATGGAGAACAAGTTTATAGGCCAAAAAGGTGTTGACACGCAAAAGAGACCCAAAACAGGTAACAAGTCAACAAAGTCCCCTTCGCAAGGGTGCGCTTCCATTAAAAAAACTGGGGGGAAGGGGGACCGGGGGGGGGGAGCAGTTCAAGGGTAAGAGCTAAAGCTCCATCCCTCCCCAAAAAATGGACCCTCAAGAACAGTAAAAAAAAACAAACGCCCAAAATTGAAAAAAGGGTCTATACCACACTGTTGCACCGTGCGTGAGGAGAGATAGAAAACGCACTCAAAAAAAGGGAAGTGCAAATTTTCCATAGGCCTAGGAGAAAGGGGAAACATGGGGGGTGCGCGGTAAAAACAAAATCCGAACAAGGGTCAACCCAGGACGACACTTTACGACAAAAAGGGAAACGGGGGAACTTCATGAAAGAAAATCCAAGGGGGGGCCGCCGTCCCCTGAAATCTGAGAACAACACTGGAAAACGTTGGGCCATAATCAAAAGGGACACGTGAACATGGAGAGCCCCTGGGGGGGGGGGGACGCACTGGAGGCAAACGGGCCAAGGTTTGTCCCTACGAAAAAAAAACGGCAACAAAAAAACAGGGGGGACCAGGGGCAAAAAGGGGGGCCGGATACGAAGAACCTTGAACCCAAGAGTCAAAAAGAAACGCACAATAAATTCCGGGGAAGACGCCAAAGGACAGGTCAACCCTGCGGAAGAATCACTGTTCAGCGGACTAACGGACCAAGACGGCAGGCTTAAATCTCCAACCCTAAAAGGATCGTGCAAATCGGGAAAGGAAAACGAAATGATCAGCTACTATGTGAAAAAAAACCCTCCGGTCCCCACCGGGGAAAGGGGAATCCAGAAGAACTATCTCCCCACCTCAAAAAAGGTAAAATAATCTCCCTGAAAAAACCCTTCCAGAAAAACAACAACGGGGTGAAGGGGTAAGAAAAGCTAATAGCGGAGAAAATAGTTTTGTTATCCGAGGCGGGTGTTGAGAAGGCACATTCCCTCCTTCCAGCAAGAACCGGGACCGAATTCCCCGGAGCGCAAAGGCCGTGGAAAAAAAGAAGAAAAAAAACAACTTAAACATTATCGGGGGGGATCAAGAGACAAATCGAAATGGAACCGATCAAAACCCCTAGGGGGAAAGGCCCCACTAAGGGGTGGGTGACTGGCCGAAAAAGGAAAGAGGGTTCTCACCAGCGGGAAAAAAAAAAACGAACGTTCCCAGACGATGGGAAAGCCTTAAACACTACCATGGTCGGACCGGGGGGGAACAAAAAGAAAACATTAGAAACGGAGGGGGGTCAGCTCTGTGCACGTGGCTTTAGGACAACGGGGCATTTGAAACCTCTAAAATCGTGGGGGGGGGGGGAGGGTATTGTAGTTCCATCACCCCTGTCACAAACATGATCGGTACGGATCCGGGCGGGGATTGTCCCTCTACCCTAAAAAGGAGGGGGGAGACCAAGGAAGGAGCGAAAAAAATCAATAAAAAAAACGTCGAACAAAAAAAAGTAGAGGATGAAAAAGAGACCTGGAGGGTGTCAAAAAAATCAGGAAACCGTTGAACGGTAAAAAAAACCCTCAGGGTCGGTAGGAAAAATAGACCGCATCAAAGGGAAAGTCTAAAAAAGTGTCCAGGACGACAAGAGCCGACAATGAGTATTTTGAAACCTGCAAATTCTCACCGACAGAAAGAAAAAGGAAAAGGAAGCCTGAGAAACACCACAAAAAAAGACGGGATTGGATGGAAAATTGAAAATCGTCCCGAACCAAAAAAAAACCAAAAAAAAAATAAAAAAAACCCAAAGGGGGGACACGAAAGTAATGGGGTGTTTCGCGGGTAGGACACATCAAAAGATTAATTCTAGACTATCGAAAAACGATGCTAAAGGGGTGAAGTCAAAAATTTGAAAGGGAAGTCTTACCAGGCCGCCCTGACACAAGGGAAACCGGGGGATCGAGAAGGTGGACATGGCCAAAGGTGCCGAAAAGGGGGGGGATCACCAAAAATGTGTAGCCCATTCTGTCTAAAATTAAACTGTGGAGTGGGCAGGGAAGGAAGGACAGGACAACGACCTGATCAGGGGCACCAGTGGGGGGGGTTTTACTGATGGCCCTGGGGGGTAAAAAAAAAGCAAACGGGGTGGGTCAGGAATTCCGGGACGGCATACAAGTCTTGCCGTGAACGGGGGCCCCAAAGAGAGAATAGGGGTGAGAACTAAGCTTCCTCACTGGTCGCCGAAAAAAAAGTGACGCTTTAAAAAAAAGAGGCCTATAATGGTTTCGAGGGGAAAGTTGCGCGGGAGGTTCGTCAATGGGTGGAGTCAAAAACTTGCCGAGCCCTAAGCCGGCCAATTGAAAAAGGGGTCAATAGGGGGCCACAGGTGAAAGTATACCCGGCACAGTTGCAAAGTATCAAGAAAAGGTGGGAAGGGGGTGACCAGAACAGTTACGGTTGCAAGCATGGAAAAAGCAGAGAAGAATGCGGAAGGAACATACAGTCATGCAAAGAAAGAAAAAACCAAACCATGGAGGAGGGGTAATTGGAACATTAAGGACTTGAAAACTAGTAAAAGAAACGGCGGCCGGATAAGACATACACACTACCCAGAAAAAGGAAACCATCGAACAGAGTAAAAATCAGAGATTCCGCAAAAAAAAAATTGTAAAAAAAAAAAAAATTTTGGTAGCACGGGACTGCCGCCACGGGGGGGCCTGACCAATGGACACTGCATGTCATTGGGGGAAGGGCACAATATGAGTGAAAAAGTGGAACCAAAAAACAAAGCGATTCCATCCCAGGATAGAAAGGGGGAAAACGCCCACCAGGGAGAATAAGGGGCCCTTTTAGAACCACTGGGAACTTGGCCTGGGGCGCAAGGGGGCTTAACAGAATGTGAAAAAAACGATCACCTTACAATAGGGGGGAAAAACTCAAGAAACAAAACCGTCCTGAGAAGTTCAGAGGGGGTTGGGACATGATTGTGCCAACGGGTACCACGGGAGACTTTGAAAACCGCAAATTGAGTCCAAAACGGGGGAAAAAAAAACGGGAAAAACACACAGGGTGACCTTGAAAAAAACAGAATCTAGAAGAAAAAAAACTTGTGGGATAAGGGACTGCCGACATTAGAAGAGCATGTGCGAAAAAACCCCGAACGGGGGCCAAAACGTCCAACAGGAGCGAGAGACACAATAAAAACGTCAAACCCGGGGGAATTGGGTCCGGACCAGAGGGCCAGCCAGGGGGGGGAGTAAAAAACGAGATTCCGATTGACTTCAAAAACAGAGGGAACCATCAAAATACAGTGGTGGAAGCAACTCAAAATTTCACACTGGCGGAGGAGAAAAACGGGGTGTAGATCCACATTCAGCGGAAAAAAAAGGGGACAGGCACCAAACGAAAAAAAAACCAGACCACATGCCCCGCAGAGTGAAAGGTGGACCCAGCACAAACCAACTAAAATTGAGAGGGAAAAAAAGAACTACCACCGCAAGCGGCCCGGAAACTTGTTCGGCTGAAAAATGTAGAACACCCGTGAATCAGCCTGCATCCCAGCCTCCCCCCGAGGCCTGCACCCCTGCCAATCCAGACCCATAAAATAAAGCACAAAAAAAAGTACAGGGTCAAGCAGGTACGAAATCACCGAACCAGAGGAGCACCTTGGGACAAAAAAAAATTCCCGAAATGATCACTACGAAAGACAAGTGAAGCTATTACACAAGGGGGGAGGTAATCACATCAGGACAGGCCCCGTTACAAAGGACACACACGCCCAAACCAAATACGCCCAATCACTCGTACTAGAGTAGTGCTGCGCAAAAAAAAAAAAAAAATCAAAAACGACCTCACAAGAACAGGCCACCGTGGGGGACCGTTAGCAGGACGGTTCAACGACAAGGAAAGCACCAAAACAACAGGGTCAGGTGACATAGGGCGGTTCGCAAGGGGGCAAACGGTCCAATAAAAAGGGACGAAGGCGGGGGAGTTGAATTTAGGGGGCGGGCCAATTAATGACCAAACTGGGACCTTGGTTACAAACGGAAGGAGGGGATGGTTTACGTGTAAAATGGGACGTAACCGGGGGGTTCGTGGGGGGTTAAAGAGGGAAAAGTCTCGCGGACAAAAAAGAAAAATCCAAGGGCTGTTTGGGCAAAAAAAAAGAGAAAAAAAAAAAGACCCACGAGGATTGGGCTCTGGACAAGAAAAACAAGGTGTCCGGCGACAGGAGTTCAGGAGAGGGGACGCCCAACTTAAAAAAGGGGTTACTTGGGATCGGGACCGGAATGGCAGGGAGAGAAAAACGCTGTGCGCAGCCCCGTTAGGGGGGAAAAAAGACTTAATCAGGTTCACGGTTCAAGGGAAGCGGGGGGGGGAGGTTTGAGAAAAACATCATCACCGCGCTGAAAAAAAAAAAGGCGGAAGCTCCGACCAAAAAACAAGGCACACTGTTTCACAAATATGGTCCACAAAGAACGGAGGAAGACAGAAGTCTTTGTCGGGATCGCGCGGAGCGTACAGTATACCACTCTGTCTCCAAAACAACCAAAAATATTGGCAGGAATAATGTCATCGTCAGGTATCACAAGCACTCCCGCCCTCGAGAAAATTCCGGAACCATAGTAACTTCCTTCAAGCCAGGGGAACGAGAATGGAAGGGGTGATTAGGGGCTGAGGTCAGAAAAAAGGAATTGGTGCCTCAGGTAAGACGGGTACGAGGTGGGGGAATCGCCAGTGAAACCAAACCAAAAACCGACCCAGTGCAACCGCGGCAAGGACCAGCGTGGGAATCGCAGCGACTAAACCGTATGGGTAGGTCAAAAAAAAAGGAAAAAATCAGCACGAGGAAGCTGGCAAAAAAAGTAGAACTCGAACCGAGCTGGGGGGGATGCAAGCAGGTACCAGCCCGGGGGGTCCGGGAGGGGCCTCAGACGGGAAGGGGGCCGGGTCTTCCAGATCACCCAGAACAGGAAAGATTTTGCAAAGTCCTATCCACGCGTGAACAATAAACAAGCCACTTGGGGACTCTTGGGGAACAACTTGAACAAAAAAAAGTGACGCCCGCCGTAAAAAGCCTGAACCTCAACCGGTGAGACCAATCCCCACGCACACACGAAGCCGGGGCCCACCCGGACAAGGGTGTACTAAAAAAAAAAAAGAAAAGACGGAGACCAGAGTAGGGCCTTTGGGCTGTGTTCCGGCGCCCTGCTCAGATTTCCATAGGGGACACTACGTAACCTTGGAAAAAAAAAACGGGGGGGGGGGGGGAACACTTGGAGGTTTGAAGGACGGGGGGAAGAATTGGAGTGTGGTCAAGTAGCTAGTACCTATGTGTGTCCACTGGGCCTGGTCTACCGGTGCATTGGGATGTACAGACTTGGCGAACGGGGGAAGAAACCTGGAATGGGTAAAAGAAAACATTAGAAGAAAACCTCCAAAAAAAAAAACCCCCGAGCCGTTAAAGGGTGGGTGAAAGACACCGAAACCGAAGGGTAAATCGGCGTGCTGGGAAAAAAAAATTCGCTTGTGGGGAAAAGGAACCCGGGCGGCTTTCCTGTGTGGGTAGTTGGGGGAAGGGAGCAGAGCTGTGACAGGCAAACCTCAAACAAAACGCCGTTGACGCACGAGCCCAATTAAAGGCGGGGGTGGTCGGACGGGATATAGCATCTTTAAAGGTCTGGGTCAATGCGGGGAAAAAAAGGGCGGTGGAGGGGAAAACCCCCGGTCGTCAGCCCAGTGGTCCGTGAACTTCACACAGGAAAACCACCCGGGACTGCTGAATAAGAATTGGAAAAATCCCTCTAAGTGGTCTGTGGTATTCCTCCCTCCACTCTTACCATCTGACACCGACAGCAGCGGCCGCGGGGGGTGAAAACAGATAACCAAACTGGGCACCCTTAAGGAAACTGAGTCAAAAAGTTTTTACGAATGGCCTACAGGGGGGGCCTGGAGTGCCCCGGCTTTTAAAATCCCGGTGCACCTAGAAGGGGGCAGGGAGCATAACACTTTGACTTAAAAAGACATCGCACAAAAAAAAAAAAACAAAGAGGGGGTAAAGACCGTAAATTGCAGTTGGTTTCCAAGTTCAAAGTGCGCAAGTGGGGAAAGAATGACCGCAAGAATTGAAAGGGCTCACGCCCGGCGTGGGCCCTCTGAACAGGGGGGAAAAAGGGGAAGCCAAAGGTTGACAAAAGAGGGAAACCGCAAAAAATCCCAAAGAAGTAACAAGGTGGGCAGTACAAGGCACTCATCGCAAATTGAGGGCAGACACGAAGGGGGGAGAGACGGGTTTAAGTTCATAGCCGGGGGGAAAAAAAGGGGATTGAAACCGCACCAACCCAACAAGGACCAGGGGGAAGCGCCAAAAAAGCAACCACATGGGACCTGCGGGGAGGAGGATGGACAAGACCGCATATTTGAGCGATCTTAAAACTATAGGGCGAGGGACCGGGGGAACCGTCGTGGCCGCGGACCGGGAGGAAGGTTGGGGGTGTTGGGGTGCGGGGGCCCATCCCCCGGGAGAAAGTACCGGCACTTAACCAAAAAGAAAAACACTAACAACCACTGGTCCAAAAGGCCCAGCCGTCCCTCCCGGGCAAAGAATACAAGAAAAAAAAAAAAGGCTGTGAACACATCACGGCTGCCACCAAACGGGGGGAAAAAGAACATCTAAAGAAAAAACTTCGTAAAAAAAATGCGGCCACAGGCTACGTTTAAACTTCCGCCTGGACAAAAAATACTGCCCCTGGTTAAAAGACCCACCAGGGCACGGCCTCAAAACGGTTGAAAAAATACAGCCAAAAAAAATGAGTAATCAAACGCACGGCCGCCAACATGGCCATCAAGCGGTCGAATCCGGTGGGACGTCTTCCGAACTTGGTCAGCACTACGTACAACCAGCCCGGCCCTCAAAACTGGAAACCTGTCAAAAAAACGCGCCAAAAAGGACATCACCACATGCCCCGCGAAGCATTAAAAAAAATCCGCACAAAAAAAATCAGAAGATGGAAAAAAAAGTAAAGACCTTCCCTCCCCTGTCCAAACAAGCCACAACGCATAGCACCTTCCAGAAAAAGAAGTATCAAAAAAACTATAAAAATTAACAAGCTTACAGCGCACTAGAAACGGTTTTCATGCAGAAGCAGATAGCCTGGCGGGAAAAAAAAACATGCTTGGGTGAGACCTACAGTCTAAGGAAAACCCTATAAACAACCGAGGCACCCCGGTCTAGGCACGGTGAAAAATCGGATGCTGCCGACAGGGGGGACGTGCAGACGAAACTAATTCGGTTGGAAAAACGAAATATGCAAAAAAAAACCTCATGGCGCCCGTAATTATGACTCTTTTCTGGGGGTTCCCTGAAACCGCGACAAACACAATAAGTACTGTCCCAGGCATCCAAAGGAAACTGAAGAGATCCCCCCAGCTGTGATTTTAACCGGAATCCCGGGCTTGAAACGCAAGGGGAACACAAGGTTGAACAAAAGAAACTCCACGGATCAGCGATGACAAGTGAACGGGGAGCGAAAAAAAAAAAAAAAAACGAGAAAAACCAAGCGTGGTGGGTTTGGGTGGGAAAAAGCGGTACGAGGGCACAAGAAGAGGAGTGCCGGTGGGAGGGCAAAAAATACCGGAACCCTCAGAGCGGAGGCACCCCCGTCACATGTGGGACCGCAATAAATTTCTACGTCACCAACACCACAAACCACAAATGGGAAGAGATCTCATAACGGGGTTAATGCAGTTCAAATCCACGAAAGGTCCTCCCAGACGTAGGTTTGCACAAAGGGAAAATACAGGACGTCAGGGTCTAAAGAAACTCAATCCAAAAAAAAAGAACTAACTGAGCGGTACCAAGGAACTCGCCGAGCCGAGCACACAGGGTGGGACTAGTACCAGAGGGTGAAAGTGAGTAAAGAGGTTGCTGGAATTGGGACAAAAACGACAGGATGACAGGACGGGCGTGGATTGTGGGTCCGACGGGTTGTTGTAGTCACCACGAGGCTGCACCAGCCAAAAGAACCAAACACGGATGCTATGGGTGTTTCCCCAAGAAAAAAGATGTGTTAAGGATACAGCCGGAAAAAGCCCCGGGAATCGACCGCGGGGTTCCAAAGACGCGTGATACAACCAACTATGTCCCGACCAAGCTAGAGACGGGGATGTTCAATACCTGACAATCTTGAGGGTTGCCGGTGTGGGGGGGGTGCAGGGAGTCACGATCAGAACAGTGGGTTGCACGGACTACAAAAGGTGAAAAGGGGCAAAGGCAGGCCACACGTGGAAAAACCTAATGCAAGGGGAGCATGAGCATTATGGGAAGATGGGGGCAAGGTGTGTTGGCAAACAGAAGAAGGTTAAGCAGAAGGGGGATTGAAAAGACAAACCCCAAACTGCCCGTGAAAACAGGAACTCGGCCCGCCGGATCATTAATCGAAGGGAGTGGGGAAGTGTGAACGAAGCGGTGTGACAACTTGAAAAATGGGCCTTAAAAACGGATGCCGAGGCATGGAAAAAGGGGGGGCAACCTGTCGGTGTCCGTCTAAATTTACGTGAAAAGGGCCGTAACGGGAGAGAAGATGGCCGGGGGACACTTCATTCACGGCAACCGGGAAGGCAATCTGCTACGCCCGTAAAAAAAACCTTCTGAAACGATCGAACGGCCAGTTCAGCCAAGGAGGGTCCACGGTAGGGAAGGGAAGTTTGGACAGGTAGGTCGAATAAAGCGACACCAGAACTCTCCGAGTCAAAAATCGAGAACCAGCGACAGGAAGAGGGAAGGGAAGTAGCTCAATATCGGGGCTTTTCAAAAATCCCTCCAATTCAAAGGGGGGGGGGTACAAAGCATACCAGAAGGGCACTTGTTTCAAAGGAATGTACCTTCCGGGGAGGGGGAAAAAGGGCACCTTGCTGCGCAAGGAAACCTTCCACCAGCTGCGCAAAAGGATGTCGAAAACGGGGGAAGAAAAAGTGTGGAAACCGCAAAAAAATTGGGTGTAAGGGCCACAACCCTGGGTCGCCAGGGTGTCCTTTGGAACAAGGGGGGAATGGTAACAAGTCCTACATTCGCCAAAAGGCAACAAAACGATCAACTCAATGACGCCGCCCCGTAAAAGAGGGTGGGCACGTGGAGGGGACACTGGGGGAACCCACGTGAAAAAAAAACTTGAACAACCGAATAACATTCATCGGAATGCGTGTCAATCGACTGGCCGGAACAGGTGTTGACGTACTGCTTCCTCGGGGGGGATCCTTAACTTAAAGAAAAGGGGAAAAATGGAAAAGGAGACGCAAATGGAAATCCAACAAGGGAGGAACTTTGAAAAAAGCATGGCATCTTATCACCATCACCTGGCGGCTGTCAACGAAGGGTTGACGAAAAAAAGGGACCTGCTTGAAAAGCATGACAAACAAGACACGACTTGGAACCTGAAAGTGCTAATTTTCGAAGGACTCCTTACAGCGTCAGCGCCCGTATTAGACCAGGGCCCCAACGCCCACCGGACATTCCACCTCCTTATGAAACACCGAAAAAACCCCGGGACCTTTTGCGCTGAGAACAGAACAAACCACAAAGGAAGAACGAACGATTTCGAGCATACGGAGCAGGTGAAGGAGAAAGAGAAAAAAAAAAGAGGCTGGCCGGAACCCTGGAAAAGACGCCCCTAGGCCCCAACCAGCCCAAAAAAGCAGCGGAGAAATACAGAATCCCAGCAGCCCGGTTCACGAAAAATCCCCCGGTCAACAAATAGATAATTCAAAAGGGTGAGTTACTTATCCACATCTCAGTAATTCCTGAAAACAGGAAAAAACACGCAAAAGTGGGACAGCCGAAACATCAAAAAAGACTTCTAAGAAACAAAAAATGGAACGAAAACCTCACAAGCCGCGTGACACCCCGTCAAACGGTTCGGGGAAGGGACTTGGGTTACGGGGAAGCCAGCAACGGAAAAAAGAACTATTTAACTCTAAGGCAGGTCGCCTTCGCCGTGAAAACAAAAGGCCCGAAACTTACCTGCTCAGGGTGTCGGCCCTTCACCAGAAAGGTACAAACCGACAGAACGGGGAACTGGGGCAGCAAAAGGGACAGGCGAAGTAATGGAGTAAAGAAAGGACCCACGTGTGCCCGGGGGGTTTTCAAAAGGAGAAATCCGGGCACTTTCCTAACGAAAAAAATTCGGAAACCACAAGCGAGAAAAACAAGACAGCCACGAACAGAAGCACTTTTCAGGACCATCCGGAAAAGGGAAAAGGGCAAGAGGGGGGGGACCAAAGAGAGGAAAGGTATACAAGAAAAAAAAGCTGAAAGTGCGGAATCGGGAAAAAGACGTCCGGGGCAAAGTAGGGAGGGTGGGACGCAGCCCGGCGCAAAACTGTAAAAAAACATGGTCAGGGGGAACAGGACTGTGGAGGGGGCCAGAATCTTGTAGAAAAGAGAACACCCGAACTGGAGTAAATGACAGCACAGCAGCAAAGGGGTTTTCCCATCTGGGTACACACTGAGGGACCCCTGGGGATAAAGGTTGGGATTTCTAAGGCAAGCTGGAGTTCGGAGAAGCCATATCACAACCACAAAATTAAGAAATCATACAGGGGCAGGATCCGAGAAAAGCTACAGCACGCCGAGAAAATTCACCCTGAAAAAGAACCAGAGAAGAAAAAACAACCACTGAAGAACAAAATGGGGCCTTCTGGGAAAAAAAAAAGAACCTGGTGATCAGGCCACAGGGTAACGCAAGCCCTGCAAGGAACAAAAAAAAAGACCACCGGGCGGTGCCAAATCCTAATAAACCAAGAAGGGAAAACAGGGTCATGAAAAACCGCACAGCGCCGGGTTCCAAGGGTCCGAAACGAATTGGAGGCAAAAGCGGGCCCGCCCGTAGGGGTAAAAACGACCCGGGATCAGGGGCCGCACGCCATGTCCAATGTCTGCCGAGCAGGAATAGCGGATTCTTGTCAGTGGGAAGACAGAAGAACGCCAAGGGCTGATCTTTCCAAGGACGAGAACATCGCAACCAACAGCAAACAACTGAAAACCCAGTGAAACCCCCCTTACGGAACGCAAGAAAGTGAAAGGCCAGTAACACACGGGGGATTTTTCTGACCGGAAACATCCAAGGGTGAAAAGCCGCACCCAGAATACTTGCCCGGGCCTAGGGGAGCAAAGCCTGTGTTACGATGAGCACGTGGTAAAGGAGCGAAGGGAAAAGTGGTGGCGAATCAAAACTTCAGAGAAAGATCCAAGTACATTGATGGGGGGGGCCGACGAACGTGAAGTTTGGGCACTTACTGGAGTGGAGGAGGGGGGGGTTTTTCTCAAAGGGGTTCAAACGAAAGTCCCGAAGGGATGTTGGCAAGGATGGGTTTTACCGGTGCTGTGGCAAGTTGCAAAACTGGGGGGGACGTCATAAAGCTAGGTAACCCACTGGGGGGGGGGGGATCGAAGAAAAAAGAGGTATTCGGGGCATCAGGAGCACAATTTGCAAAAGGGGGTTGACAGGCAGGACCTACGGGGGGTTAGAGGGGGAGTGACGGAAAAACCCGTCGCTGTCAACCCATGGCGGGGCCTGGCAAACTGTCTGAATGAGACTTAGGGAAAAGCAAAAAGTGGGAGACTCTGGGACGGGAGCGGGGGTTCTTAAGGGCCTAAAAAAAAGAAATCGAAAACCAGAAGAGCAGGCCATCCCAAATTTTACACTAAATCGGTCGGTCGGGGGAAAGAGCAACACGGGCGGTAAATGTCAGAACACCGGAAACGGGGCGTGGGCCGTAAAGAAGGGTGGAAAATGCCTGACCTTGTGACCGGGTAGAAGTAAAAGGAAACCGGTGTAAAGAAGTGAAAATATTGCCAAGCGGGTATGCCCGTTATTCAAATTCCACGGCAAATAGGAATGTATCGTCAACAAAAACTAAAGGTAATGCCTCCCTAAAAGGGCACAAACTGTTGGTACACCCAACGAAGGGGGGCCAGGTAATGACAAACCAAAAAGGAACTTGAGAAGTTGGTGCGGAGGCCGCTGAAACCACTGGAGGGGGGGACCAACGTTCGGATCCGGGGGCATCACCTTGAAAATAGCCGGATCACGGAAAGGGACCCAGGGGCCTTATCGAATGAAAACCAACGAGGGACGGGGGGGGGGGGGGGGGAACGGCCCCCCGGGGGTCGGGGCAAGAAGGAAGGGGGTTGCAACCAAACCCCAAAAAAAAAACCGCCAACCTCTTGAAGTTCGAAAAAACGCGGGCATATAAACGCTATGGCATGATCGTGCAAGGTTGTGCGTTTCAAAAATCAAAAAGAACAACCCACCCCATGAACTTTTACAAATGGGCTACCCAGGCCCAAGCCAATCGCCCAACGGTTTGCAAGCCTGAAAGAATACCAGGGGGGCAGATCAAATTGTGGAAACAGTTCCAATAATTGACGACATGGTGGCTTGAAAAAAGCTCCAAGGGGAAAGAGAAACAGGCCAGAAAAAAG
>Ga0179593_1554997_pt1 | contig 25388 bp, 26 predicted proteins | sample CZODoug2_1_08_16_FD_185931 | JGI IMG/M metagenome (GOLD analysis project Ga0179593, IMG submission 185931) | Vadose zone soil fungal communities from Angelo Coast Range Reserve, California, USA - CZODoug2_1_08_16fungal (PacBio error correction) | ecosystem: Environmental > Terrestrial > Soil >...
TCTAGAGAAAGACATTTCACGGGGACGTTAGGGCGGAGCGGAAGAATAAACTCTCTCTTGGAAATGCGGCACGCATCGGACGGGGGCAATCAAGAACACGATGGCCAAATTATTGCATGTAGCGGTGAATAAAAAGAAAAAGGGGACGCCCAAATCTTTGACAAGCACTGCGTGGGGTAGGGAGGGCATATAAAAAGGGTCATTAGCTTAAGGAGACTGATAGTGCAATATCCTAAGCTGCAGGGGGCCCTGGGAAAAGGAAAGGCGCGGGAATGCTAAGGAGGAAGGAGAGCTAGGAGAAACCGTGGCGATGGACGTCCCCCCTGTTTCCGGGGCAAATGCGGCGAGAAAATGTCTTTGAATGGGAGGAGCTACGAAGCCACCGTTCTGGCCCAGAATGACGGAGTCAGAGCTAAAAAAAGAGGCCCTGCCCGAAAAGACGGGAAGGGGGAGGTATGGAAGGGGTCGGAAAAGACGATCAGGCCTCTTTGGAAAGTATTAAGAACGACTGCCAGCTTCGAAGGTCGATATTTATTAATGCGTCAGAAGGAAGAGATGAAGAAAGGGGTTTCAGTTCGGGAGACTATGTCAGCTTTATAAATTATTCACCGGAAAAGGAACCGGTCTCAGGGGTTGAATTGGATGAATAAAATTATGATTCGAAGGTTAGGTGGGAGCACAGTTGTCATGAAATCTCCCAATGAGAAGGATCGAAATACACAAAAGCCATCACCATCGCTAAGGTAGCTGTGGTATAAAAGCACGATGACCAAAACCACGGGAACAAAGAACAATGGAGGTCTGACCATTAATGAAATTCTTGAGACAAAAAATCTTGCAGAGGCATTTTACAAACCAAAAATAATTTGAAAAAAAATGGGGGGAAACAGGTACGGAGATGATATTCCGAACGTAGGGGAGCTTCTCTTTTTTCCATTCGTACTTTCTGGATATCAGCGGGGAAATATTGACTGTGGAGTGGGAAGTGGAAAAGAATGCGTAAATCGATTTTAACACTGAATTTCTTACGGAGCCAACTTGGGGGGGGGGGGGGGGGATAAGTCGGTTTATGGCCCTCAGGGAGGACACTAAAAGCTGGTTTTCTCTCGCCAAGGGATAGGGCCTGGAGGGGATTCGGAAAGAAATTCTAAGAGGAGCAAATTTCTTCGGAGTCTTGAAATAATTAAAGAATTAAAGGAAAAGCTATACTCAACAACAACAAAGGAGGAAGGCCTGGGCCTGTTCCTAGGGGGGTATTTGAATAGGTTTTACCTCTCAAATAAATTTTAAGGAAGTAACAGAAAGACGAAATCAGAGCGGGCAATTTTTACGGGCAATCACCTATTAAAAAGATTAAAGCAATAACAGTCATCAATATCGCCTGAGGGGAGAAAGGGAAGGAGAAATTCCCTGTAGAATCGCGTAGACGGAAAGGGGGGGTTCACAGAAAGGTGGCCCAGCTCTAACGTGCTCTAAGCCTCGTCGAAGGGAGATGCGTGAAACGCGGAAGAAATCCGCTCCACGTCCTTCTAACTACAAGGGGGGGGGGGATATACGTCATTGGGGTTGGGAAAGTAAAGGGGGGATGTAAAGCCCGGCCACAATTCCTGGTAAAAAGAGTGTAAAGGGGAAAAGGCAACCCGCGGTGAAGTTTCGACTCGCTTTGGGGGGGGGGGGGGGGTTTTGGAGAAGGGGGGATGAACGGGGTCACTCTTGTGGGAATGGAAGTACCTCTTTTAGGAACCATTTTACATCTAGCCGAGCGTTTACAATGACTCTGGGTTGGGGGTTATCTCAATTGCAGCCGCAGGAGGAAATTCGGCACTCATTTATAAGACTCTAAAACTTCTTGCCAGGCCTTGAAACAGAGTGGTTCGCGCGCCGAAGAAACTCAATTAGCGGAGCCGTTCATCACATCACCCAAAACACAAAACCAAATCGTCAAGAACAGGAAGTCCGAGGCATCAACTTAGGGGCCGTGAACAGAAGAATAACCTTGCACGCGGAGCTCGGGGCGGAATCCAACCACTGCGTCGGAGGCCGGCAGGCCAAGGTGAAAGGCAGTAGGCAAGGCCATCGGCACACAGAAGAGTCTCGAAGCATTAAAGGAACCGGGGAGTGGGGAATCTACGGTTTCGGGGGGAAAACAGTAACCGGCGAAGGCACTGGCTCACCGGTGAACTTCACCTATCTTTAAGGCGTCGCCAAACAAGGAAAAGGGAAGGGGTGAGGATAGATAAAGGAACGCATTTCTGGCGTAGATTCGGGCGTCTGAGGAAAAAAAAGAGACGCCTCCTACCGAGGGGAATACCGGTTGTCTTTATGATTGGGGTATTCGGGTTTGAGCAAAAAGAAGGAGGAATTTGTATCCGCGAGAGCGAGGTAAGGTGGGTGGGGAACAGAAACGTCCGCGGCACCATAGAAAGCTACCTTTAATAAAGGAGCGGTTCGCAAAGGGAAGGCCCCAGTGGGCTTTCCGTGGTAATCAATAATCTTAAGGAACATAAGAAAAAAGAACTCCGTACAACAATCGAACTCCACGCCCACTTTGGGGTAGATCCTAGGGCCTAAAGAAAAGTTTACGCGAAGCAACCACTAGCCCCGCAAAGCAAAGGGGGGGGAAAGGGAATCAGAAGAGGGGCGATCATGGGAGAAAAACGTCGCGGAGATAAGTATTTTCCTTGCAACGTCTGGTGGGGGAGGCTGGAGGGAATGCCCTTAAAAGAAAGAGAGGAAAGGACTAGGGGACTGGCGAATTTGTGGACAGGGAAAAGGCTAAAAGAAAAGGAAGGGCAAAAGCTGAGTTCCCTTCTAATAGGCGGAACACAACCAAGGGGAGAGAAAAATTGCCTTCGGGGTCTACCGAGGGAAAGGCTAAACTCTTCCGGCGGGGGCAGAAGGATGGACTAAGAGGACCCAAAGCCTAGCATTCCCTCGCCCCCAATGGAGGCATTCAAAAAGCGCAAAGAAAAGGATGCACACGCCACATGGAAAAAGCTTAGGACCGAAGCGGATACGTCCCGACCAAGTGGTCTGCAAAGACATCCCATGCGGTGAAAAAAGTGGGGAAGTGGGGACTGCACGTATAAAAGAGGGGCCACCCACACGTCAAGAACAGACGCGTTATCTATCCCTCGGGGCCTCAAATTAAATCAGGTTGAAGAGAAAAGTTAAGAAATAAAGGGGGGGGGAGGTCAAAGGCCTTCCAGCCGAGCTGAGGAACGAAAATGAGGCGGAGGAGTGATCCTTAGGGGTCCGTCTGATGATTGTGAAAAAAAGGGAGGGCTTTAGGGGAGAGAGGTACAGGGCGGAAGGGAGAGGCTACGAAATGAAAAATATGGCCGAAGGGTGCGGACCAAGAAGTCAGGCTATCTCAAAAGGGGGAAAAATGTCCCGGAGAAAAGAGGGTAACGGGGAAGAAATGATTTTGGGACAACGAGAAAGGAAACAACGAAGAGAGGGGGTGGGGGTAAAGAAATTCATTTTATGTGCCCACGTGCTTCCTAAAAAAAAAATTTCAACGTAGGAGAGGCAGGGACTATTGGTCATCATTCAAAAAGAGTAAAAGGCGCGAAAGAATAGCCCGATCACTCCATGCGTTGACAGAACTGAACTCTCCATAAGAAAAGACGGCCAAATAATTCATAGATTCAGGCCTGAAAAGGCAAATCTCAAATATTTGGATGAAACGAAAATGGGTAGAACAATTCTTTAAGTGCTTGAAAAATCCAAAAGCTTGGAGGGGGTCCTTAAAAAGGGCCACTGAGGGAAGAGGGGTAGGTACGAGATTGGACCGGATTTTGGTCCGACTGGGCAACGCTTGAGGGGAATACATTCGACTAAGGGAACCTTGGAAAAGTGGATTGGAAATCGATTTTGGAAGGGAAATTAAAGGGAAAAGGGGGGGCAGGAAGCCTCAAACAAAAAGGGGTGAAGAGGGTGGTATCTGTTGAGGAGACAGGGGTGCTCGAGGGCCGAAAAGGAGTAGTGGGGGGGGCTACGAGAGTTTTCTAACTTTTCCTCAGGAGAGAGAGCTGAAAAAGGTCTTGAATCAACTAATTAACTACATACTTCTTGGGGGGGGGCCTAGAAACAGCCGCCTTAAGTGGTTTTTCGCGTCTTGTTAACAAATAGTCAAAGAGATTCTTTGGAGAGTACAGGGACGCAGGAAAGGCTTAAGTTTTGTGCTTCCATGAAAAGGACCCACCTACTTCACGTAAACTAAGAAAGACGGACGAAGGGGAAGAGTGTGGGATCAGGACTTCTCTCAGGGACTTGAGGGTTTTTTTGGTTGCGCGAAACTTTTAGGCTCTTCTTAACGTTTGGGAAAGAGAGGACAACGTGGGGGGGAGGGGGATTGATTGGAGTGACGATTCATCAGTAGAAAAAAAAGGAGGAGGAGGGGGGGAGATTCCACCGTGAAAGAAAAAGGAGAATTTATCCTGGTGGGGGGCTTAACTGCTAAGGTTCCGAAGAAAGGGAGGCCGCAAATCAGGAATGGCGGTGAAAATGCTTGTCAGTCGAAAGGGGTCTGGAAGAAAAAAGTCCATAATACCATACAAAACCTGGGGGTCCAAGAGGCGGCCTGGTATTCGACACGTTCCGGAACTAGACCAGAGGATCCAAGAAAGGGGTTAGGGAAGTAGAAAAAAAAAGGCTCTTCATGAATGAAAATTTTTCTAAAGGGGCGAGGAAGAAGAGCAAGGATCGGTTTCACTTGAAAGAGAGAGAAGGCGAAAAAAGGGAAGAGTAGAGTTCGAATCGAAAAACCATTCATTACTATGACAGGGTTGGGTGGGGGAGAGCTAGAAAGGGATTTTTCCCGTGGGGAAGGAAACTACTAGTAGAAAAGTGGGGTCGCTGCAAACAGAACGACGGGAAAAAAAAATCGGGGAGCGACTCCTAGCCGCGTGCAATCTATGGTCATTATTTGAGCTTAAACGAGATTCCCGAGGGGATTGAAGGATCGAGAAGGGGGGGGATCTAGGGGGGCTTTTGTAGAGCTTAAATTAATTCTAATCAAGATAAAGGGCATAGAAAGTCATGACAGGAAAAAAGGAAGGGGCATACTAGTCTAAGCGGTACGTATAATTTCAAAGGGGGGAAGGACCACCAGAAGACGTCTTGTTTTTAGGGGTCCATTTTAGGAGGGGGGGTATTAGGGCAGGTGGGAGTTTCCACAGAAACGTGCTCGATGTTCCCTGAGCCATCGAAAAAATATGAGATCTAGTATCAATAACAGGAAAAAAAAGAGGGGTGGGGAAGGGTTGGCCCACGACACGAGTCCGAAACACGGGAGAACAAAGCTGGAGGGAGTTCTTTGCAGGGGTCCTGACAAGACTCGGGTAGGAAAGGAACCTACAACCGTCTGAGAGGGGGGAAAACCAGGGACGAATTATTGAAGAGGGAGGGGAATGAATACCGTGTAAAGGGGAGGAAGTTCTCGGATGAAAAGGGGAAGCTCGAAGGTCAACAGATGGATGGGGCAAAGGATTGGGGAAAGGCGGGGTTTGAACAAAAAATTTCAGCGCACTTTGGAGCGCAGGGAAAGGAAGAAAGGTAGAAAGGGTGACGGTATCAGGATCGGGGGGGGGGGGGCAGGCCTAGTGGAAGAGGGCCAAGGAAGAGAGGTTCGTAAGACCGAACGGTGCAGCTTCGTTGGCTTTCATGGCTAGAATTTTCGGCAACCATAAGGAAAGAGATACGAAGAGCATAAAACACAACTGAGGAGGAAGTAAACCTAGAATCCGGAATGGGCCATGCCCTCGTTGAATGGGGGGTCTCAATGTTCGACACCTTACGCAATCCCAACACCAGAGCAAAGGGGGGAAAAAAAGGGGCGAATCTAAGAACCGAGGAGCAAGACTAAAGGAAAGCTCTAACAAAGGGAACTGCCCGATCCTATCTGGGGAGCGAAACTTGGAAGACTCGCTTCAGACGTGGAATTTGGGCAAACTCGTGAGCCTATTAAATGTGTTGGGTGCAACTAACCTGCCTATAGAGGAGGAAAGACTCTGAAGCAAGTCTAATCCCAGCGAGAGCGATCTAAGGCAGGGAGGAATCGAAAGAGCCCCCTCAGGTCTACGCCTTACACACAAAAATTTTTTCGCAGAATCACTTGTTTTACCAAGACTAGACAAGAGGTGTTGTAATGGGGGTGAAGAAAAAGGTAGACAGGAACGGGAGGAATCTCACCGCCTCTTGGTGGTCCGACATCGGCTGTTTCCAAACTGGAGTCGCGGGGACGCTGGGATGATCACGAGTCAGCCTTCGCAGATTTCATGAAAGGATAGGACTGGGCGATGGTGAATCGCGCCTAATTCTGAAGGGAAGACTAAGGAGAATCATTTTGGATAGGAATCCATGGGAGAAAAAAAAAAAAAACCGAGTGCGCGGGGGGGATACTTCGTCATTGAGGCGCTCAGAAGGACAAACAAGCTGGGGTTGTTGCCCCTCCCTAGAAGGAAATATGCAAAGAATGAAGCGGCTAACGCCGTCAAACTCTGAAGCCAAAAAGAAAAGAAACCTCGGGAGGCATTGCAAGTCCGGTGCCTCAATAGCGGGCTGCAATACACTCGTTAAAGAAGGCTCCAGAACGGGGAAAAGGCAGTGCATTTAATCGAGCACTTCCGCCCCAACCTTCGGGCTTCATGGAAATAAAGTGGGCACTTCAGGAAGGAAGGGTCCAGAGAACTAGCGCAGCCTGAAGAAAACAGAAAACCTGGTATTGAAAAAAGAGAGCACGTTCATAGACGAGAAAGTGTAAGTAAAAAGGAGACCGGGATCAAAGTGGACTTCACGCCTTCTAGGAGGCCGGGCACAGGGGCAAGAAATTTTCATTGAAATGAGTGATGGAGGGATCTAGCCTACATAAAATGTTTCCTTCAAGAAAATCTCTAGGGGGTCCCTCCCGTTTTACTTCGCTCGGAAACCATCCAGGGAGACATTGACTTCGAGACCTTAAGAGGAAAGGCGGAGACTTCATCAAAAAAGGTTGTCGATTAAGTGATCGCAGCCACTAGTCGCGAATGCCTAAAGTGTACAAAAGAAAGGGAGGTTGGGGCTGCGCATAACTCCCACTCATCGTCCGAAAAAGAAAGCGTGGGGAAAAAGGTTGGGTCCACCGCCCAGCGGCAGGAAGGGCTTGAAAAGAAGAAAAGGAGCGGGGGAGTCTGCGGGACAAAGGAATCGATGCCCTAACGACCCTAACGCAACCGGGGACCTCAAAGGGGGTACGGGGTACGGGGAGGAAAGGGGGAGGCTCTCTCTCTGAGTTTACTCGAAAAAAAAAATCTCCACCACGAAAGCAAGGTACACGGACGCGAAGGGATGGGTCTTCACCTGGCTAGGAAATGAGAAGACAAGAAATCCGTTTGGGTTGTCAGGAAGTGGTAGGGACTACAAGACCGTAACACGGAGAAAAGGAGCGCTCTAAGAGAGTACTCGGTTTGAAGATAAATTGGGTCAGCCGCGGAAAAAAGCCGTCCCTCTCTATATGAGGAAAGGATAGCGGGGACAACAACGCAATCAGTGCATGGTGGAATCTGGGGAAAAAAGAAGTTTGTGGGATTCACAAGTAGATCCCATTTCTCTCAAAACGCCGTCTTCCACCTAATCACTCCCTAGGCATGGAAAGAAACAAGAATGGGGAGGGGGGGCAGAATAACCATGTATTCCTACTATTAATTAACAATGAAGAAGTATCTAAGGGAGAGGCGTCATAAAGCTTCCACATCCCCAATCAAAGGGGGGGAAGTCTTGCTGTAGAAAGAGGGAATCGTCTCTCGGCCCACCCGACGCACCCCGTAAGAGAAAAAAAGCTCGGAGGAAAACAATCAGTCTCGAGTGGGAAGCGTTTTTGATTTTGCCAATCCTGAAAAAGGGGGAAGATTCCCAACCTGAGCGGGGTAGGTTCAAAACTTAAAACTCGGCTGCCTTGGAAGGGGTGCCTTAGAGGGATGAACGGGGCCGATCGCAGGGCGTTCTGGATCTCCGCTTTCTTTCAAAGATAAGTGATCGAAAACTGCGAAAACGTGCAGGGGGGGGGTTGGGGGAAAGAAAATGGGGGCTGACACATCGGGGGGCATTATCGCCAGGGGGAAAGAAAGTTGGCCAAAATGAAAAGACCTCAAAAAAATAAAAGGGGGCAGCCAAGGAAAGACCAGAGCAGCGAAAACACTTATGGATGAGTAAAATAGAGCTGTGATTTAAGTTGGGAAAAAAATGGAAGTGGGTATGAAACGGCGTAACCGAAGAAGGCGCCGGAAACAGAGAAGAGGAGAAAAGTGGTAGACGCCCGTCAAAGGAGTTTCAAACTTCACGCTGCTTGTTAGGGGAAAGGGGTAAAGTCACCCGCGGGGAGGAAAAGACGGGAAACGGAAGAGACGCCACTTCCAAGTCATTAAAAAAGGGGAAAAAGGAAAGCGCATTGGCATGGGCTTCACAAGACAGAAAGCCAGGAGGGGGGGGGGGCGGCTGGATGGTGAAATCCAACGCGGAGTTTCTTCTGAAACAGAGAAAGAACCGAGGTGATGCGGCTCTAGGTGAGGGACTTGGGGGCTGGGGGAGGGGGGGGAAGGAAGGGGCAAATAATTCTAAAAGGGCACCTTTGGGGATGACGAAAGGATTGGTCTGGAAGGGCCAGCGGGAGTAATGAAAAGGGGGTCCAAGATTTGGGGGATCGGGAGGTTGGAAATTCTCAGGGGGGGGAAATGGGAGCCAAGTGGGGGGTTCGGGGCCTGCGAGGGGAAGTTAGGGAAGTGAGAAAAAAGCTTTGGGCAGCAAGTTGGAAGCCTTAAATCGGTTGAAACCAGTAGGCCGGTCCCCAGGGTCTTGCCGCCGAAGAAATGTGGTTCGCTGGAGAGGTAATCCTCTGCTTCCTGAGGTGGGAGAGGCGGGCAATGAACGGGAAAGTCAACTTCTTATGGGGGGGGAGAGGGGAGGGGAAGAAAAAAAGTTTGGGAAGGGGGGATTCTTAGGGGGGGGCGTCCAGTCCTACCAAAGAAAAGGGGACGGGTCGTAAAACGACGATCTAGAGAGATTGGGGAGGGGAGGCCTGAAGGCGCGTAAGAGATGGAGGAAGGGGTAAGAGTTTGCGAGTAACAGTGCGGCGCTCTTAGGGGAAGGTTCAAGGACGGATAAAGGGTGGGGCGTTTGGCTTCGGATTGTCGTTCTAGGGAAAGATTATGCCAAACAAAAAAACTATGGCTGGGGCTTGATTCCAAAAAATAAGTAAAGATGGAAGGGTCCATTAATAGAAGGGTTCAATCGTTCTCTTTCCGAGGGAAGGCGTCTGCGACCAAAGTCGAAGAAAAGGCAACCTAGGCAGTAGCTACCTAGGTAAAGGGAGTATACAACGTCGATATAATAACCACAGAGGGCAGGCATCGATCTTTTCGAGGATGCAATCTCTTGCCGGGAGAGAGTCAAACAGAATAGGGGGAGCCAGAACTGTGTTTAGGAGTCATTAGAGCAGATCACGAGGGAAGCGTCAGACGGGCGGACCGCGTAGCAGAGATCCTGAACGGTGTCATTAAAGAAATATCAGGAATGTCAGGCTCTGCTCTCTGCGAAACAATGGGAAAAATGGGTTTGCCTGGGGATTAACTTCTGACGAGAAAAAGGGGATGGGTTCTATAGTAGAAAGGCGCTTGGAAGGCCGAGACACGAATGATCAATTTTGTCGGAAAGGAACGAGCGCGTGGGAAAGTCGCGGATGGAGGAACGAAGCATAAGGACGCTTAGCTTGATGCCCTGAAGGGGCTACGACTGGGGCGTTTGGGAGGGGATTGGAACGCCGGAAGGAAAGCAGAGCGTCTTCGTGCGCGGACCCAAAGAGGGGGAGATACAAGACAGATGGGGGATTGAAAGAAGAAAAAAAGCGCTGGGGGGGAGCATGGAACGACAAATGATAGGCGCCTGGGCGGGGCCAAAATTTGGAAAATATGGGCCTCATCGAAAGTAAAGAAGAGAAAGGGAAGCTCACCCAGCGCCAGCACCAGCTTCGGAAGAAACAGCGGTGGTCGCAACCGCCGAACCCGGGACTTAAACCGAAGAGGTCATTCAAAAAGGAAAGGTAAGAAAAGTAGGAAAGAATGGGTTCTTTAAAGACAGGCAACACCTCTTCCTAGTAATGGTAAAAATGAGTGAAGCAATTATTTGACTTCAAAAAAACATACATTTCGCCGGGGGGGATGACGAAAATAGAGCAATGTTTACAAGGCTGGAAGAACGTACAATTGATGTCATAGCTTCAGAAAAAATTCGGGCAAAAGAGATGGCAGACAAACATTTTCCTCGTGCTATTTGACAAAAGCAGGAAATTGCGAATGGTCAAAGGTGCTGGATAAGGCAAAAGACCCAGAGAGGGGAGAGTTTCGGCTGGCCGCTGCTCACTCGTGATCGCTCTACATGACAGTTCCTTGAAAGTATTGGGGGAGGGGGGCCGTCAATTTCGCGGGCTCGACAAAATAATGAAGCTATGACAAGATACTCTCAACACAACACAAGGGGGAGAAATATAAGGGAAAGGATGTAAAAAAGGGAGCGGGGGGGGAATTTATGTTGCCTCGCGGGGGGAGGGGGGGGGGGGGGGGGGGGGGGGGGGGGGGGGGGGGGGGGGGGGGGGGGGGGGGGGGGTGGGGGGGGGGGGGGGGGGGGGGGGGGGGGGGGGGGGGGGGGGGGGTGTGGGGGGGTGGGGGGGGGGTGGGGGGGGGGGGGGGGAGGGGGGGGGGGGGGGGGGGGGGGGGGGGGGGGGGGGGGGGGGGGGGGGGGGGGGGGGGGGGGGGGGGGGGGGGGGGGGGGGGGGGGGTGGGGGGGGGGGGGGGGGGGGGGGGGGGGGGGGGGGGGGTGGGGGGGGGGGGGGGGGGGGGGGGTGGGGGGGGGTGGGTGGGGGGGGTGGTTGGGTGGGGGGGGGGGTGGGGAGGGGGGGGGGGGGGGGGGGGGGGGTGGTGGGGGGGGGGGGGGGGGGGGAGGGGGGGGGGGGGGGGGGGGGGGGGGGGGGGGGGGGGGGGGGAGAAATGTGTGCTACTCCCCGAACGCCATGCAACATAAGACGGCCAATTCAATCTAGAGGTAGAGGGAAGACCTCATGAAACCGATGGCCTGCAACTAGGAACTATATCCTGATACCGCAACCGGAAATTCCGGAGAGAGTGTTCCTTCTGGTGAAATCGGCTTAAGAAAATGTTGTTACACCTGAAAACTATTCGCAAAACAGTTAGAATCGAGGAAAATTCAAACGCGAGCCCTATACGGATCCTCAAAGTAACGAGCGTAAAGGACCGCTCCAAAGAGGGGCAAAAGGTGGGGGTTACGGATGGAAAAATGAGGTGTTATGTGGATGTTTCACGCACCAGTCAGGGGGGCGATGAAAAAAAGAAGAGCAACACGTGCTGCGGGGAAAAAGGGGTTGTAGTACTCCTTGGCTTTGGTGGTCCCACAAGAGGTCGAGCTGGGGGCGCATGATTCGCCTCGCTCAGCTATAAGTCGAGAAGGCCAGAGAAGAAATGTGAGGTAGAAACCCTGCTCTCTCATCATGGGTTCTCAAAGGCTCACCCTCAGTGAATTGGGGAAAAGGGATTTGGTCCACAGCGCCGTTCGTTCTCCTGAACCACGCTGGAGTTTACCTGCCGAGAACGAGAACGGCAGATTAAGAGGATCGGAGTCACTCGAAGAAGAGAAGGCCGTGCCGTCAGAGGTTAAATCATCTCCACTAGTCTTCTCGGTAGCATTTGGGATCACAGAAAAACATTCAAAGCGTTAAGGAGGAGCCACTTCCGATAGTGAGAGTAACACTGAGGGGGAAGGTTTAGAGAAAAGTCTGAAGAGGCAACAGAATTCGCGCCGCTGTTAATCCCGAAAGGAAAACCTTCCACAATGTTTGAGCTAGCGAAAAATCCGGGAAAGGCGAGGAAAGGGGGAAAACAAAATGAAATCTCCTTCGAGTGCCGCCGAAGTCAGCACAGTGACAGGCCAATCGAGATCTATCAGTCCTAAAACTCATAAATGAGTAAATATGAGACATTGACTCCGGGAAAGTCGTCATCCTCGACGAAAGACGCAATTGGCAGGCACAGGTCTGTGTAGTTGAGGGTATCCGGAACAGAAGGTAGAGGAATGGAAGGGGGCAGAAAGGGTTCCAAATCGTGCGTATGTTTTGGGACGCTCATAACGTCACAGGAAAGAAAAGAGTACCGGAGACTATCTATTCTGGGACACCTGGCAGAAAAAATTGTCGGGAGGGAAGAAAGGCCAAAGAAAAGACAAAGGGAGGCATGGGACTTAATAATCTCGATGACTCGAACTCAATCAACCCGCCCCAACGTGTTTAGGAACTGAAGGAAAAAGATCTCGCCGGGGGGTCTAGAAAAAAAGGAAAAATGAGAGCGAATGAGCTACACCGTGAAAATCTGCATCCTGAAATCTTCTTTTAACAGCGGCGTGATGGGGAACCACATAACGAGACTTAAAAAAAGTTGAAAGACGTCGGGCCTAAAAGGGAAAAGGGTGGGGGCTTTCCGCTTTTCATTTCCCCGCTAAAAAAGAAGGGGGGCTTCGAAGAGAGAAACCTCCAATCATTGTGGGAAGGTCGTGTGCTTCAAAGACGGGAGTTGTCATGTCCGCCGCCTGGTCTCCCAAGCAACCTTTCGCAAAACTCCGGCAGGGGTCCCGGAGTGAAAAAAACGGTCCGAAAACTCCCGGGTCCCGGCGCACCCAATGGCGCATGTGCAATCGCCGCCACATGATGAACAGGGTTTCGATAGGGAGGGGAAAGAAAAAAAAAAAAAAAAAAAAAAAAAAAAGAGCAAAAGAAAAAAAAAAAAAGGCAAATAAGGCCGTCGGCATGAATCCCTACCATCTGGTCGTCAGACACCCAAGAAAAGGTGGTGCGTCAGGGGGGGGAGGCAATAGAGAGCCCCTGGCCCACCGAGTTCGGCATGCAAAAAGCCAGTACTCGTTACCTATCCAAAGAACGCCTCCCAAAGCAGGGGGTCTCATCAGCAGGAAAAAGCGGTGAAAAAAGACATTGCGGGGACCATGCCGGCGTCGAAGGAATCTCCTGAAAAAGGAGAGGCTTTGGTCAAAAAGTGGGTACGAATGCCGCTGTAAAGTGGCCTCCGCTGGGGACGTTGCTGGAGAACCGGAGGCTTGACGAAATGGGGGGGGTATCGAGCGGGCGCGACGCCGATTGAATTGGAAACTATGGCCAGACGAAGCGGGGAAAGACTCGCCAGGAATCGCCAGGGGAAAGAAGGGGCAATAGAAGGGTGGCATACGAAAATTACTTTGAGGGCAACAACAAATCCATCTCTTCACAACAAAAAAAAAGGGGAATTCGTAGGACAGAAAGCGGGGGGGGAATTTAAAGTTTTGGTTGACTGAAAGGTAAGCAAAACGGAGGGGTAACCGCCTAATGGAGAAACTTCGACACCTTGCGATACGCGACCGCATTGTCCGCACAATCACGGACAGGGAACATATTTAGGGACGCGAGAAAATTACGCGGAAAGCGTCGATGGGAGAGGAGCCGTAGGACAAGAAAACGCATCGTAAAGTCCACTTGGGGGCATCACAGCATTCAAGGCACAAGCGCCGACCTTTTGGGGAAAAAAAACAGAAACAGAAAGGAAGAGGGGCGGCTGTATTCTTTTAAAAATAAAAAGTCTTTGTTTCTTGATACAGGGATGAGAAAGGGAAGGATCGGGGGGTTCACTCTGCCTGGATGGAAATCGCTTTCTTGGGTCGAGCTGGGGCCGAGAGGCCTCGGGAATTAAAAGGAAAAAAAAAGGAGGTTGGTGATACCGAACATCTATTTTGATTCCGCATGACCGAGAGCCAAGGCTTCTGACTAAAACTGTTGAAGACAATATGGGGAGCTATGGTGATTCGAGGGCCCCGAATTTGACGAGTCCGGATCGGGTTATTTAATTAAAGAGGAAATACTATTTGCACGGGCCTGCAGGAGATTTAAACGCAAAGCGTACCGAAAAAGGATTGCGGACAAGAAAATGGAAAGAGGCACGGTCGGTTTGTGGGCGCGAGGACGGGAAACTAATGCGCCGGCATGTTTAAGGAGGCCAGAAAGGAGCCAGCGGAGGGAATGGACTTTATTGAGTCTCTGGAAGGGCACCAGAGGGAGATAGGGGCTGCCAATCCTCCCACACCTACTGCTTAAAAATAGGGAAGCTTGCGAAACAGTTTCCGGGTTATGAAAAAAAAGAAAGATGCTCTTCATTTTCTGCATGTGTGTTAAGGTTCGGGATTTTGACGCGTCAGAAAAGGGATTAGGAAACTTTCGGTGTCCTGCCGAGGCTACGTGAAACTTTTGAAAAAGGGCGGTCGGGAGACTGTGTATCGAGGGAGACCTCATAAAAGTCCCTGGGATTTGGGGAGGGATTCCCCAAGGGAAACACTGTATCCTAGGAAGCAGGCCAGTATAAGGAAAAAGGAAAGGAAGGTAAATTTTACTTTTCCTGCTCGAACAACCAATCTCCGGTGACTCGGGAAGCAAAAGGATTCTCTATAGTATCTGGGGAGGTAGACAATAATCAAAGGAGGATGCTTGGAAGGCCGCCTTTGGAGATCATCGAGCAATAATCGGTTACTCCAGCAATGCCGTGGGAGGTCAGGATTCAGTAGTCAGATCACTGTCATGAAATGTTGGACGGGAGGAGGGCGAGCGGGGGACACGGGGAAAGGAGAAATTAAAGCTAACGGGCTATTGTGGCATCTAAACCTTATAATGGAACCTCCGAAGTTGTTCAGTAGTGGAAGGGAAATTCTGCGGGTTGAGGAACAGACCACAGGAGCTTGCCCAGATGGAGATCACGAAAGAGAGTCGCGGCTCCCGACAGCGCGCATCGGAGGGATCAAGCAAAAAAGAAAAAATGAGAAGAAAATGAGTCGACTATGGGGGGGGGGGGGGCGATAGTGATGAAGTCTACTCCTAATCATTACTAGATGCCTGATTTAAAAAAAATCTGTGAAGAGACTATTCTAACTCAGGGGGAGGGCCCATCAAAAGAAGGGAGGGGGGCGGGGGGGTTTATACATTGGTGAGATAAAAAAATGAGTATCGAGCGGTTTCGGTCAACATAAACTGCAGCTATGTCCCATGCAGGCTCCAAGACTAGAAGATTCGAAGAAGGAAAGACATCAAAATAAGAGCGAAGAGGTGAGCCCACAGCACTCAGAACAACAAAGGGAATTGAAACCTCTTCGGTGTGGATTCTTTTTTAAAGTCATTAAGAGCGGGGGTACTGGGTAAAAAAGATGGAGTCGGGTTGGCCAACATGATTTAGAGAGAACAATTAATTTGGAGAAGACCGGGGGAGGCGCGAGCCGGAGTATGAACGTCCTTATCGGAAAGAGATTTAATTGAGGTGCGAGGGGGCCGCGGAATTGAAAGAGCCAAAGCGGTTTCGGCAACATCTCAAAAAACACAAATCTTGGGCAAAAGATGACGGCGGGATTTCAAGACAACTTGTGACAAGGGGGGGGAGATCAATCTGGGCATCACGACGGTGGTATAAAAAAAAAGCTGCGGTAAAGATCGCCATGAACGGGTTTCCGTTGCCGCAGGAAGGCTGGTGCAGGGTCTGAAAATTTCGGATGGGTTCAAAAGGAAATCAAGAGAGCCCACAAAAAAAACGGATTATGTATGAACAAAGAGCTTATTCAGGAATGTGGCACGTGCAATTTATGTGGTGTCCCGGCAAAGTCGACATAAGAAAAAAAGGACGGGTTCATTGATAAATCGCATCATACCGGGATTTCAGCGGGAAAGCTCTACCCGACAGGCCACGGGCACCTATCAAAAAGGCCTCCAAACAGAAAATGAAAAAATCCAAAGGATGTTGGGGGGGAAATCGGGCGGGCAAATTTTGGAAGGTGAAAAGCTGGGGAAGAGTTCATTGGAGACTATGCTCGACGAAAGGGTCTAAATGAAAAAAAACTGCGAGAGGATTAAAAAAGATCCCGAGGGACCTCCAAGAAATGTTCCCCTAACAATGATTTTGGGGGTTACCAATTCTACCGAGGTGGGAGGAATTTCCCCACAAGCACAAATGACTCGCTTAGGACAGCGAAGCCGGGGGTTAATTAAGGTGGTTGTATAATAAAGATGGGATCCCACCGCGGAAGCCACTCTGGTACTTTCAAGGATTCGCATAAGAAGAGGGGGGAGCCAGAGAAAAGGGGGGAAGAGCGTCTCCTACCGTTTCGGGAACCTCACACCGGAAATCGATGAAAGGTGTATGGAGGAGAAAGCACTGGGGGAGACGGCGGCAAGGACATTTATCCGCAAAAGCCGTGGCTCCGCCAAAGGGGTTTTCACGGGGAGAAAGGCGCTGAAGGAGGAAAAATCTCAAAAAGGCAAATCGTCGAAGCCAAAAAATTCCGCGGCAGCAAGCGCAAGAGGCCTGCTGCTCAGTGTCAAAAAAAGCTCAACGCAACATCCAGCTTGGAGCTCAGCATGGAAGGGGCCGCGCAAAAAAATTGCTCTCGGGAAAGTCAGGAAAAGGAAACACGGGGGGAAGAGAGGGGGATGTCGCCGTGAATCGGAAAATCCTTCGTGAAGCTCATTCAACAAAGGAACTTTCGAGGTAAACGGGGAAAGAAAAAAAAACGCAAAAGGTCACGCGCTGGTCTCAAACCGCCCGTACGGGAGCACTCTCTGTGGAAAACAGGGCAAGAAGTAGGGGAAAAGAGAACCAAATCACATTCCATTGGTCCTTTTATAGGCGAGCATCCTCCTACAAAGGATTTGGAACATTCCTTGCCTCTGCTGAAAGAAGAAAAGAGTCGGCAAAAAATAAGAGAATTAATGCTTTCCAGAGGGTTTTCTTTTATGTGTCTCTGTGTCCGCCCGAAAAGGTCAGGCGAAGGACCCACGCGAGGGCAAAGGGGGGGGGCGCGCAAAAAGCTTGGGGAGGGGTGAATTATAAGGGTCTTGGACAACGGCCTCCATCTTCCGAAGTTCTTTCCTTGGTGGAATAACTCCCAAAAAAATTCAAACTTCCGCGAGGGGTCTTGAAAGGCGATGGTGGAAACTAAAGGGAAAAAAAAACCCGAAAAAGGGGGGTAAGGAGCCGACGGAAAAAGACGAGATTGCCCTAATTTGAAAAAGAAAAAAGAGGGACATGAGAAAAAAGCTGAGGGCAACTGGCTCGAGAGTCGTTCGCCTCCGTCGTGTGGTACAGGACATGGTCCCGAAGCGGTAAAAATTGGAAATACCTTAGAGACTCTAAGGAGGAAAAAGGGGGAAGTCGTTGAAGGGAATGGCCTCCTCTAAAAATCAGAATCGAGCAGTGATTACAGTCGATAGTGCGAAAACAACTCACACTTGAAGCATGAGTCTTTGGCGGAAAGAAGAGCTGAGGTGCGAAAAAACAATGAACCCTTTCCACGCGCTTCCGCAGGTCTCTGACATCACGCCCTCCAGGAACTCAGAAACAAATTGGCAGGGGGTCAATCTCCATCAACGCAGAAAAGCCATAGGGGGAAAAGAATCGAAAAAGATGCTCTTCGTGCGTCCCGACAGCGATTTCGTGCATCCATCCCCAAGCCACGGTGCCGATGTAGGGCCGAATGTCAATTGGAAAGGTAAAATGAAAACCAGCCCGGAAAAACAACCGCTGAGGGCATGCAACCTTTACTCGTTAAAAACCAGAAGGAGCCAGCATAAAAGAAATTGTCTCTCCGAGAAAACGTTGGACGAAAGAAGAGGACAATAGGAGCCGACGCGGGAAGCCTTAAAAGAGGAGCGTTGCCTTGAGGCCGAGGGTGGCGGTCAGAGGGTTCGCGGACCGCTTTCTTTCAAGACCCCCGCACTTAAGCGGGGGAAGCTTCAACGCAGAAAAAAGAACGAGCAGGGATTGCTGCGGAAAAAGTCGGCAGCTCCATGGAAAGGACGGATCTCGTTCCATTGGGGGGGGGGGGGGGGGGGGGGGGGACAGCGGAGTATTGTTTAGAGAAAGCGCGGAAGGGGGTGGATCGCATGGCGGTACTGGTGCAAAACAAAATGAGGTGTAGAGTAGAGTGTGTGATTGTCTGTGTTGGTTGTGGTGTGGCCGAATCATTTAAGAAAATGGGAGACCGAGAGAAGGCCACTTTCTTTCCAGGCGAACTGCGAGAAACGAAACATCAAGTAGGAAAGAGGTTCAACTGAAAAAATCTGCCAGTAGGAAGAGAACGCGAGGAGGGGGGAAGAAAAGCCTGCTAAAAGAAACGCAGAGGATTCCACTTCATCAGCGTCGTAAATCAGACACCGGCAGCGCCGAATTTGAAAAGAAAAGAATGGAAGCGAGGGGGAAGGCTGGGGGAAAATAAGAAAGCTTTAGTTTTCCTAAAATCTAGATCCACCGGGGGATGGGAGAACTCGGGGGCAGTACTTTATTTTAATGCGCGGGCGGTGGAAGGAGAATAGAAAAGGAAAATTCGAGAAAAAAATGGTGCACATTTTGAAAGTGGTGATGGATTACGAAAGGTCTTTGGTCGGGACGCATGAAAAGAGCCGCGCTCGATAATCTCAAAACCTTGTTCATCGAAGTGAGTCCTCGGTAGTATTTGAAGGGAGACAAGGGGGGTGCAGCGATGGAAAGGGATCTGTAGTTATTGAATAAGAACGAGGAAAAAAAAAGGCGTTTTACGAAGGTCAAAGCCGAATCGGTTGGTATGAGCAAATGAGGGGGCGAGGGTAAGGAAAGGGTTTTTTTGGGCTAATTCAACTAAAGAGTTTGTTCGATATCGACGGGAGGCAATCTGCGGAATGATTGGGCGGATACCAAGAATCCACAACAAATAGGGGGAGTGGGGGGAGTCTAAGACATTTGACCAAGTTGAAGGCTGTCTATTGGATTCCGCCTGAAAAAAAAATAGAATAGAAAGGAGAGCAAGAGGAAACGGTGATCATTCACTGGACGCTTCCGAATATTGGGGGAGGGGTGTGAGTTTGTGTGAGGGGGAACTTTAGGAGGCTTACGGAGAGAAGGATACGAAAAATGGGGGATCTGGGAGTTCATCGAGATTAGGGGCCCTCAGAACCATCCATAAAGGAAAAGGGTGTGCTGAGGGGAAAAAAGAAAGAAAAACTTTCGGGATTTAAAAGAGATAGATAAGAGGGGGGTAAATTTAAGAAGGAAAATGTGACTTTTCTGAGGATCTCCAATAATCGCCGCTAAGATTTAAATGCTGACACATTCGCCGAAGGGTGGAAAACAGCAAGATAAAAAGACAACTGAAAAGAATGATGGCATCTATTCGTTGATATTAGATAGGGGGAAGAAAACTCGGGACAGGGGTGACGCAAGAAGGCTTTTAAGTCTAAGGGGAAGGGGAAAAAGCAAAATGTTTTGTCACGGGCTGGCGGGGGGAGCGTTGGGGGGTGCAATGTTGGGAGTAGAGAACGTGAGACTGAAATCAAAAAAACGGGGGTGAACAGACAACATTTTTTTTTTCCTTTCAATTAAATAATGCTGGAAAATGCGGGGGGAAGGGGGGTTGGTGTGGAAGGGATCCGGGGAAGAAGTAGGAAACCTTTTCTGGATGGCCAAAGGAAAGCCTATCACGGAAAGAGCATGTTTCTCAACCCAGCCCAAAGAGGGGAAGGGGGGCTTGAGGTGAAAGTGAATTCACTATCCCAAGGCCCTATATTCTTTACGTTCGTCAATGTCTGATACCGGGGTTGTGTGTATTGTATGACGGAGTACTCCTATAAATATAGTAGATAAGTTCGGACGGCAGCTTAAAAAGGTGGTGATCCAGAATGAAGAAAGAATAATTCTCAACAGCGCCCTGATTTATTCAGAAGACCACTTGGAGATACCAAATTATGACAAAAAAAGCATAAAACTGTAAGCGTCTTTGAAGCGTCTCCACCATCGGGATAAATATTGGTAAAAAGAGGCGATGGAAGTCAATCAAAAGGCTGATGAAAGGTGGGTCCCCACATCAAAAAATTCCTACACCCCGAATGAACAAACCGAAGTTGGAATAGCATGAAAAAGCTTGGGGTGCCCCTGAATTGGGTCCGGGAATTAAATCACCCCCGCTGGAGGTCATTGTGACCACCAAGGCTACCATGTGGGAGGGACTTGGTTACTGAATTCTGAAAGTAGGAAGGGACTCAGCGGGGAATGATGACGAAGTGGAGGAAAATTCTGGCGCCAAGTCAAAGCGGGGCAAAGCGTGTTTTCGGGAACTCCGCTGAACGCTATTGGGGGGCACAGAAAACGCGAAGGGATCCCAATGGGGTTTAGGGTGGCTGATCAAGTAGAGGTATCGCATGCCCTGAGATGAGGTTCACTGTAAAACCTCGGCAAGCAGGAAAGTTAAGTTGCGCACGTCAGAGTATGGAGTCTTGGGAATCTTCATATAACCGTCTCTTCCAACACATTGAAAAGGCCGATTCAACATCACTAAAAAGCATCAAAAAAGGAGGAGAGATGATTAGGGACCTGTGAAGACGTTTGAATATGGTGCCGCGCAAGGGGCACACAAGGAACGACAAAAGGACAAGAGGGACGGCAAGTCATGGCGATAAATCACCGGAGCAGCGGCCAAGCCATCTAGAATACGGTGGAGGAATGAAAACATCCATTAAAGAACCCAAGGAAGCTTAAAATTTCCTGCGGTGGCCAAAGTAGAGGGTAAACGAAATTGGGTTAAAGGGAACTCTTTGTCCCAGATTAAATCGAGACTGAGAAAAAAATAGGAAGGCAGCGTCAGACCGCCTAGGAGTCATCAAATCTGCACGGAGACCGGGTACCAAGAGCATAACGCAAAATTTTGGAGAACCTCACTTCAACAAGGAAAGTGGAAATTGTTGTCCCGGGGCAACCAAATTCAGGCTCGGCTGGAAAAAAAAAAACGAAATTCAAAAACAGTCAGAAACAGCCAGGGAAGTAAAAAACTGGAAGAGGGGCTGGGATCCCACGCTCTCGTCGCGAAGGTGCTGAGAGGTGCTTAGGAGACGCTTCAGAGAGGGAGCGAACCAGAATCAGACCGTTTCGGCGCGCAACTTCGCGCTCACTTTTGTATCGTCCATGTAGAAACACCAGTTGAGGAGTGCACATAATTTCGAGCGCGCCTGAGAGTGATCCTCACCGAGTGTTAAGGACGAGACATCTTCCCAACTTATCGGAAGAGTCGCCGAAATCACTAGAAACCTACCCAAGGGTACAAAAAAAATTGGAGGGTCCGTCGGCAGCCTCTCCAGCGGGGGGGGGACGGGATTAAAGTCTCAGGTAAAACTCTCACATAAGAAAATGCTCTTTGTGAAAATAAGGAAGAGAACTTGCTATGCTGCCCAAAAAAAAAAAGAGACAATCTGTGTACCGCGACATGAACTCCTAGGGGGGAAAGGACCATAAAAGGGGATACAGGAACTAATCTCGAGAAGAAGAAACTTAGACACATATAAGGGGAAATACACATATCGCGAGCTACCATACAAAGAAAAAAAAAAAAATACCACAAATGCATAACCACGTGCACACATCACAAGCTCCGAGGGGACAAACCTCTATACCAACTAATTTGCCATTAAAAAAAAAGGGGTGATTGAAAGTGCAGGGGAGGGGAAAAAATGCTAAAAAGGAGGCATCGAAGACCGAGAGGCCCTCAGGAAAAGGTGTCTGGGGGGTTCTTTTGGCTAATGTCCAGTTTTCCCAGAGGCGATGTTGTGAGGAGCAGAACGTCCCTTACACTAGGGGTACAGGGTAAGTTAGATAGCGTGAAGGGTCAACCCAGTTTCTGGAAGTGGAATCACTAAATCCATTCTCGTCTGCGGAGTGTGCTGCGGAAGGTCGGCTTGATAGGACGGAAAGGGGGACACCATGCAAAAGACCACACGTGGTTTCAAGTAAAACGGGAAAAAGGGCCAAAAAAACGAGCCTGGCTGTGAAGAAAAAAAATCTCCCCACGTCAGAAAAGGGACTCGAAAAGGAAAGAGGGGAGACACGCTGTATATCGTAGGTGCCCACCCGTCATCCGTCGGGGGACTTTAAGCCCTAAAGATCAGGGAAAAAACAAAAGAAAAAAAATAAGAAAGAAGGAGGAGTCTAAAAACTCAGGTAATCTGGGCAGTGGTCATGGCGGGGGGGAAGAGGGGAAAAAAAAAAATCCTGCGGAGAAGAGTTTCAAGTAAGCCTGAAGCTGAGGGGAAAGAAGACATCGTGAGAAGCCTCCTTTTGCAAAAACGCTCGGCGTCAAGGGCGAACACGGGTTCCGTCCCCACTCGTGGAGAAGGAATAACACTGAGGCGCAGCAAAAAGGGGGGCGAAAGGGAGAAGAACCATCGATGAAAGGCCCTAGGATGAAAAGGGTGAGATATGATCGGAACAATCCTTCAGTCTGCCCGCCCAATCTATTTCGTCAAAAAAAAATCAGATATTTAGAAGGAGAAAAGGCGTTCGCGCAAAGCTTCCCCACCGATGAGGCATGAACAGAAAAGGAACTACCTAACCTATCTAGAGAAAAAATAAGTGGTCTAAAGAAGTAAGAAAGGGGAGAATCAGGACTAATTCCTTCTGATGCTCGGAATCCAGGAGGGCGCGATTTCAGGGTGGAAGGGGGGGCCGTGTAAGGAAGTGGGGGGCGGGTGCGGCGGAAAATGAGGGGTGGAGGGAGGGGGAGTGTACGGGGAAAGGAGAGAGGGGGGAGGCGAGAGGGAGGCCCAGTTTAAGAGGGTTGGAGGCTTGAGGGGGGGAAGAGAATAGGTGAGAAGCGTTGGGGGGACTGTGGCGGCGGTGTAGGGAAAGGAAGAGAACAGGAGGGAGGAGGAAGGAGTAATTACAGAAAGAGCGGCGGATAAGGGAGTCGGAACGAAGTATGGTGGGCGGCTGCTTCTGGGTCTTTTAGGGGAAAATCCTTAGAGTTGCCCCGGCATCGCGGTAATTGATAGGAATAGTCCATGTCGCTCACTATAAGAGGGGAAAGGGGGAAACTATGAGGCCGGGGGAAGGAGAGGATAGAGGGAAAATAAGTGTGCCCTTCTCGAATTTACCTCATGTTCATCATAAAGGAAGGGGGCACAACGAAAAAGAAGAGAACAACAACAACAGGTAGGGGGAAGGAGAAATAGTTCGGGGGACGGCATGTATGGGAAAAATTGCGTAACTGTAGAGCCGGGAAATTCTGACCGGGGATGCTCGCTTGGGGGAGGGACCAGAAGGGAGGGGAAATATGTTGAATCACTAAATCTCAAAATGGCATAAAGTAAAATGCGATGTTCCGGGACAGAACAAGGCGCGAAAAAGAAGCAAAATAACATCAGCGCATTCAGCACCCTTCAAAAGCGCCCCACTTTTTCAGGGGAAGGTAAAAAGGGGATGGAAGGACCTGGAGATCCAAACGCTGGGGAGTTTCTGACTTAAAGGATAATCCACAGATGATGCTTCGGGAATCGGGGAAGATTAACCGCTTACTGGGGTGCCGTAAAGGCGAGCAGGGGGGGAGATGCCGTCGGGTGACCGAGAGTTGCGCGTGGATGGAATGGATTACTACATGGGGAGTGGGGGGGTTTCGTTTACGCGGAAGGCATAGCCAGAAAATCATCGAAACTTGGAAAGCATGGGATGAATCTGAAATGGTAATTCGAGTGCCCTGGGGCTCCAAGGGGGGGGGGGGTTGGTGAAGATCGGGAGGGGATGTAATAGAACTAAAAATTAAAGCGGCGTTTGCGAAGGGAAACGCCGTTAATCGGTAATCACCAGACGGGGAGGAAGAACGCAGGAAAGTAAACGATGAAAAAAGGCGTTTGGTTGGGAGCTATCGACAAGCACAATGCGGCCGGATGGGGTCGCGGGCCAGGAAAGTGCGCACAGCGGAAAAAGGTCGGGGGAAGAGAGCAAAGGGGAGAAAAAAGGGGACAAAGGGCTTCGTAGGTGTCAGGCCGCCCACACGACGAGGGGGCGGGGAGCTAGATCCCAAAGACCAGAACGGGAGGCCTGAGCGTGAATTGCTGTAATGGAGGGGGGAGTGGGGAAGGTTTTTTAGGGAAAAACCACGGTTTCGTCGCAAAAAACGGGCGTTGGAGTCGATTTGCGGGAGTGAATGAGATTATGGCCCTCAGCCAAACAGAAAAGATGAATTTTCGGGGATGTTATTCACCCGGAAGTGTTCTGTCAAGATGAAAAAGGAGCAAACAAAAGGCCCGAGGGGTATACTTTGCAGGGAAGGTGGGACTGAAAACTGCGCACCAAAGACGAGCAGATCTCTTGGGTGACAGGCATAAAAGGAAGGTGAGGAAGAAATCCTAAAAGGGGTTGTGAAATGAGGGCATTCGGTTAGGTTCGAGAAGACAAGTGCTTTAATCATCTCGCCTAAAAGAGGACTCAAAAGAAAAGGGGGCTTTTTGAGCACAAGGCATGATTCAATGTGGCTATCTCGGTATGCAAAGAGTAATTAAAAAGAAAGGGGGAAAACTAGAGGACGTCTAAAAATTCCTACGGAGGATGAGGGGTCCGCAGCAAAACGGAGGTATTTGAACCTGAAAAGGGTTCCTTAAGAGAAAAGGGGGTTGCCGGGAACGGCCGCGAAGTATTCCACCGGTACTCTGGGGAACATATTATCATCAGAGAAAAGTGGGGATCGTCAATGCACCAGGGAGAGAAGCTTGGAAAGTTGGGGACGAATTCGACTATAGGGATTCCGCTGTATGAGACCCGCTATTCGCAAGGAAGGAAAGGGGTGCGTGGGTGAGAAATTTATTAAGGAGAGGAAGTCATGAATAGTAAGTTTCCGGCGCGGTCTCAAGAAAAAAAAAAGGGGGGGGGAGCCCATACTCTGGAATATCCTCAGAATTCTCCGAGACTGTTTGGGGAAATGGTGAGGGATACATGAGTCATGGGGAAAAAAAACTTTAGAAGGTGAAAAATGGGGAGTAGGACCCAGCGTAGATATTCGAAGAGCGAGGAAGGAGTCAGAAACCAGCGACATAAGACCAGAGAAGAAATATAGCAAGTGTGAAACACGAAGAACCAGGGAAAAAAAAGCGGGCGGTTCGGGGGCTTTGGAAAAGGAATGAAAAGAAAAGGAAACCATGGTGCGGGAAAGCCTCACAAATCTTTCAGAGCCCTTTTAAACAATGAGATAGTTTAAAAGGAGGGGGGAGAATTTAAGGGGGGAGGGAATATTCTCGATGCGGGACCTTAAACCACAGGGGAGTGGAGAGCGAGGGTCTTTCATAGGCCACCGATCGTTTAGGTGAAAAAAGAGGGCTAGGGAATTAAACAGTCATGGGGCGGATCAGGTATCTGGGTCGGTTCAGGCCCAGGGTGGAAAGGAGAGGGACGGCCAGCTGCTCCCTCGGTGACAGCTCATCCTGAACTTTTGCCTTGAGTGACGGGGGGAAAAATGTCTGAACTGCCACAGAGTCAACGCTGGGG
>Ga0179593_1738992_pt1 | contig 25387 bp, 21 predicted proteins | sample CZODoug2_1_08_16_FD_185931 | JGI IMG/M metagenome (GOLD analysis project Ga0179593, IMG submission 185931) | Vadose zone soil fungal communities from Angelo Coast Range Reserve, California, USA - CZODoug2_1_08_16fungal (PacBio error correction) | ecosystem: Environmental > Terrestrial > Soil >...
CAAAAGCAATAGGCCAGGCATGAAAGAAAAGACCCACGATCGTAGGGGCCAGCGGACAAAGAAAAAGACCGTCATTATGAAAGAGATGCGCGGAGGAAGATGGCCGAACGAGAGAAAACAAAGGAGCCGCTGCGAAAAAAGGAAGAAAAAAAAGCAGGGGTCAACAAGTGTGATAGAAACCGAAATGTCGCAAAAAAAACAATGGAGGGCCAGCCTCGAAAAGGCGGCAGAATTCATGCGAAAACCCTCAAGGTCCTCCGCGACCAACCAGGCCATGGCATCTGGAGCATTAAAAAAATCGGGGAAATGCTCTATCGTCAAAAAATAAACGTGGTCGACGAGACACCCCTACGAAGAGAGGTCGGGGCGTTCTCGCGCGTACTAAGAAACGAGGCGAGTAACTCGCAAGAGCAGAGAAGATGGAGAAGACCAAACGAAAGATAGGGAAAGAGCGCCAAAAGATACAGGGTTCATGAAAATCAGAAAAGGGGAAGAATGGGAGCTTTTTTCAAGTCAGAGCCGGAAATCGCACGTAATTTACTGAGGTGGGTCGACCGCGAAGGAACTAAAAAAAAAGGAGGTAAAATTATCCCATGCTTTGGGGAGAGCGGACGCTCAGATCTCAGGGGGAGAAAAACTCGTGTTAGATCAGCCGTCTGGAAGGGGGGGATCAAGGGACGCTGTCGCAGCGGCTCTACTAGGAGCCGTTAAGTCAAAGAGGGAGTTCACGGTGCTCTTGAATCGGGAGGTACGAAGCCGACGAGAAAAAGCTTTCCATCCAAAAAGAAGGGGCGAGCATGCTTTCGGACGACTCTGAGGGGGAGTCTGGGGCACCGGAATATAAGGGGTGTACCTGCGCAGGGGGACACATCAAAAAGGGAAAGAAGGGCGAGGACACTATTGACCGGTCAGGACGGCGAGGAAGACAAAACCGCTGAACGCCTAAACGAAAAGCGCAATAAATCGGCATCAAGCAGCACTCAAAGGGGAAGGGCGGGCCGCAAGTGATCGAACCCGCAGAAGACCAAAAAAAGCCTGCTAGGTCAGGCAAGGAGCAGTCAGTGCGTTGCAAAAAAAGGAAAGGGCATATCGACTCAAAAAGGGTCATCCCAAGATCCTCCTACCGTAAGAGAAAGTCTAGGTATTGCGAAGGGCATTTGGGGGGGAAGAATAGAGAAAAAAAAAAAAACGAAACCGAGGGAGGGGTCTGAAATGGGACAAAGCAGTACAGGAGAGTCCACCGAGTAGCATACCTCACCCAGGACAACTGGGACATGTCAGTTCGCGAGGAAATATGGCGAGCAGCAACAACAAGGAATGAGGCGATAAAACAGTTGGGACCGCCATCAAACACAGACGCTCAGAAAGGGGGGGGAAAAAAAAAAACCCAAGTCAGCAATTCCTCAATGACGAAAAGCAAGGGAAGGTTATCCGCAAAAGCAAGAAATAATGGCGCGTCGGCCCAAGAAGACGAGGAACAGAAGAAACGTGAGAGAACTGTGACAAAGGAACAAACTTCTCCGTTTAAGACCGAGGGAGATCTAGCCGAGATCAAAAAAAAAAAAGCGACCATGACATTGAAAACGAAGAAAAGTCTCCGCCTACCGCCGGACACTGTCCGCGACAGGCCAAGACGTCAGACCAGGCAAAGCCAGGAGCGGCATGCGACGCATGAAATCGGTCCGCAAAAGGGAAGCGGGATATTCAGAAGACCGAGATCTACCCCTAGATGACCTGAAAACTTCAGGGACAGGAAAACAGTAAGCGGAGAGCTGAGGGGGGGGAACGTGGAAGAAGCGATCCGGGGAAGAGGAGGCCTATCAAAGCCCGGCAGCAAACTCTGCAGGACGAAGCCCTAATTGAAGAATCGAAAGGGAGCTCAAGAGGGCGGGGAGAAAGAATACAGAAGACAGGCACAGCTGCGAGCGGGAAAAAAGTTAGCGGCGAGTGAGGCCTAATCGTTCGGGACCTCGAGTAAAGCAGAACGAAATAAAGGAGGACAGGGCACGTACTCTGGGGGGGTTGGTCAGCAGTAGACGAAAAGAACTGTGAGAAGGTACAAACGTCCAGGGGGGCAGCCTTTCAGAGTCAGGCAGGACACGTTCCATGGAAGGTATCTCATCCTTGTTCCTCCTTGCAGCAAAAAAGAAAAAGCTTGAAATTAAAAAGTAAGAAAGAGACAAGATTTCGCAGGAAAACGGAGTACTTGCCATTCCCTGGCAGAATCAGGCAAAATGCTGGTGGCCGAAAAAGCTTGCCCGGGCGAATCGTCGATCTGAGGGAAAAGCGGAAACGCGTCGCGTGATTATTCACAAAAGATCAAAGCTCAATCTGGTGATGGGGGAAAAAAAGAATCGAGAGAGAAAATATAGAGATAGGTTTCCCATCAAGAAGGGGGAAAGTCTCGAGATCGGAGAGCAGGGGCATGACATGAAGGAACGACGCGCCCAAAAGGAAAGACAAACAAAAAAAAGGGAAACAAAGCAGTAGCCACCCTATATTCAAAACTCAAGGATGACGCCGGGAGCAGAGGAGGAGACAGAAAAGATCAACTTGCTATTTCTGAAGACTCGAAAAAAGCCGCCGAGAAGGGAAAGGCCAGAAAAGAGAAGGATGACCCTGCACCGCCGACTCTAGAAGAAGCGGGAACTCGGTGGGAAAGCGAAGACGGTTGGGAAAAAAAACTGCAGCTCAGCGAAAAACCAAATTGTCCCGCAAAACGGACAAGGTAGCGAGAAGGGCAGCGTGAGCTCTTTGCAAGGGCTGAACCATTCGCGTAAAGAGACTCGCCGCGAACTCGTGGGAAGAAAGAATAAAAGGAAAGGAGGGGCAGAGAAGGTCTCACCAAGTCGTCCGCGAGAGGCAAGGGTCGTATAGCTATAAATGGGACGCAACGACGAACTGGCCGATGAGACAAATGGCGACTCCTCGAGCGCCGGAGAGCGGAGGCCGGAAATGCCTGGCGCCAAAAAGATAAGGGAATTTTGGGGGACTTCGTGATAGCACGAGACGATCGATAGTGTAGGGAACCGGCTGAGCTCCCGCCAAAGCGGGTCGGAAGGAACTCAAAGAATGCTCAGGCCTGGATGTAACAAAAACGCATGGAATTTTCCTGGTGAAGGAAGGGATTGTCAGAGCGACGATTCTGTCGAGGCGCCGGGGAGAAACGAAAGCCGAATTTGGGAAAAAAGAGGGCCAGGTGAGGGAGAGAAGGACACGGCAGCACGCTCAAATATAGCGACACTCAAAGATTAAGATGACGACTTTGAAAAAAGAATGATACCCGGGAAAAGGTGAGGCCGAAGGAACGCGCCCAACGGAGGGAAATGCGGCGCATCCGCGGAGATGGCAACGGAAGTCCCTGCGAAAAGCCTCGCTGGGGTTGCCCGGGAAAAGAGAAAGTGGAGTGCCGGTCGGGCCGGGGGCATGCCTTCAGATGTGCGGTTGGGGTCGGCTCAGGGCCATTTGATTGATACGAGCGGGGGCTCACTCCCAGGGGGGGGAAGGAGACTCGGTGGGAGGGATCGTCGAGCCAGGATCCACCAGGGAATCCAGAAAGCCGGTTCGGTTGCCAACTTTGTTGGGGAAAAAGGGGGGAGGGGGGGGGGAGTTCAACAGGGGTCCGCGCGAAGGGGTAAAGACTGCAGTAGGACGGCGTGAAGCAGGCCGAGAGGGCTGGAGTGCGCCATGAGAATACTTTGCAAGAAAAGAGCGGAATTCCGGAGTGAGCCGACATCAAAAGGGGGAGTAGTTCTGGGGTTCGCTAGGGGGGGGGGACGGGAAGGGGACGAGACAGGCGTCTTAATAAAGGAAGCTTGAGTCTAGTGGCGAGGAAAAAAACGCGGTGCGGGGGTTCATCGCCTTCCGAAAGCTCCTCAGGTCAAACATAGCGGGTATGCTGTCGAAAACCCGGCACCGGTAGACGTGAAGGAAGGGTCATTCGAGGCCCACGGACGCATGCCGAACAAGCATCTCAAGGAAAGAGTTGAAGCTCGCGGGAGACTCAAAGCCGCTTCAAGGGCGCAAACCCGCGGCCTAATATCAGGAAAAAGGGGCGCCGCGCCGAACTTAAAAAAAGGGTAGAGCCACCGCACAGGCAGTCAGGAATCCGCACAAGAGGAAAAAAAGATCCCGAGAAGAGGTGAACGACTAAAAACACTCCCCTCCCAAAAAAGTGGGACTTGAGAGGCGGACAGGCAGTACATAACGAAGCAAAAAAACACCATAACCAAAAGTTGGTTGCGAGGCAGGAACAACGCAGGAAACTGAGTCCCACGGGTTAACGCCTGGGGGAAAACTGGACCAGCATGCCGGCGCGAAAAAAGAAAAGAAGGGTAAGAAGACCTGAAGAGTCTCTGGAGGTGGCTAGCGCAAACCACGAGGTGAAGAGAAGAGGGGGGGGCGGCGACCGAGATCAGAGTTAACGGACGACCACAGGGGAAAAAGGGTACCTAGAGACGGGATCGGTAGTGTCAAAAGAAAAACGCAATATCAAAAACTATCTCGAAAAGAGATGGGGGGAGAAAAGTAGGTCGCACGAAGGACGCCGAAGAAGTCTTTGCTCGGAGGGTACAAGGTATAGGAGTCGCCATGTTCCGTTGTGGGAGGATAGAGAAGAACCAGCGCGCGACCCAGTTGCCATCATGAAAAAAAAAAAACGCCTTATAACATGGAAAAAGCAAACCGGCGAAGTCCCCGTTCAGAAGAGGTCTGAACCTCGCTGCTTTCCGCTTTTGAAAAGCTGAGGGTGAAAGGGAATTGAGGGGACTGGACTTCACCAAGAAGGAAGTTGGAAGACAGCTCACATAGAAAAAAAACAAAAAACGGAGGGAAGGAGAATAGGAAAAAAGGTGAGCATTCACAGACGCAAGTCCGACGGAAGGAAAAGAAGGACTAAAAGCGGACAGCAGCGAGGAAAAAAGTAATCGACGGGAACCAGGGCAGGCTACTGAACGGGAAAGGGGATAAAAAAAATCCCGCGCGGAGAAATTCTGAAAAGAATCCAAAGCATTTCTCTCTAGAAAAACGACAACAGGCCGGTCGCAGGTTCGGAACAACCGAAAAGCCTTCTAAGGGGGGGTGCGCAGCGAAAAGCCGAGCTCCAACTCGCAGGCAGAGGCATTGGTTCACAAGAGAAAAGAAAAAGCTGAGCGCCCTGAGCAAACAATGGGGGTCGAAGGAAGCGTCCGGAGGGCAGACGAGAACGTTACTACGTGATTTCTGCGCGCGAGGGGGAAACAAGGCGAAGAACACGAAACCAGGGGCTCGCCACTTGGCAAAAAACGGCATAGCGGGGATATTTAAAAAAAACATGAGGATAAAGAAGAAAAGGTTGGCTGCAACCTTCACGAAAATCCGGGTCGACGGTATGGGAATGAGGTCAAGAGAAAAAAAATCATGGCGCCAGTTTGACTGAAGAAAAGGAAGCGTAATTCCGAACCCCTCGTTCAGAGGGATAGGACGCGGTTAGATCTGAAGGGCGGCGGGGGATCATCGCGAGAGGGAGAGCAGACGGAAGGCGCTTGAAAGAAACAGAGCCAAAAAAAAGCATCTGGGGGGACAACGACGACCACGAGTAAGAGGGGTATTCGGCCCGGTTAGGTAGGGGCTGAATCTTTCCAAAAAAAGATCCAGAAAGGGGCTGGAATCAGGTCTTCAGGGAGCCGACTGGCCTCTCAAGGCACGAACAGGTACACGGTGGAAGCTGGAGCAGAGAAATGATATTAAAAGGAAAAAAGGGAGCACTCTGTGACGTCCGAAAGTGTTCTTCGCCGAGGATGACAACGAAACTGGACCTGGGCCGACGACACAGAAGAATGAAAATATCGAGAGGAAAGAGAAACTCGTCTCTGCCCTTAAAAAGTTGATGAAAGACCACCGCACCGCCCTCAGGGAAAAAACAAAACACCGGAAGAGGGCGACCCCTCGATTGGAAATCATGGCATCGAGCGCAGGAGGAGTCGGCCCGCACAAGGATACTCCAGAAAGAAGGGAAGTCGAGCAATCAGCTATTCAGGTGAAGAAAAAGGTAATGGGGGAATCCACCGAACGACTGGGATTACTACGGGATCACGTAAGAAGAGAACGAGGCGCCTGCCAAGAAGAGAAAATAAGGAGTGATCGAAGGAAGAAAAAGGACTCGTACTTCAATCACAAGAAGAAGCTGGCACAAAGGAAGGAAGGCGAGGCAAGACATTGGGGAAAAAAAGCAAAGAAAAACAAGAGAAGTGCGAGAAAAAAGAACAACAACGCAAGATTCTGTAATAATCTAAGGAGCCGGAAAAGGGTAAAAAGGGAGGATATATGGAAAACCAACCAAAGAATGGGAAGGCTCAGTCCGCCGCCGGAAAGGCGCACCGTTTGAATCACATGCGTGGGCGTCAGATGAACAGATCTTCGCCGGTATAAAAGGGGGGAACTTCCGGGAAAGAACCATCTCCAACATGGACCTTTTGGGAAGTCGGAAATAGCAATGTTGGGGGGGAAAGAGCCGGACCGGTAAGATCTCTAATAGTCGGCAATAAGGGCTCCTGACAAGAGAAGCGAAAAAAAGGGGCCATTCGGGATGGATAAAGAAGAGGGACGGCATAAAGGCGAAAGTAGAATGCGCGTGCGTCAGAAGATTCCAGAAACTGCCGATGACAGGAACGGACGTATCCCGCTCGTCAAACCGGAAAAGGGAGCGTCCTTGGAAAGGCTAATGAGGAAGCGAAGAAGGAAAAACGGTAAGGCATCAAGGAGAAAAAGGCAATAGAAAGGAAAGAAGGCCCGAATTGAAGGAGCGAGCAATGAGCATAAAGGAAAATTGAGCGACCTAGAAAAGTGGACCAGCGAAAGTCTTGCACTCAGTTCGAAGGGGCTTTCCTTCTACCTGAACGGGCAAAATCCGTTCAAAAATCGGGTAAAACCTGAAAAAGAAGACGGAGGGCTATTCACCCAAAATTGGACCGGTTGTGTTTCAGAGATAGGAAAAAGAAGTTTGGGGGGGGAAATCAAAGGACCGTTGCAGAAAGTACCATCAGTCCCAAGAGAAGAAGTTAAGACTGTTTCCCTCCGTTGAGGTGACAGCAGCGGAGACGAGATCAAAAAGACAGGGGGATCTGTTTCGCGGAGAAACATCGAAACTTGAGTACCCTGCGCAGGTCCGCGGATAAGCGCTGGGGTGCGCAACAGGTTGCGGCGCGCAGCGGAGCTTAAGGAACGGCGAGGAGGAGGGCGTCCGTCAAAGGAATGTAAGAACGCAGGGGATCGCAAGAGAGACAGCTCAATTATGAAACTAGCGCAGACTCCACAACATTATGAAAAGAGTAGAAGGGGACCGAAGGTTGAGAGGCTCGCTATTGAGGAGACAGGCGGGAAGTTCAGGAAGGAGAGACGCGCAAAAAGAAAACCATGTGCGCCGGGCAAGAGATTGCGCACCAGAACAATGCCGATGACGCCGGAATGAACATCGGCGGGGAAGAAGACCCATTCGTGGCTGAAGGGAAGGGAAGCTCAGAAAAAAAAAAAAAAGGGTGTAAATGAAAGAGTGGAGTAAAGAGGGGGAAAAAATATCCTAAAACCGAACGCGGTCGACTGCCGAAAAGGAGATGTTTCACTCCCGTGCCCCGGACGTCTGGAAAAAAACGATGACTCCAAACAACCCTGGTGATCAAAGGAGGGAACTCTCCCGAATGTGTTTCGGTTAACCGAGGGGAAAGGAACTAGGCCGGCGAAGAAGGGGAAAAGAACGACTGGTTAACGTCGCCACAGAACTAGGACAGCGTAAAAGAGGGGCCATCAACTCACCTCTGGCGGAAGTCGCGTAGTTAGGGAGAATCGGAAAGGACAAGAGGATGCCAAAGAGGGGAGCGCAAAAAAAGAAGCTCGCGTCGGCAAAGGGGAGAGAAAAGAGACCCGTGAACTTGACGGGACTGAAGCCAGAAGAAGAGTCATCGGCTGGGGTAAGCGGGGGCGAGGAGGAAAAACACAGCGTAAACGGACGCCTGGCCTGGCGCTCATATGGTACCCGCCATCAGAATGGAGGGACGGGGAAGGGGCATGAGGCTGGGAGATGGTCGGAACGAGAAAAGGCGCGGAAGCCTGAGGCGGGGGGGGAGGACCAACTGCCGCTAAGGCCAGCAGCGGTCCAGGGCGGTCGATAAGGGGGGAGAGAGGAAGCCCTCTAACAATCCTCGGGCACTTCAAAGAAAAAAGGGAAAGATAACTTTGAAAAGCATCCGCCAGTGCCCGCCTTGGGACGCCGAAGCGATCTTGCTCTGCGTTGGAGACAAGGGGAGGAATACATTTCCTGTCAGAAGCGAACCTCCAAAAGGAGGGGGTGGACCCGTAAGAGAACAGCTTCTGGTGGGTCGGCGGTCGAAATCAAGGACTCAGAATTTGCGGTTGGAGGGAGACAATACGGGAGCAGGAAAGTCAATTGGGGGAAAATGTGAGGAGAAAAGCAAGAAAGGGAAGATCTCGACGGAGAAAAGAAGGAAACGACTCAAAAAAGAGGAACTTGTTTCAGTGAAAGAACAAAATGCTCGCCTACGGATGGAAAAGGGAAGCGACTGGAAGAGGAGCGAAAAGAAATGGAAGAACGGCCGCTAATAGAACGACCCTGCCATGCGGGGAAGCAATAGACTGACCGGTGAGGAAAAAAAGTTTTTGGTATTCGGGAAACACGGCGGCTAGAAGCGAGCCGTTGGCCTGATTCAAAAAATTAGTCTGGGAGGACGGAAAAAGATTCGTCGTCACGACGAAACGACCGGCGCGAAAACAGGAAGAGAAAAGTGAAGGCAGTGTGGATTGCTCGCGAAGCGGAAAAAAGAAACTGATACCGGCCGCACGGAAAAACCGCAAATGACGAGAGCAGAATCAACTCGAAGTGAGATGACCAAAAGGACGGCTCCTTCACGCCAAAATCCAACAAGTCGAAACAAGGCATATAATCCAAGCGGAACTCCTGACGAACCCGGGAATCTCCCGAACCGCCGGCGGGAAAGCAGAAACCGGACAGAAAAGAAGGATAGAAACAACTCTCAAACGATATGAAAAACACCGGAGGTGGGGAACTACGAAGAAAAAGAAAAAGGATATAATCAACTGGTCGCGGCCTGCGGGACTTGAGCTTAAACCACCATTCATAAAGACGAATGAAAGGGGTGAGAGGAGGGCATTAACGGAGGTCCAATGTCTTCGAACTGGAACAATGAAAGACCATCCCGCTATTTAGGCCGACACAGGCGGAGAAAAGAAGCAGCTAACGCCGGCTCTCGGGGGCGGCGGAAAAAATCCACGATGGTACCGCAGACCGAGGCGACCGCCCTAAAAGCGGGGGAAGGAGAGGCGTGGGGAAAAAAAATCTCGGAAGATCGGTGTAGGTGAAGGGGAAGCCATAGCACGCGGTCGAGCGATGAAAGATAAGAACAGTATGTCTCACGCCTGCCGCCACGCCAGACTTATAAAGGGTTGGAAAAAAGGCCGAGGGCTTAATCAAAAAAAAAAACCAGCAGCATGATAGAAAGAAAAAAAATTGACCACGGGAAGAGGAGAGACCCTCGCCGCTCAATCAGTCCACGTTCCGATTCCTTGGCGTGCAAGGATGACCCGACGCTTCGGTCTGAAACGTGGTAACTGGGGGAGGGAGTGGCATACATCTCTTTCTCCTTATCCCGCGACTCTCAAAAAACAACATGAAAGATAATAGAGAGTGTCAGGAAAAGCCTTCAAAGTACATCACGAAGAAAGGATGCACGCGTACAACACGGAGAAGCCAAGGGGATGAGGTAACCGGTCGGAGGGGAAGCTCTCTTATCTAGAGGCCCGGCGCGTAGCCGCGCGATCGGAGGGAAGAAAAAAAAAAAGCAAGGGTCAGAGAGACGGGAGAAGCGAAAGAAAACCTTGCTTGAAAAAAAACGGCCGTTAAAAAAGAGCAGCCTTCGAAGGTCGGCGGCTGGGAATTTGGAAAAACCCGGAAGAAGCACTCGGCCAGGGCAGCTCAGAGGAATTACCGATCGAGAATACTAAAAAACTCCCTGTGGTCGACGAGACGCTCCGCCGACGGAGCGGAGAGCAACGCGTAAAATCTTGGGGGACGAGAAAAAAAGCTCGAAGAAAGGCCTGATCAACTCAAGTTCGAAACTGGAGCCGGGCAGAGGAAACGGTCGAGAAAAAACTTTCCAGGGAGCGGAAAATGGAACTGGACCTCAGCCAAAACTACATTCGACGTATAAGTTGGTGGTTCGAAACAGAAGAAACTGAAGGCAAGCAGGAAAAGACGGCAGATATAGAACTTCGGAGGGGGAGGGCGGGGGGGGGTTCCGACCATCGTGTCGTAATAAGTGGAGGTTCGCGATCCGAAGACATAAAGACGAGAGGCGCAGGCGAGGAAAAAAAAACCTTCGCTCAAATAAAACAGGCCAGGATCTTTCCCCGCCAAGAGAACGGGTGGCGGAAAGACCTAAGGCTGGGAACACGCAGCCAGACCTGGCCGGAGGGGACTGTCTCGGCCAGATCTTCGGAAAAAAAAAGACGGCTTCCTAGTTATCCGGTGAAGAAAGATCACGGCTGCTAGGCATAAGGAAAAAAGAATATTGGAGGAATACGACTTCTCAGGGTACTACTAAACTGATTTTAAGCCAACCAAAAAACAAAGAAGCATCAAGCCAAACGAGCGAGTTATGAGCGAAACACTCCCAAGCCATGAGCGAAGGAAGCACTCCGTAGACTCTTAAAAGGAAACAAAAGGAATCAATAAGAGCACGAAAGATGAAGGGACACAAGATAAATCGCCAAAAAAAAAGGTCAACTAATCATCGTAGCGAGTAAATGGGGGAAGGGAAGCCACCGAAAAACGCTTTCTAGGAGACTGGGACACGGTAAAGAGGAACATCGCCAAAGAAACTAGGTGCGAAACTCAAACAAAAGGACGCAAGATCGAATTCCTAGGAAGAAACGCGTATTCATGAACAGCCGAACAACCGCACAAAATTCATCAGGAAGGGCTCAATGGAAGGAACAGCAAGAATCGGAAACATAAAAGAAAGAAATCTGGGGGCACCGGTCAACCCCACCATCGCGGGGGGGAAGACGGACTTCGGAAATAATAGCAAGGGGGTAATATTCCGACAAAAAAAAAAGGGAGCTGAAAGTCCAAGGAGGAAAAGCAAAGAAGCACGCTGGAAGGAGGATATTGGGGAAGATCAGGGATATCATGAAAGGGGAAATAAATTATTCCGATAAAATCGACCATGAACAGAACAAAGGAAGACCGGAGAGGTTGAAAAGACGAAAGATGCGAGAGAGGAGACGGGAAGACAGCTCAAACATCACTAGAAAGAGCACCAGGAAAACAGCCATTAGAAGGTAATCATGCATGAAAGAAAGATATGCTATCGCGTCGACAGCGGCGCGAGAAAACCTAGAGGACCGAAGGATACGTTTCTTCCGGGAGAAAAAAAGTGGAAATCACTGCATCTAAGGGAGGAAGCCGAAAACGACCTCTGAAATCGATCCTGCGCGGAAGCTCGACTTCAGCAGTATCAAGCGACACATGGAGAAGGGACTCCCCGAGGGAAAAAAGACTAAAAAATCATCATTCAGCGTTCAAAGAACTGGCGACGACCATCTATCTAACGCAAAGCTGGTTCACAACGAGTTCGCGGAGGCGCCCTTCTTAGCCGAAATTCCGGGAAACGGGTTACATACCTCAGAGAAACTGACCCGGAGAGTCACCATTTGTCAAGAGCCCGGTGTGGCAGCGAGCAAGGACTGTTTGCGATGGTGGAAAAGACTTCACGGGATGAAAACGATTTACGCTGAAAGATTGAAGGGGGACGTCGCGTGCAGGAAGGAGCTTCCCCAACTCCGGTTTGAAGCACGGCATCGAGGGAGGAAGTGAGCAGAGTAGATCGCCCCACATGCGCGGACCGGCATCGGCAAGCCGGGAAAGGGGGGAAATTGGTCTGGAGAACAGCAACCGTCGCGCACTGACGGATGTGCGGCGAAGGAAAACGCGAGCTAGAGTAAATGAAGAAGGGTCCGCCGGATCAAAGAGTCGCGCACGAAAAAAAGGAAAACTATCTCAGCCAAAACAACGGGAAAAGAAGAGATAGTTTCGAAATACTGGTGAATGAGGAAACGAGAACGTGAAGGGAGATGACGGGAGGTTACGAACGCCCGACGGCTAAAGAAGGAAAAAAAAAGAGAGGAGTAAGCACTGGAAAAGAGCAATTGGGGCATCCGAGGGGGAAAAAATGCTGAGACTGAAAAAAGATCCATCTTGCGAATGGGAAGGGAGGGCTCAAACGCCGCATTACCCGTGTAAAAAAAGAGGAACAGGAGGAGAACAACTGCCCTCCGAATGTAGAAAAAAGGATAGGCTTTCACCGAAAAACCCAGGGAGGGGGAGGGACAGAAATCGCAACAAAGAGGAACACCCCTGCCTAGGAAAAAACAAGTGCCTGGTGAACACTCAGGCTTAGCACAGTTTACTGAGGTCCCTGACGAATTGCCAAAGAAGAGGAGAGGAAAACCGTCTACGCCAGAAGCCAGGGAAAATCGTCTCAGGGAAAAAAACCAGCAATCAGTCGTCGAGCGCGGAAAACGAGCTGACCTGCCGGCGGCGAAGAGGAGCCTGAATAGAAGAAGATCTCCAGAAGGGCCACGAGGGGCAGGCCTTGAGAAACTCATAGAGCTCTCGCGGATCCGCCGCCGACGACCATCGGCTGGGTGTAGAGGTAACAGGGGATAAGCACAGAAGCTGAGGGAGCGCTATCGCAAAGGCGGCAGCAAGGAGGAAAACCATAAACAGGAAGGGCAGTGGGTTGAAGTGAGAAAGGATGTAAAGGGAAAAACCGAGATCTCGCGGTCCTAAAAAGCGAAAGTCCTGACTCCCTCGGGAAATGGAAGGGAGAAATGTATCCGCGACGAGACTACATAAAAGAAGGAGGAATCAAACACGTCAATTCCCGATAGGGGGAACGCAATCATCCCAAGCCCGAGAGGAGCGCAAAAAGTGACGCCGGAAGAGCGCAAGAGTCAGGTGGCTCTATTGGGGAAGAAACATTTGCAGAGAATTCAGTGCCGTCCCGCCGCTAGAAAACCAGAGAAGCGTCTGGTTGTCGAAACTTGCGCGGAAGCAAAGGAATTGGGGGGGGGAGGTGGCATCGGAAATTGTATAAGGAAAAGGAATAAGCTCACGGTCCCCGTTGTCGTGGAAGAAACCTCGCGGTGGCACGTCTCTCAGACTGGCTTGGGTCAGTCCAAAAGCCGGTGACGGGAGACAGTGTCATCGCTGCGAGACCTTGCACGCAAAAGAATAACCGACTGTGCGTCGTATCAAGGTAGACAGGCGAACCGAGCTTTGCGTCCTCGTGCCCAGGGGGCCATGGCAACGCAATCGACGGCGAAGGGAGGCGGCTGCACGGGGGGACGTGCGGCGGGGTCGGAAATAAGGACGCCAGATCGTTGGAAGATTGAAAGTCGTGGGGAGGAGGAAGCAATTGGTCAAGCGCCGGAGAAAAAGAAAAGGAGCCGTGATCCGCGACAGGGTCTCGAAACGAATCTGTGAAAAAAAAACCTGTATCTTTCAGACGAGAAGAAGGGACGAAGGACCTAGCCCCTCAGATCAATCTGGGAATCTGCAGCACCAGAAAAGAACGGCCGCACCGCTTCCCGAGCGGCACCGAGCCAAAAGATAAAAAAGACTAGAGAGACCACTTTAAGTCCGCCTCCCTAATGAAGAGTAGGCATGATACCGCAGAAAAAGAGGGAGAACACGCTTAAATATCTCCCTCTAGGTTCGCGAACTCCCCCTCCAGCGATATCCTTCAAAATGGGGGAAGCCTGCCCGAAGTTAGAGAGGTCGAACCAGAGAAAAAGGACGAATGTGTCGCAAAAAGGGAGAGGACAACACGGAGAGCCATGGAATCGACAATGAACCCGAATCGAATGCCCCCGCAAAAAAGGGGGGAAAAGGTTTCGAGAGAAAGAAGATCTCAGAGGGGAGAGCGACGAAAAAAGCTTAGCGCAGACCGCGCGACCGAACAGGACTCGGCGTCGGTTTACAATTTAACAGTTGGCTACTCTCAATCCGGAACGAATCCGTGGGGGTGAAAAGTCAAAAAAGAGGAGCTAACCGGTCGGGTAGCAACAGGACCCGTAATCGCAACTATGAACGCCCAGGCGGGGCTCGGCCAGGAAAAATCTAAACGTCGCCATGGTCCAGGAAATTCGACGCACAATCGCTACCCATGGACCACAAAAAAACAGAAAAAAAAGAAAATCGCAGAGAAGAGCGGCCCCACCGGGCCACGCCCGCGCAAGATCAAAGAAAAAAAATGACCAGGCGGTCGATCCTTAGTCCTCGAAGAGCCGAAAGAGGTCTTCCGTGCTTGGGGTGCAGAACCAGAAGGGGGACTTTAGCAAAAAAAACGACAAAACAACGTGAGTAGGGAAAAAAGAAAAAAGGAGAAACGTGAAAAGGAGGAGGATAGAATCCCACTAAGTAAAAGAAACCGATCGGCAACGCGGAAAACAGCTAGGAAAAAGAGCTGAACGCCTGGTCCGGATCTGGAGGCGACCCGAACTCTCGACGAGAAGAGGAGCACTGCAAACAGGGGGAGCGGAAGGCGTTTCGAAAAAACCGCCTGGACAAGTGAAACGACCGCGTGACTGTACCTGCCGAGCGCAAACTAAGGAGAGAAAAGGTTCCTTTGCGACAAGAAGCCAAAAGGACTCGCATCGCATCTCTGCTTATCACTGAGAGGACGGACGAAAAGGAGAAAAAAACTCGAAATAGCTCCGACTAAACTGAGGGCGGTCGGCCGCGGTACGTAGTACGGAAGCACTCGAGAACCGAAGCATGCTGCTTCTCAAAGTCAGCCATTGGGGGATCGGCAGATTTGATGGAACAAAGGGGACACCTTCGAGACATTGAACTGCAAAAAAACTGGAGCGAAAACCTTATCAGGAGAAGGGGGGGGTGATAAGAGCCAGCTGCAAGTGGAACTGGGAGAAGGACATGAAGGGGGAGGGGAAAGCGTCGTTACAATCTCAGGGCCGATCAGGGACTCGGGTCGAGATAGCTGTCGGTGTAGCAATCCTACGCGCGTCGAGGCGAGCCCTACCGTGGGGGGAGCTAAGCCGACGCGGGCCAAAAAATCTGTTAAGGAAGACGGGAAGGGGCTGTAGCGGCCTGAAAAAGGAAAGGAAGCTGGGGCGCTTTCAAAAAAACCCAGCAACAAAAGCAAACCAAGGATGCGGCGTTGCGCGTCCAGCATCTCTACCTAAGGCGCGCAAGCTGGTAGCCGGGGGAAAGGCTCGACAGCAAGACGCAGATCACACTGTCCGGGGGATCACCTGCTGGTAAAAAGACATCAGCGGAGGGATTCGCCGCTTCACGAAACCGTGAAGAAGCCGCCACGACGATCTCGCGAAAACTTCATCAACCGAAAAAACGAGCGGGGCGGTCGTTCCTATAAAATACCTGGGAGATACCCACCAACCAAACCAGCGAAAGAAGTCTTACGGCCTCCAAAGACATAGTGGAGGGCAAAAAATGACTGTGCATTACGCATCTCTTAGGAACGTTCATATAAACGAAAAGATCTGACCCTAAAGAACCTGTCGATAAGAGTCATGGTGAAATAAGAAAACTGAAAAAGTTGGAAGCCACAGAAACCGTAGGGGGGGAAGTCGGGAGGGCTTGGAAACAGCAGGTTAAACCAAAAAAACAAAAAGAAGAGCACCAAAAAATCATCGACACCACCGACCGGGAATTCAAAACGAGTACGCGGAATAGAAATAAAAAAGCAAAGGAAAAAAAAAAACTAAGCCATACAGGGGCTAAGGCAAGAAAACCAACCGCAAAATTTTGATTCCCGGCAACCCCAATCATAAAGAACGAAAGTAAATTGTAGAAAGGGATATATGGGAGGAAATATGAGGGAATATGGCGGCGTTAAGTCCCAAAGAACCGTCCACCTGGTTCCTGCAGGGGGGAGGGGGGGATGAGCCTTTTCAAGTTCCGAGGGAAAAAGAGCTACTCCTTTTACAGAGGGGAATGAGAAGAATAGAAACCACAAGAAAAAACTGGCCTCGGCTGGTGAGCCGCAGTAAGGTTTAAAACTTCTGAACAGCGCCCGAGATCGCCTAACATAAAGATCAATTCCACAATAAAAGTCAATGCTGAGGCTGGCTAATCATAACAAAAGGAGGAAATCGGTATCTAAATACGCAGGTAGGAAGTACAACCGAGTAAAAAATATTCAAAGAACTGATCCAGATCCGCGAAGGACCGAGTTCATCTAAAGTTTGCTTGCAGGAAACCGTGGGAAAGAAGGACAGGTGAGCGTGGGAGGCTGAACTGATCCAAGAGCCGAACTAAGGAAGGACGCAGGCGAAAATTGAGACCGCTCTGAAAGAAAAGTGAAGAAGGGAAAAACCAGAGTGCTCCGCATCTTCGTATCAAGGTTCCCGCACGTATCCTCTCTTCCGCCAGCAAGTAAGACTCGTTACAACCGAAGCGCAGTAGAGGGGAAACTGGGAACGTGCCGGACCTGTTTGCAGCGAGCGGCACTGGTTTAAGACGGGGTTAACGACTCCCGGTCAAGGGGGAGTTGAAAGAAAGGACATTAGAGTTTCTTCGTTAAATTGCTCAGACCTCCGTTCTGGAAAGCAGAAGCAATGACGCTTTGGCGAGAGGGGGTACATAAAAAAAAGTCAGTTTCTATACCGGCGCATCGCATCGATGGAAAAGACCGTCGGAAGATGCTGGTTGGTAACAGAGGGGGCAAAAGCGTCGGGTCCTTTAAGCAAAAACGAAGCGCGTCAAGAGTATGAAGGAGACGGGGAAAACCCGAGCTCGGACATGCGCCAACGGGGATGTGAACCTCGCGAAAAGAAAAGATGAATATATAGAGAGGGGTTAAAAAATCAGGTGAGCTGAAGGGGCTCCAGTGAACTCTTCATAAAACGAAAGAAAACGACCGCCGGCGGAAAAGAAGCCAATCGACGAAGACGAAGGCAAGCAGGCTTCCCAAAAAGGAAGGCGGAACTCGGAAGGGGGAAGGAAGACGAGGCAAACAGATCCTGTCTGAATTGACTCCTCGCTCAAGCGTAAAACTCGAAAGAGAAACGGAAGACAGAGATTAGGACTACCCCAGCACCGGCCATAGAAGGAAGAGGGAACAGAGTTGAAGACATTCGGGGAGGAAATGAAAAAACAAAGGCTCGCTGAAAACCAACGAAAGTGCAATGTGAGACTCTCACGGGGAAGAGAACCTATGAAAGGTAAAATGGCACTAAGAGAAACACCGCGCTAGAACCGAACAAGCCAGCAGCTCTGAAACAGAAACAGAGGAACTCCATTAGGACCCAAATGAGGGATCATGTAGGAATCCATTCGTGCCTAGGATACCAAAAAAATGCGCCCGGATAAAAAGGTCATGGCCTCCGAAGCGCCTCTGAGTCGCAAACGTCGGGAAGGAAGCAGGCAAACCTGTCAGATGAAGTACGGGGGAAGGGGGGGATCCGTCACTACTTAGAACGTCAAAAGGTAGAAGCGGGTTCGAAGACCCACGCGTCGATGTCACGACGGCGGCAGAAGAAAGATGGATACCGAAAGAAGAGGCGGGGGAGTTGCTTTCGATTTCAGTAGAAATCGGCACGAGACAAGGTGACGCTGAAGAAAGCGGGCAAAGAAAGAAGTGGAGGGCAAAATGCTGGAAAGGGGTCAGAATGTTTTTTATCGCTTGGCATCCAAAGAGCTCGCCGAAAAACTTACGGCGAAGATGGGGGAAAAGACTACTGGGAAACGCAACCATAAAACCGTCAGGAAGGAAAGGAGGAGGCGACGAGCATGAGACTTGCTCTGATTGGGGGGAAAGAAGGCGAAATACTTAAGGAAGAATATACCCGCCTGCTTTCTTGAACTCAAAAAAAAAGACGCGTGTTTTGTCCTGCAGGTTGCGCAAAGAGGGGTAAAAGGTTGTTCGGCTGCTCAGGTGGGGGGATAAGAAACTTAGGCAGAAGGAAGGAATTCCTCAGTTGTGAAGGGGGGGGAAACCAACCCGTGCTTCCAAGTTTGGCCATCCCGTAAAACGTCCCAGAAAAAGGGGAGGCAGACCAACTTTTGTCCAGTTACTCGTAGTCCACCAGTACGAGCGACAGAACTGCGGTGACGAGAGATACAGTGTGGGGATGAGTGGCCGCAGCCGAGCTGAACGCCTAGTACCGAATGGTTGAAAAGACGCTTCCGTAGTTAGGCGCACAGACACGAGGGGTTTGGTTACTTGAGCTCTATGCTTATACGCGCCAGCCGCTCGTGTAAAGGCTAACTGATCGAGGCAGGGTTCGGCACGAACAGCGTTGTCTAGTACAGGCCGGCGGAATGTCGCAGAGAGAAGTGATCCGCACAGTTATAAGGGGGATGAGGTGAGATGAAAAAAATGCCAAGCTAACTGTAGCGAACCAATACGGACTCATGAGAGGGAAAAAAGAGACGAGGCAACGTATGGGAAAATAGGGAAAGCTCCCGTTAAACGGCTCCTGAACGGTTAAATCCAATTCCCGAGGGCTGTCAAGGTAGCACAGTCTTTCACTCATAGAGAAGAAACGGGGTAACAACGCGAAACGACGAGCAGTAGGCAGGAATAAACTTCACATGAATCGAAAAAACCGAGAAAAAGTCGAAAAAATGACCGAAAAGGAACGACAGAAAAACCTCAACAAAAGAAGTGATAGAACAAAAGGGATCAACTGGCCAGCCGACTGCAAGGGGCTTCGCGGTCAACCCTCAGAAGACCTACGTCAGAACGAAGAGGGGGAATGCGAAGAACAACGCCGGTCAATTTCCTAAGAAAAGGGTTGGAAAAAAGCTTCTGTAAAAAAAGGAATGACACAAAGGGAATGAGAAACACGGTCGAAGAAGGGGGGGTTTAACACGGTATCTCTGAAATGTCTCGCGCTCCACGGTATACGCAGCAAAAAAGAGGAAACTCCCTTCGATTACGGGGCCGGTCTGAGAGGACCACAGGAGGAGAAGCGCCTCTCCTTAGAGAGGGTAGGGTGACTGCAATCCATATGATGGAAAGAGACGAGACTGTCGCAAAGTAACAGTAAGGTAACTCGCCGTCGCTTGCTCGGAAATCGGGCGTCGGCGCCATTGTCAAAAAGCCTTAAGCGCAAAAACTACCCAAAAAAAATAGAGGTAAGAACTCAAGAGAAGCAACGGGAGAGCCAGCTCTCGCGAAGCTACCAGTCAGGAAAGAATTCAAGAGGTACTTCCGCTGCTGTCCAGAGACGCTGCGCCGTGTACTTGAGTGGTGAAATCACCAAAGACGATCTCTCTCAAAAAGAAGTAGGTGAGAGACTTGACAGAGAAAGAGGCCAAATCCGCAAGTCCATCACGGAAAGGAATCAGGGGGACAATACACACAGCGAATTACAAAAACATGCGGGAACGCCTGGTATTCTAGAAAAGATGGCAGGGAACTCGAACTCAGGACGGAAACTGGCATCAAAAGAAGCCAAGACTGATAATGGGAGCGATGGAAAAACGAGACCCCCGCATTCCTTCTACACTACGGTCTGGCCGAGCAAGCTGCGAAGGACGGCGCAGGCGTGAAAAACACTGAAAGAATACGTCCTCAGCTCGAAAAACGGCAACACCACACCAAATACAATCAGGGGGAGGAGACCAGCTACTTCAGAAAAGGGAGACACAGGGACTAGAACGAAGGATCGGCGGTCGCCGCTGTCAAAGCGCGAACTTGCAAAAAATAGAACAACTGCTATCATCTTCAAAAAAACAGGGGGTCTCGTAAAAAAGCTGATCCGGGTTCGGAGGGAAGAACGCAAAAAGTGATAGAGACAATGAAAAGAGGAACCCAGTCCTGCAACCTCGCAACATCGTCAAACGTCAATTGGTGCCGGAGGAAGGTTCGACCCAAGAAGGCACGTCCCTTGAAGGGGAAAAGTATACCATATTGGAAGCGTCTTCCGGAGAGTCGCCGATAATCGTTTGCGCGGTGGGAGGCTGTCAAAAGGTGTATCAGGCATACGAGCGGGTCGCGGCGGGTCGAAGACCGTGTGGGCGCGAAGGAGCCCGAAGACGGGAGTCGATTTCCCGGTTGAAATCAAAAACGGCGTGGATCGGGGCCGGAAAGCGCCGGTGCTGAAAGGGAACATCCCGGAGAAGAAGGTCGGCTTCTTTCCTCGGACATCGTGGGGAGGATACGTGCGGCGCTGAATCAGGAAAACTCTACTACCGGGTGGCCGCTGGAAGCATCAACGAAGAGCGCTTCTATCGCATAGGAGGAGACTCTCGCAGCTCACGGAGAACGGAACGGAGAAGAAAGCTTAGGGCCGCCGCCACAAAGAGGCAACGAGACAACCGAAACGACGCTGTTGCTGAAGGAGCACCAAAGCCCCATACCAAAAAATTGCTGGCGTCACTCCGATCATTCGGTGCGTGTGGGAACAGAAGATGTAGCGCAAGCTTGCTGCTGCCTGGTTCATCAAAAGCACAAAAAGGATGCAGGACGAGGGCGGACTAAGTCGGAGGAGGCCAATGGTGGAAAAAAAGTTAGGGGGAAAAAAAAAATTGGAAAAAAACCGAACCGTCTGGGTGGGTTAAAAAAAGGCAGACGCAGAGAGCAAGTCCTATGCACGAACACCAAAGGACTGGACGTAATTACAGGCGACTGCGGGACGGAAAATGACACAATTGCTCCGAACAAAAGAAAGAATGCTATAAAGAACTTAACCCCGCAAGGAAAACACACGCCTGTTCGCTCTGGTGAGGGAAAAACACAGCAGGCGGGAGATACATTGGACGCAAGGGAGGATCTGGAGGCGCAAACGCCCAACAGAAATTGCGGTCCCAAACCGGCCCCTGTCACTGGTAGGGATAGGCAAAGGCCGTTCGGGAACAGAGCCGTGGATGCCAAAAAAAAAGGAAAGCGAGGCCAAGATCAAAAAAAAGGGAAACATGACATTCCGGGCGAGCCTGAAGGGCAAAGGGGCGAAATCGGGCAGCGCGGAAAAAGAGGTCGGAACACTCCTGAATAAAAGACCTCCACAGCCATAGAAGGGATGGGGCGAATAGCTGGCAATTGTGCTATAGGGAGGTACTCGAACTCTGCGAGATGACAGAACCAGGGGTCCTGGACCGCTAGCCGATGACGTTCAATGGCAGAAAGAAAGGGCCAAAAGTCAATCTTTAGGTGGCGCAGCATTTCAAGCGAAGGGGGCTCAAGTGTCGAGGGATTCGTCCATGCAAACAGTATCCGCGCATCGGAAGGGGAAAAGTCGACGCGAAAATTGAAACGTACCAAGACGGGGCCCGGGACCAAGCGGAGAACCTCGATCGACACGCTGGGGAAGAAAAGGTCGAGTTCAAAAAAAGTTGGAAGAATTACCTTCTAACAAAATTCGAAGACCTCGTGACAAAACAAGCAAAAAAAGGAAAGGAAAAAAATCTACCGTTGGGCACGTGTAAACAAAAGGGAAAGGGTGGAGAAAGCGGGACAGCCTGGGGTGCTAGGGGGATAGAGTCCCGGGCCGGGGGCGGTGACAGAGGGGTCCGCCTCACATTCCCGTGCATAAGATCCTGTTCCCACCACCAAACAAAAACGAAGGATGAATCACAATCTCGGGAGGGCGAGGGTAAAGTCCAGACATGTTTCTTAGGGAATACCGCACCAGCTTGCCCGCTCCTAAGAAAAGGACCATTGGGGCTCTGGTGCGCAGCAAAAGAGTTCAACGTGGTCGGCGCCAGCCGGCGCGGCGAGAGAGAGAACTTCACGCCGAGGAGGACCAAAGATCAAAACAGAAAAAGGTCTGTGTGGGAAAAATCGAAACAACAAGACAACAGGAGAGTTCCCATCAACAAAAAGTGAGCAGAGGGGATCGTTCGCGCGTATATACAAGGGACGCGACTAGCCTCCTCCACTGAACACGAATGGGTACGCCGGCAAGCAAAAAAACACTGGTCACGCCCTGAGGACGCCGGGAAGAAACGGCGCCGGGGCATGCGAAAAGATCAAAAAGGAGAGCTTAAGAAGCCTCGCTCAGCGACGAAGAGAAAGGAGTTCCAGAACGGTGAGATAAAAGCACAAATCAAACGGAATTCATGAAGCAGGAGGAGGTAACCGCCCGGCCCGACGTCATTTAAGAAAAAAGCAAAAAGAGGCTCTCTCGGAACAAACAAGTACCCACGTGCCAATGGATAAACTAGAAGGAAAAAGAGAACGATCCTTGAAAGGGGGGGGAAGAGCCGCGCAAATGCGTTATCGCCAGCTGCTGCGCAAAAATATCGCAGCTTCACGAAAGCTTAAAATGTAGTCAGCGCTTCAATCTGAAGGGATCCGAGGGGAAAAATTAAGCTAGGATCCAGGAAGAACGACTCACAGCGCAAGGGTCAACGCGGCAGTCCGACTTCTAGGGCTTGAACTTGTTAAAGGACGGGGGCAGGCCCGTAGAACGTCATCGTGTGGTAGAAAATGTAGTCGAGAGGAACGGCGGCGATTAAAGATAGGAAGCGACAGCTGATGTACCCGCCAAGGGGCCTTGGCGGGTCCTTTTGATGCTTGTAAGCACCGGTAGGCAAGGGGGACTGTCATACGGTACAGGTTCGCACGCCGGACGGCCAGGCGCGGACAATATGGGGGAATCTGAAGAAGAGAGAAGATAAGATTCCACGCGAGAAAAAAGATAACTGTTTAAGAAGGAGAAGAAGAAGGAGACGTGACGCGAGGGCCCAGAAGAGACCATCCTTGATCTTGGTGGGAGGCCAGGGACTACTTTCCTTCAGAGCGAAGCCTGCTTGGGGGGAAAGGAAAGGAAACGAAACCCGTCTTTAAGGTTCAACGGGAGGACACGAGAACAGCGTTTGTTCAAGAGAAAAATGTTTGGATTGAAGTACTCGTCGCGCAGATTCTATTTTAGGAGATCCCCAGACATCAAGACTATTTGTACAAAGGAGTCCACAAGAAAAGAAAAAAAAGGAAGAAGAAAGGTTGAGAACTGTTTCAATAAAAAAAGGGCAAGACTGACGATGATTAGTCCCCCGAAGAAGTCAGAAGAGCCGGGAAGGAGACCGGTGAGCGAGACTGCCCAATTCCATCGGGCAACCAAAACAATCAATCCAGAGTGGCAGCAAGAAGAAAAAAAAGGTGGGCGTGCGGGGTCGCAAAGGATTGAAGTCAAGAAGGTTCAGGCTTGGAAGGAAAAAAAGGGAGACCGACTCGTGGCGGCGATCAAGCGAAATGGCGAAAAAATCGGATAATACTAGCGAAAAAATTGAGCACGTCCTGCGTGATTCTGGAATGAGAAGAGGAATGAAGTCAAGCGTCAGCCAAGCGTCGATAGAGAAAAAGAAACATCACGGAAACGATTTTAGGAACAACCGGCGGGAGAGGCCCGCCGCATCCAGCCGATTAAACGGCCATGAAAACCAAAAAACGCAGAGAAACAACGGGGAGCGGACCGAACGACGGAATACATAACAAGGCATAGAAGAACCCAGCACAGATTAGTCGCGAACAACCGCGTCAAACTATCGCCAACTCTAGAAGAAACTCCCCCAGAAAAAAGAGGTGAATTCCCTCAGGAAGACAGAAAGGCGGCCTCATTCAAGCAGTCAGAACAAAAAGGACGCACCAACTCAAAAAGGTTGTAATGGGATTCAGTAAATTAAGGTCCAGTGATATCACACTGGTTTAAAAAGACGCACACCAATATTAACCGCCAAATGGGACCTGGTCGTGTAAGCAACGCGCTGCGGGGGGGGCGGAGAAGCCCAAAACCAATGTTGAGAAGGCAGACCTGGAGACAAAAGCCTCTCAGGGATGTGGGGATCTAGCGTAACACAGAAAAAGTTGGCTCAGCTCCGGATCGTCTTGACCATAGTGAACTTGTCCGGCGCGTCTATAGGAGGAGCAAGACAGTAGAGAACGCAGAAAACCTTCGATTGCCAAGTAGAACGGTCCGGAAAAACATGTCCAGCCTGCGGGAACCTTTCAACGAAAGGAACCAGCGCGACCCGTTTGCTCGAGCAGGGGCTCCGCGCAGGGAAAAAAAAAGTTCGGAAGCTCGCAGCGCCAGAGCAAAATACTCAAAGTAAAACCGAGGTATTCAGCTGCTGTGCAGAGGCCGAAGATTTCCTTATGTACTTAGGTATGAAAAGGAAGAATCGGAAAAGGAATCACGCTACAGCAGCGACACAAAAAGAAGAAGAAAAGAGATAGATATCAGGGGAAAAGGGGGGAACCATCCACTCAAGTAAGAAAGGAACCGCAAGACGGAAAAGAAATACGGCTGCTGGACGCCGCTCGAAGGGAGCTGGGGAAAACGACTCCGGCAGCAGGAAGCGCAGCGCCGCTAGACCTTCTGGCAAGGGGAAAAAAATCAACCCGCATGAGGGCCCAAAAAACAACGCCGAACGCTGCCGCGCAAGCCATGAATCGCATCGTGCGACATCTTCCTCAACTCCAAAGGAGAAAAAACGCGCAAAGCTTGGGGGTTGCGGCCTACGAAAATCGTAAGCTTCCACCTGTGTCGCGAAGTCCAAAGACAAAGAACGCGGTAAAGTTGGCTGCGCGTACTACCAACCGAACGCTAGAAAAAAAGCGATCAGGAATTGTAAGAAAAGAGAAAGGTTACCGGGGAGCATAGACGGGTTTTCGTTGAGCTGAGTTGTCGAAGACAGGAAAGTGACCATCTGTTGCCCCGATCACGAAAAAGGGGGGTGGATTACTGTGGGGTACCAGTCTAATCAAGGTGCAGGAGGAAGATAGACAATTACTTTTGGGAGGTTAGAACGTACAGGTCGCGGGGCATATCGGGGCGTGTTCGCGATCGAAGCAGGGGAGAAGAACGAAGGTCCGGAATTCTTCTCCGGGAAAAGGTTTTTCAGAAAGGACAAGGCCCCTGTCGGTTCGAACGAAGCGGCTTGTACGGACGCCGACGCGTCATGCGAGCGGGGAACGGTCAACTTGCGCTTACAGCAGGGTCGACGAGCGGGATCTCTCTGCGGAGGCACAGGTGAGACCAGATGAAACGCATCGACGCTGCGATCAAGTTCGCAGTCAGACTCTGGGGGTGCAATCGTGAGTCGCACAAACGGAAACGACGAAACCTGGGAAAAAGGGGAAACAACCGACATCTCAACGCGGCAAATAAAATAAAACGGGCAGAGACACCCGGTCGCTACCCGAGAAGGACCTGAAGCCTAAAAGGAAAAGCCTTCAAAAAAAGAAGTGATTGGGGAGGGAGGAGAAGGGGCTGGGCCGGCGCAAGCTCTTGCGGCAAGCCATCCAACACAAAGGGAGAGATCGAATGCAGTCGAGTCGAGGTAATCATCGTCGAAGGGGATTGAAAAAGGGGGAAGAAAAAGAAA
>Ga0179593_1710871_pt1 | contig 25381 bp, 33 predicted proteins | sample CZODoug2_1_08_16_FD_185931 | JGI IMG/M metagenome (GOLD analysis project Ga0179593, IMG submission 185931) | Vadose zone soil fungal communities from Angelo Coast Range Reserve, California, USA - CZODoug2_1_08_16fungal (PacBio error correction) | ecosystem: Environmental > Terrestrial > Soil >...
TTTCAGGGATCAGTACAACTTCCCGGTGACAATGATCAGAAACAACGGGCAGGGAATCGGCTTAAAAAGAAAAAAAAAGAGGGTCCAACAAAGGAACAAGTTTTGACGGATTGAAGGATTCAAAACCAAGCTCCACAGATGCCAGGAAGAAATTTGCAACGCTACTGTCGACAAGGCAAACAAAAAACCAATCGCAGAAACAGGACCACGGGGGGACGGATACAGATGGAGGGAGCGAGAGGGCAGGAAAATATCCACGAATTGGGGGCCCACTCGACGATGAGAGAAGGAAGGGGGAGAACAGAGAGAGAAGGGAAAGGACAGAAGAGCTCGATCAAAAGATGGGATGAAGGCCTTATCAAACAGCAAAAGAGTCAGGCCGAAGCGAAGCGGGGGAAAAAATTGGAAAACACACCTTTCGGAGGTAGAATCTTCCCCAAACGCCGCAAGAAATATCCGATATAATCATAATTGGGGAAAAACGTGGGGGGTTTGTATGCGTGGTTTTGCGCCCAGAGGGAGAGGGGGGACAGTGACGGTATTGCAGAAAAAAGAGAAGAAGGAAAGTAAAAAAAACTACTGGGCACGGCGACTGGGGATCCCATAGGGGAGACATCGCGCCCACCTTAAACCCAGGAAATGTTTGACAAAGAGGGGAAAAAGTGCAAAGAAAGGGATTCGCCTTTACAGGCCACATAGGGATTCCATGAAGTGGAACTTGAAGGACTCAAGGGGGTTAAAGGATAAATTGCGGGTCATCGGATATGGCCAGCGAAGGAGAAAAGGGAAGTCTTCAACTTCATTGGAAAACAGGGATCAAAGCACCTTCTCTTCAGGAAAAGGCTCTCGCCGGAATGGGAATGAGGAGGGAGAAACCGCTAGTTACTACTCCCTCTTATTTGCGCGGATGCGGGAGGGTAAAAACGACAGAATTTCAGGATTATTCTGGGACAAAAAATCTCTTGTATTTTAACTTTCTATAAGAAGACAGCGGGACGAAAAGTGTGGAGACTTAAAAGGGGAATTAGGAAAGTCGCTCACTCCGTCAAATCTTCCAAAAAGGGAACAATCAACTGTTGAGGATATCTTGGGTGGGATAGGAAAAGCTAAGGAGGGAAATTCCCACGAAGATAATTAAAAGTTAAGAGACCTTCAAAAGAGGCCGGAAACCGCGTGTCTTAAACGGCGGAGGTCAACCGTGTTGGGTATGTGAAAAGGGGGGGGAGATCATCTTCCTGGGCAAAACTGATGCAATGGGGGGGGAGTTTCATAGCATCTTCGCACATTTTGAGGTGGGGGGGGGTATCCCTAATATATCTTGAAAGGGGGGGTTTTGAAAAAAGTGCATGCCCGCTCTTCCGAGAATAACAGAGACAGGCGGGCGTTTTTTCAAGTCGTGGGAGAATTTAAGCTGTTAAGGGGAGGAGCAGAAGTTGAGGTTCGATCACTGGATCTCTGGATAAGGGACTCGGTTGTGCTTTCTCAGGTTTCGAAGTAAAAAGGGGGGAAAGGCTTTTTGCGGTTCTTGTTGGCTGGTTGCTTTGCCGGAAGGCCTGTGGCTAAGCGCGGGGCGGACTGTGTGGGGGGAAAAGGGAACGAAAAACTGTCTACTTCATTCTTGGGTCTCGAGGGAAGAGGTTGTTCTCCAAACCGAACCGGATTGAAAAAAACCATTGCCTTTACAGGTTGGAACCAGCATCGCGAGAGACGACGTGCCTCCCTCAGGGGGAAAAGTCAAAAGGGGGAAGAAAGGGGGTAATCCGTCCAAGTCTTAAGGCCAGGGAAAAGCGCCCTTTGGGGAAACCGAAAAAAAAAACCAAAGTAGGATGTAAGAAATGTGCGGGAGTTTCGACCAGAAATTGAACAGTTAAGGGGGGGAGCTGAGGGACGTGCAAAATTCTTTTTATCCAAAACCATGGTGGAACGAGGAAAATATAGTTCGAGAATTGCGGAAGCTACAAGGGAAGGGGGGGGAAGGAAAGAAAGCCACAAGCCGTTCCGGAGGTGGAGCATATGGAAGCTTGTCAGTAAGAGAAAATCGAAGTAGAATATGCGCGACTTCAAGGAAAAGAAAAAGCTAACCGGGGAAGACCAAGGCCCCTAGGAGAAAGGAACAGGAAAAGGCATTCAAAAAAAGTCGTCACAAGTCAAAAGCAAACCGAGGCGAAAGTCCGCCCGAAACTTACAGAGGAAGAGGGAAACGAAAAAAGGCTCATAACTTACTCAGCGGAAAGTACATAACGCACCACGCCGCCATCGGAAGCGCAGGGGAGGGGAGGATGCAGGGCTTGCATAAACCCGAAATCTCTTTAGGATCGATCAGAAAAGTTCAAGGCGCATGACGAAAAGAGGGAGAAAAAAGGAGGGGGCCAGAGTGTTTTTAAGTTCTGGGGAGGGGGGAGAGGGAAATCCGTCACACGACTCCAGAGTGTAGAAAAAAAGCGGGTTGAAAATGTCGCAAGCAAGGGGTTTCAGCAAATCGCTGGGGAGGAAGGGGGCAAATCGTCATTCCGGGGAACTCGGACGGGGGATCGCTGTAGATAAAGATCCAGCACAATGGAGATGTCGGAAAGTTCTCGGAGGATGAGCACGGACCGCTCACAGGGACACACTATAAAAGAACAAGCAACCGAGGGAGAGGGACTAGGGGTGGCTCTAATATAAGATTGTTGAACCAAATTTCTGAGAGGGAAGGGTAAACCCAAAGCCAAGAGAAGAAGTCACCTGAGCGGATCAGCGATCCCTGCCGAGTTGACGAGAACCGGGGGAAATGTCACCCGTTGACATTAACCGTTGGGGGCAAGGCCTCCCGATTGGATGACCCGAACAAGGGCGATTTGAACTTCAAGTGAAAAGTGCAGGGGGGGTTAAAAGGGAAGGCAGGAGAAATTTGCTTGGTTCCTGGTTGGGGGACCATCAACGGGGGGAGTGCCGTGAAGCTTCGTGGGCAGGAGGAGAAGTCACATCATGATAAACGCATCGGGGCCACCGTGTGGGGTTTAAAAAAGGAAATGCCCTCCCTCGTTTGAGAACAAGAAAAGCACGTTCAAATCCTTTGAAAAAGTCGGGAGAAAACCAAAGAAGAAAGCTAAAATGGAAAAGAAAGAGGACATATCGTATGGGACGCGCCGGTTTGAAAGATTGGAATGGCAACCGGCCCTAGGTAAAAAAGATAGGGGTAGCCCACTCCTTAGGTCTTACGTCTGGAGGGAGAATTATGAGCTGGTGAAGGAGAGGGAAGCACCTTCTTCTTCTTGGGGGTGGGCCGGAAAGCGACTCAGTCGAAAAAAGTACAACAGGGGGGAGGGAGGGTTTTGTTCCTTCGCATCGCGGGGGCCTGTTAAAAGAAGGAGGGAAGAACTGCGCTTTCGAGTGCGCGAAGGGAATTGGGGGACTGGTTGATGGCTGCAAAGTAGCAGGCAGATGAACGACGGCAATGCTGGGGGGGGAGTGGGGAAGAACGATGCCATACTCTCTTCAAACTTGGGGGGGCAAATCGAACAGCAGTCGCCATGACCTAAAAACGATTTCCACGGAGGGCAGGATTTAGTAGGGGTACGTGAGGGACTGTACTATCAGGAGTAACACAATCTCAACAAACAAAGGAGGGGATGAGAAGGGCTCTTATAGTACAAGCATCACTTAAACAGAAAAAAGAGACTACTGCAATGATCAAGAGAATGGGGGAGGGGGGGCAGGGAGAATCAGTCAAACCCCAGAGGTTGATAGAATTGACTATAGTTCCGGGAAAACCAAAAGACAAAACGTGGGGGGGGACCATTGAAACTGATAACATTTCCAAAGGAAGAAAAAAAACAGACCAATCATCAGAACAAACCCTCGGAATGGAATTACAATTTTAATAAGAAGGCGGAGCTGGGCATAAAATACAACCAACCATCAAAAGTTAAATGCGCCTCGGAAATATTTCGCGCTACGAGGAAAAAAATCTAACTTATAAGATAGGAAAAAAATAAGGGTCGAGGGAAGCGCGCCAAAGCCGGACGGAGAATCCATAACTTTTTCGACTATCAAGTAGGTCCGTAGGGCGTAGGGGGGGGAAGGACAATCGGGAAAAAATAGTCGTCGCAATCAATGTACGATTTAAAAGGGGCAGAGTGATCTTGGGGGGTAGTGGGGGCGCCAAGAAGGGGCCAAAGGAAAGAAGGGGTGGGGAAGTAGTGCAAAGAAAAGTGCGGGCCAGGATGAAAACGATAGTGTTTAGGAACCATGGGGGAGAAGAGGCCGCAAAAACACACATCGGATGCACGAGCACAGGGGAACTTCACTCAGACCAGAGGTGTGGAGGGTCAAACCCAGCAAGCGTTCGCCTTAGGGTAAAGGAAATAGAACATTAACTTGGGAGAGAACTTGGGGATCGTAAGGGAATCAAGTGGCATGCGGCGGAGGTTGGGAGAAAAGAGTTTCAACTTGGCGCCAAAAGGGGGGGGGGGGAGGACAGTAGAAGAAACCTGGGAGCTCAGGTAAGTTCGAAGGATAGATCAGTGAGGTCCGGAGTGCTCGGCTGGAGTGAGTGGAAGAGCAAAGAAATTCCGGGGTCAGGGGTAAGATACTTTAGTCAGAGACAGTGAGAGGAAATCCATCCCGCGGAAGGATAGGTTTTTCGTCAAACGTGATAGACGGACAGGGTGCGTAAGCTTTCGAAATGAATCATCCAAAAATGGTACATCGAATCGTGCTACAAGACGAGGAGGAAGGACACTCCGAATTACGAGGACTGAGCCACTGAAAGCAAGAAAAAACTGCTGACAACCAAGCTGAACAGGGGAAAAGGTCAAGGGTTTTTGTATTCCGAATGGACGGGAGGGGTATCGATCAGAATGTAGCAAAACACTCGGGCCAGCGGTTAGAAAGTTGGGCAGGGAATGAGAGGCACACATCTTTGCTGAAATTGATCGAAGGGGAATTGGGGTTTCTCGGGAAAGGGAAGAAAAACTGGCAGAGGAGAAGGATCGGGTGGCGTTCCATCTTGGTTGTGCATGTAGTTAAAGGGTGTGAAAAAAAGGTATTAGAGCGCTGGCCGGATAGAAAAAACACCACCAAAAAAAAAAAAAAAAAAGAACTGGACCTGGAGGGATCGATGGTTCGGGGGGGGACATGCGTTGGGGGTACTTGTGTATCAACTCGAAGCTGCGACCCAGTGGTCTGCGGAGGTCTTTTCTTCAGAAAAAACACGCAGTTTGAATCGGTCATCCGGAGGGGCACAAGCAGGGCATCACGAAGAACGTTTGTAGGCTGGGAGAATTGACAAGGAAGTGGGGGGGGGAGCTCTCAACAATTCGAAAATAGGTTGCCCTCACACACGTTTGGAGGGGGGAGAAGCAGTGTTTTCAAGAACCAGAAGAAGGAAAAAGGAACGGGAAGCATCCTTGCCCTTTGGCGGAAAGCCGATCAAAAGTGAGTATTTTAATAGGAAGGTATGGGAAAAGGGGGACATTAGGAGCAGGAGTGGAGGAAGTTGGGGGGGACTGGAAGTGACTGGGACACTGGGCGGGCTTTTGATCAGAAACCATGGAAAACGGCAACTATCTTCGTCGGGGGAAAAAAAAAAAACCCAAACAAAACAAACACTAGAAAACTCAAAAAGCCACCCACGCAACGAAAAGAAACGAAAAAAAACCGGGGAAAGACCATACAAGAACATCACACTCTCCCAGGTAAAAAAGCGACAACGAGATGGAATCTCTCTCCCAGGAGGGGACAATTACTCCTGAACCTCCCGGCGGAAGACCTAAAAAGCTGGGGGAGTCCCTTATGCGTTCTCACTACGCCCAAACTACTTATAGGTCTCGCCTGAAAGAAATAAGAAAAAAAAGCAGGGAAGCCACAGTCACTGAAGAAAAAGGAATGCAACGCAGTTTGAAAATGTCAAAAAAGTCTAAAATTGGAGGACCTCAAAAAAAAAGAAAAAAAAAAAGGGGGGAGTCCGCTCCTATAGCCAAGCATAAACTTAAGTTACGGCTCAACAGGACAGGGAAAGAGATAGTCAAGCTTCCCCTTGGGGGGAGAAGGGATGGAAAACTCAGAGAACCCCACGAAAGATCTCTTTAGGAGATCCATAAGGAAAAAAGGGGGTGGGGAAAAGGAACTTAAATAAATCTTGAAAAAACCGAGTAGGGGGGGGGGGTGACAGCGACAGCTGAAATCGTATAAAATCAAAATGCCAACACCCGACTATCAGGGGGGCCCAACACTTTGAAGTGTCCCGGGAAGGTTTTCTATAAAGAAACGCGAGAGTTTTCGCCGGATCGATTGGGGGAGATTGAATAATCCGATTCTCGGAGATAAAAAAGGAAAAGGGGGGGAGGGAGTCTCAGGGTGAATAAGTGAAAGAGGAGGGGGAGCACCACTACGGGCTCTCACGTGAACAGAAAAAAACGAATTACAAAAAAGGGATGGAAAGACTTTGGCTCTATATACAAATAGTCCAGGAACGTTCTTTACGGGAGAAAAGAAAGATCCGGGCCAGGAGAACGCGACTTGGCCCGCGATGGGCGGGCTCTAGATCAAGACTAGAAAAGGCATTGAATACCGTTGCAGCAAAAAAAAAAACCGCGGGGGAATATCCGAGGACAATTCTGGTAAAAGGGGCGCGAACCTTCAAATTGAAAATTCTGATAATGAATAAATTAGGAGGCGAAACGAGGTGCGGGGGTTCCCTTGGAAGAAAGAAAAAGCAGTACCTTGAAACCTTTAAAGGTCAGGCGAGGCAGAAAAGGCAGTAAGAGGGGAAAAACGATTTGTGGGAACATCATCATAAATACAACTCCCTCCTGTGGTGAGTGAAAGAAAAAAAGGGAAAATCTTGTTACTGGACAGGGAAGTCACAGAAGCAGTCAATAAAAAGCTCACTTTTTGAAGGAAAGGGGTAGGCGGGGTGACTGAGAAGTTGAGGCGCCGTGATGTGGAGGGGGAAGGACCACTAAGTCGACCATCAATATATTGAAAAAGGGGGGTTGGCTCGCCAGACGTTGCTATTAAAAGGGAGGGGGGGAGGAATTAAGAGCCCATATGGGGGGGATCCGCGACGGCCAAGGAGTCTGACTTTAGCGGGGGGGAGAAGAAAATCAAGTGTGGGTCACTAAGGGGGTGGCGATGGGGAACTGCCCAAATGGCCTTCGGCCACATCCGGGAAAACCCAGTGAGGGAATGGCGTCATGATGATTTGAGTTTTTCAAAAAAGAATTGGGTGATTCGTCGCGGGAATGGAAAAAGGGGGCACAGAGTCCATCTGCTAAGAAAACGTGTCAAGGAGGGGGAGAAGGGACGCGTTGCAATTGAACTCTACAAAGGAAAAAGGCAGTCCTGCTCAAGGGTGAGCGCAGGGTGGTAATGGGGTACTTGATTGTGGGGCAGGGAAGATATACTAAAACCAACAACAACAAAACTTATAAGATGTTAATTCAAGGGAAATAAAATCCACGTACCAACCACGAGACTAAAAAGAAAAAGGGACGAAAACAACGTGAATCGGTGTATCCATGGGAAGAACTCAAAATTTAAAAAAGGGTGCCAAAGTTTGACGAGAAAAAGGCCGAAGGGAAAACACAGCGCCAACGCATTTGCAAATAAGAAAAGGGAAGCTAGTTCAGAACTGGTCAACAAAAAACGCAATCGAGAAACCCGCCCTCGCTAGAGAAGGTAAGGAGCATGTTTGGAATTGGAAAAAAAAAGGGCGAAAGCGCCACCACCAAGAACAAACGGGGGAAAAAAACAACGGCTAATAGGCTCATAGGGAGAAAAAAAATAAAATAAAAGTGAAGAATTTAAGCAAGGAAGCGCGCAAAATATTTTAGGTAAAATGGAACGAAAAAGGAAGAGAAAAGCCAGAAATCGAAGCCATACGTTGGAGGGGGAAAGGACTTCTGTAGGAAAAGGTTCAGAGGCAAAAAGGGCACGGCGCACACTAATATCCAGATATAGCTCAGAGGAGGCTGAACGTAGGATTTTTGGAGCGTGGGGTTGCTGAAAAATTTTGAAAGAGAGCTTAATGGCGGTATTGCAGAAACGGGGAAAAGGAACAGGGGGCCACGAATGCGATTGAGAAAAAGGAATACTCTCGGAAGGAGAACTCGCGGCACAAGGGACGGTCCTCCAATTAAATGGAAAGGGGGACACAGAAAGCCACAGCGTTCGCCTGAACACTTTTAAGGGGGGAAGGAAAACGAATCTACAAGGGAAAGAAAACTTACGGAGAAGGGGGGAATGGATCTACTTGCAGCAGAGGTATGCCATCGGCGATCTGCTGGGCCGCGACAGGGTTCAACGGGCGGACAACAGAAGGTCGAGAGACAGGAGGAAGTGGAAAGAGGAGGGGGAGGGAGGTCTCCTAGCATGGGGGGACTTCGGGATCGGGTCTAGATGGGGGAGTGGGCAAAGATCAAAGGAAGGGAATGTCTGAAGAGTAGGGTCAGGAGGGGAGTTCTATAAAGGGGATGGGGAGGGAAGAGAACACTAGAAGGGTTCGGGGTTTTTCGAAGTCAGAATGAAAAAAGCGGGGACTTATCACCTGAAAGAGAACGAAATAAAGCTCAACTTTTTTAGGACTTTAAAAACGAAAAATCAAGACTAAAGAGGGGAAAGACGGAAATTACAAAAAGGGAGGGAAACAGCCCTTCGAAAGAAGTGAAAAACGGTCGCACAACCGTACAACATCGTTTGGTCTTGTCAAAATTCTCGATTGTGGTAGAGGGGGAGGACTGCGCAGCAAAAAACACCTCGGAAGGAGGGGTGAAGGGGGAGGGAGAAGGAAGGAGGGCAAACTTCGGAAAGAGAGGGACGGGGGGGATCCTAAAGAAAAGAGGAAATTCGTGGGTTTGCAAAAGACCGCTTTGGGGCACGCGATAAAGGAAGGCGCGGCGGGCGTGGTGCGCCAATGGGGGGGGAGCTGTAAGTTGAATCAGTGTAAGTAAAGGGGGGGGCAAGTGTCTAGTAGAGGAGGACTAATCGGGGTGCGCTCGCGTTCGGGGGTGATGGAAAAAAAGAAAAAAGTTGCGGGGGGACTTGTTTCGGGGGACTTTAAAGGCGCTGTGGAGGGAGAAGGAGGAGGGGGATTGAAGGGGGAACGAAACGATACGGGCTAAGAGTCTTTTCTCGGAAGAAGGGAGGGACGCCGCCATAAGGCTCCAACGCGCCGCCGGTCGGTGTAGTTAAGAAAGCAAAAAAAAGTCGACGGACTCCCTCATTCGCGATAGCGCGTACCGAAATGGGTTTTAGGGGAAATCGGGACGAAGGTGCGAAGCCGGAAGAAGGAAAGCCTTGCGCGCCCCAGAAACCAAAAGATCAAAAAACGGAGGGGAGGAGAGGAAAGGTTCACCATGGCGAGGAAAAAAGTATTTAGGGAGGGGGAGGGGGACCTCAACTGGTCTTTCACATGCAGTTTGGGAATCAAACCCATTGGAGGGAGGGCCTCAGACTATCTTCGCGAATTGATGGAGGCGCGAAAAAAGGAAGAATGGCAAGGTTGGAAGCCTACACCCGGGCGAGAGGGGGGAGGGGGGGGCCATCCTATTGAAGAAAAAAAGATCCGTAGCCCTTAAAAGGTCAGAAAAGGGAGACTCAGACTCCGCGAAGGGAAAAAAGACCCCAAGAGGAAAACCGAACCAGAAGAAATAATTGGAACTAACCCATCGCAGGAAAAAAGAACGGAGGAAAAAGAACTCCGAAAGGCCAAAGAAAGAATCGAAAATTAGCTTCAAGAAAAGGAACAGCAACGCTTCAAAAATTACAGAAGACCACGCCACAATCGCGAAAATCGAAAAAGGGTAAGTAAGAAAGCGTTGAAAAGGACCGAGAGAGGAGGGGACGGGGGGATCGCTTCAAAGAAGATGGGTGAGCTGCCTGAAATGGGAAAAAAAGAGGCCCGATTTGGGGGGGGGGGGGGCCGCCAGCTTATCGATAAAATAAAAAAAAAGGGGGAAAAAGAAAAACCTGGACATAAAAAAACAAGCTTTTTACGTGTCACGGGTTGTGCGCCGTGGTTGTCAAAAATTGACCGCTGGGCTAAAGGGGAATCTTCGTCATTCCTTAGTCAAAAGGGTCAAAGGAAAAAAAAGGACCGATTAGTAAGAAGAAAAAAAAGTTTCAAGAAAGAGGGGAGGGAAGGAGAATATTATTAAAGGGAGGGGGGAACAGCCGCACGTCATCACGTGGAACCTCAGCCAGGCTCTTCTATGGGGGGGGGAACCGAAAGTACTTTGCTAGGGATTGGACAAGAAAAAGAGACTAGGAGGGGGGTACCAAAAGCCTTAAAAGAAGACCAAAAAGACGAGTCAAAGAAGGGAGAACTGCCTAAAAAGGGAAAAAAAGTTTCAAGAGAGCCTGTCCAGCTTTTAAAAAAAGGGAAATGGGGGCGCCTTCCTTCAACAGTAAGGAAAAAAAAACGAGGGAAGATCTGCCCGCCAGGAGAAGAAAGTAACAGGTGCGCGGGTTTCCCTTCAAGTAAGAAAATGTAGATTATGTGGATAAAAGGGGTCAACGCGTGTGCTTGCCCGTGGGGGAAAAAAAGACCGCTTTGGTTTTGTTGGGGGGGGGGGGGGGGGGGGGTTGGGTTTGGGTTTTGGTGGTGGTTTTTGTTGGGGTGGTTTTTTGGTTGGGGGGGGGGTGGGGGGGGTGTGGTTTTTTTTTTGGGGGGGGGGGGGGGGGGGTTGGAGACCTTGGGAACGGGGGCAGGGGTCCAGAAACAGAGTAGGCAGCAAGTCTCCCCCTTCAGATAAAACGTCGGGGCAAAAGGGGGTGGGGAACATGCACCTGTAGGAAAGAGTTTGACTGCCCAATACAGACAACAAAAAAGGCTGCCTTCTGGGAAAAACAAACCGCAAAAAAAAACTTTTGGGAAGGGCCATAGCAGCTGTCTATCGGATGGGGCACGAAGGAGGTGGAAGTGTGAAGGAATTGTGGGGGGGGGGGGGGGGGGGGGGGGGGGGGGGGGGGGGGGGGGGGGGGGGGGGGGGGGGGGGGGGGGGGGGGGGGGGGGGGGGGGGGGGGGGGGGGGGGGGGGGGGGGGGGGGGGGGGGGGGGGGGGGGGGGGAGGGGGGGGGGGGGGGGGGGGGGGGGGGGGGGGGGGGGGGGGGGGGGGGGGGGGGGGGGGGGGAGGGGGGGGGGGGGGGGGGGGGGGGGGGGGGGGGAGGGGGGGGGGGGGGGGGGGGGGGGGGGGGGGGGAGGGGGGGGGGGGGGGGGGGGGGGGGGGGGGGGTGGGGGGCGTTTTAGGAGGGGGGGAAACCTCCGATGCTCCCCTTACAGGGGGGGGGTCCACATGGAGGAAAAAGGACTGAAGAGGGCTGGGCAAGGCAAGTAATTCACTGAAGGGTAGATTAGCTATCAATTCTCTTGAAGTTATTGCGTGGGGAAAGAGAATGCAGTGGCGCATTCACTGTGAGGGGTTGTGGAAAAGGGAACTGCCCAGACCGTGACTTCGATTGGAAAAAAGAAGTATGAAAAAAAGAGGGAAGAGGGTTTCTGCTGATGGGGGGGACTCGTTGAGCTAGTAGGGCGGGTAGCGAAGGGAAAGGACGTGGGGCGCTGGGAAAACTTGAGACATCGCTCGGAAATGGGAAAACGGAGGACAGGTACTCGAAATTCAAAAAAAGCGGGAAGGAACCAAAATGGAGTTTATCGGGGGAAAAAGGGGGGGGGGGGGTAATGATTCGCATGTCCTATTGCGGGGAAAGGAAAAAAGATCGAGCAAACAACAAAGGAGGAGGAATAGAGATGTGTTACTGGGAATAGGACATAAGAAAAAGGGGAAAAAGACCTAGACTAAAGAAGAGGATCAAAAAAAAAAAAAGGACCGGACGCGAGTCCCCGTGCGAACTCGGCAAAAAAGGAGGTGGGGGGACCACAGTTACAGAGAATTGGGAAGGGGAAAGGAAAACACCAACGCGGCACAAAAAAAATTCGCGACGGCCGAAAGGGACAAAAAGAAAAAAAACGGCAAATCGACAGCGAGGTTAATACGAGGTGGGGAATGAAGGCAAAGGCGGGGGTCCAAGAAAAAAGAGGCCAAAACACCATCAGCACCGTGATGCGACCAAAGGAAAAGGGAAAAGACCCCACAACGCTGGAAAAGGGAAGGATCGATCGAGCGCTCAAAGAGGGGCAAATGAAATTGAAGGCCCGGCCCATCAGATCCAGAAAGCCACTCCGAGGGGAGAGACCATAGAGGGGGGGAAGCCTTCGGAAGAACGGTTGACAGGAAAAGGACCACCAAAAAAAAAAAAGTCGATGATAAAGAGAGAGGGAAGGAAAAACTTGGGGGGGGGGGGAGGGGGGTGGACTCCCAGAAGGGAAAAATCAAGTTTGGGCAGTGGCAGGGGCAGAAAAAGAGGGCTGACCTGATTAACACCAAGAGGTGGCATAGGCGCTTTTAGCAAGATGAAAAAAAAAAAGAGAAGAAGCTGCAGGAACTGAAAGAAAGTAAAAGTGTGAAACGTCAAACAAGGGAAAACAGGAAAGGGGGGTCCCTGAATCACTTTTCCAGAGGAAGAGAAGCGTGGTGGGACGCGCACTGTCCGTATAGAAGGGGAGTAGGGGGAAGAGGGAGAAAGAGGTTGAGGAAAAAGGAGTGTCAACGGGCAACGCCACAGAGGGAAAAAGATAAGAATCGAAACTGAATGAGCAAGAAAAGGAAGGAACTCAGGGAGAGAAGCGAGAGTTTGGGAAGAGGGAATGACGGCGGGGCCCGCTCAAGAAATGTAAGGAAAAGTCGATGAGGTAAAAACATTTTATATTCGACAAAGGGGAAGGGGGGCGAAGATAATCTCCGACAAGGGGACGGAGAGGGGGGAAAGAAACGTGGGATGAAGAGGTTGCGAGAAAGATCCCAGAAGGAAGAGAGCAGAGCAAAGGGGGGGGACGGATCAATCGAAACCAAGCTGAATCGCGGTGCATTCCCTCAAAGGGGGGAAAAATCTGAGACTTCGCAACTCGCTCGGAAAAAAAGAGGGAGGAAAACCAAGCGGAACGAAACGTAAAAAGGGGGGGAGTCCCAAAGCTCTATGGTTGTAGGGAATCAGCTTGCTGCGGCAAAAACAACTAGAGGGGGAACTGGAAAGAAAAGATTTTCCTTTGGTCAGAGAAGGATTGCTGAAAGCGAAGGGAGTATCCGAAAGAAGGGGGATGGGGTTTCTCTCAAGAACGCTGTCTTCGAGAGAGAAAGCGAGGGAGGAAGAGGAGTTTTGAAGGAAGAGGTAGGTGGTGAAGCCTGTAATGGGCTGGGTTGGGGGGGGGGGGGGTAGTGCGAGGACTGTGGCCGGGTCGAACGGAAAATGGAAAATCGGGGGGCGGGGGGTCATCGCACGGGACTACTGGTGGAGGGCAGGGCGGTTGCGGGGGGGACTGTTTCTTGGAGGGGAAAAAGAAAGGGGGGCCGTGGCACTGCGCGGAGGGTGGGAAAGAAAAGAGGTTCAGAGACACCTATAACGGGAGAAATTGAGTGAAGAGGGAAGATGCAACGCCAAGATTGATAAAAAGAGAACGACCCGGATTTGGAAAGGGAAGGGGAAACCGATATTTGTAGAAGGAGAAAGAGAGTATCTTTTCCGCCTCCACAGTGGGGGGGGAAAATGTCCGAAAGTTGAGAAGCAAGGGGAAAAAAAAACACCACCAAGGAATGATCAAAGAATTGAAAATTCGGAAGGGGGGAAAAGACATATCCTAGCAAAAAAAGAGGGAAAGAGAGATATGGCGGGCTGGGGGGAGGAAAAACTCAAGGGATGCATTCGTCCTTTGCTTCGCAAAGGGGGAAAAATGCAAGAGGTTGATAAGCAACCAATTTGGGAGGGGAGGAACGCGCATCTCGGCGAGGCTTTATCAGAGACAAAAGGGGGTAAGGCCCTGGCCGCACCCTCAGGTTGAAGGAAGGGGTCAATGGCGTGAACTCCTTATTTACGAGAAAAGCTGAAAGGAGGGCGAATTAGAGAAAGAAAAAGCTAGAAAACCAAAAAAGAGGAAAAAAAAAAAGCACTACCATTCCCAAACAACGCAGAAAGAAAACCATCGCACAGTGAGAAAAAAAACGAGAAAGTCGCTCAGACACTAAAAAGGGCTACGGGATGAATACTGACCATCTTTAAAAGACAGGGGGGGAAGGGGGAACAAAAAGGAGACCCTCCAGCCATAGGGCGGAGAACTACCAAGGTTATCGGGAGGAGTGCAGAGAAAAAAAAAACTCCCGATATCGGGGGCGATAATCGCAGCAAGATGTGAGCAAGGCTGAGAAAAAGAAGAGGGAGAAAAACCTAAAGAGTTGTGGTGGGCATGCCCTGAAAAGGAGAGGGAAACACACTCAAGATCCTGGGGGACAGAAAAAAAAAAAACCGGGGGGAGGGGATCGTCCGCCGAAAGAAGGAAGAGAGGGACGGAGGGTTTCTCAAGAGAGGGGGTCAGAGACTTGGGGCAAAAAAGGAATAAACGTCCCCAGGGGTGGAGGGAGTCTGAGGAAGAGAAGAAGAACCGCTAATGACAGAGAAAAAGAAACCAGTCAAGAGTGGAGAGTCCGGATACGAAGAGACGAAGAAAGAGAGGTTGGGAAGGAGAGAAATTTCTGACGCCGGAAAGAATCGACATAGAAGAGGCGTGGGGGAAAAAAAGCCGGAGCCGGTCAAATGCGTTGAGTTTCATGAAAGGGAGACTCGCTGGGGTCTTTGCCCGGGTAAAGAAACGTTCAGAAGCAACAGAAAGATCCGCGGGGGCATCTCCAATGGACAAGTACTATAGGTACGTGAGAGGTTAACCTGATACCAAGGGACATGGAGATTCGGGGGAAAAGTTGGAAGCAGAAAACGCTTTGCTTGGTCCTGGGGAAACAAACTGCTAATTTAAACTTGGGATTGGAAGGGGGGAAAAAAGTCTCTAGGGGAGGAGCGACAAGTCACAAAACATGAATGAAAGAGGGGCCACCGTTTTTGGTCCGAAAGGGGAAGAAGGTTTTTCGCATACAGGAAGGGGGAAAAGGTGGACTTGGGCCAAGTCTGGGGGGAAAAACAAAAAGGAGAACGTGGTTTCATGCCAAGAGCGAGTGAGGAATCGGAAAGAATGAGGAGCCGTGCGAAATAGGGGAAAGGGGGAAGACTCAAGAGAACCATCCTTGAATGGCCCTCAAGAAAAGAAGGGCTGCCTGACTTGAGAGGACTGTCCTTTCAAGGGGGGAAAGTCAGCGCAAAACCAGAGGGGGGGGAAAGGACAGGGACCCTCTCTTCTCAGTTAGCTGTGGAAGGCAGGAAGGAAGGACGTCGAGGCAAGGTGCTGATGGGGGTAGGGGAAAGGAAAAAAAAAAAGAACTTCGATTCCACATCAGGAAGGAGACAAGGCGAGTTAGAGACGGGGTGAAGGAAAGGGGGGGGGGTGAGGGTTTGCGGCTTCATTATAGGAAAGGGGGAAAGAACGCAAAAAAGGGGAGGGGGTGGCGCTGTGGTTGCAAGGGGAAAAAAAGATCGTCTGGCCACAGCTGGACATAATGGGAAAAAAAAAAGTCAAGACACGATTAAAGGGGGAACCTGTCTGCGATGAGTGTAGATCGGAATGGGGGGGGGGAAGAGGGCGCAGAGATCATGAGAAAAAAGAGAGAAAACAAGAGGAGGATGAAAGAGAGAGGATGGGTTTACTGAAAATAAACATGCCCACGAGAAGGAAAGGCAAAAAGCGGGATTCCACTGGCCAGAAAGAGAGCAAATTACTGGTCCCAGAAGTGCAAAGTGGACGGGGGGGAAGCGGGCTTCCCAAAAAATCTGCAAAGCGGGGAACCCTGGCGAAGAAAAAAAAAAAATGAAGCGGTCGCCGGCAACCAGAAAGAAAAAAAAAGAAAAAGGGAGAAGTTAATACTACAGGAGGTGAATCGGGCAAGCGCTGGGCAGGAAAAAAACCATCATCACCGTGGGTTGAAAAAACAAGATTCGCTCTACCCAAAACGCTAACGAAGGGAAAAGTGAAGATCGGGACAGAACGCGATAAAATGTGAAATTCTCCCGCAGTTAAAAAAACACGAAAGCCCAATCAGCGTGAAGAAGAATGGAGGAATTCGGGAGGAAAGGTTTATCTTCCACACACCGCGACAAGAATAGCCATAGGATGCAGGGGCGGGGGCATGAAAAAAGGATGGGAGGGGGGTTTGGGAAATACGTGGGGGGGACAAGAAATCTTTAGGTCGGTATTGCAAAAAGGGGGGGGCAAGATGAGGACACCAAACGAAAGTGGGACTATGCGCTTGTTTTCACATTGGGTAACAGCGCCGAGACCGAAGAAAGGGAAAAAATCGGACTCCAATTAAATTAGGTAAAGGGAAAGGGCCAAGAGTTCGAATGAATCACTTACGGGAAGGAAAAAAGAGAATCGTAAAAAAATGACCTTGGAACGGAGGGAACGCTCAAAACATTGTTGACCTGATCGAAGGCGGGGGGTCAGAGGGGAAGGGAAGCGGATGGGTTAAGGAGGAACAAGGACTCACGCACATCGCAAGGCTAGATACACTGAAATAGAAATGAATGAGAGGACAACTCTCCTCGGTTTGTCTAGGGGAAGGAAAAGAGGGCCCATGAGCAAGAAGGGAGGGGGGATAAGGTCAACAGTCTCGTTATATTCGAAAAATCGTTCAGAAGACGACGGCTTACTGACCATGAGGTTTTGTCGAAGGAACTTTATGAATTAAGAAGGGAGACCGTCCATCATCTAGGCTAATGAAGAAAATAAAAGGGGGTGAAGGAATCTTTATCTCCAGCGAGTTGGCAAAAAAAAATTAGCAAATACGGAAGTGACTAATAAGGGACGACGAACGAGAAAAGAGGAATGTGAAACCAACGGCGGGCAACGACTTGGACCAACCATCGGTTGAAAAAGGGAAAAAGGCTACGGGGGGGTGACGGATTTTATCATCAAAAAAGGTCAAAAAAACAAACTACTCCTAAGGGGGAAAAAAAAAAGGAGAGGCTGCTACTTTGAGAGAGGGGGGGGCGAACTCGAGTGGGGTTTTGAAATAGGAAAAAAAATTTTCAAAAGGGCGATACACGGAAAAGCGAGGAGGGGGGAGCACTAAATGGCGGCGTTGTGGGAAAGATTGAATTTGTTGAAGAATTGAGGAAAGTAAGTTAAGATAATTTAGTTTTCAGAGGAGAGCCGTGATCAAACGGAAGGGAATGGAGAGTTGGGGGAGGGTCTAGGACTTTTGAAATGGGGGGGTAAAAAGTCGTGGCGGTTTCTTGTGGAACGGGGGAAAAAAACCCTGTTGAGGCGCGGAAGGAGGGGTCTTAGGGGGGGGGGGGAAAAAGCAAAAGTTGCTACTAGCTTTGGTCTCTTATAGAGGGGACCCTCCAATCCAACGAGCCGAGGAAGAGGGGTTAAGAACAGGGCCTTGTAACAGAATAAGGTTGGGAGGGAAAAAATTCAAAAGAAAAAAAGCCGCACCAGTGAACCTCAAAAAGGGGGGGAGAAAGCATTGTTGCAAAACCCAGTTGTCGAAAGAAGAACAGGTCATTGTCATCAGAAAGTGAGCGCCTTTTCCGAAAAAAAAAAGAGGAAAACACGGAGCAACACAACAACAGGGATGGGGAGGGAAAAAAGTCGGTTTCGGGACAAGGGAAAAAAAAAAAAGGCAGGCCGTGTAAAGGATTCGCAACTGTCTGCAAAAAGTCTTTATCAAAGGAAAAATTTTGAGAAAGCGGGGATCTCGCAGTGTGAAGAGAAAGAGATCGTAAATGCCCTGGCGCCGATCCGGGGAAGGGGCCATAGGGAGTCCTCATTATTACGAGAAATCCCATAAAAAAAAAAAAAAAAAAGGCGCGACTGTCAATAAAAGCTCGCCGAAAGGAGCAAGACCACAGAAGGAAAGCCCGAAATAGGGAGGGGGGGGGACAACCACTGAACAGGGAAAACGAAAAAGAGGCAGAGAGCGAAAGGGAAAAACTAAGGAGTCATAACTGAACATATTAAATGCACTCAAAGGAAAGTATGGAAAACCAGCCGATCGGCGCGCAGCAGCTCCCCTTGGCGCGGAAGAGAGGGAAAAAAAGAGTTACCCCCGAGTCTCTTTAGTATCAAGAGAAAAGCATGCAAAGAAATTTTCTCAACCGAACCCGAAAGGGGGTGGGGGGCCCGGGACAGCTGATCAGGAGAAATACGTCACCCCGAGCCTTGGGACCCAGGGGGGTGACGTTCACGTTCGGGAAAAATCTCGTGGGGGAAAAAAGGCACGAGACCGCGAGTTCGTTGTCGAAGGAATAAGATAGGCGGTAATTGCACAACGACGGGGGGAAGGGGGGGTTAGAAGCCCAGTGCAGACTTCATTAGCGGAATTACTGTATGCCGCACACGGAGGGGAATTCGAAAAACGCCATCCTCGGAGGAGGGGGAAGAGGGAGAAACACTGAGAATATAACCGATTTTGGAAAGAGAACAATCAGAAATTGAGGGAAAAAAAAGGAAACGTCAGCCGAAAAGATAAGAGGCTGAGTCAGAGCGTAAGTGTCAAAAGAGAGGGCTGAGAAAAAAAGGGAAAACGCTTTTGTGCCCAAAGGGAAAAAGAAAACTTGAGCAACGGCCCTGCAAAAGAAAGAAGGGGTATTTCCCTCCAGTCGGGAAGTGTAAGGAGCGGTTTAGTCAGAGGGACATTGAGTGCGGGGGAAAAAGTTATTCATGCGATGGGGAGGGGGGACTGTTGGAAAACCCGTCAGAATTGAAAAAGGGAGGGATCCGCTTCGGTAAGCGAGGTGGCGCTCTCCCCCGGCATGGAACGAGGGGGGGGGACACGTATTTTGGGGAAGGAGAAGTCCGTCGTTTTTCTGCAATACCGCAAAGGGGGAAATGGGCCTTCGGCGCAAAACCAAAGGGGGGGAAAAAGAGAAGGTTTCAAAAGCCAATAGCGCGGATCTAGATGGGATTAGGAATCCGTGCTTGGAAATATGGGAAAAAAGGGAAACCGGTACGCCGAAGGGAAAAAAGAAAGATGGTCCACCACGCTGATTGGCTTCACGGACTGGGGGGGGAAAGGGGGGGGGGGGGGGTGTCTAGGAATTCGAAACAGAGTGGGGAAAAAAAGCTTACCTTCTCTTGATCAGTTGAGCGGGGTTGGGCCTTAGCCGACGGACGAAAGGTTGGACATGAAAAAAGGGAAAAAGGGTTGATTTTCCTGCCATCTTCCGGGGGTTTGTAATGGGGGAAAGAGAGGACTGCCTTTTCGCGTGGGGGGGGGGGGAGAGTGGGTATTTTGGAAAGGCGGACATTACGGCAAGGGTGGTGAGGTCGCAGGGCGACGGTTGCGATTGGTGAAGAAAATTCGGTCCCGACCTGGAACTTTGGCCACAGCGGACAGAGGGGGAGAGAGAAAAAAACGACACAGAAATTCACGGCCCGTTGTCTCTGATCAAGGAGGGGGGGAGAAAAATGGGCGTGATTGCGGCCTGTACCTCTCCAGAAAAGGACAAATGGGACTCTCACACAACAACATAGGAAAGAGATAGATGTGGTGAAGGGGAAGAATCTCAAAATACCACATTCACCGGGAAAAAAGAAACATCAAGGGATGTGAATCGGTGTTCAAGGGGAGAAGCACCTATGTCCCAGCCTTTTGCAAAAAAGTTGAGATAAGGGCAATTTTCGAAACCCAAAAAAACGCATTGCCCCACGAATCAAAAAGGAAAAAAAAAGTAAGTCAAACTGCACCAGACCAATCAAACCGAAAGAGGGCATGTAAAGACAGGATGTGAATCGAAGGCAAGGGGGCTCTGTAGAAATCGGCAAACACAATCACAAGACTTGAAGAGAAGGGGCCCCAAGGAAGGCCCACAAACCGCTAACAGGGGGGGGAGGCTGTCACGTCGCGCGATCAAATGTTCAGGAGGGGAAGACGGAGCAGAGCCATTCCGGCTAGACCATCATCTGGAGAGACCGATAAAGGTCAGCCTTCGTGCGGACCGGTCAAAGAGGAAAAAAAAACACGCGCGCAAGTATCCCGGAGGAGGAAGGGTCAAAGTGAATTTTGTTATGCTTTGGGGGAAAAAAATGCCCCATTACAAGCTGGGGGGAAGTGGTATGTCGAAAGTTAAAGGGAACACCCAACTCTTGGGGAAAAGGGTTGAATGGGGGAGACTCGCGAAAACGAAAACAAGAGGAAGGAAAAAGAGGGGGCACTCCCAGGTAAGGAGTTGCCCAGGAGAAAACCAGGGAAACAAAGCGTTCGCCGGATCAATTGCATTAGGAAAAAGGGGGATAAAAGGGGAAACGGAATGTAACCTCTAAGGCCGTCGACGGCCGGCATATGGGAAGAGAGGGGAGGCTTTGCGGCTCCGGTCATTGTCAAGAAGAGAAAGGGTCAAGCTGCTCCGAAACGATCCATGAGTCGCGTACCTAGGAAGAAAGACGAGGACTTGGCAGGCTGGGGAAAGAGGGGCAAAGAAATTTCTGAGGTCGTATTCAGTAAACAATATAGGGAAAAAAGGGTCGTAGAACTGGAAACTCCTACGACTAAGGATGAGTTTGTCTCAAAGGAGAGAGGAGGGGGGAGCATCCAAATCATCTTCCAAGGGAAAAAAAGGACAGATAGAATCGAACGGCGGTGCAAATCCAAAAGATAAATTCACACGGGAATGCGAAGGGAAAAACAAAAAGGCCTTCTCCCAACTGATTAAACACGGAGTGACTAAAAACGGAAAAAACAAGTTGTTGGGATGGCCCAGAGGAGAGGGTGGAAAAGGTGGGGGGGATGGGCGGCGCCAAAAAAAAACAGTCTGTGCCTAAGTGTTTATAAAAGAAATTGTGGTAAAGGAGACCAAATTTGCTGAAGAAGGGAGAGGGTTCCCTAAGATCGGGGAAGGTTGAACCAGAGGGACTTTTACGCGGAACGGGGAAGGAAAAGGGGGAAGGGGGCGCCGATGGGCGCTTTTGTCGGAAAAGTACGGTTGTGGTGAGTCAACCCTGGGGGGAGGTGGGAAGCTAAGAGTGGGGGGAAACACTTTTTTTTGCTTAGGCGCTTTCTCCGGTTTTCGAACAAAAAAGGGTCTACCCCCTTGGGTGTCACACTGCGTTGCGTGACGGGGGAGGGGATGAGGTCCTCGGCAGGGGGCTGCGCGCAGTGGGGGAATAAGAGTCTTATTGAAGTCGCGCACAGTACGGAAAATAGGGGTGTTGGAGTAGAAAAAGGGGGCACGAAGGTCCACGAAAGCGGCCCGTAGGGGGGAGGGGGAAAAAAGAAGAGGAAGTTGTAGAGCAAACTGAAAAGAAGAGAATACGCGTGCCCAAACCTCACCAGGGGGGGGGGGAGCCAAAGAATTGGGGGGACAAAATTTTCAATAAGGAAAGGGAAATGCACATGTGGCGCGCCCGTGGCAGAGAAAAGAAGAAAAAGCGTCTCTCTCAACACATACTGATGGAAAATATATAGAGGGCGTCCTTTTTCGATTTCGAAGAAAGGGGATGATCGTTATTCCTTGGCTGGCTATAAGGGTGGGGTCTGGCTGCAAATGACCATTTTAATAAGCAACCAATTGTGGATTGAAACTCTACAGGGATCTAATTGAAAACTCTAAAGGAGGGGGTCAAAGTCCCTGCCTCCTAAACGGAGGGGGGGAAGGAGGGCTCGGCAATATGGCGGCGTGAATCCTAGGAAAAAAAAAAATTTTCGTTCGAAGTGATAAAAAAAAAAGAGGAAAGAAAAAGCCGTCCCACATTAAAAAGGAAAGAAACTCCGGTCAACCGCAACCAGGATACAAGAGGCGCACAAGGGAACTAAAAGCAACGCGAGTCGAAGTCGCGCCGTATCAAAAGGCCGCCTCGAATAAGAAATCAGATTACCAGCTTAAGAAGGAGAAAAAAAAAAAATGTAAGATGGAACCACCAACTCAAGAGGGAAAGAAAAACCTTTCGCGGTAAGGGGGAAGGAACCACTAACCCCCGATCTCTGATCGATCAGAGTCTCATCATTTGGGGGGAAAGACTCTGAAATAATTTTATAAAAAAGAGGCCCGTTTTTTTTCTGGCCACGTCAAGAAGGGAAAGAAAAGAGAAGTCAACACCCTCCGAGACCGGGGAAAAGACAACCTGGTGACGGTCATGGAAATCAGGTTCACATTCCTCGGAGAAAAGGGGAGAGGCTCCAGGTCATTCCTTAGGAATCATGCCTCGTGCAAAACCGGGGGCCTATTCGCTGGAGAGGAAATGGTAAGCTTCGGGGGGGACGCGGAAGATGATTGACGGTTAGCCTAAAACGCCTACGAAAAAAAGGGAGGGAAATGACCTCATACCAAGGTGAAACGGTGACCTCGAAGACTTTGCGAGAAAAAAGAGAGTTGACGCGAATATCGACTCATAAAAGGGAGTTGAGACTGGCCCACGCCGTCAGCCGGCCATCAGCGCGAAAAATGAGCGTATAAAAAAACAAAAAGAAGGGGAAAAAGAAAAAGGATGAATTTGACGAAAGGGCGAAAAACGTGTTGCAGTGCGCCGGTGAAGCTAAAAGGCACAGCCTCTACCAAGGAGAAGAAGATCGAAAAATCCGGTAACAGGAAAAGGTTCACGGGGGGAACAGTTCAAGGGGAGATGAAGGTGGTAAATGGAGGGAAAGGAGATTGGTTCCCTGGTTGACCAGAAGGGAAATACAGGGGTGGGAGTGCCGTTCCGTAGGGGGGGGAAGAAAGATATGGTTCAACGCGGAGGAGTCTCCCCAGTCAAGGGATAAAGCGCATAGTGCAAACTTCAGTGTGGGAAACATTGCCGCCAGCTGGTGGGATAAAGAAAACTGGCAAACTTGGAAAAAGGGGTCATTCTGGGGCGGGAAAAAACATGCTCTTTTTTCACATGAATACGAAGGAGCAGTATTTCTTTGGCGAGAAGGGGGAAAAGTGAAGATTGTCAGGGGAAAGGGGAAAAGGCGGCGACCATCCTTGATAGCTCACACGCGGAATTAAATTCGCCGGACTGCTCGTGAGGGGCCGGAGGGAAATTGCCCATATTTTCTCGAAAAAAAAGCTGAAAAGTCTCGACTCAGTTTAGCGTGAATCGAAAAGGGAGCTGGGGGAGCATTCACGGTGATAAGGGGGGGGGGAGAGAGGTCCTGACCAATACTCCTTGGCCTTCGTTCAAAGAGGGTAATTAACCTGCGTCGGTCAGAGAAGGAGGGGTTGGGGGAGGATTGGTCTGGGGGCAGGAAGGAACGGAAGGACAATTGTGATTCGTTAAGAGGAAAGAGGGGGGAGGTTGGGGGGGCTGTGTGGAATCCCGTTAGGGACTCTCCGTCGAGTTTCAAAACAGGAAGTTGAGAGTGCGCCAGGGACAGACAAGAAGAAAAAGGAAAGGGGTATCTGGGATCAGGCTGAGTGTAGTCTGTGGGAAGTGGGGGAAACTGGGTACGGAAGTAACACATCTCTCTCAACACACCGGGAGTAGGAAAGGGTGGGTACTGACTGAGAGGAAAGAGCAATGAGGCATTCCACGAGAAAAAAGAAAATTAAAAAAAGAAAACACAGACGGGCTCTCAGCGGGAAAAAAGAAAGTATCGCGCACCTGCCTGTCCCAACTTTGGCTTGGACATAAAAGAGGAAAACACACAGCGACAAAAGAGGGGACCACTGCGACAATCAAAAAAAAGGGTGGAACTGGCAAACATACCACATCAAGCGGAAAAAGCGCAGTATACGGAATTTGGGAGAGGAGGCAAGGGAAATGGGAAACGCAAACCAACAAGAATCACCGGTACGCTCAAACGGCCGGGAAAAAAGAAAAATAAAAACACACGTCTCTAGATAGAAGGAATCGACTTGAACGAGACGAGATCAAATATGGGACTGATTAATGAGAAAGGGAAAGCCCAAGCCAGGTCCCTTCGAAGCCCATAAAAGCGGAAATCAGGCCTCGTCCCTTTGGGAAGGCTTCAAAAACCTACGGCGCCGCGATAATAGGATCATCTGATAAAGAAAAAGTGAGGCTTTTGTTTAAAGGTTTCGGTGGGAAACTGGGGCCCAAAGGTCCCCCAGTACAAAAGGGGGGAAATGTCTGGAGGCAGAAAACGATCGGGGGGAAGGGTAAAAAAGGAGGGTGGCCGACGATGCGCTTTGGATCCATGAATGGGGTACAAAAAACAATTCGCTACGAATAGAAAGGGGGAAAAAAAGAACAAAGAAATGAGTGTGCCCGGAGGGTCAAAAAAAAGTCTACTGAAATCACTTTAACGTGAGACACAAAGAGAAGACCAAGGACTGGATTTAACAAGTAGCAATTGGGAAGTGATCGACGGCGGCATCGTAGAATGAGGGAGAGGCTGTTGAAAGGGACATTGTAAAAGGGCGCACTCAAGGTGAGACCTCTCTCGCGGGGGAAAAAATCGGCAGTGAAATCTCGGAGCCACCCAGAAAGGGACTTCTCAGAGGGAGGTGAGAGGCATGTACGGCTTGGGAAAAGGCGCTAAAAGAAATTTCCTGAGGGCGATTCGAACGGGTCACAGAGAGGGGGGGGATATCTAGCCAAATCTTTCGAGAAAAAAACAACTGGCTGGTTGGGGAGAAAGGCAACTGGAAAGGGGGGTGCGGCTCAGCCGTCATGATTCCAAAGGGGAAGCAAAACTGGGGACGGATACAGTACTCCGCTAAGCGGAAGAATCCCTCCTATATGAGTAAAAAATACGGAAATGGCGAAAAGGAGCAACTCGCGCGCAAGAGGAAATTGAAAAAGGGAACGACGTGACCGGCAACATAGTGGGTGGAAATGGTTCCACAGGCCTCTTTGTTGGGTTACGGGTGGGGCCCAGTCGAGCCTGGAGGCCACATCAAAAAAATCTGGGCCTCGTTTTAAAATATTAGGGAAAAAGAAGTCGGCACACATCTTTTGTAACGGGTGGGGGTCGTCAAGAGATCTGGGGAATTCCTTGTGGGTTTAAATCTCCTAAAAGGAAGACGCGATAAAAAAGGGTCAAGGGCGGAGGAGGAAGTTGGAATTGTTGCGTTCCTACTGTAATTTTTTGGAAAAAAAAGAAAGGGAAGTATGAATGACGAAGGAGGGCCGGTTAGGGCTCGAAGCACGATTCTCCTTAGGGGCGCGCTACTTGGGGAGACTTGGTTGAAAGGGAAGATTGGGAAGGTTGACTTGTCGGGGCGGGGGGGAAGTGCCTGTGGCTGCGCGATTGCGAGGGGCGGGAAAGCGCACGATACGGCTACGTATTTGGGACTCTGCTAATGCTTACTCCGCAAGAAGAAAAACCACTTAGCCGAACAAAGGAGGTGTAAAAAAGGGCCTTGCCGATCGGAGGTGGGTAAGAAAAAAATTCGAGATTAGCGCAGTGTGTGAAAGAAAAAGGTGGTTGGGTATAAGCATTGGGCACGCCCATTGCGAACGTACCCCGCGACCTTCCTCAACCTTAAAACCTTGGGCGAAAACTCCAGCAGGGAGA
>Ga0179593_1504555_pt1 | contig 25378 bp, 18 predicted proteins | sample CZODoug2_1_08_16_FD_185931 | JGI IMG/M metagenome (GOLD analysis project Ga0179593, IMG submission 185931) | Vadose zone soil fungal communities from Angelo Coast Range Reserve, California, USA - CZODoug2_1_08_16fungal (PacBio error correction) | ecosystem: Environmental > Terrestrial > Soil >...
CGGAAGTCTCTCTAAAATGTATGGGAGCGGGGGTACAGTTCCCTCTTCTCACAAAGATTAATGAAGCCTGCTCTGTATTAACAGCGCGGCTTATGGCGATGAAGGGACAGAAAAGGGGCATTTCCTTTACTAAACCAAACAATTTAAGTAACCGGGGTCTAATATCATAACGGAGAATGTCGGGACTCACGAAAGGATTTCAGAGAGTTGGGGGGGGTTTTTATTGGCCTGTCGTTAGGAAAAATAATTGAGGAGAGAAATAGATTCAGATTGGGTTCAAGGTGTAAAGGAAAATCGACTCGTCAGAAGATCTGGGGGAAAAGGGGAGGAGAAGGAGAGTCCTGACGGAGGGGGAAGGGGTAAGGGAATGCTAAATGGACGGGGGGGCAAAAGAAGATCGCCGGGGGGAGGTTAGAGCTCCTGTCTCACCTAGAGGTTGAAAAGGTTTAGGATGAGACGGAGCGCTCCTCTTTCGGAAAAAAAAGGGTACGGAAGGAATGGGGGAAGATTGGTGCTGGCTTTCAAAGCAAAGCTTTTCCGGTGTTCTAATACGAAGGGGTACATCTCTGACGGAGGGGGTCGCCAATTTCTTCAGGAAAGATCAGAGATCATCGGATTTGAGGAGCAGATCAACTTTTGGGACAGAGGGGGAGAACGAAGGGTGTAATATCTAAAAGGTCAACGTCGAAAGAAAAAGGTGAGAAGTCTAAAAAAAAAGTGACGGGTGCCCTCATCGCAGATGGGCCGGGTATCATTGGGGTTCGAGTTGAGGAAACTTCTTCTTATTTCTCGGTAGAGCCAGGAACCCCAAAAGGTGGGGGCGAACACTATTGGTTCGACGGCGTAATACCTCCGACGGGTAAATCGACGTCGGTCCGCTCCGGGGTTAAAGAGGTAGATCCATATCGAGAGCGCAATCTGTACGGGTGGTTCTTCGACGGAGAGGGGAATCCTAGTGTTTAAAGGTCTCGAACACCTTCTTCCATTCTACTCAACAATTATGGTTTATTGAAAAGATTCCACGACCATGTGTGAGACCCCTAGCAAAAAACATGGCTTCACGCCGTTCTCACTGAGAAAGCACAGTTCCCGCATTTGGCGATTCAGGAGGGGCTGCTCCACTCATCGTCTAGTCCGTCCTAAAGGGAAGGTCTCCGCCGAAAGATGCCCTGACTTATAACCTCGGGGCCCCTACAGGTCTAGCAAAAAAAACCGAACTTCAGAAGAAGTGACAAGCACACACGGGCCCTGAGCCATAGGGCTCAAAGGCGATAACTAAATCCATGCTCTTAACGCTTCTGTTCGTCGGAAAGCCAGCCGCACGAATGGAGGAAAGGATCCCGCCATCACTCACTGATGTCGATACGCAAAGGATTTGTCCCTATAGCGCAAAACGCAAATCTGGGGGCGAATCACGGTCGATTGTCATCGCCACCATGGAACTCGGCAGGGACCGCCGCCAGCGCGGCACCGGACGGACAAGTCATCCGATAGCGGCGCTGTCTAGCGGAGAACGGCCGAACCGGACAAGGAGTAATCCCCCTCCGTAGTAGGATCAGACTTTCTCATGATGCGTAGGGGAAAGGCGCCTCTCGGAGCTCGTAGTAAGGTTATAGCTAGCGGAAGGGGTATGAACCATCCGACTGCGTCTCGGTTGCAAGATACACTCCTCGTCAAAAACGCACGGCGATGACCATCGTGAGACCCGAACGCGAAGTGTTGGATGTAGACGTGTAACGGAAGGAAAAAGACCTCGTGTTCGTTTCTTGAAAACAAACAAGGGGGGACGAGTGATCCAAGAGGGAAGGGAACTTGTTGGGGGCTTAATCTTTCCGTCGCTACAATTTCGTTCTTAGAGAGGGGGTCAAAGGAGACCTTAGAAAGAGCTAGCATAAGACCTGAGTAAGTGTTCGCACCTCCAAACGAAGAAGACCGACAACACGGGGGGAGAAAGGAGGAAAACTGACATAGGAAACGAGATGATGCATAGGGGGGGCGGGGACAGAAGGGGGAGAGAGGCGCACAGCAAGCATGAGCGAAGTACTATCTTAAGCGGATAAGGATGAAGGCAAAAGAATATTCTCAAGGGAGGAGGGGCCACACGAGTTGACTCTAGCACAAGGGATTTACTAAAAATAAGGGCCGAGAGGAGCTTTCAGGGAAGCCAGGAATCCGCCCAACGACTGGATCGGAGAAGGTGCGTGGGGGGAAAAGGAGGTTAGCGCAGTGGGGGGCCTAACAAGAATCAAACCAAACTTACGGACCGAAACGGGCCCACTGATAGGGAATGAGGGGGAAAAAGGAGGCACAGAAAAGAAAAAGGAACATCGTCCTAGGCGAGAGAAGGACTCCGAGGGAAAACCAAGAACTCAATCAATACAGGGCAGATGAAAGAAAAAAAAAGTAAAAAAGAAATCATTGTTGCCGAGTTGAAGAAACCACCCTCGATCGTTCTAGAAGAGCATGAATCGAGGAAACGCGAATTTTCGGAAGTAAGAAAGAAGAAGGGCTGGCGGGACCACACCTCAAGAGGCCGCACTAGGACTATAAAAACACCTAAAACCGAAAATTCAAGGGGAGGGGAAGGGAACCCCCCCAATAGCTCGTAGGGGGGAACAAAGTAGGGAGGGAGGCAAAAAAAAGGGGTGAAAGAGCGAGCTCCGCGTGCAGCCACGAAAGGGGGGGGGTCTCGAGCAATAGACAGCGCGCCGAGCGAGGAAAAGACGAACGCGTTTGAAGGACGATCGGAAAATGGGGGGAGGCGAGCATTATTGAAGGGCCAGGGGGGAACTACTAAGACAGAGGAGAAGTACCCCGTCGAGAAGGAGGAGAGAGTTATGTCTTCCGGGGGCCCTCTTAAAAGGTTTAAGAGTCGGTACGGAGGGTTACAGAAGTGGAGGAAGGACTCTAAAGTTGCTCTCATCTCGGCTGTAAGAGGAAGGAAGTCTTTATCTTGGGGGGATGGAAAGAAGGACGAGAACAAGTCAGACTTAGGGTTACGGAGGGTTTGGCGGAGGAGGGAGGCGAAAGTCCTCCAAGGGAAACAGATTCCTCCGGGTAGAAAGACGCCTCAATGTCAGGGCTGACCAAAAATCAAAGGTAGTGCAGATGAGAGAAGGAAGGGAAAGGGGTGTAAAGAGGGAAGCTCGAATCGGCAAACTATCTATATAAAACAGGGGAAAGGTGGGATGTCTAACAACGGAGGGCGGTGAAGTCGGGAAAGAGAGAGAGCTGGAAGGGAATGGCTCGAGGTTCCGGGTCGAAGAGAGGAAAAACCTCATCGGACCTGGAAACCCAATCTAGATCCCTATTCTCAGGTCGAACCTGAGAAATTCAAAATAGACCCCATGAACGAGGCCCCCTACAGACCCTTCACAGGAGACAGGGCTTTGGGCGCCTTAGCGGGAAGTAGGCCACGGAGCGAAGAAAAAAGTCCGAACCTCTTTCCCCAGGAAGAAAGGATTCACGATGCAAAAAGATGAAATAAGGAAAAAAGGGGGATGGATCTTCTGGGGGGCCAAAAGCCGAGGAAGCAAAGGGAGAAAGTCGAGAGAGAGAATCTTGGGGGACGACAAAAATATCTTCTAAACTCTAAAAACACCGGGGAAGGAAAAAAAAAAGAGAGAAGATGGATTCTAAAAGAGAGAAAAAGGGCCGCGCCTTCTTCCTGGAAAAAACCGATCGGAAGGAGCCGGGGAACTGGAGGGTGGGCAAGCTGCATCGGTGAAAGGAAGGACGATCTGCTGGCGAAAAAACGAGTGCGTGCCTGTCAAAGCGGGAAGGGCAAGAAGCGTAAGGAGCAGGGAAAACGAGGGAGAGACTCAGGGGGGGGGAAAATGCAAAGGGGCAGTGGGCTGGAAAGCGCCAGGAGGAAACAGGAAGGGGACGGAAAGGGGGGAGGAAGGAAAGGATGAGGGGGGAAAGCAATGGGTCGAAGAAGGACGGTCCGCCGGGATCGCCGAGAGTGAAAAAGGGGAAATAATTTTCTCTAAAACCCAAAAAAATGCATGGAAGTTTCATCTTGTTTCTACTCTCAGGAAGGGGGAAAGAAATGCACACAAGGACTGCGCTAGAAAGAAGAAAAAGGACCTAAGTCATAAGACGAGGAAAGAATTAACAAAGGAGAAAAAAAAAGAGGTTGTCTAAACTGTCTTAAACCGGGGGTAGGTAGGACCTCGGTTTCCAAAGAACCGACCGAAAGGGAGAACATGGTCTCTGGGGGAGCGGGAAAAGGCCCAAGACTCTACCTACACTGTTACGGGGGAGCGAAATTCTTCTATGAGCTCAAAAAAGGAGCCACCGTACCTACTAGGGATCATCTTACTGACTTCAAAATTCGAAAACCACGTCCTCTCCTGCCTATGCGGGAAAGGAACAGAGGAGGAAAGAATGTCGCCGTGAGAAGCGCGACGATAGTCGTCCAACTGTGGAGATTCAACCGGCAGCGGAGCGCCGCGCCTCGAAGGCAAAAGGGGGACCGCTAGACGAACTCGACAAGGAAAAGAGGGTGAAAAATCAATCGAGAGCGAGACCTCCGATATCCGCTACACGGGCTCGAGGTCCGCGAATAGTCGGGGTGACGATAAAGTCGCCGAGATAGTTGGAGTGTGTGGGGAGGGAAAATCGAGGACAGAAGCGGTCTTCTGGGCATGGAACTCGTCCTAGTGCGGGAGAAGGGGAGGGCCGACACAGGAAAACTCTAAACAGAACCCCTGCGCCAGAGAAGGAAACTAGCCAATGTACTCAGCATCGAGGGCTACGCGGCCAAGAAGATGCCCGGAGGACATTCGGAATGGAACTAGAAAAAGGCAACCGCGGTCATATTTAGAATAGGCATATGTTGACGGTTCTAGAGAGACGGGAAGTGGAAAGACAACTCTTCAGGTTGTGCGGGTGGGAGGGAGATGATCTTGGTTTTGTTGGGGAGTTCTTACACCTTCTGAAGGAAAAGGACGTGTAAACGAGTCCATGTAGTCTGTTATAGCGTCGCACGGGACTCATCCGCGCCGGGGGGCTTATAACTCGGCTGAAGGATGACAACAAGTGTGGTATTAACGACCAGAGTCTTCGACGTAACGAAGTAGAAATGTCTCCACTCGGGCGCAAGCCGGCCACATGCCAGAGGGGAGGAAGATCGCGAGGAGGCAAGTGAAAGTAGAAAAGGTTAAGCTGGGTAGGGTCCTGTCGGAAGTCGTTTCGGCGATCGGAGATTGTCTGGTCAAACGCCCGAGGGGGACGCGAGAAAATGCTGCTACCGTGACAAAGAGATTCAAACCGCAACGTACGACGAACGCCCCGTCCACGAGAAACCAACCAAAAAAAAGTCGAGATAACAGGCGCTGGCGCGCGCAGACTTAAGGGGGAAGGCGGGAACCGAGACTCACGGCGCGGACCAGCAAAAATCGTCGGGCGCACATGCATGCCTAACACGTGAAGGGGTGACGGACGTGGGATCGAGGCAGCCTAAGAAGGGGTTTCCTCCATCGACGGAGACGCTCGACAAACGACCCGCGTTTCGACCGGAGAGTTGAAGCCGAGGACGAGGGAGCGACGCGCATGATCCGATCAGGTCTCTTCGGCGAACAGCGAGGAGACCTGGTAGGTACCGCCGCACCGGTGTCCAGCGGAATCTCGAATGCAGGGGGGAGCAGTCGGACAGATCAGTTCACGGAGGGGCGAAAGGGGTGCCCAGTGGATCCAGGAAGACTGAGTGAGCTGCGTCACGATCTACCAAAAGCGAAAGGGCAAGAGTTCTCGCAGCCCGGGTGGAATTGGCGAAGCGAGCCCTTGGGAGGGGAGACCGTAAGGTCGGGTCGTACCGGCGACCGTGAGCCCGATGTTTGAGAAACTGAGGGGCGTCGCCAGGCCGCGGTCGCTCCAAGGAAGGCGGAAGGCTCCGAAGGTAAAAGCTGGATCAAAGCTAGATCGCAAGGGCTGGGTGTTGTCGGTACGTCTCCAGGGGCCGTCCGCGGGCGGGGGGCGCACAAACACGGCTCAAAAAGCAACAACAATTAGTATGATTAAATATAGAGATTCAGGTTTGGCGCAGCCCGAAAGTGCAGTAAAGGAAATAACGGCACACTTCCAGATCGTGGGGCTGGGATCACGACAGGCGGCCCGCCGCGAGAATCGAGCCCTTATGGCCTCCGAAACCCCCGGGCTACACTACGCTCCCTTCAGCCTCACGGTAAAAAGACGAAAAAAACTTTCTCCGCTTCGGAAGAGAAAGGAGTAGAAACTCTTCCCCTGGCTCTTATTTTTAGAAATGACCGCCGCCATGCCTCTAAAGGGGGGACCGAACCACGTTTATGGAGAGGCCTGACTGATCGATCTCCAACGAAATCTGGCGAAAACAGGTGAAGCCCGGAAGTCCACCATTGAACCGGAGCGGGTGGTGACCGCGCCAGCGCCAGGAAAGAAAGCAGCTTCGCTGTCTCCGAAGGCCCGTTAACCAAGTCGATCATGACATAGAAAAATCCCACTTCAAGACACACGACGGAGCAGGGGGAGTCACTAAAGGCGCGCTCGCGACCTGACGATTTGCGCCAGTCTCCGCGATGGGAAAACAAAGGCTCGCGCTCGGAAACGACTAAAGCGATACCCAAACCGTCAAGGATAGCCCGACGGTCGGGTGATGATCGTGACGTGAGCCTCTGCAGTCCCCGCTGACCGGCTGGTTCCGGGGTCGGTGGCGCGCCTTCATCGCACTATCGCATCATATGACGGCGTCGCCGGACTGGAAAGGGGATACTCAGGGCTCACCCTGGGGGGCGGGCGCTCTACTGTCGCTCGGACGGGAGCGCCTCCGAATCCGCCGCAAAGACAAAACGCGGGACAGCTGACTCATTATGAGCCGGGGGCGAGGAGGTCTAGCACTGAAACTGCCCAGCGGCATGTCGGCGGCAGGTCCGGCAAATAGGGAAGCCATCTCGTGCTTAGGAGGATGTCGTGGGGGCGGAACGGTTAAACGCTTACACTCGGAAAAACGGTCTACACGAGACCGAAGCCAGGCTTACGGCTCACAAAAGAACGCCTGGACTTCGGCTACTCTCGTTGCGTCATGACGTCGAAGCCTACGCACAGCTCTCACCGTCTGAAAGAAAAAACCGCCACTCTCGTTTTGGGATGTGACATGCGCGAGAACATTCCACGCGGGCGCGATCTACCGTGAGAAGAACGCGTCGGCAAAGATCACCCTTCAGCATTTCAGGGGCCATGGAAAATCTGTGGCAGCTGTATCCCCGGAACAGGCCTGAATCGAACGACCACGAGGCCAAAGGGGCCGCGTAGCGGGGCCGTGGCATCCGCACTCGTCAGCAGCGTGCCAGAGGAAGAGGGAACACCGACCCGGGGACGATATGCGAGTAAAAAGGGGAACAACACCCGATGCTCGGACTGTAATTACTCCTCCGAGTGTGTACGCGTGTAGAAAAGCAAAAGATCGCGTCGCGATTGAGGTTCAGAGCAAGCGCGCGCGCGGAGAGCCGAGTTGGCCGACGCTCGGGCTCGAGAGAGTCGCGGGGCGTAGTCGCGGTGAATTGTATCCAGCCGGCGCCGAAAGCCCAACGTATGGCAGCGGTATCGGTCGGGTCAACCTCGGAAGGATCTTCGAGGTCAGGGGTTTGACGGCGGAGGCGAAGCTCCCGAGTCGGATGCGGGAAAGAAACTCTTTGCGCAGAGACGTAGCCTATCAATTCGGTAGCGTTTTATTGGTGACCCGGGACACTGTCGAGTTGAGTCCGGTGGCCGGCAAGGACGTCCCCCAAAGCCGCACGGAGACACGGATGTCAAGCCAAGGTCTGGCTTCCCTGCCGCGGAACGGCTTGCGCTTAGACCCAGGCCTTGTGGAACTTCGGGAAAGTCACTCGAGCGTCGCAAAAACGGAAAAAGAGATCCAGATCGACGACAGATGTGGGGTGTCGAGCCCCGTCGATCTGGCCTTATGAGACGCGAGGCAGAGCGCTGCAAGGCCTAAAAAGACGCATCGCCTGGTCCATCTTGCACACAGCGAAGCCCGATTCGCGGACAACTCCCGCTTTCAAAGAAAACAGGCGAATCAGCGTTCCTTCCCCACCCAGAGCGCTGCAAAAGGAAAAGCTAAGAGGGAAGGAGAAAACCGAGCGTCAGCCATAGCGAGGCACCACATATCGCATCAGACTGTAATGCCACCCCCGCAAAGAAGTTTACGGGGGAGACCGACGAGGAGAACATGAAAGGCGCGGCCGCGAAGCTTCGAGCAAATGCATCGTATCTCTCTCAAACACAAACTAAATATACGATGGAGTCGACGACTTCATCAAGAGCAAGCGAGAAGGCGTGAGGTCCTGTGGGAGCAGGCCCAAGGAACTTCACCGGGGAGGTGGGGCAAAAAAAAAAAAACGGGGGGGTTCAAGGAGGGGGAAAATGCTTGCGATCGGACTGGTGGGCAGGGGGGCGGAATGGCGGCATGCAGAAAAAATCTTTCATAACGCGTACCTTCAAAACGCTGCATCGCGCTGGGGTAACGATGCGACGGGCCATGGATTTGAAGAGGAAACGGCGCAAAGAAACATGGGGAGACGCGCATGGTGGTGGGTAGCAAAGACGCTTATTGGACATGCTGAGGAATCGCCGAACCAAGTGACTTGCCCTCCTCAAGGATCACGAAGGAAATAAAAGCTCCTGAGGGAGAGGAGATACTGTCTGATGAGGATAGTGGACTCTAGCGTTGTAAGTCATCGGGACCTAGGAAAGAGGACACAAGAGAAGATACTGCACGCGTTCCTCTTATGCAGCCTCGAAGCCGGCGCGCACGGGTGTCGATGAAGGCCGATGTGAGACGGCCCCGTTGGCCGCACGGCCCACGAACTTAGACATTTGTCTAGAAGGAGGAACCAAACTCCGAACTTGGAGGAAGAGCGTCACTTGTCAGGGCGCGCCACCGCGTGGGGAATCCGGGAATTTGCGTCTCGAAGTCAACGGAATCGCGCTCCTGGCCGGAAAACGTACCTAGAGAATAACAGCGACCACCGTCGTCTCCGCGGGGAAGTAAACACGGTGGCTTCGGAACCGGCCGGGCGCGCCGCGCCGCGAGCCGATCTTAAAGGAGCGCCGGCGGCGCAAAAAAAGCGAAATTGCTACGGAACACATAATCCGTAGCACAAAAGCCCAAGGGAGGAGGAAAAACGAGAGGCCGCGAAATAGAGGATGAAATGAAAGGTCGAACAGTCGAAGATCATGCGGGTGGGAAAGGCACTAATGTGCCAGCTCTTACCGATGGAGGGGGAGGTTTCCTCTAATCGTTGATCTAGAGTATGCGGCGAGGCGGGGGAGTACAAAGCGTAAAAGGAGCAAAAACCTGCGCCGGTGCCGAAAAGAGTATGAATTCATGCAGAGGGGAAGAAGAGGAGGGCGGGGATATCCATTAACTACAGAGGAGTTCTTCTCAGGGGAGAAAAGAAATTTACTCTAGACGAAATAGGGGCCTCCGGCGCTGATCGGGGTCTAAAAAAGCGCAAAAAATAGGGGTACGGACAGAAGTGTTACGGGTTGAAAACACGATCCCGTTGAGACGCGGGCGAAAAGATAGCTTGCGTTAAGCAAAGTAGGTAAACCTTCCGACGTCATGCAAAGAAAAGGAGTAGAACAAGTCAAGAGTTAGAATAGACCTGAAATCTAAGCTAACGGGTCGGTCGATGAACAGGGCGCTGTATGCAAGAGCGAAATAGTGGGGGGAACCATCGAATGTATAAGACGTCAGAAAGAGATCCATTAGATTTGGAGAAAAAATTACAAGGCGACTTGCCGCTCCTACAGAGGGTAGGAGCCCCAGTCTACTGCAATCGTCAGCTCCCATTGGCACTTATAAGTGAAACGGGAACGTCCTTACTGTCTTTATTAGGGGATGTGGGAGGATTCGAGGGTGTAGATGTGTCAAACTTGTAATCTCTATCAAAAATAGTAAGAGACTAGTAAATGGTACCATCCTTGATCAAAATCGAGAACCTCCGATAGAAGAGACTCACGATGAGCAAACACTAGGCTCTACGTGATGGAAAGGGGCAAGGCGTCTTGGACGAAAGGAGAAACCCAGTCGATGATTTTCTTGGATCTCCGAGAATAGGGCCAACCCGGCGCGAGGCCGGACATTGCCTATAGACCGTTAAGTTTTTGGTAATGATTCCAGAGAACTGATGAGGAGCCCATCTCGATTGTTTAGAAATGAAAAGATGGAAACGGGAAGAGCAATTCTTACCTTCTCTCAAAAGGCCTAAACGTTCTGGGGGACTAACCGGACAGGAGGACCGATAGAGGTGCTACGATCAACAGGGACTCAAAACGGGCCGGTTCTCGAAACGGGCGAGTCGCTCGCAAGAGAAAGAGGGAGACGGGGACAGAGGAGGCGGCGGGGAGCACCCCCTTAAGGTCCAGGGCGCTGATAAAAGAGTAAGAGGCTACGGGCTTGTTCGAACCAAAAGAAAGATCGATCCTCTAGGGGGGAAGGAAGATCAACTGGTGAAAAAGGGCGGGGGGAACTAGACAGGCGAGGGAAAAAGGAGGGAAAAAAAAGAATCTTTACTAGCAAAAGAGGATGCGAGGGGGATTCGAGGAGAGGGGAGGCAGAAGGGGGAGTGGGTTAGTGTGATCAAGTGGCGCGGAGGTCTCTTTAAGTGTGAGGAAAACGGAGGGAGCACCACGGGTAAGTTCTGCTAAAAACGCGAGGGATACTCGACTGTCGTCGGGACTTACTTCAGGGCGGCTTTTGATCAGACACGAATATAATCCAAGGTCCAGTGGACCGTTTTCTTCGAGCTTAGAGGGGCAGAAGACAGACCTGTGAGGGGCGGGAAAAACTTTTCGTGTAAAATCTACTAAAAACACAGAGAGGAACAGGCTAGATGCACTACGTTGGGAGCAAGGCCCTACCACAGGCACTCTGAAGGTCGGGGGAGACGAGAAAAAAAGTACATAATAGGGGAGAGGGTCTAAGGCTTAGAAACTAAAAAACTTATTTGGAAGAGAGTTCCAAGCTCCAAGAGACTAGCCAGCATAAGTTATAAAAAAAGTTGGAAATCCTCCACATGGGAGGAGACAGGAGGGGAATTCAGACAGCACGGTGGCTAACAGAGGAAAAAAAGGTCCCTTCTTCGAAACTTGGTGAGGAACTCCAAGGGGCGGTGAAATTTTATACTGAAGTAACAGGGAGTTGGTAGATCGGTTTCAGGAGAAATCTAATGTCAATCCTGGCACAGGGATGTCACCTAAGTCTAATCAGAGGGGGAGCAAAAAACCATTGGGAGAAAATACAGAGAATGAGAAAATAAAAGGAAACGATGCGGGCTTGAAGCAAGTCAAAAGGCTAGATCCAAGAGGATCTTGGCAGATAGGGTCAAAACTAGGCGGGATCGAAGGGAATAGAAAAACCTGAGCCTTGCGAGAAAGAGTGCATCAAGGTAAAAATAACTAGCCAGTCCTAGACCACTGAAAAAGGTGGAATCGCCGGGGGGGAAGAAGTCGGGGGGAAGAAACAAACTGAATCGCAGGAGAGGTTGAGAAATAAATCTCTGGAAACCCAAAAGAACTTGATAGCCAAAGGGAGTGCACGACTAGGTTTAGGAATAGGGGGAGTCTCCGGCCTTCCCCTCAAAAAAGAGGGGTTGAGGGTCGTGAAAGACGGCCCCGGCGAGGGGGGAGAGGGGGGATAAAGAGGGGACTGTTTTTGATCAAAAACGCGCGGTAATCGAATGGGCTGTAGGAGCTTACTCGACGAGAAGATGGAGGGAACGACGATCTACGATGGTGCTAGATGAAATGGGACAGAACTCCTACAGCCTCTGAGGGAAAAGGAAAGAAGTCCTACAGGAAAGTACTTACGGAGGAGGGCTTGCACGGTAGGCTGGCGAGGCCAAGAAGGGGAAGTATCTTCTAAAGCTCAGTAATCTTCCTTGCCTAGCAAATCAGGAGAGAGCCTTGATTACTTAGGAAGTACTAAAAGGTTTGGGAAGCCCCTAGGGGGGTTATCAGATCAAAACAGAAGGGGCTAAGCTACTAGGGGAGGCGGGGGAGAGGGAAGTCAAGGGGGGAAATCTCATCCCTACAGTTGACTGAGGAGAGTCGGGGTCGTGAGAGGCCTGAAGAGGAGGTGAAACTTCTACGAAAAGGCCTTAGGGGGGGGAAATCCCACAGAGTGCGGCTGTTCAAAAAAGGATCACAAAGCTAGAAAAGTCAACGAGCCTGGCGGGATAATTAGAGAGCAGAACGTGCGTCGGAAATCAGCATTTCGAAAGGGAGCCTAAAAAGGGGGAGAAAAAAGCCTCGATTCGGGTCGGGAAATCATGAAAGGATATCGATCATCTCCTTGTCTCATGAGAAGGTATAGGACAGTTTAAGGTCTTCCAAAAAAAAGGCCGTCCATCAAATATCTTAGAGGGAAAAATCGCGGGAGAAGGGACGGAAGTTCGCAAGGTCAAAAAAGGGAAAAAGAAGAGGCTCGGAGACTGGAGTATCAAAATAAGAGAAGGGTTACGCGGTGGAAGGAGAGAAAGGCTCTCTATGGTTCTCTATCAAGGACGCTCGAAGAACTAGGCGAAGAGCTTTAATGAGAGTTGGCAAAAATAGAGGAGGAAGGGGGGAGGAGAACTGAGGATTAGAAGGGGGAAAAAAAGTATAGCCAAAAGGGGAAAAAATCCAGAGAAGCCCGTAGCTATTTACGTCAGAAATTAGAGGGAAAAACAGCCAGGAGAGAGAGTCTCGGAGAGGGGTGGAAAAAAAGGAAGAAAATTACCACTAGGGCGGCTAGCATGTTTCTACAAAAGAATAAAAAAGAAGGAAGTCCACTTTGCTTAAGGGGGGGTGGGGGAAGGCTCGTCCATAGTCTACAAGTAGAATGAGGGAGGGTCTTTTGTCTAGTCCAAGGGAAGTTGACAAGAAAGTCTTCTGAAGCCGGAAAAAATGCTCTACGGGGGAGCAAGGACATTAGGGGTTAGGAGACGCGTAACGCGGATTTCTCTTCTAATAAAGGGGTTGGAAGGGCCGGGGGACGAGTTCGCTCTAGAGTCGCGAAGGGAGCAATAATGGGAAGAAGGAAGGGATGGGTGGATAGACGGCAGAGCGGGTTGCCTCTATACGCAGGAAAAAAGGACTCTAGTGGCACGGGGCGACAGCAGAAGTGGTCCATGAATCTGGAAGTCTTACAAAAACGAAGGGACTGAGCCTCCAAAGAAGAGTTCATTCTGAAGAGGGAATCTGGCGTTACCCCGTGAAAAAAAGCGGGAAGAAGGAGGGTGCGCCCTGAAGAGGAATTAGAAGGGAAAAGTAAGGGGGGGGCAAAGACATTCAGGCGACTCTAGGCAAAAAATAAAAAACTCATCAGGAAGGGGCTTGAAAAACAGAAAAGCCGTGAAATAATCGGGGACCAGGAAGGGAGGATCTGCAAGGAAAGTCGAAACGGGAGAGGGGACAAAAGACTCCCTCGGAGCTTAAACTCAAAAAAAAAGGGAAGGATAAAGAGGGGGGTAGGGCAAAAGGAAAGAGGAAGAGGGAAGGAGGCATCGCCTGAGAGGGGGGAAGGTAAGGACCAGCAGAGGCCGTATCCTTCAACTTTCTGGGGATGATCGGATGAAACGTAGAATGCGGAGAAGGGGTAAAAACTGTGGCGGAGGGATCATTTAGACGAGGGACCAGGGGGGCAGACGCGTCTCGGTCGAGTTTTTTTCCGTAACGAGGGGAAAAAGGGGGATTTCCACTCTAAAAGGGATCAAAAAAGGCAAATCTCGAAGCTCATGGGAAATCAAGGCAACTGAGGAAGCGAATTGCAGTGAGAGGCCCAGGGGGGGGATGGGACGAATAATCGGAGCTCATCGGAAGATCTCAGGGGGGCTCGACACAGAATCTGTCTGAGGCGACGGAGAGGGGCTCGGGGTTTAGACTCTAACTGACCGGGGAGCGAAGTAAGAAGGAGCTGAAGACATAGAAAGAGTGCCGAGTACTCTCTCCTCTAGATACAGGGGATAGCTAATCTGCAGAGGGGTGTCGTACGCTGGGGAAGAGGAGGGTCTGATTACTGAATCTAGAAAGAAGCCAACTAAGGGGTCCAAAGAAGAGAGGGGATCTATTGAGGGAGGGGGAAGGGGTCCAAAGAAACAAGAGAACCCAAACAGGGAGAAGAGCTAACTTCTGCGGGAAGTCTCAAATGCGAAAGCCAAGGAAAACCTCTTTCTGATTAGTCAAAGAAGGGAAAGGTCTGCAAACATCTAGAGGGGGGTCCGGAAGGAGAAAAATCTATACGTAAGAGCTCAAAAAAAAAAGGACAAGGGGGACTGTATCGTCTTAAATGGGGGCGAAGGAAACGGGGTAGCTACCCTCGTCGGACCTGAGGCGAAGAAGAGTCCTTAAACGCGAAGGGGCAGGGGTGCGCTCAGAAAGACGAGTAGCAGGGAGGAGGGACTTTGCACTGGAAAAAAATAAACATCAAAGTCGCAAAGAAAACTTACCCGAAAACCAAGGGGGGAATGAAAAATACTTGGGACCTAGAAAGTCTAAGAAGGTGGAGGCAAGTTTATCATGAAAGAAAGGCCTTAAGGGGAGGATTCCAGGACTAAATCTGGAGAGGATAAGGTGAGGTAGGGTTTTCTGGGGGGGACGACCCGGAAAAATCAACACGCAGAAACATTAGAACCGGAAGATATGAGCCTCCTGACATGTTCAAACCGGGATGTCTTTTTTACCCAATAGGGAAAAGACAAAAAATTTGATAGAGATGTATAATTTGGGAGACCCCCAAAAAAATTGGGAAGACTATATCTCTTTAGGGCCGGAGAAAATTGGAGAACTAATTTCTATATCGGAGAAATCAAAGGGGGTGGGTAAAGTGAAAAGAGGTACATAAACAACCAGTGGGGCCGGGGGAGTGACTGATTGGGCACTACTGGGTATAAAGACTTCTGAAAATACGTAAGGCCATTAGGAATATCACGGAAGAGAAAGGGGAGGAAGTCCGAATGAGCGGGAGGGGGAAGAAAGAAAGACTAATGGACGCGAAAGGGCGGGAGATTCTTAGAAACGGTGGTCTCAGGGTCACGGCTAATCTTTTGGGGAAAGAAAAAAGAACTTAGGGGATACTAAGGGGGGCAAAGGAGGAGTGGGAAGAAGCGTCCTCGAAGGGGGGAGAAGGAGAGGCGGCGACGTATCTCCTCCAGTGGAGAGAAAAAGATGGACTCCACAGGGCAGAGAAAAGCGTAAAAAGTTCCTAGGACCTGGGAGGGAGCCTTGGTTCAGGTCTTGATGAGGAAGGAGGGATTCGGAAGAACACGGTAAAGAAGAGAAACGAGGTAGGATAGCTACCTCTAAGGGTCAAAACTGTTATATAAACGAAAGTCAAAAAAAAAAGAGGAGATAGCGGGGAGATTGGGCCCAAATGACGCTAAACAGACTAAAGAAGACGAAAGAGGGAATGAACAGTGAAACCCAAAGAGGAGAAGTACTATACAGCGGAAAGAGTTGAGGGGGGCAATGAAGAAGGCTCTAAATAATCAAAGGACTTTACATGGCTGGCAATAGAAAAGGGGAGTGTGGGTAAAAGGAAGAATCTTGGCAAATCGGTAGGGGGCATAAAAGCGGAAGAGACTGGGGTAGACGGAACATGAAACGTAAAAGTAAAAGGGTCCTCCGAAGGGAACAGAGCAAAACGAGGCTCCATGGAAGGTAGCCATATTCACTGGGAAGAAAAATCTCAAACAAAACGACCTTTTAGAGAAATTTCTCTAGTCAAAGAAAACTCTGGTGGACGGATGGGGACGTACTTTGACTGCGCTTGAGGGGAAAAAGAAAGAAGTTTTCAAAGATTCCAGGGAAGGGGAGGAAAGATAGAAAAAGGAGGGGTTCAGAAAGTTTATCGAGAGGGGGGGAGATAACTGGAGGAAAGACATCAAATGTTGGTGCCGATAAGGCTACTTCGGGGCGGACGAGGACTTCACGGAGGAAGACAGCAGAAGGAAAAAAGGCGAAAGAAGTTAAAATTCTAGAAGAGTGAAACGCGCTCTGTTCTAAACCTTAAGAAAGGGTGGGATGAAAAGGGGAGTGAGGGAGAAGGGGGGAAATTTCCCCAGGGAAGGGGGGGCTGGCAAAGGGAGGGAATGAGACTCTCGTTCTAAAAGGGAAAGTTCAGTACTTAGGAGGGCAGAAAAAGGGTCCGTCAGTGAGACACCATAATCGACGAGGATCGAAAAAGAAGTATGGAACCTTTTTCTTGGCGGTGACGCAAGGGGGGAAGGAGGGGTGAGAGATTCGGAAAAAGCTCCCTTGTCGTGAAGATATCTCACCAACAAATTCATTATGGAAGTAAAATAGGAGAGTCACGTAAAAAATTGTTGGGGAGCTCCTCCCTAACCTTGGAGAAGGGGGGAAACTGGAGCATTACTTCGACAGAAAGGAAAAACAGGGACGTGGATGATTCTAGGGGAAAGGAAAAACAGTTAATTCGGAGAAAGGCGGATCTATCTCCCTAGGAGGGGATGAAAGAGATAAAGGGGAAAACCACCAAAGGGGACTTTCAAAGCCCAAAGGGAAACACTGTTTCTCCCCGATAAAAAAATGGCGGGGGGCCCAATCGGCGAGGGGGAAAAAGAACGTCTCATGGCTCGACTGAGTTGGCGAGGGGTGAACGAGAAAATCTAATTCTCCCTCAGAAGAAAAAACTTGGAGAAAAGCCTCAAGTGATAGGACAGGGAGAAGAAATCCAAGGGGAGATGAAAGCCAAAGGGGAAGCGAAACCGAACCTTGTGACCAAAAAAAGCCCAAAAAAAACCAACCTTCGTCCACTCTCAAAAAAGCTGATACCCGTTCGAGGGAACGGAGGAGGAGAAGACATGAAACCGACGACAATGTCTAAAAAGACGCGCAAGGGGTATAAAGGTCGGAGAAAGAGGGAGTAACTTTAAGAAATGGATAAGAAAGGAGATGGGAAAAAAAGAGGGTAATCGCAAGATAGAAGACGACTCCTTCTGGAAAGAAGAAAGAAAAATTGTAGAGGCCATCAGAAGGACCCGAAGAGGTTAGGTCTATTGGAATAGGGGAAATCTCAGACGCAGGAAGGGGTCTTCGTCCAGGGGGATTTGAGATGAGTACCCGAAAGGGGGAAGCAAGGTCCTGATTCAGAGGAGTTTTTCTAGTGGAATGGAGTAAAGGGCGCTGACTTGCGGTGTCGGGGGGAGGATTCTACAGGTCTGGACAAAACGTCGAGCTTAAGAGGGGCTCAGGAAAAAGGGGGACGCCGACTCCTACCAAAAGCTCAAAACGCAAACAGACGGAAAAGGGGAATAAGAAGACTGGTAGGTGAGGCTTAGAAACAGACTGAAGGGGAAGGAGGACCCATCTCTATTGAGGGAGGGAAGGTCGAAAGAAAGGCCTGGAGGAATCCAGAGAGAAGGCGTCGGAAGGGAAAAGGAGAACTCGGGGGGGGGGTTCCATAAATGAAAGAGCCATTCACTACTCTCATAGGGAGGACCGCGGTCTCTGAGGAGCTTGAAGGGTAAAAGCCAAAATACCTTTAAGGCTTCTAATGAGGCGAAAGAAAAAGGGGGGGACCTACTTGGCGAACAAAAAAAATCAGGTCGGGAAAGCTCCCGGGGGGAAAAGATTTCTGAGTCAAGCGCACAGGGAGAAAGACACACGGAAAAAGAAGACGAGAGGATATACCTTCTATCAAAAATCCGGGGAGGAGAACAGCTAGATCAGGACCAGGCACCTGTCGAAAGGATCAACGCCATCAGGTGGAAGGCACCAACGTGAGGGCTAACATCTGCCGGAAGGAGGGCACGCAGGTGCTCTAGTAGAGGGGGAAAAAGGGGACCACCCGAACCAGAGTCTGGAAAGGACGGGCTTCTATTAACCGAGAAGAAGACGGTGAGAGGGTCAAACAGGGACGGGAAAAAAATATAAGGATACGAATGATTCCGTTATTAGGAGAAAAAAAACTAGGGGAGAAGGGAAGATCTCTTCGTTCAAAACCGCAGAGGGTACAAGATACGCTCGACGGCCGCTCGCGGAGAAAGGGCGCAAGGGAATAGCGCGATTCGAAGGTCGGATTCTCCGAGTGTAAGTCCGGGGGGAGGAGCCACCTTTGGATAAAAAAAGGTCCGGAAATTCAAAATGAGAGGAATGGTACGGGGAAAGCTATTTAAAAAAATAGGCCTGGGGGGAAAGAGTCTCACTCGGGGAAGGGTTGGGGGAATAATTAGCGGAAAGGGTGGGTTCTTTCTAGGGGTCAAAGCAGAACTAAGGGGGTCGCACCGGGAAAGTGGCTGGAGTTTTTGATTGGGTCACGAGGATCTGGTCACTACGTCGGGGGACGTCGTGGAGCGGCCCCAATTCAAGGAAAAAGAAAATCCAGGAGGGCCGAAATTCTGTAAACGGCAAGGGCGGCGGGGAAAAAAATCTAGGCTATCTTGAAGCGGAAAAAAGGGGGAGGGACAAAGAGGCAAAAATGGGGTGAACGAGAAGGGGGCCCGGAAAAAAAAATACGTACTGAAAAGAGTATAGTAGCAGAAGAGAGGGCATCAAGCACAAGATTGGGGGGTATTTCTAATCGGGCCTTCGTGAAAACGCAGCGGGAGAGAGGCAAGAGTGGCCATGCGACTTCCCAAAAAGAGAATAAATACAGACGGTCCTTTCGGAACCCCCGGATCAGGGGAAGAGCCGAGAGGTACTAAGGAGCGGTAAAAGAAAACCGAGGCGGCATGCTGGGACCGTCCAAAGACTGGAAGTGAAGTGGAATTTAATATGCCTAGAAAACCGAAGGAAGAAGGACGAGGGGGAAGGATGCCACATCATATGCAGATAAAATGTAAAAGAATAGTAAGAAAAACCGAGAAAAGCGCCGACAAAGGGGTCTTTTTAATTACAAGGGAAAGGAAAAGGAAACGAAGGGCTCTATATGCTTTTTGATGAAAGGGGATCCGAGGAGAAGTCAACAACAACAAGGAGGAGGATACGGAACGACAAAAGGAGAGGTAGAGGGGTCGAAAAGAAAAGAAAAAGGGGGAAAGGAGCGAAAAATCCGATCTTCTTACGTCAAAACAGGAGGGGGGAAAAAATTAAAGGGCATCGTGACCTTGCTGGGAAAGAGGATTGGGCCGAAAGGACGGAGAATGGCCTGAAAGGAAAGGCAAAAGAACGTCCCTAGTACGGAGGAAAGAAGAGACGGAGTGTTGTGGACGGGGAGAAAATTGAAAAAACGGGCAGTCGTAAAGGATGAAAGCATGAGAAAACGAAAAAGAAGGAAAGCTCATTTGTTTTGTCCGGGGGGAAGGCGGAAGAAACCTGCGATGGAAGGACGGAGGGCCAAGAGCAGGAAAAAAGGAAAGTACGGAACACAGATTAGAATCGAACAGGACGTTGCGACAGAAAAAGAGAGGAGAAGGGAAGTGGGGGGGGAGATCTATCTTTAAACATCAGGGAGGAACGAGTACCACTTCACAATTCCGTCTCTGGAGACGGGATAGTAAGGAGAAAAAAAGAAGAAAAAAACAGATATCTCCCTCATAGGGGGACGGCAAAGGGGGGGGACGGGATGGAGGAAGGAAAAAAACCAAGAGTCCCACTAATCTCCTGTGGCAAAGGAAAATACTTACCGAACTCAAGACCTCCAGAGGGGGCCTGACTCAAAAGGAATGATGAAAAAAGAAAAAAACATCTAATCTCAAAGAAGAAAGATTCATTCGAAAAACTCAGCCTCCCGGAGAAGGAGAAAGAACATCTCAGGGAAATATCTGAGGGACTCGAAGGGGGCATAAAAAAGAAATCGCCTTGATTCCTGATGGAGAAGGGAGGGGGCTGGTCCCTTTTGGAGAGCATTGAAAAGGAGAATAGCCGTCGAGACAGGACTCGGAACTAGACGGAGAATCTCTTCAGGAGGGACCTCTCTCCTGGGGGGGGTTCGAGAAAAAGGATCGCTCAAATATCGGGTGGGGGAGAGAGTTTCAAAGAAAGCCAGAGAACTTAGAAAAAGCTAGGGGGCAAACGCGGCCAAATGATGACCGGGTATCCCGTGGCGTGGAAACACTTTAATGGGATAAAGACTTCTTCAATATAGTATGTGAAGGGAAATTTCGCAACGACCTATGAAAAAGAGGAGGTGGGAAATACAGCCACACACAGAGCAACGGACTACAATAGGATTAGGAGTGAGGGTGAATGGGGAGGGGGGGGCTCAAGCGAAAGAAGGAAAACTACATTCTGCGGGAAGAAAGGCTAAAGTGGAGATTACGAGAAAGGACTATAGGGAACAAAGGGGGGCCGGGGTCGGAGGAGGGGAAATCAGCAAAGTCTAGTGGGTACTTGGGGGAGAATAATGCCTCGTTAAAAAACTACAAGGACCTTAGGGAAAGATTTGACTACTAGAAATCGGTTAAAGTATAAAAGTAAAAGAAAAAAAAGCTACTTTAATAGAAGAGAGGAAAATTAGAAAGGGTTTCAAGGGAGGAAGTATCATAAGAAACATAATGGGAATTCCATGGAACTTCTTCATCGTGAGTAAAAAAAAAATTGAGGGGGAAGGAAGGCAGAACATCGGGGGGAAATTAAAAGAAAAAAATAAGCTTGATAAAGTCAAGGGGCTAAAAGAAGGAATCTTCTCCTTCAGGGCTAAAGAAAGGGCAGGAGAGACTCCATTCAGAAATATTCCTAGAAAAAGGGGGGAAAAAAAGAATAATCGTACAATCAAAAGTAAAGGGATTGAATCTTTTAAAGGAAGGAGGATGGGAGAGATGCTAGAACACGTTTAAAGAGAAGAAAAGGGCGAACAAAAAATCGTTGTAAAAAAGGGGTAGACGGGCAACAACAAGTCAGTAGAAGACACGCTGCACTAAATGAAGAATCACCACTAGCGCGCAGGGAAAAGGGAAAAAAAGTTTCTATCGCTAGAAGAAAGAACCGAAGCAGAGTAATTCCTAGAAATAGGGCTAACTAACTAGAGCAACCAGTCTTCAAAAGAAATGAATATACCTTGAATGTTTGGGTATTTGGTAAGAAAAGGGGGTAGGAAAATCTATCCGCGAGGAAATATGGGAAGAAGCGACTTAAAAAATAAATGTAACTTGGCGGAAGGCTCTTAGAAAACTTTCAGGACGACCTTCGAAAAAAAGGGACAAATAGTCCTCGTGATTCTACGCGAAATCACCTAATCGTTGGAGAAAGGGCTCGAAAAAGAAGAAAAGCTGGCAGAAAAACTGGTCTACGGCGAAGAGTAACAAACAAAATAAAGTTTCCTGGTGAGGAGGAACTAACGGGAGGAATAAAGAGAGGGGGCAGCCAAATATGGAAAGCAAAAAAAGAATCAGCGGCGAGGAGAGAAAAGAAGGGACCCGAGGGAATCCAGGAAGAAAAGAAGGGAGACGTCGGAAAAGACCAAAATTACTACATGGGGAAGTTGAATAAAGAAATCTAGAGGCTTGGGGGAGAAGCCGGAGATGGGAAAGGAGGTTATCAACCTGTGTCTTACTGAGGAAAGTTAAGGGGGAAACCCGTAAGGGTTTCTTTCTCACCTGTCATAAGAGGAGAGGCCTAGCTCCTACTTACGAGGCTAAAAAAAAAAAGGAATGGGGGCCTGCGTGTCCATCCTCTCTACGGGAAAACGCCATAAGAAAAAGCGGGGGCTAAAAGGGGAGCCATTGGCCGCATCCAAGGGGGGGGGGAAAAAGTACACCTGGTAAAGGATAGAGAGATCAAACAACACAAGCAAGACAAACAGGTGGTGGCGACACAGAAAGATGATGGAATCCTTTCAATTACGAAGAAAAGACAAAAAAAAGGAGATCTCTTCTGAAGGAGGATGGGATCAAGAAAAGTACAAAAGCAAGAAAAAATACGGAAGCTAAAAAAGCTATTGCGCCGAATGGAAAAAAGAGGGGGCCCTAACCTGTAATGGAAAGAAAAAGCGGGAACCTCAGAGAAGCTACACAAGGAGCGCTTCGCAAAGATCGTAGGGGAAAAAAGCAAGGTACTCTTCGCCATAGAGGAACTAGGTCGGTGGGGGGAGAATTGGAAGATATCACATTACGCCCGGTCACGGAAAGTCACCAATTAAAAGGGGAAGAAAGAGGAGGGGATTATCGTCTCAGCCTAGAGTGTCTGAAAAAATGCGAATTAGGGAAAAAAAAGAGCAACCAATTAAAAGTAGTTCTTCGGGTGAAGTCCGCAAGAGAAGTAAACGTAAAGGAAAGGGAAAAAAGAATGGAGGAAGCGGGGACTCTGAAGGAATTTCGAAAAAAATAGAAGGGGGGGTGAGAGATTCGACTCCCTCAGCAGAGGGAAGAAAAGAAGGGGGAGTTAAGAGGAACTTCGGCAGGAAAAGGAAAGGGGGTAAGCACGTGAAATATTGTCAACAGGGGGACACGTAGATGGGGAATTACCCAAACTAGAAGGGGAGGATATGCGCGAACGACAATCAAAAAGGAAAAAAAGGAACGGGAAAAAGAAAAAAAGGAAAAGCATCTTATTCCCAAAAGGGGGGGAAAAAGGTTAGTCAGTGAGACTCGAAGGGAAAAACTCTGAATGCTGCAAGGGGGGCGTGGTAAAGGGGGGAATCTCTCGAAAACGCGAATGTTCTAGGCCGGCGGGGGATCTGGTTAGAAAAGGTTGGGAGCGGGTCGTAAAAGAGGGACTGGCTTTTGTGGAATAGTAGTAACGGGACAATCTGCAGAACTCGAAAGGAAAGGTGATCGGGAAAAGGGTGCTCTACCAGAGAAGGACCTCCGAAAAATCAGAGACGAAAAAGAATGTTCTACTTGAAAAATTTGAAGAAGGGTGCAGTGCTGAAAATGAAGTCTCAGGAAAACGGTCTTCGTGGCCCAACCAGGATCAAGATCGTAAAAAGAAATCTCAATGCCTGGAGGACTATGTAGAGGAGTTGAGGCCCCACATGGAGAGCTGACTGAAGGAAACGAGGACGAAAAAATGAGCCAGGGAATTTCCAAATAGGAAAAGGAACAGTGACTTCTTCAAGACAGGAAAAAAACGGGGAGTGGAAAGGCACGTCGCGGGGGCCGACGTGGGGCGGAAAAAAACATAAAACGGAAAACGAAAAAACTCCCACGGATGGGAAGACTGGTTCACGCTTCAATGAAGGGAGAAAAAAACGCCATCGCCGCGGAGCGATAGAAAAGGAAAAATCGGGGACGGAAAGCCAAAGGAGCGTAGACTTCCGGTCAGAGAGGGACATTTGGAAAACAAAAGGAAAAAAGTCATGTAGTTTTCTTGAAAAGAAAGCCCTCTATGCAGGGGGGCGAACGGATAGCGGAAAATCGCCTGGAAGTGAGAGGCAAAATATAGGGTGACCTTTGGCTGGAAGTAAAAACGAAATAACTCTAAAAAAAGAGGGAAGAAGGGGGAAAAAAACTATAAAAACAAAAAGACCAGTACAAAAAATGATGGGAAAGCCACCCTATGAGATTAGTAAACTGGGATTCCGGGGTCAACTCACCGAGTCGGGGTGGGGGGGAGAGTATAGGGTTCTCGGAGTGGTCCGCTAAACAAGGGGTTATTCAAAGGGAGAAACTCCTCTCCTGGGGGAGAGGCGAGGGAAAATCAAAAGAAAGCTGGGCATCGCAGGAGGAGAGAAAAGATATAAGGGGAGGAAACCTGAAACTCCACCAAAACGAGAAGAACCGCAGAGGAGGGGAAATCGAGTTATCTTAGAGAAAGAATCGTCCAGGAGAGGAAAAATATGAAAGGGAAGGGTTAACTGCACCGAGGATACTGGGAAAAAGAATTTTCTCTCAAGTCAGAAGTCTGACCTTTTCTTTTAGTTTGGGATGGCAAACGAAAAAAAGGGAAGAAACGGAGTACTTGGGCTTCTTTGGAGGGTCACGGTAAGAGACTCCTTCCTTCAAGTCAACAGGGGAAACTAGGAGAACCTCGAAGGTCACGGGGGGGAAAATAGGTAATTGAGAAAAAAGAGGTCTTTAAGGGAAAGAAAAAAGAGGGTGTCCACTTAGGCCTGGTAAAAAAAGTGAACTAGGAGCGCAAAACGATGGAGAAATATAGGGAGGAAAAAAGGGTTGGTTGGGAGACCTCGTCAGGATATGTTAGGAAAACTCGCGGCAGGAGAGAAAAAACGGAAAAAGATTTGGAAGGCGACTTACATAACCTGGAAAAAGAAAACCTGCAGGAACAAAAAGATCTGGAACTAAGAAGCCAAACGCTTTCTCTTAAATCCAAGGCCAAGGTTAGGACGGAGAGTGAAACCCAAAAGAGATAGAGTCCGCGGGAGGAAATTAAAAAGAATTCTGCAAATCTGAGAAGAAAAGGCCTCGCGCTCGAAAAACAGCAAGGAGAGAGAAAGATTCCAGCCTATAAAAAAAAAGAAAAAAAAAAGGAACTTGGAAGAAAGTACTATCTGCTGAGGGAAACTCAAATGATCAAGGAAAAAGGAACGGGGGTAAAGAAACAGGTGACGTCTTAATAAACTCCAAAAGAAAGACAAAAAAACACTTATTAGGAGTACAAGGAAGGTCTTAACTTCATCATATCATCTCGAATCGAAGAGGAAAAAGATTGAAATGTATCTTCCTAAAAGAAACTAGAACGGGAAGGGGGAGAGGGGCTGGAGTTTTGCATCGGGGGAACATCTTTTACAGAGAAGAAATGCGGGCCGAAGATCGAGAGGACGTCGGCCTAGACGCTCTGAGCTTCCGTAACGGAAGAACTCTAAAAGGGGGAAGTAAACGCTATTCTGTGGAAGGAAAGGGGGCAAGCTTACCTCGCATGAGCGAAGAGAGGAAAGTCGGGGAGCCGCAATAAAAGGGGGGGAAAAGGATGTATTGAATTCTCCTTCCAGCTGATGTGGGAACGAATTCCGCCGAGGACGTCATAAAATGAAAAAAAAAAGAAAAAATTGTAAGGAATAAAGAAACCAATCGTCGAGGGCAAAAAAAAGTTGGATCTCAGAGAGGGTTCAGAAGAGAAAGAGGAGAAAAAAGTCGAAAGAGAACCCAGGCCATGCAACGAGAAGAGAAACCTCTTGGGAAAAAAGCGATCCTCTATGAAACAAAGATTCTAAGGGAAAGATGGGGGGGGGGGGAAAGAAAGTGGGCTTGAAAGTCAGTCTCTGGAAGGGAAAAAGAAGTGCGAAGGATCCCCACGTAAGGAATTTTTCTCGGGTGGAGCAGCACAAGAACAAACTCAAAAAACACGTGGACCAAACGGAGGAGGGACGCACTGGCGAGGGAAAACCCTCGAAAAAAGGTAAGCCGCAAAAACGTCAAAGGAGAAAGAGACCCTAAAAGAAGGGGCCTCGTCTTGCCGAAAAGTGGACCGGAGAAGGAGCTTGGGCCTTTCGGTCTTGCGACGAGGTCTGAGACGGGGGGGGCTAGAATTTCGAAGTCAAGGAAAGTCACTATCGCGA
>Ga0179593_1635887_pt1 | contig 25375 bp, 35 predicted proteins | sample CZODoug2_1_08_16_FD_185931 | JGI IMG/M metagenome (GOLD analysis project Ga0179593, IMG submission 185931) | Vadose zone soil fungal communities from Angelo Coast Range Reserve, California, USA - CZODoug2_1_08_16fungal (PacBio error correction) | ecosystem: Environmental > Terrestrial > Soil >...
CGATCAGCACGACGCCGGGAAAAAAAAAAAAACCTTCCAGGGAAGGGAAGGGGGGAGGTTCCCCGACGCAGAAGGAGGTGTTTAAAAATGTGGGCGAAAAAAGGGTAGTCAAGGGGGGCCGCAAGAACACCCTCAGGGGGAGGGAAAAAGGGTGTAAAAGGGGAGGCAAGACCTTCCTCCTCGCCGAAAAAGGACAGACCTGACGCCTTTGGAGAACAGCGGGGGTTCGACGGGGGAGGTGGGTGGTGGGAATACAATGACAAAAAGGCATCGGCGGGCATCGGAAAGGGGAGCAGGGGGGTGGGTTAAGAAAAATCAAGAAAAACTCCAAGACAGAGGCCGAGAAGGGAAAAAGTGCTACGTCGAGGGCAAGGGTAAAAATTCAACGGAGATCTCGCACGTCGGTTGAAGATCCAAAAGGAAAACTTTAATACGAAAAGAGCGCGATTTAAAAAATGATGCTAAAAAATCAGGTGGGGGAGTTCAGGGAAAAAAAAAACAGGAATCCGAAGTGTTTCTCAGACATGGGAAAAGGGGAAAGGCCTTAGTATCGCAACTCTGTGGAGAAGGGGATAAAATGTCGAAAAGTGTGGGAGGGGGATTTTGGTTTATGGGTATAGGGGGGGAAAATGTAATTAAGCAGGGAAGAAGTAAGAAAGTGAATCAAGGCAAGAAGGTGTAAAATCCCTTTTAGAAGAAGGGGAAAAAAAACATAACGAACAGACCCGGAAATCAAAGGGACTCTGTCCACAAAGGGGCTTCCTGTGTTCTGAACAAAAAAAATAATAACGGGAAACGAAGACCGGGGGGTGGTTGTTCGAAAGAGGGACACAACACCATTTTGGCGGAGTAAAGGGGAGCAGCACGGGGAAACAACGACACAATGCGTCGGGGAGGAAGGGAGGCCGAGGAAAAAAAGCACCAGAACTTATCCCGGCAACGACCGATAACGGGGGGGGGTCCAGTCAGGGGAGGAGTCGTAACTGCCTACACCCAGGGGAAAAAGTTAGTTTGGGGAAAATCACAGGCTCGGGGAGCGCTTCGGAGAAAGGTGGACAAACCCGAAGGGGGAAGGAGAACAAAAGTTTAACAGAATTCAGGAGGACTATGTGTGAAAGAGCAAATTGTCCTCTCGTCGGAGGGGGTCGGGGGTGGCCCAAAAACTAAAGACGGACCAGGGATCAGACAGAGGCTTCCGTCCACCTCGAAAACCATCAGTCGCTTCCGACCAATAGCCGAATGAGGAAAAGACAGTACAAAAACCTGACGCAATCCCAGGAATTAAGCTCAAAAAAAAAAAAAAGAGAAACGGCGCTGCCACTTACAAAAAAAATTATCCGCCCGCTGGAAGATAAAGGGCCATGGGTAGACATCAAAGACCGGAAGGAAAAGAATAAGGGAAGAGCGACTCTCTGATCGAGGGCGAACCACGTTACACAACCCCCCATATAAGGAGGGGGGGACAGTGAACCAAAAAAACACTACTTTGGACGGGGAAAAAAAAACGGCTGCCTGAAGGGAACGGTGGGAAAAAAAAAAAAAGAGTTTTTCGCAAGGCATGTAAGCTGCGTTGGAGGATTGGAGGGAAAAGGTCTCCCAAAGAAATGGGAGTGGAAAGGGGGATTACCCTGTTGGGGACTGGCCCCCGGGCGATATCAGGGGGGGGGGGTCAACGAAAAATGCGCGTTGGCACGCCTGTCCACAGGGGGAGGGGACTGCAATGCCGACAGAGCAGGTAGTTGGAAATTTGCAACACCGCCAAACCGAGCCCCAGGGAAGGGGAACAAAAAGCGTTTGTTCCAAAGGAAACGGTTCCGCATCCCAAAAAAAAAAAAGCAAAAAAAGGGGGGGGGTTCAACTACTGGGGCATGACTTCTAGGTCGAAAAAACAGGGAAATACGTAACCTGAATGGGGGTAACTGGCGGATGGCCGCGCAACGTTTACCGGGGGTACGGGGGGGGGATCGTCGGGGGAGGGGGAAAAGTTCCTTGCGCTTGAAGTTTCAGAAAAAAAGTCCTGGGAACGGGCACAGTGAAAAGAGGTTTGGGGGGAAATCCGACGTGGTCTTGGCATCGGACAGGAGACAGTGGGCAGCCCAAAAAGCTGCCTGTGCCGGACAAAGGAGTTCACGGGCTTGCCGGGGCTGACCCAGAGGTGCGGGGGGGGGGAAAAGGGGTTGAAGGGGGAAAAACCCATAGGTTGGCAGTCTCGTACAAGCGTTGGGACGAAGGAATAAAGTGGGGGGAGAGTGACCGCCTTTAACCGAACGAAAAAGGGGGTAGACACCTGGCGCCAAAATCGTGGGTGGTTGGGAGAGGGGGGGACGACGAAATACAAGGGGGGGAAGGACGGACTGGAAAAAATAAAAGAGACAGAAAATAAAATGGAACGAAACCATCTCAGAAACTGAGTGGAGGAGGTGTTCTGTTGAAAAAAGGGTTGGAATCAACTACGAGGGTCGTGAACCACGGTACGAAAATGGGGGAAGTGTGGGAAAAACACAAAAAAACAAAGCTAGCGAAAAACCATGTGAACTTAACTTTGACCGCAGACCCCGGGATCAATGGGGGGAAAAATTAGGAGTCACGTGTGTAAAGTGGGTCGAGACTGAAAGACAAAACGATTCCTGGTAACTTGAGGTTGGGAAGCCCAGCGGAGGACAAAGTCCCTTCAAAAATTAAAGGGAAAAGGTACGGTGGGCGCGGGCACCCGTTATGAACACCAGACAACGGCGTGCATGAAAAACAAAATATTGCCCAGGAAGACCGTAACACAGAACCGATTGCGAACAGAGGAAGTAACGACCGTCATTGACCCCAATCCCGAGGGGAGGAGGAGGCCCAGACTAAGAAAAGGACCAAGGTCCTAAAAGAGTGGTATCAGGAAGGAAGAGAAGTGAAAACCCAAGGGAAAGGGTCTCGGGGGTCTCACACAAAAGGGGGGGACAACTTCGGCCCAAGTTTCATTCATTTGGGCCGTTAAGGGGGAAACTAAGGACAGGAAAAAATTTCCGGAAGTACAAGGAATCGGGAGGACCGTGAGGCAATGAGGAAAAGGTAAATGAATAATCTCAAAACGCAGGAAGAAACTAAGAAAAAAAGAAATATCCCGGGCGCTATCTAGAAAAAATGAAGAAAACCTAGGGTTTTAACAGCCCCTTATAAAAAAGGGCACAGAGTTTGGGGGGGGGGTTGGGGAAAAAAAAAAAAAGACGGTGGATTGGACAAAACGCCTCAAAGAAGCGAAAGTGAAAAAGAAATGGTCTCCACCCGAGTCTAGGGGGTAAAAAGAATACAAGAGCAGAATAGGAAGTGCTGACAAAAAAAAAACAGCAAGGGGGTCGTGGCGGCGGGGAGCCAAGGCTACTAAGGGGGAGATGGGATTGAAAAAAAAACGGGGCTGGCGGAGCGGGAGTTCGGGGGGGGAGGAACGTGCAGGGAGGATTAAACAAAGAGCACGTATTGCGGCCCTACTCAAGGAACGGAGGGGAAGCGTTTTGAACGAACCTTTGGGGACCGTAAAGACGAAGATCTTGTCTTGTACCCAGGAAAAGAGAAAGAATAAAACGGGGTTTGGGACGATTAAAGTCCTCCACACGAACCCCAGGTAAAGATTAACCAAAACTTGAAAATATTAATCAAGCAGACAGAAAGCTCGCACAGGTGGTTAAAAAAAAGGATATGAGCAGAAAGAGAGGAGGTAATCTCCGAATTGAGAAAGAAGCGGTCGCGGGGGGGAAAGAGGGCTTTTAAAGGGGGGAAACACAAACGAAGATGGAAATCATCGGGCCTTTTTGGGATTGGGGTCCGCTGGGGGAGAAAGGAAGACCAGACAATTGCCCCCCGACATGAGTCCCTTGGGGGTTGTTAAAAAAAAAAAATAGGGCCCGGCAGAAAAAACGAATATCCCAAGGGGGTCAAAAGGCAATTCAAAATGTTGCTTGGACAACGGTCTTTTAACGGCTAAAAATGAAAAAACGGTGGAAAGGTTCGCCTGTTATAAGGCGGGGAAAAGGATTTCAAATTCACATTCGAACACATACAACGTAAAACCAAAAAAAAGCTTTTTAAGAGTGCGATACTCACGTAAGGCAAATGAATCAGACAATCGGATGAGAACCCGCCCAAAGCGACACCGAAGCACCCCTATTTAATCATCCGGCGCCTTCCTTTCCCTATTCAGCAGACTCTGGTTGAAAAACACAAAAACACTCCAATATCAGTAGCACAGGAAATTTCCGGAACGGACACGAGGGGGGCAATCGGAGTTCAGGGGGGGGGGGTAAAAAAAAAGGTAACGCGTGGTCGAGTTGGCTGGGGCAAGAAAAAATTAGCCGGAAAGGTAACCAGGATGGCCGCGCTGGGGAAGACCTTGGATAAAAAAAAAACGGAATGCGAAACAATCTCTGGGAAAGGGTCCAGGAAGAGACTTGCGGAAACCGTGTATGAATGGAGGTTTGGAAGGGGCCCATCCTCTGAATGGGGGGGGGGGGTTCGGCAGAAAAAAGGTTCCAGGACTTTAAGAAATCCTGAAAGAAAAGTCGACCGAAGGGGAAAATTGCCCGGCGAGGGGGGGACTAGAAAAAAGGGAAATGATTCGGTCACAAAGCTGAAGAAAAAAAAAAATTGAGACAAACGGGACCAAGTGGTAAAATGGCGAAGCAGGGGAAAAAGGAATGAACATCTGGTAATTTGCGATGATGAGAATGGAGTGCCCCCGCAGAGAAAGCCAGAAAAAAAAAAAGATTGCGGACGGCGAAAAAGGGGGCCCTGGAAGAGGGTAATTTGAAGTGCTTGGCTATAAAAAAAAACCTTTCCAGGGGGCGGGGAGGGAACATCCGTCTCATGGGGGGCTTATATAGTAAATCTGAGTGGTGAAAAGAGGGGGAGGAAGCCGAGGGAAGTCGATTGAAAACCGCGGTCGGAAAGAGGGGGGTTGCCGTTTTCTCTATTGACATTGGGAGTCAAGGGGGAAACTGGAAAATAAAAAGGCCAGCAGTCGCGACGCACCGCAAAAGGGACATCAGGAAGCCTCAAAGAGGTCCAAAAATCAAAAAGGGGGGGAGGAGAAAAGAAAAAAAAAAAGGAAGAGGGGGGGAGGGAGCAGATGAACTTTTGTGTGCGCCCGCCGCGAAAGGGAAAGAGGTCAGGAGGGCGGCGAACGATCAGCAAGGGACAGACAACCGCCAAACCAAGAGAAAACAAAGTGTGCGAACATCGAAACAGGTAAACCCGCAAGTGACGCAACGTGTAGAAAAAAGAGGGAATTATCCATCAAATAAGAAAAAAGGTATTGGGCCAAGAAAACTAAAAACTGGAATGGGTTGTGAAAAATGGTAAGGGGGCCCCTTTCAATGGGGAAATCGGGTAGCTGGACAGGGCGGATGCACAAGGATGGGCAAAGGGGAGGTGAGAGAACGCCAGTGGAGTAGAAAGGAAGCCAGAGTTAAAGTTAGGGCGGAACCGGATTCACCGTTGTGACCGGGTCAAAAGGGGTGCCGGGCAGGGGACTTCTTGCAAGAAAAGAGACGAAAAAAGGGTTGTAAAAAAAAAAAAAAAAATGTAGTCCCAAGGGGGGGAAACGGTTCAAGTTAAAAGTGCCCTAACGTGGAAAGGGGGTTGGTTCAGAAAGGGAAGGGGACGGTTGGTTCTAACGGAGAGGAAGAATAACCACCCTAGTAACGGGCTTTGGGGTGGTATAACCGCGGGGACATACTCTCTGAAAAAACAAGCGCCAAGAGCAGGAAGTAAAACCCTAGGGGGGCGCGGACAGGGTTCAAGTACAAAACCTAAGAACTCTGCGGATGTAAGGCAAGAATGTGGGGGACCAAAAAAGGACAAAGGAAACAAATAGAAGAAAAACAACTAAAGACCATTACCAAGCAGGCGGTAAGGGTTTTGGCCGATTGCCAGGGGGAAAACTTTCAAAAAACGGTTGAGGAAAGCGGAAGCGTGTAAAAAAGCTCAGCAGAGGAAAAAAGAGCCCAACGGTAAGAAAAAATGATGGTCAAAATGAATAGTGTGGATAAGGTCAATCCTAAATGACGGGGGGTCACTAAGGACCCAAGGTGGAAGTGAAACGTCACCGTAGTAGTGATGTGCGAAGAGGGTTTGCATAGGGACAGGGTGGATGTTTATGCCATGAAATGAAAAGGCCCAACGTGGGGGGTCACGAGCGAAAAAGGGGGGGAAAGGAGGGGGGGTCCTTCCGAGACGGCGCAAGAGGCTGAAGCCGCCAACCTTTCCTCCCGTAAATTGGACTGGGACAGCGAGAAGGCTCGTTCTATTCTACGGGGAAAAAGAACGAAGTTGTTCGGACAACAAAAGCAGTGGCGGATCCCCGCCGCGGGTAATCAAAAGAACCACTTCTAAAGAAGAATGGAATTGGACGGATGTTCGGCGGTGGGCAGGCGCGATGGGGAGACCCTTCCAAGAAAAGGGGAGACCAGATTGTAAGGGGATGTCAGGTTTAGGAAGGAAAGAAAAAAAAAGCAAGAGCACTGCCCGGCGGCGAAGGGGGGGGGGAGGCCTTTCTCTACCAAAGGGTCGAAACAGGATAAGGTGGAAAAAAAGACGTAAGGGGGGGGTTAAGCATTTAAAAAAAGGTGGGGTTCATGGCATAATCTGGTTCCTAAGAGTGGGTTGGCCTGGGAGGGGCAAAAAAAGACAGGGGGTCAACAACCAACGAGGGTCGGCAATTTTAAGGGAAGTTTCTATCCCTAAAAAAAACCAAACAGCGCTGGGTGTAAAAAGAAGACCGCATAGGGGCCTGCCGGGTAACGGGGGGCCCGGCTTAAAGGGAAAGGAAGAGCCATTATGTGTAAAGTAGAGCTTCCTAAAGACGAAAAATAAAGAAAGGCACAAAAGACTGACAGACTAAAGGGGGAGGACCCACTCCTGCACCTGGCGAAACATGGGTGAAGGGACTCTATTTGCAGGGCGCGGATACACTTCACGGGAAGAAACCCCTGTCCAAAAACTAGGCAGAAGCGGGGATCACGGGGAATCCGTTACCCTTAATTGCAGTTCAACATAAAGTAGCTTTTGAGAGAGGGAAAAAAAAGAGGTCCCGTGGAACGGTAAAACCGAAGTGCGCAGTAAGGAGGCCTGGGCAGTCGGTTTGAAGCTTAGAGGTTGAAACCCGAGGGCTCCTGCAAGTTTGAAGTTTCCTAAAAGAAGGGGGGGCGAAAATCCATTTTAAGAGGAGTTTTCCGAGGGGAACCGGGGGGTGGTTTTTCCCATCAGTGGAGACTGCCCCCGACCAGGGAAAAAGATGACACCCCGCAAGAAAAAACGAAAAGGCAGTGAAAACCTTCCGTCGTGTGGCACGGGGAAACGCTTCCCCAAGCGCCCCGAGGCTCACTGTGTTTTAAGAAGACCAGAGGCAAGGGCTTATGGGGAGGATACCAGAAACGAACCCTGGAACAGGAAGGCTGCATGGAAGACGGACGTAAAAAGAAAACAGGGGGAGGAACCTTTGGGATGACGGGGAACGAGGCGTCGCTTCGAGCACACGAAGTTTCCTTGATGGGGGCGCCACGGTTGTTGGGTTCACCCGACGGGGGGGGAAGATCCCATCCCCGGGAAAATCAGAAAAACCACGAAGTGCCCCGTGGAGTGCACGCCTTTTGGAAACCGGAGAGGGCTTGCCCGCGGAAAGTACAAAAAGGGGGACAAATTTACGGACAAAAAAGAATGGGGCATTCTCAAAAAGCGGGTAAAACTCTGCGGAATGAGAGCCAAAGGGAGGGACCAAATAAAGGGGCTGCCGGCTGAAAGAACGTCCGAACTGGAGGGGAAAGGGGGGGACAAGGGATCTGGAGTGGTGTTGGTGGAAAAAGGATAGGACAAAGGTGGCGTACTTCTGTAAGGGGGGGGTACGGCCAACAGAGGAGAAAGGAAAAGAAAAAAAAACGGTTCCCAGGAACCATATAAAACCGAACAAAACAAAAGAAGAAAATATATAAATTGGGTTACAGGGGTAAATTGTTTTGGGGTGGGCAGGGGGGGGGGGGGGGGGGGGGGGGGGGGGGGGGACTTTTTCCCTCGGAATGGAAAGAAGAAAGAAAGAAGAAAGAAAAAAAAAAAAAAAAAAAAAAAAGGGTACTTTGAGTGGTGGGGGGAAAAACCACACCAAAAATCAAACCAAGGTGACGTCACCTGTCAAAAGAAAAAAAAGGAAATCCCTTGGCAAGAAAAGGAAAGAAAAATTTTAAACGAGGGAAAAAAGAAGCCCAACGGGGGGGGGGGGTGACCTTTGGGGGGGGATCACCAAGCGGGAAGCCGGAAAAGACCGTCCATCGGACCAAGGCCAAATGCAGATGGTCGCAGAAAAAAAAGGAGTGATTGCAAACAAGAGTGCCCCCCCCAAAAAGGGAAGTGAAAAAAACTTCGCCCCGGCCAAAAACGTCCGAACCAGAAAATTAGGACGAAGTCATTTAAAAAAAATCGAAAAAGGGTGACGCGAGATCAATGGGAAGTAAAGGTCAGGTACGTATTTGGAGAAAAAAAGGGGGCAGGAAAAAAGAGCAATTAGGGAACACAAGAAGGACGTGGGGGGGGGGAGGGGGGACCTTTTTGGGGGGGCAAAAAGTAAAGGTCAACTCAGGTTGGCGGGGACATTTGGGAAAAATGGGGGGAACGGAAGTGCCAACCCTAAAGATGGGAAAACAAAAAGAGGAAGGGTCATCGGGAACGAAACGACAGGGCGTAACGTGACAAGAACGCGGGGCGCCAGATGAAAAGGGGGTGAACAACTAGACAGTCAAGCCCAACCTGCCGCCTGTAAGAACAAGTGTTGTCAAAGACCCGAGAAAAAAAGGGGGGGGTTTACCCGGAAAACTGAAAGCAAGAAAAAACGCCTTTCCAAGATGTGAGGTGGTAAAAGGTCCAACAAAAAATCTACGGTCACGCCTGGATCACAATGAAGTCGCCGGGGCAGCCAGAGGGGAACTTCTCCAACAAAAGCAAAAAAGGAAATTCAGAAAAAGAGGGGTGAAAGGGGCGGGAAAAGGGCCAAAGAAAAGCCAGTCTAAGACACTAAAGGAAAAAAAAGTGGATGAAGCTCCGTTCTTTCGGTTAAAGTCCCTCGAATGGGACGGACAGTCATCCAAAGGACCGCCATGCACGGGAAGGGAGCTCGAGGGGGGGAAAAAAAAAGAATGATTGTATCTGTTGAAAGGAAAAGAAAACTTGTCACTAATCAAGGAAGGAAAGAGGTCTGGTGCCAACCTGCAAAAAAAAGAAAATAGAGCCAACACGTGGGCGAGAAAGTCCTCAAGACCGGAAAAACAAAAAAAAACCCAAACAAAAAGGAGGAAAACAACCTTCGGAGGAGCCAAAAGAACCGCAGATCCGGGTTGCCCCTGGGAAAAAGAAACCGAAAAATAAGCGCCGCGTAGACGAATCATACCGAAAAAATGCCCTGGCAGGACGGTACGAAAAAAGCCAAATACGGGAAGAAGGGGCTTGAGGTGGGGGGAAAAGGAACCAAAGACACGAAGACAGAGTCAATCCACGACCGAATGGGGGTCGTTGGGGGCTTGCGGAAGGGGTGGGGAATGAACGCCAAATGGGGTTTTTAAGGGTGAATGTATCTTTCAAACGGGGGGGGGAATTGGACAATCGGACAGGGGGATCCCCGGTGGAGGAGGGTGAGCTTTCTTTCATGGGGGGAGCACAGAAGCCGGGTAACCCGATTGGTCCCATGGTGAAGTGGAAAGGATTTAGGGGCCCAGTGGTTTCCACGAGGAACAAACGTGACGTAAAAACCTACCAAAAAGGACACATCGGGGGAGTACACGGACTTTTGGGAAAAGTGAAACAACCTTAAAAAAGGGGAAGGAAAAAAGAACCCCGACAAATGAATTCGGAAACCCTGACCCCAAAAGAGAGTGAGGAACTAAGAAAAAGCAGGCTGATTCGGATAGAAAAGGAGATTTGGGTCAAAAAAAAAAAGAAACTCGATTCCCCAAAGGGGCCGTGGTCAAAACCAAAAATCAAACGGAGCCGTTGCAGAGAGTTTCTTGGTGGGGGTCAAGGGGAGGTGGGCTGAGGGGGGAAAAAAATTAAACAACCTGGAAATGTTATCACTCGGGGAAGGAGAGGCATGGGTTGTGGGGAAAAAGTTAACCGAACCGAAGCGGGATCAAAGCTCGGCAAAACTCTGAGGGAGGGACCGAGGATTACGTCATGGGAAAGCAAAGGGTACTCGCCACACCAACGTAGGTGGGGTTGAGGTGCTGGGCGACAATGTTCTCGCCCAGTGGCCAAAGACATCACCAGATGCAACCCCCTCACCGTCGATAAAAATGGAAAGCCGCGAAAAAAAAAAAGAATGGGTTTGAAAAGCCCGTCGATTGGGAAGAAAAGACGCCACTGCCAACCAAGGGAAATTTACCCCAAGGCAGGCAGGCAGGCCAAGGATCGGACAGCTTAAAACACTGGGGGGGGACTATAGACGGGCAAGGGGAGGAACGATCAACGAAAAAAAGGAACCATCAATGCCGCGAGAAAAAAGGTCCAAGGGAAAAGATTAAAGGGAGAAGGGGGGGGATACCGTAGACGGGAAAGGTTTTCGGTATCAGGGGGAAGTTGGGAAAAAAAACAACAAGACCGTGGATTAGGGGGGGCTGTCTAAGAAATAAAGGGCGAAGTACAGTGAAGGGACGGGAGTGGGTCTAAAAGGTGGGGGGACAAAAGACTACTGATAGGGGTGGGGAGGTCTGAAATTATGGGGGAGCCGTCGATGCAATTGAAGGGGCGAGAAAAGGGAACCTACGCCAGCAAATTTTACAGAAAAAATTCTCGATCCTCCAATATCTCGAAAAAAAAAAGAAAAAAACAACACGGAGGAGAGGAAAAGGGGGAAATTAGAAAGTCAGGGGTGTTTTTGGGGGTCGCAAAAGGACGACTGGCCTAGTCAAGAAAGAAAGCAAAAGAGCAATGGTACGAGAAAAATAAATCAAAAAAAAATGCCCACACCGGCGACCGCGGGTTTGCAACAAGGAACTTCCTCCGAAAGTAAAAAGAATTTCGACAGGAATCGAAAAAGCAACACCAGAAAAGGCGGCCAGGTAATTTGGAGGGTGGAAAAAACCGACGATTGGGGAAGGCCCTTGGTGGGGGCTCTATACAGGTCAACCAACATTCAACTTTTAACCGTTGGAAAAGACTGTGACAAGAAAAAGCCGCCTTAGGGAATGAGGCTCTGGAAGCCCAAAGGGGGGGGAAAGGAAAAGGATATCCATTACCAGAATGGGGTTAAACAACTCTTTTGTAGGGGGAAAAGGGAAAACGGAGCACAACTGGTGGGGGGAGAAAACAATTTTGGGGAACACAGTTCGCAGAAAAAAAAGCGACCCATTGGAAAACCAGTAGGGAATGATCCTTGCTGCAATGGGGTCAAGTCACCGGCTCGGGGGACGGTGTAATCAGGATTTGGGGAAAAACTGTGGGGGGCGAATAAAGATCGAATCAACAGGTCAAAGCGGGCTTGTGGAAAAGGGCAAAAGACTTCATCAGCAGAACAACGAAAAAAATCCGAGCAAAGGATACTATTTTGGAAGATCACCGATCCTAGTGTGTTGAAGGTGCGTTGTTTGGAAAAAAAGACAAAGGGGAAAAACAAAAAAATCGAGGATGCAAATCACTGCTACTGGTGGGAAAATCGGGGGAAACCAAACTCCGTTAACAAATGGGATTTGGTCAATCACTGAATCCGAGAACCCGGTAACCGTTGGGGGTTAAAAATCGATAGGAGTGGCTCCTTTGGGGGGGAAAAAAAAAAAAAAAGCTCAAACAAACTTCTAATATAGGCTCGAGCCATCCCTGGACCATGGGACTCAAAGGAGTAGGAGGTCGAAAGAGAGGGAGTGGTAGGTAAAAACATCATGCAAAGAAACGGGGAATGAAAAGGGAAAAAACGTCCGTTAGGTAAGGAAAAAAAAAGGATGTTCTCAAATTTTTGCCTTGGGGGGGGCTGTGTGGATCCCGGGGAAAAACAGTGAAAATCCGTGGGCCAAGACTGCTATAGAAAGCTATCCGCCATAGGAAACAGGCGGGTGGTTCTTCTCGGGGGAACAGAAAAAAGCCGGAGTGGAGGGCAAGTGGTGGCTCTGAAAGGGGGGGGGATGCCTGCTTAGAAGTGGAAAAGTATCAAAGGAACGTCATTCGGGAACAAAACGGTGGGGACTTATCAAACGACAAAAAAAAAAAGGAAAACACGACAAAAGCCGGAGCGTAGAATCTGGGGATTCGCTGGCCCGAAAGAGAGTCGGAAAAATAAAAAAACTCCTTTTGCAAAGAAAAAACCGAGCAACCTGTTAAACAAAGATGGGCGGAAGGGAAGAAGCAGAGCGGCCAATCGAGGGGGGGGGGGGAACATCTGAGCGAAGGAGGGGAGAGGGTTAATCAACGCTCTAATGGGTGGGGAAAAAAAAGCTTTAAAATGGGGGGGGTTAAGGGGGCATTGAAGGGAAAATCTTTGGGGGATAAAAAAAAATGTGGGGGACGGAGGGGAGTAGGGGGGTTGTTCCAGGGGCACAGAAAAACCGCCGCTCGGCCCGGGAGGTCAACAAGGGGCACAATCCTTTAACAGCTAAAAAAACCCAGAATCTCTGTCCGAAAAGATAAAGAAAAAAACCGACCTGCCGGGGGAAAAGAGTAAAAAAATCCAAACCAGAATTTCGATCGGAGAAATCGAAAAGCAAAGCGAAAGAATACAGAACAGGGGGCGGAGACTCAGACAAAAAAAAAAACCGACAATTATTAAACAGAAAGGGCCGGCGGGAGAAGGAAAAGTCCCATCCTACTTTCTAAGAGTGGGGGCACCGCAATAGGAAAAGAAGTAAGACGAACGGGTGGTACAGTGACGAACAAATCGTTGAGAGGTGGGGGAGGGGGAAGATTCCAGTGGGACGGGGGGAAAAAAAAAAATCGGGATGAGTTGGTGGCCTGGTACGGGGAGAAAGGTTTTGGTAATAACAAAGAAGACCATGATGGCAAAAGCACGTAGGGGTCCTAGTGGAATCTTTTAAGGATCCTTGTTGTTGGGAAAACCCGGACGGAGATTAAAAAAAAAGGCCAAAAGAAAGGTTTTTCCCACCAGGAAAACATTGCCTGGGGGGGGAGCCCAACGCGCCCAGGCGATTGTGAAGGGTACAAGAAAACAAGGCCAAAACGGACAAGCCGAAAGGAGGGGGTTCCAAAAAACAGAAGAAAAACAAAAGCGCCCGACCTTTTGACCAACAAAAAAACAAAAGCCACGCATGGAAACTCGGCAAAAGAAAAAGCAATAAGCCAGACCTTGTAGCCCGGAAAAGGGGCACGTCACACCGGGGGAAGAAAGGGTGACTGAAGGTTGCGGGGAAGGGCTGGTAATATGGGGGTAGGGGCAGGGGGTAACTTGGAGCCAGGGCATCTTTTTGGGGGGGAAAAAGGACTGAAAACGTTTCAATGGAAACAAAAAAAAAAAAACAATTGGGGCCTCAAAACGAGATGCACCGGGGAAGGGGGCAAGGTTGCGGGGGCAACAAAGCGGGGGGCGTGTGCACAAAAGGGTTGCAGTTAACCGGAACAGGGGGAAGCGAAAACAAGAGGTTAAAAAAAAAAAGCAGACGGAGCCGTGGGAGAAAACAAAAAAAAGGTGATTCCCGGAACTGTAACCCGGCTTCTGGAACAAGGGGGGCCGGAAAGGGGGCAAACGAAGGAGACGGGGATTTTTGTTGGGGGGTGGGGTTGACACAGAAAAGTGTGTCACCCTTACCGGGGAAGAGTACGTGGCCCCCTCCAAGAAAGAAATAAAAAGAATAAAACTTGTCACAAAAGTCTCCTCAAAAAAAACAAAAAAGTAAGGGGGTTTAAAAAAGAAGGGGGCGTTTGAACATGTTTTTGATCCTCCGTGATAACCGGTGCAAACCCCACTTGTTAGGTGGAAAATTTTGGTTTTAAAATAAAACCACAAAACTAGGAGGGGAAATCCGGAACTGTGTCAAAGGGGGAAGGGCCGGGAAAAAAGAAACTGGACAATGACAAATGATCCGCCGGTTGAAAAACTGAGGTTCTAGACAGTCAAAACGTAAACTGGCAAAAGTTTGGGATAAAGGGAGGAAAGCCGGCAAAGCGACGGTGCCCTAAAAGGGAAAAACGGGGGGAGGACCACGGGAGAGGACAGACACGTCAGAAATTGAGAAAACCTTAGCCCAAAAACCAATGCCGAAAAAAAACACTCAAGAAAAAATCACAAAAGGAAAAAAAACATGGACGTCGGCCTGCAAGCCAGTGGGGTCCCGGGGGTGAGGGTGAAATCGACCATAAAGACCGAGAGCAGGAAACGGGGGAAAAGCCTGGACCTTTGGAAAAAATCGGCCGGTCACTGCAGGGGGCAAAAGCTTTTTTCCGTCACGAAAAAAAAAAAGGGGCGGCATAGGAAAATGGAAAAGGAGCGGGAAACAAAGCCGGAGCATCGGGAAAAGACTTAACGTAAATCAAAAGAAAAAAAGAAAGGGGGACCGAACTCCGATGCGCAAGTCCCTGGAAGAAGTGAACTCTAAAGAAAAAAGGGGCCAGGCCACCCTTAACTCCCTGGCCTTACAGTTACAATGCCCCCGGGGGTTTACCCGGAATGGGACCTCCAAACGAAAAATACAAGTCAAGGTCGGAATGGTTCGGCCGTCCAAAAAAAAAGGGGGCGAAAGGAACGGCTGAGACTCATCAAACGGGTCCAGCCTGTGTAACAAAGAAAAAATCTCCAAACACGCCGAAAGGATGCCCTGTCGGGGAATTGGGAAGGGAAAAGGAGAGAAAGTCACCTGAAGTGACGGGGGCTGGGAGGACGGAAGAAAGTAGTTGATGCCGTCAGGGAAGTGGACTGGGGAAAAAGGAAGATCTATTACTAAAAAACAAAAAAAGGAGGGGAAGCGTTTGCGAACGGAGAAAGGGCCACCGTAGAAGTAAAGGGCAAGGGCGTGAAAAATTAGAATGAGACCGAGAGGGCAACAAAGTTTTTAGAACCAGTAATCAACTCCTAGGCACCTTCAAAAAACCGGGACTAGGAACAAACAAAAAAGAAGGAGGGAGCAACCTAATCCAAGAAAGGACAGGAGGGAGCCGACATTGGTGGTAAAAAAAAAAAAACAAGGGAGCGCCGGCGTGGCCTAACACGAAATAACTGTAATAGGGTCCGGGGGGTTCTTTGATGGACGAATTGACAAAAATCAAAGAGCATCCATCGGAAAAGAAGTGTCGTTTGGGGGGCCGGGGGCCCTGGGGGAAAGTGTTTGGGGTTCCCCCTGGACCAAAAGGGCGTATCGTAAGGCGGCAAAAACAGAACGGCGGGGGAGTCACGATTGGGCGTCGGGGGAAAGGGGGTCAAAACCACGACACGAAGAGGGGCCGACTTCTGAAAGGGGAAGAAATGTCTTTCCAGGGGGGTAAAGGGATACACAGAACTGACCACAGGAACTTCTTCGCAATCTGGGGTGAGAAGTAAAAAAAAAAACCAATTTCACTTGGGAATCAACGGGCAGGGAAAGGGATGAAAAGGGAATCTTAGGGGGGGGGACCGTCTAAAAAAAAAAGAAAACGAAATGATTGGGAAAATCAAAAATCAAAAGGGAAACTGGCCGCTTCAGGCAAGGGGAAGGCGCCGCGCGCTTGAAGAAGAGGACGACTAGGGAGAAGGCACCCCAAGAATGAAAAAGTGAAAACCAACGTAGGGAAGAAAAAATTGAGTTGAAATTTTCGGGACGAGGTGGAAAAAAAGGGGTACGGCCACACATGTAATAAAAATAAAAAAAGTAGCTAATGCGGCGCACGGGAAAAAAAGTGGGGGGGTGTCTAATCAAAAACCAAACCGCGAACAAGGCAGATAAGAAAAGGAGGAAGGAACCTAAGAAAAACCAGGGGTCGGGGGAGACACGGACATGTATTCCTGGAGTAAAAACGGCGGAAAAAAAAAAGAGGGTCTGTGGGGGTATTTTCGCTATGTTTCCTTCAAAAAAACCAAAAAAAAACCTCTGGAAAAACGATTGAGAGCAGGGGGCAAGAGGGATAAAAAAGGGGAAAAGAAAGCCGTGAATCGGGGACCCACGCAAATAAAGAAAACCCGGAGGGGCTGCCAGTGGTCAAAGTAAAATGTTGTGGGACTAAATACGGTAAAGAATGGAATTCCCTAGAAGCACAATTAGAACACCATCAATGCCTCACCCAAAGAGGGAAAACACGGATCCTTTCCGGTTAAATTGGGAACAAAATTAGGAAGAACAAAGAACTTTTCATAGGAAGTCGGTTGGTACCATGGGGAGGAACAAGGTCTGTGTGCTGTGCCTATAATCAATGGGGAAAAAACGAAGTGCGCATTTAGTGAAGGGTTTTCCGACAAAAAACCTCGGGAGGGGTGGGGGACGTGGGTGGAAAGGGAAAAATCTTCTATGGCATGTGATAGGGGGGAAAAACGCCCGTCCGACGAGGAAAAACAGTGGGGAGGACGCAAAAACAACAGGAAGCTCGGATAAAGAGAGAGGAAGGAAAAAATCAAACAAACGGAAGAGAGGAAAAGATATGGAGGGGGGGAAACGGCCATACTGTGTTTTTGGTGGGGGGTCGAAGCCTCAGAATGGCTGGGCCGGGACCTTTGCGCCGAAAAAAGATCAATAGGGAAAAGGATCAATCCAAAAAAAAAAAAAAAGACGAGATAAGGAAACGAGGTTTTGAAAAAAAAAAATACTTCCTCCTTGCAATGAGAAAAAAAACGCAAAAGCAGATTTACGATACCATCCAAGGGAAGAAGGGAGGTGAACCTAACTCGCTTAAAAGGCCCCACGGGAGGTTGGTCTAAGCACTCCTTGCAAAAGGGAGAAGTAGGGTGAAATAGGTCGTCCGGGCCAGATGGGGGAAATGGTGGAAGTTATGGAGAAAAAACAGACCCGTTGGGTTTGAAAAAAAAGCTCTAGCCCCCCATGAAAAACTCAAATGACGTTGAGACTGACGTTCGAAGACGACCTCCTTTGTAAAGAAAGTGGTTGGGTGCAGGTCAAACAGGGGGGGATACCTAGAATCATACGAACCTGGGGATTGGGAAAAAAAAAGAGTTACCAGAAAAAGGTTCGTACATTCAAACAGGGAAGACAAAAGGAAGTTTTTGTAATAGGGGGTCTAATGTTTTAGAGAACAAAAGTACCCCCCAAGAGAGAAAACAGGGGGGTGGGCGAACCGGCGACTGACCAGACCCAACGAGCAAAACCCAGAAAAAAACGGAAGCTTTTGAAAAGAAGGGTGGGGTTCGGCGGAAAAAAAGGTGGTTTGTGAGACAAAAAAATGCCAGCGCGGAAAAGGTTACATTAAAAGAGAAAAGGGGTGGGGGGGAAACGGAAAAGAAAAAAAAACAAACAAAAAAACTCGTCCAGAACAGACACGAGGCACGCAGGCCGTTTAAGGGACCGGGAAAACTTTCAGAAAAAATGGAAGCTGTGATCAGAGGAACGGAAAGGTTTAAACCAACTCTGGGCAGCTATATCGAAGACTAGGAAGGGCTTATATGAATCAAAATCGGGCGGGGGGGTTGAGAGTCACGAGGAAAGTCGTTAATTTCATTAAGGAAAGGGGGGGTGGGGGAAAAAAAAGTAAGCAAGATGGAGTATAATCAGGATTAAAGAAGTTCTTGAACTTGTGGGGGGAAAGGGTATGTGGATCCCGGAACAAGGGGGAAGGAATAGGCACAAAATGGGGCTTCGATTAATACTTCAGCCATAAGGGGAACGGGGGGGGGGTCCTTCCTAGAAAGAAACGAACGCCCATTAAAACAAGAGAAAAAAACCGTAACGGTTGGTTTTCGTTCTAACACGCAAAGGATTATAAAGTAATAAAACAAAGGCGCCGTCGTCGGACCACAAACCAAGTTGTTGGGCGTGAGCCACAAAAAAACGGGAAAAAAACGACGAAAAAGGGGTGGAGATTGAAGAAGGGAAAGGCTTCGCGGGTGGTAAAGCGCCGGAAAAAAAGAAAAGAAAAAACTTTGATGCAAAAAGGAGTACCCCGTAAATGGGGGTCGGGGAGAACCAGCTACGAGGGGGAAAGAAAAAAAACATCGGTGTGGGAAATGGAAAGGGATCTAACGCGCGGGAAAGTCAGGGAGCTAATTTTGCTCGGGGGGGGGGGGTGTTTGCAAATTGGGGATGGGGCAGGGGGGAATGGGGGGGGGGGAGGACTATGGTTAGCGCAAAAGAACGGTGTGGGGGGGCGGGGGGACTACTTATTCTGGTTGGAAAAAAAAAAAAACCCACGCGCAAAGAGGAGCCGGGGCAGGGTATTAAACGGGGTTTCGAGAGAAAAAGGCTCCAGGGAGGTCCGAAGCAAGAGAGCCTTGCCCAGGAAAGGGAACAAAATTCCATGCCTAACTGGGGACAAAAGGGTTGACGGAAACGCAAGCACGGCAAAAAGTAACGTACCACTCAGGTATAATCAGAAAACAGGGGTAAAAAGCCGGGAAGCTAGGAAAAATTAATAGACAGGAAGAAACTGGCGTTGGGTGGGGAGAGGGCACAAAAAAAAAGGAAAGGCCATAAAAGCGGGGGCGCGGAGGGAAGGCCCGAAAAAAAAAGGTAAAAACCGAGCGGGTGGGGAAAAAGGGGGCCAGGCAGCTACTTAAGAAAGGGAGAGTGTTGGAAGTAAGAGGAAAGGTGGGGAAGAACCCAAAACATTGGCAAAAAAAAAAAAAAAACAGGGGGGGGGTCGTCAAGTAGGGGGGTCCGTTACATTCCTGGGGAAAGTTTGGCGAGGGAAAGTTCTAGAGGTTTCAAAGGACCAGGAACATGAGGGAAAAACTTAGAGGTTGTCGGACACTTTCCAAAAAGGTATCAAGGTTAAAGTCTTTTTGGAAAACCGGAAAAACGGTGACCTTGGGGGTTTTTCCAAACGGGGGGGAAGTCGGCCAAGGAAAAGGAAGTTCGAAGGAGTTGATTGGCCAAGTAATCCCAAAAGTGAAAGGGCCGATCGTTCCAAAAATCACGAAAACACACCGCGCCTGAAAGGGGGCACTACTGCTCGAGGAGGGAGAGGCCAACATCAAAAGAGAGAAGTGGAGGCTTCCGGACGTGTCAGAAAAGAGAAAAAACGGGGGTCAAACCGGGGGGAGGAGGGTTAGATCGCAAAAAAAGGGGGGGGAAGCAGTTTCTGGGAAGGACAAAGGGGGGGGGCCACCAACTGTTGGGAATTGCCGAGTGCGCAGCGAACAAAACGGTGGGGAGACCCCTTCAAAGGGGCCCCAGGTGCCATGGCCGTAGTGCCGGGGGCAAGGGAGGAATTGAAAACCGAAAAAAGGAGGAAAAACATACGTTGCAGTAGGCGAACAATCAGGAAAGGAGAAGATTCCTTTGAGAAATGAAAAAAGAAAAACCGGGCCGTTAAAAAAAAGAGGGGCTGACCAGGGGGAAAAAGAACAGGGCGCCGGGAAATGGGTTGGGGGTTGGAGGGGGAAAAAAAAAAAGGGAAAAAAACCAGGGGGTAGCCGGCGCAACGGTAACGGGGAAAACACCCTTCGAGGAAGAAAAGGGTGGTTCACCGGAAACCATCAAAAATCAAAACTCGACAACAAAACAAGGAGGAAAAATATGATAGGGGGGGGAAAAAAGGTGAATGTCGCGAAAGGAAAAGTTACCGGGAAAAAACAGTAGACCAATTGTCTTGGTGTGGTCCCCAATCCAAAAAAAAATCGGGACCCCAAAGGAAGAACCTGGCTTGCAGCCAGCCGAAAAAAAAATAGGGGCCGGGAAATCGTGAAGAAATATCCGTCCGGTGGGAAAGTTGAACTGCCAACAGGGGTAACAGGACGGGGGGGTGTAATAAAAAAGACGGAAAACAGCCCAGGCAAGCGGGGGCACTCGTTGACATAAAAACTGGTGGGGCAGAAAAGGGGGGACGGGAGGGGTGAAAGAAAAATAAAAAACCACTCAAAAAGGAAACTTTAACCAAACAGGGTGCCCTGCGCACCTAAAAAAAAAAAAAAAAAAGGGGAAAAACAGAAGACCGAAATATAAAAGACCAGGGGAAAAGTCCCAACCAAGTCGACCCGGGAACGCGCATGAAAGAAGAAAAAAGGTCAGGTCAAAAAAAAACGGAGGGAAGTAATCGACAAGAACGGGGGCATCATTTAGGGGCCAACGTAGCGTGACACGGTGGGGTTGGACATGCGGCCCGGGTAAGATAAGGGGTTGTCCGGCAAATGTGCAAAAACCCCCGGGAAAAATGGGGGAAACAATTTGAAGACATTCAAGGAATCGGGAAAAAAAAAACCGGAGGCCAGGTAAAGGGAAGGAAAAAAGAAAGACGCAAGAGGGCTTTGAACAGAGGAGTACTCCATCCCGGAAAAAACCAGAGGAATTCCTCCAACATGAATTGGGGGAGAAATCCCTTTGGGTAACAAACTAATGAAAACCAACCCCCAAAAAAAGGGGGGGTTGGGGGTAACCCGGCCAGACAAGGGGGGGGAAAAAAATCAAAACCGCCATTCAATAGGGGCAATCAGGAGGTTCAGACAACGTAAAAACAAAATTTCTACGGTAAAAACTGCGGGACCCAGGCAATTCGCCAGGGGCAAACAACGATGTACTGAACCAGGGAAGACCTACCAAGGGAAGAGATGTACTAGGACCAAAGCGGGGGGAGGTCGCCGGACGATAACGAAGGGTGGGGGGGCTTTGCGGAGAAGTGCTGGGGAAAGTTTCTCGAAGTAGGAGGCAGGGGCATCAATTAAAGTCAAGGACACAAAAAAGCTATGGCGGGGCAAATGACCCGATTATGGGGCAGGGGGGGGGAAGAAGGGGGGATCGACCGGTTGTGAAAGTAACTACCCTGCAAAAGAAAACAAACGTCGTGGGCCCAGAAATAGGGGAAGCCAACATGGGGAGAAAACAGTCCCGCCGAGGTGGAAAAAAACCGGGGAAGCAACACAAAGGGGGTAAAAGAGAGCAACCTTGTCAACGCAGCCCGCTTTCGCTCCAGGATGGGAAAACAAAAATGAGCCCGCCGCGTGCGGCTGGAACTGAAAAGGTATAAACCGTGTAATCCGGGGGACGCCGAATAGGGTGGAGGGTTCTCAGCCAAAACCAAAAAAGCAGAGGCAGCATAGGAATCGGGGGGGAGTTGGTGGCAAAAACAGGCAAAAAAGGAAGGAACCCCAAAATTGACGTTGTTGTCCTAACGACGAAAAAAAAAAAACACGGGAAAGGCCTTATCGTCACGGCAAGGAAAAAATCAAAAAGAGAGGAGGAAAGGGGGAAAAGCGGTCATCGATGCGCCGGGAACCGCCAAAAACATAGGAAGTCCATTAATTCGAGTGGGGAGTTCAGGGAAGGGGTGGTTCCCCGGGGATAACAACTACAAAGTGACCAAAAAACCTCTCGCAACAAAAGAAAAAAACAAAGGACGTCAATGGGAAAATGCAAAGGCCCTGAAAAAAATGCATACCAAAGATCGTCGACTCCACCCCCCCTGTGAAGGGGAAAGCATCCCAATCAGGCCATCCTTAGGAAGGACGGGCGAGCCTTTTTGGGATGAGAAAATCGGGGGGAAAAAAATCAAAAAACACCCAATGAAAAAAGTAGGAAAATAAAAAAGTTCTCGGATTGGAAAAAGATTGTCGGGGACCGAGGGTCGGGGGGAAAAATGAAAAAAAGGACAAAAAGTAATCCGGGAAGGGAACTGGGAATCCGCGAAGCGTGGTAGGGGGGGAATATTCAAACAAGGGACCAAACCGGGGGATCAAAGCGTCATCAGGCGATGAGCTCCTAGAAGTGGAGGGGGGGAACGAAGGGTTCTGGAGAGGGGGGGAATTAGGTGGTTGGAAACAAAAAAAGATTGGGTTCCCCCGAAAAGAACATCCAGAAAAAATGAGTCGAGCCCGGAAGAATCCAGGGGATGGGAAGAAAGGGGGTTAAAGTGAAAAAAAGAATGAAAAGAAAGGGACTGGCGCCGCACGGCGGGGAAAAAAATTTAGGACCAGGGAGGAAACCGCCTCGAAAGCTGGTGAGACTAACTTTTGATAAAAGTCGAATTGCGGGCGAAAACATAAGGACAAAGGGGCAAAATTCCGGCGAAACATAAAAGGGAAAACACTGAAGGGTAAGTTTGAAGGCGTGACAAAAAAAATTCCAGGGGGACAGGTGGAATGAAGGTTTCCAACATGAAAATGCATGTGGGGCACTATCAGTAGAGGAAAAAAAAAGGAGAAGGGCGCATTGATCAGGGTTGGGGAACAAACAAGGGGAACGATCTGGGGGGAAAAAACGTTTTGCAAATCTGAAGTGGAAGCGGAGGATGCATTGATCGTGGAACCCAAAAAAAAGTTGGCGAACAAATGCAGACGAGTCCTCAAAATCTAAACATAGAAAAAAACACAAAACAACGGGGGAAGAAGGGTAATTTGAGGATCGAAAGACAGGGGGGAGGAGGCCGCAGAACTTGGGAAAAAAATCCGTGCAAAAAGGGGAAAAAAAAAAAAAACTAACAGGTCGAAGAACGAGGGGACCAAATCAGAGCAAAACCAAACCCAACAAAAACGGTTTGAGGAAAAAAAAAAAAAAACCCAGAAAAGGGGAAAAAGGTCAAATGCGTGCGACACAATAGACAAAATCAAAAAAGGGGGAAAAAGGAAGGCAAAAAAAAACCCATAATGCAAAGCCGGGGGGGGTGGAACCGACTTCGATTACAAGCCACCACGGGGGGAGGGGGGTGGCTATGAATGTCCACAGCCCCATTAAATTGGAAAATTCTGTTGTAATCTGCGTCGGAAGAAAAACAATTGATGGGCAATGGGTGGGAGGCCACGCCCAGTTTCTTTGATCGAAAAATTAACCAGGAAAGTTTGGGAAAGTCGAGGCGGCCCGGCAAAAAAAAAGGAATCAAGGTTACCAAACGGGTTTGTGGCCGACATGAGGAACGGAATAGAGAGGGATCATTTTGAAACAAAAAAAAAAAAAAGTCAGGGACCAAACCCGGGTGAAAAAAGGCCTCGGAACGGTTTTGGAGACCGGAAAAGGGTGTTTCCCAAAACTGGGGGAAAAACAGGAACCGAATACCAAAAACTAAACAGGGTGACTAGACCAGAAAATTCAAATCTCACACAAAGCCATAGCCGGGGACTTTGGAAGCACCATGTTCTGGGGGGTGGAAGAAGGACCAAAATGGGAGAAGGGGAAAGTCAGGGGGTGGACAGGGTGATCCAATAAATACAACTCGGGGAAAAAGAACTCGGATGCCCCGAAAACCGTTTTTCTCAAACGGGAACAAAATGGTAGAATGAATCAGCGCTCGTGGAAGGAAGCTCGTATTAGAAAAAATCGCCGAACCGGGAAAACGGAAATGAGATGCAAATAATGGGGAGGTAAAAGGGGAGTGAAGTATTTCATTCCGGAAACGTGGGAAAAAAAAAGACAAGTGACAGAGACGGATTAAAGGCAAGATGAAAGTGGTTCGTCCGGTGGGGGGGGATTGGATGGGGTATCGGGAAACAAGGACTGGTAACAAAGTAATAAAAAAATGTCGAAAGGTTGGACAGGGTCCTCGCGAAAAAAAAAACAAGGGGACGCTACGAGGACGCCACAAGGAAAGACTTCCCGTGTGGCCGGCAAAAAAAAAAGGTCTACAAACACGGGTGAAACAGAAGAAAGGGACTAAAATACGTACGTACAACTAGCCAGGTTGGGGACGAACCCGCCCCCAAGCGAAAAAAAAAGCCAAAATCGAATATGAATCCTTTCGCAGTGGGTCAATCGGAAAGCGAACGAGAACTTACGTCCCGCAAGAAGAAGGACAGTTTATCCAGGGTCCGGGTGAAAAGGGAGACTACTTTCTCTCAGGGAAAGGGGGGGGTGCCAGTCCGGATCTAAGCCGAGTGGAAGGGTTCTTCAAGAGGGGGGGTTATTAACCGGACATTTGCAAGTTCCTGGATATATGGGTGAAAGAGCAAAAGGGGGGGGCTCAAAAAGGGTCTTAATTGTTGTCAACAAAACAAGCTACTAAAAAAAGTCGTCATTAACAGGACATGCCGAGAAAAAAATAATCCCTCCCAAAAAAGCATGCTTCCAAATAGTTGTAGGGAAGTAAAAAGTTGCCTTGACTGTTTAACGCAATGAATGAAAAAAAATAAGGAAAAGGAAAAGTGGAAAAGGAGAACAACTAGCCAATCACGAATAGGAAGCACACTAAACAAAAATTATCGCCAAGGGCGAACATGGAAAACGCCCGGGGAATTGAACACATGAAAAAAAAAAGATCTGCGTGTGGGGGTTCGGAAGATCGGCTTGCGGACGTCAGAGGAGAGTGGGGACGCCTCAAAAAGTTACGGATACTCAGTGGGGTACAAGACGAACAACGACTTGAAGGGTGTGGCCATTACTTTGTTTTGGGGGGGGGAATGAGAAACTTGGGCCGGTGGGGAAAAAGCAGCCAAAAGTGCGAAAAGTAGGGGGACTTGGCCGAAGGGTGGAGGTAGGAAGGGGGGGTGTAATCCGAACCTGGAGCGAGTCAGAGAGGGGAACGTTCCGCCGGGGGACGAAAATATCGTTGTGTGGATCTTTGTGGGGGGGAAAGTGCCTCCGCGGGGCATCTTGAAGGGTAGAAAGATGTCCGGACAGGGGGAGGGGGAGGCCCAGAAAAAACGAGGCAGTGGAACAAGGGAAGAAGGGGGGTCCAAAACGTCCTCTCCACAGGCAAGCGATGGGGGGGCGACTACTTGCTAAAGGGAGAGGTCAAAAGATGCAAGCAAAGTCAACTTACCTTAACCTTGCTAAGAAAAGGCAGAGAGAAAAAGGAAAGGGGAATGACGTGAGAAGTGTCGCACGTCGAGTTCTGGGGTGTAAGAGGGAGAAAGGAAAGGTTTCACGCAGGGCAAGAGGTGGGGAAAATGCCCGTGGGGAAGGGCATCTAAGGCAAACCGTGGAAGCGGCAAAACACGTGGTGCCAAGGGGAGAACAAAAGTTGCCGCCTTGCAAAGACCCAGATGGGGCGTCAAAAAAAAAAAAAGGGAACCCGGTAACCCGACGCAATGAAGCATTCCGAAGAACGCAAGTTAAACCGGGACAGGAAACTTTTCAGGAAAAGGGGGGGCTGGTCCCGGAAAATTGAGCGGACCAAAACACAGTGAGGAAAAGCCGATCGATTTTTGGGTTGAAAGGTTGGGAACAAGCAAAAAAGGGGGAAAAGGGGTTGTGTAATAACTGCGCGTGAAAAAAAAAGAAAGAGAGACAGAAAAAGAACCCGAAAATCTCGGACGAAAAAAAACACAGGAAAAGAAGATGGGGTTCGGGAAGTTTGTATTGGAAAAAAAAATGAAGCTAGGGGGGGGGAACGTTACCGGAAGGAGCAAGGGGACTTATTGTGG
>Ga0179593_1327372_pt1 | contig 25371 bp, 28 predicted proteins | sample CZODoug2_1_08_16_FD_185931 | JGI IMG/M metagenome (GOLD analysis project Ga0179593, IMG submission 185931) | Vadose zone soil fungal communities from Angelo Coast Range Reserve, California, USA - CZODoug2_1_08_16fungal (PacBio error correction) | ecosystem: Environmental > Terrestrial > Soil >...
ATTTAAACCCAGAATTTTCGTAGCTTCTTAAAAAAATCTGGGGACACCTGAGGAAAAGGTTAGGTGGGCAGTGGCCATCAAACGGTTCGGGGGGGGGAAATTTGACGCAGGAATAGCGGAGAGAGTGTTAGCATGCCAAAGTCACTCCGAGAACAGAAACTTTTGTCCGGCAGGGCTCAGTCCTTTAAAAGAGGCGTATTTCCGGCCCTTCAGACGGGATAAGAAGCAAAGGTGGGGGAAAAGGGGAATTAGAACGTGCTCTTTTCCAAAGATTTTGGTCCAAAATGGCGGCAACCTGGAGAGGGCTCGATCAGCGAGGTGGGGTGCCATTTTCGAAAAAAAGAAAAGAAAAGATTAAATCGTCCGAGCGGGGAGGGAGCGGGGGGTGGGGTGGGAAGTGGGGGAGGGGGGGGGGAGACCAAAGTAAGGAGTAGAGAAAAGGTAAAGAAGAGGGGGGGGGGTGCGAAGGGGAGGTATAAGGGGGAGGGGCCGGGAGGGGAGGGGGAGGGGGGGGGGGGGGGTGGGGGGCAGGGGGGGGGGCTGAGAGGGGGGGCGGGGGGAGGAGGGATAGGGATGGAAGAGTGAGGGGGAGAGGGGGTAGCGGGGGGGGGGTGTGGGGGGAAAGGGGGGGGGGGGGGAAGGGGGGGTGTGGGTGCGGCGGAGGGGGGGATGGGTAGGTGGGAGGGGGGGGGGGGGGGGGTGGGGGGGGGGGGGGGGAGGTAGGGTCAAAGGGGAGGTAGGAGAGTTAGCGGGGTGGGAGGGGAGGGAGAGGACGGATGGGGGGAGGGGAGGTAGGGGGGAGATGGTTGAACGACCAGGACAAGGGGGAAGACCGGTGATACTTGGGGTCGGGTGCTCAACATATAACCAGGCAGGGTGAGATTTATTGATGAATGTAAAAGGGACGAAGTGTTAGACTCGCCTTGTATAAGGGGGGTAAAATGCCAAATTAAACCCTTTTGCAAAAATGGTTGCTACCTAGATCTACCGTCACGCATAGAAAATCTAACTTGAGAGATCAAAGATCAGGAAATTGATTAAAACTCGCACGTCACAGGCGTTCTATGAAGAATCGATAATATGCTTAAATGACGAAAAAGAGTAGCGCCATAAAATAGAACAGGCTTCCTCTCATCTCGCGCTCCCTGAAGTTGAGACGATATACTTGGCAGGGAACGTCTGGGTCTGCTCCGGGAATAGGGGTTTCCTCAGCTGTACCAGGATATCTTGCCACCAAGAAATTTGTTGAAAGGGAATAAGACTGGCGCTAACCGCGTGGCTAGAAAGAGGGGGCTGACCGCATGGGGAACTTTCGTCAGCCCAGGTGAACTTAAGACTTACCTAGACCATCTCCCTGGGGATACAGGCGAGTCAGGGGTTGTTTGAGAGAAAGAGGAGAAAGGGGAAAAGAAAGTCTGCGCGCGAAGGGGGAACTCTAAAATAAAGAGAGGGACTTTTCAGGAAAGAGTAGGGCGGGGGGGACCAGGGCAGGGCGCGGCATCCCAATAGTAGGTGATTTGAAGACGTGGAGGAGGCGTTTAGGGGGTCAGGCTAGATGAAAGAAGGGGATACAGAGCTTCAGCGACTAAGAGGTTGGAATAGCCGCGTGAGAACCAAGGTGACTAGACTTCTGCCTTGGGGGTACACTCGGCTGAACAAAAAATATTGTACCGAAAAAAGGAGGACGCTTTTTAGGGTCAATCAGGAAAAAAATCGTGTGTGGGAAGATTTGTGACGTGCAAATTTTTTCTGGGAGCCAAAGAAAGATTAAGAGAGAAAAAACAAGCTATTTCGCAGGTCGACGAGGAAAACACATGGGTGGAAGGAAGGGGGGGTGTGTGTGTCACAATCGGAAGATTTTGCGAGAAAGGTGGGGCAAATGATGCGTACGCGCGTCGTGTCGTAGAGTGACATATGGGCTCTGCGGCGTTTGGTTGGGGCACTTGGGGATACCTCTGGTGCACAAGTTGCAGCGATCCGAACCGGAGGATAAAAAAGTAAAAAAAAAAGTAGCCTTGAGCGAGACCATCCCTGATTTCACTCTCCCAAGGGGCGGGTTTTTCCGGAAGCATGGTCCAGATTCATCGGAGTTAGACAAACTGGGGGGGGTAGAAAAGTATTACAAGAAGGGCTACACGGGAGTATGGGTAATGGTGAATAGGACCTTGGGAAGCTCTGGAGCAGGGACCGGGGGAAATGCTCGTATGTGTAGTCAAGGACATCTGGCATTTTGTGCGACGATCACTCCAACCAATAGATTTGTGGAAGAATCCTAGAGGGAGAGCAAGTTCGGAAAAGCCGGAGGTAGGGTGTACGGGGGGGCGGGTGAACGTTTCAAAGGGGACTGCTTTCAGAAACCACTCGGACCGGACTTGAGGAAAGTAAGAATTAAACTCGAAAGACTACGAAGATCTCGCCTAGGAGCTGTAGGCACCCTCCGGTTCTGAAAACAGGGGGGGGATTCTGAAAAACACGGAGGCTCCCCATGGATGTTTGTACGAGCGAAAGAGAATTACACTCCTACCATTTGCAATCAGTAAAACAAACAGAGGCGAAGAGGTATTGCCTGTCAGAAAGTGGTCGGCGTTCTCAAGAAAGGTACCAGAAACAGATCGGCTGGAGTGGAAGAATTTGGGGTGACGACCAGATTGGCTGAATGAATCTCTATTCTGAACAACGCCCGCTGTTTAGACTCGAATAGGTGAGGGGAGAACTGGGAACGGCAGACAAAATCCAAGTTGCTTCAATTAACCTGCCAGTAGAAAAGTATAATACTGGGAATGGTCGGGGGTGTGGGGAGTTTGAGTTGGGGCGGGGGGGACTTGACTATGACACCACCAAGCTTGGGTCGCGCTCCATTTCTCCTTCTAGGGGATGAAGTCTCCGGGGAATGTAGCAAGGTGATATAGCCGTCTAAGAGTATCCAAGGAAAAAGAAGCCATTGGCCGACGCACAGGCTCTCTTTGATTTCTCGAAGGGAGGTTCAAGGATACGAGGGTTTTTGTGTCAAAGGACACAGATCTAATTCAGTAAAGACGACCCAAACCCTCACAGGAATCACAAGGAACGCTCCTACAAATATCGGCTCTAACTCTTTCCACGGTGGAGACCGGGAGTCTGATTGCTAGGCAAAAGGGGAAAACGATCTCTCTACAACGGGAGGTAAGAAAGTCGAAAAAAGAGGTGAACAAAGTGCCTAGCCAGCCAAATTACCTCGAAAACAAGAATATAGAAAACGAGAATTTGTGTCGTCAGGGTTGGGAGGCAGAAGTTTGCGTTTCCTGAATTGGAAATGGGAAGAGGGAGGGCAATAATGTGACAAAAACCTCAAGAAGCCACAAAAGGAAGAGAAGGGGGAGAGGCCTGGGCGTCGGCCCCTGCAAGGGACTTGTCAGGGGCTCAGGTCGATACGGCTGAGTAAAGAGCTACTACTGGGCCAGAGAGAAACAAACATATAATGAATAAATGGAGAAGGTAAAAAAGCGTGGTGGGGTCAGAAACAAAGAAAGAAAATAGGGGGAAAAAGCCAAAAGACAACACCAAACCGGCGACTCTGGAAGCTGGGAATTAAGTCGGAAAACTTGATTTTCTGCGTCCACCCAGTCAAGAAGGGTAAAAAAAAGAAGATGCTTTAGAAAAAAGAGGCAGAGGGTCCGCAGAAAGACTCCAAAGTCCATCCACTTCCGGGAAGGTCAAATGGTAAATAAAATCCGAAAAGGAGAGAGCAATGGAAGAGGCGGGAGTCAAAGCCGGAATGGCGAAAAAAAATACATTCTTCAGCGAGGGATGAGCCCCTAAGGTAGTGTATCGAGATGTCGTCGAGAAAAAAAGATGCTTCCATACTCCATGGGCATTGGCAGAATCAGATAAAAACAACCAAAAACCACACCTCAAGGAAATGAGGCGGTGCCCGACAGCGGCGAGAATAGGGGTAGAAAAAAGCTAAAGCGAAACAGATTAGGGGAGCTGAAGGAATTCTCTCAACACCGTCACTAAGGGTAACTATGCCGTTCCCTAAAAGCATGTCACAGGTTTGCCAGGGCGCGCAAAAAAAGGGGGGTGTGAAGCAAATGAAGCGACTCTAGGGGGGAAGGCAAAAAACGGAAAACAGACAATCCATATATGTGAGGGGGAGCTCGAGGAAATCAGTCAAAAGAGGGAGGGGGAGAAGAGACTAATTTCGCCGTTACCTTGCCCGCTTAGCCAAAAAAAGGGAAAGAAGGAGGGAAATTTGCCCTTGTAGGAGCAGAGGGTTTGGGAAGATTCATCATGGCATGATACTAGGGGTCGAGTCCGCCTTTTAAGAAAAAAACTCTTGGGGGAGAGTGGAAAACATGGTGAATATAAGCGAAGGCGAATGGGCGAGGTTTTACGAAAGGGGGAGTAGCATTCCAAAACAGTCAAGGATGAAACTTGTCCGAGGATAGGTTCTCCATCTGGGCAAACCAGAAAGGCAGCGCCCCTCGGAGGCTAGGTCTTAGGAGCGTGAATCACGTAAGGGGGAGGGGCAGCCTGAGGGAACACACACCTTGGAAATCAACAATTTGTGGCTCAGTCGAAAGCGAAAAATAAAATGTTTCGTCATTTCCATCTTGAACTCGCTTGCCTCCCAACAAGAAGGGGGAAGAACAAAGAAAAGTACATCCACACGACGATGGAAAATAAAAGCGCCTCCGTGGTTCGAACATATGGGTGGGGGGGTGTTCATAAAAAATCACGGCAATTGCAACGGCCAGCAGATCGGAAAAAAGGAATCGACGCGCGCGTCCAACAAGTGCGAAAAGAAAGGAATGAGGGAAGGTACGACATCTGATTTGGGGAAGTGCACTTCAAGCCGTCTCAGGACCCGGCAAAAGTACTCCTGGGGGGATCTGTTGGGCTGAAGACAAGAGGTAGGGAAATTCCGGCGGGATGCCGTGGCGCAGGTCAAATTAGCGAGGAAGAGATGACAAAGCACCCCTGACTGGCTGGGGGGAGAGTGCTTTACAGAGTCAGGCAATCAGTCTATCAAGAAGGAGGAGAAGGCCCAGAGAACAGGCAACCTTCCGGATGCGCAGAGCGGTAGCGAAAGGGGAGAGGAGGAAAACAAGCAGGGTGGGGGGACTAGAAAAGAAAAACCACCAAAAAAGGTTAACGGTGAGTTCTTGGCATGGTAAACGGAGCAGCCAACTGGGGGGCAATTTAAAGTGGAAAATCAATCTCTCTCGAAGGCCGGGCGCCCCGAGAAGAAGGGAAAAAAGTGGAAAATAAGCCGGCGCTCCGGTTACGAGGATAGCTCCTGTGGAAGGGTTCAAGAATCTTCTCTCTTCTCATGGAATCCGTTGACAAAGAGAAGGGACTCGTGGGCAAATTCAATGGGAGGGGGGATCGATTCCCCGCTATGGGTCGTAAGGATAAGATACGAGTAAAAAGAAGCCATTTCTGCAATTGGGTGTCATTGCGGGACTTCAGGGGGGGAACCATGCTGAGGAGGGAAACGAAAAAAAAATTAATTAAAGAAATGAATGGCAAGCTTTTAGGGGTCTCACCGACACTCATAGGCCCATTGTGAGTGGTTGGGAGGCCCGAGCGGGAAAAAAATTAGAACGACTTTTAACTCAATGGGGGCAGCTAGCAGCACAAATCAACTTTGTCGACCTTTGGAGCAGCAAGGGAAAGACGAGGGGGAAAAGCTGCAACAGATGAAGTTTAGTTCGTTCCTAGTTTGGGGGGGAAAGGGAGACCGAAAGATATATTTTCAAAGAGAGTGGAAGCAAGGCTATAGGGGCCAACAGGGATTATTCGCGGCGGGCCAGGCCTCCATGCGCAAACAAATCCTCTCCGAGCTACTGAGAAATTTTTCCACAAAACAAAAGAAAGCGCAGCGTGATGGAAAGGGGCCCTGAGTAAGCAAATCTTAATATTTGTCCCCTCGGACGCCAAAAGAACCGGCGTAAGCTGTTTGGGGTAGAATATCTCTCTAACAAAGAAGGGGTTAAAGATATAGAGCTAGAAAACAAAAGAGACTGTACGAAAGATTTGGCTAGCGCGTCACACTGTTGTGAAACCGATTACGATTGTCGAAGAGAGGGGCAGTGGCCAATCACAGCTGGCTTAGCTGTTTTTAAACGGGAGCATGATACTTAGGGAGCGTGGTTCTCTAAGGGCCCCTCAATAGAAAAAAGGAAAAGACCGAGTAGCTATAGAGTGTATACAGGCCATTCAATCTGCGGATCTTTCACTTCAACACTGAAAGAAAATCAAAGGTTGAAAAGGCAAATTCGAAGGCACTGGAATCGGATTGCGGAGATGGATCATCCGGTTCTTGCTTTGGAGGAGAGTCAGCTTGGGAAAGGGGGAAACGAGCGCCGCGGAAAGTCTTCAGAGAGGAAACACAAGGAACCAGGGCCATGAACGGGTAGCCAACGTAATGACAAGCGAGATTGAAGGGGTGCGGCCTTTTAACTGGCACATGGGGTGAGAGGGGAGGTCAGCAGTCGCGAATTGCAGTCCAGGCAAGCACCCTGGGGGGGGGGAAGGCCTTGGGGAACTAGAGAGATGCACTACCGTCAAGAAAGGAGAAAATATCAGAGGCTCGGCAAATCAGGAAATTGAAGTTGGAAAAACGAGTCGGTGAGGAAGGGGGGGTAAACAAGTCGAGATCCGAAGCAGGGATAAAGGAGGGGAAAAGGGTCAAAGAAAGTGAGCGAGAAGAGTTGACCACTGATCAAAATCGAGAGGGCGCCCTCCTGGGAGAGAGATCGGTGCTTTCTAGTGGGAACGTTTTCTGCTGAAGGTAGGTCCAGAAAAACGTGCGTACCAGGAGATCTGGAAAAAAAGGGGGTGTTATCAGAGATCCTGTAGGAGACCCGCTATTGCGAAAGGGAAGTAGCTAAGCATTTTGCCGGGACGAGAGATTGCGGCCGCAGTGCCTGCAGAGAAGGAATCATCCCTTATCAACCGCGGATCACATGGGTTGGGAGTAGGCAAGATAATACTGCTCAAGGAGGAAAAGCAGCCAACTGGCCGTGTCATAACTCTTGTCCATCCACAACTTAGCAAACAAAGGGATTAAGTTCAGTTCATTTCTAAGCGAATGCCCTATCTGTCAAAGACGGTTATAAACGAGAGGAGGCTGAGACGGTTGGTTGGACGCGCCTGAGGGGGGGGAAAAAAGAAGGGACGACGACTTGAGGGCCGTCAATGGACTGATCCAGAAAAAAAACAATTATTGGAAGACCGTAAGGGGGCTGAACGCTGTTTCTCGCCATCGTAAGCGTGGAACGAGGTGAAGGGAAATGGTGGGGCTGGAGCAGGAAAGCGGACAAACTGGAAAAGATATTGGGGGAGGAACTGGTCACTACTGATCTACTTTTTGGGGCTACCGGGTTTCCTAGAGGGAAGTTGAGAACGTTCGCTACGTGAACTCTAAAGGAAGGGAAAGCATCCCGAGGGGCGCTGCGTTCGGGGTGGGTTTTTCTGGAAAACTAGAAGAGCAAGTTGAGGAGATCAGACTAATCTAGTTGGGAACTACGAAGGGTCAAACCGAGAATTGGACGGGAAGGAAAGTCCGGGACCAATCAAGAGTTCAATCGACCCCAACAATGTTCCTTACAAAAGGAGTTCAGCTGATCCAAGAGTCATAGGACAGTTGAGGAGTTTACCAGGACGGGGCAAGATCCTCACTTGAAAAAAGGTAGTTACGATATTGAGAAGTTGGCAAAACTAGCGGGGCGGAAAAGAAGAGAGATTGAGCCATAACTTGGGGAGTTAGTCACGAAGGAGAATTGGGAAAAGAGGGTATAGGGTTGAATAATTTAAAGCGCGTTATGAGAGGACGGGGGAGCAAGCCACATTGGGAAAGCCGGAGACTGAAGTTGAGGGGGCCTTTTTGGAAAGGAGCGGCCACCCAATCGGTGAAAAAACGAGATCCCTTATTCGAGGCGTATGGAAGTCTCTACACTGAAGAAGGAAAAACTATTTCCTTCAAAAACCCGCAGTCCTGAAATTAGTTGTGGGTGGGGCTTGACAAAAAGGAGTAAAATGGGTAGGGACCCGCTATTGACTGCTAAACCGTCATTCAAGAGACAAGCATAAGGGTGAAGTCAGTGGAGCCAGAGGTTATTTCCTGTGGGCTTAGCCAGGGGAGAGGGGAGCAGTCGAAACTAGGACTCAGGCGCATGAAATCTGTTGGTCAAAAGGGAAAATGGTGGGACAATACAGAGTGCGGGAAATTACGTGGGGTCGAAGGGGGGAATACTCGGCAAAATTTTTAGAAAAAAGAAGGAATTTGGATATTGGGAATTCATAACACCCAGTTTCGACTGAAGATGCAAAGGGGACCGGGGGTAAAAGCGGCATGGCTTGGGTTGCTCATTGGTGGACGTTGGATCAGGGGAGCTGCCAAAACCAAGGGGGGGGGGTGATGAGAGGGAAAATTTTATCCTGCTAGGGATGAGGAGCAAAAACCGTACAAGGTGAAGGACCGAGAACGAAGGAGCCCGGAAAATCTAGTGGCAAAGTAGCTTGGAGGGAGAGCCGACTTGTCAGAGTACGATGGTTTTTTTTTGTCACAGGAGGACCACGGCGCTCCCCAAGAAAAGGGGAAAGAAAAGGACAAAACCCTCAGGCGCTCACAGAACGGCGCAAGGGAAAATAGAGGGGGAGAGAAGAGGGAAAAGGTGCGCACGGGACGTCGGCTGGGGAGGACAGATAATAGCAACAAAAACAACAAAGGGGTGTGGAACCGAGAGAGAGAGGGGGGAAGGAAAAACCTAGCACCAAGCCAGAAGTCCGGGATCAAAATAGGGGGTAGAGCCCGAGAGTTGTACGACGTTAGGTAAAAAACGACAGGGGGGAGTGTCCTGAAATGTCGGAGCGAGTGGGGCCTCCTTTACCCACAAGGAATAAGACAAAAGTAACTTCAGAAACAGCGAGCCTGTGCGGAAAAGCAAAATGTCAAATGGAATGGAAAGCCTTCTGAAAGCACACGGCTAGTAGCGCTAAGAAAAAGAGACCGCCCAAGAAGGAAAGGTCAATGCAGCGCGTGGGGTAGCATAAGACCGAGAATAACACAATGCCAAGAACAAAAGCCATGAGATGAAGAAGAGCTTCAAGAATGGGGATTACGGCGAAATTGGATTGTGCGGCCGGAAAGAAAGAAAAAAGGACTATGCGTGATAAACAGGGCAAAAGAGGGTGAAGGAAAAGAAGCCAGTCATCCACTATGGTATGAAGGGGGAAAAAAAACAATCCTATCTGGGTGCAAGACAGAAGTCCTAGGGGAATCTGAGCAAGCCGAGAAAATGGAGAAGAAGGAAAATAACGCGCTTAGACAGACGAAAAAGGGGGGATTTGATGATGGCAGCTTAGCGAGAATAAAACAGTATGCGGACCATTCCCAGGGAGAAGCTGGGGGGCAATAAAAACAAAAGAATGTAGAAATCGAGGGGGCACGTGCCGGGGAGGGAGGGGGGGAGGAAAAAGAGGAATCTACCTATGTTGGAATCAGAAGGGGGACTTTTAGTTCTCTCCGGCCGAACAAGATGTTTGGGCAAAAAGAAAAGCCAGGGACCGTACAACACGAACCAAAACAATGTTTTCTGAAGAAGTGGCCGAAGAGCGAGGTAAATGAGTACAAACACTCAATATCGGTCCGGGCGACTACGTGCAAAAACCTTCAAGGGTAATGGCTCAAGGATGAAAGGAAAAGAATCGCGCTGCAAGGCAATCAATATCGGGGAATACCTTGAAAGGGGTAGGAGGCCTTCTTAGAATAAGTCAGATGTCACACAACTAACAGGATAATATTTAAGAAAGGACACCGTCCTTACCGAAAAGCCTTTGGGAAAGGGAAAAGCTGTTGTTGAAAGGGAAAGAGATCGTAATATGCGCGGTGGGAATATTTCTGAGAATCCAAAACGCGCAATTCACATAGTCGGGGGGAGGCCCTAGGGAGATGAATCTCCAGAGGGGGACAAACCAAAAAAAAGAAAGTCAGCCTCACCTGGAGGGCGCGGTTCGTCTGGCGAGCAGTGATAACGTTAGAAAAGGGAAAAGGACCGAGGAGAGACCACCGTAGGAAAAGAGGTAAAGGGCTCGGAGCGCGAAGAGACTGTAGAGGGCGTTAAGAGGGAAACTTCACGCTCTCCAGCCCAAGAAGAAATTTGCAGGAAAAAAAAGAAAATACAACTTACGAGGAAGAGAAAAAACTTTACGAGGGCCGCCTGGGTAGCTCATAGGGGGGGTTCATCTAGCTCACCGTAATTGCAACGGGGAGAAAGTCTTCGTCAAACGAAGAGGCGAAAGATTCTCTTCCAAAAGAAAAAAAAGAAGAGAGCAGAGAGAAGACGAAGGTCTCCAACTGTTGGTTCCATGGGGCAATTGCCAGAAATCGAAGCCCTGCAAGGACCCTCCTTTGGGGGAAGGGTGGGCAATGAAGAAAATAAAGTGAGAAGGGACCGAGGGGAGGCCGTGGGGGGTAATGGTGTGCCATGAGGATGAAAGCCCTTCGCTCCACTAGAGAAACAGGACACGCGGGCTTGATCAGAAAGGGAGGTCCAGAGGCAGGCACATGCGGCGAGCGAGATAATGCCAATTCGTTCATGGCCCTGTCGGGAGGGGAATGAGGAAAGAGAAGGGGAAACAGGGTCGCTGCGGTCACACAGCAAGGGTGGGGGAAAATACCCTGGTACCGGCCGTTCTTCCATAGAGCGCGTAGAATCCACCGTTCCATGGAAAGTGAAAAAAAGACCAATATATCGCTAGGCCGGAGCAAGAGAGGGAAAATGATAAGGACCCGGCTCCGTTGGAAGGTAGACACTCAGGGGGTCGGATTTGAAGAGAAAGCGTCTAGAACGATGCATAACCGAAGGGGGGTGAGTACCAAGGGCAACGACTAGGGTGGGACAACTTAAAGGGAAGAGCTCGATCCACGAAAGATTTTCGAGGGAGAGGACTGGGGGGGTTCACGAGAGGAAAATAACAGGGAGAAATGGGTGTCATGTGGGCTTATAGATTCTGTAAAACAGTCGTAATGATCAGAATTCAGGCCAGTGGGGAGAATAGCGCATGCTGGGTAATGGATGTGCAACGAAAAGAAAGAAAAATGGACAAGTTTTTTCCTCGCTACGATGGCATCGGCGCTCGTGGAAGGAAAGGGTGGGGAAAATGAGGAGAAAGCACAATGTCCAGAAAGGGCCGACTTGATCCCGATCCAGAAAGCGCGGAAAGCTGCAGCAGGCGAAAGTACTACATTTGAGGTGGACTCAAGTGGGGAAGGGCAGGAGATCGCAGATTGGCCAAAGGTATGGGAGCCGACTAGAGGCATAGGCAGTTTCCGAGGCGCCCGGCTGCAAGACAATCCGCTCAAGAACTCCTGCGAAAGTGGAACCAACAAAGAAAACAAGAGAACTTGATGGCCAACGGAACAAGCTCAAGGGGGCAAATCGTAGCGGTGAACTAACAAGGATAAACCGCTACAAACGGCGGTACAGCGTCAGGTCAGAGAGAGACTCAAACAAAAAAAACGGAGTAGGTAGGATATGATTAGAAAGAATGAGGTAAGGCCGGTTAAGAGACGTATCACTGGTGAAAGGTACGATTTAGCCCGGGCAGTGGACTCAAGGAGAAAAACGTTGTGCTGGTGAGAGGGGGGATAGGGAAGAGTAGGTGCAGGAATCCGTTCGGCCTCCTCAATAGACAACGGGGACCTATAGAGTAGAAGCAAGGGGACATATGAAGAAGAGGACAGACCTTCACAGGGAAAGAGCATTGGAAAAACGTCAGGCGACGTTCGATTGGAAATGCTGGCGGGATCGGGGGAGAAAAAGGGTAGGCCCACGTTCGTGCTGGGTTAGCTAGAACATAGACGTTGTCATTGGGGGAGGAAAAAGATCCCAGATTGAACGACCAACGCGAACAACCAGAACAAGGGGAATTCAAGTTTGAGGGTGACGAACATAAGTCGCAAGGAGACTTATGGAGTTCTGCAAGGGAAGGGCAGGGATTGGGGGGGTGGGAGGAGTCGGACAAAATGGAAGGTCTCCGACTTGAACCAAGGGTGCCGCATGTAGTTTTGCTACGCGAGAAGGGAAATTAACCTCAAAATATCTGAATATTTCGCGGGAGAAGCAAGAGGGGAAAAGTTTGCAAAAAGGAGATGAAACTTCAATATCAAGGGAGGGGGAAGAGGCCGGACAATTCAAGACAATAGGGGGATTCTATAAAGCGGGAAAAAATTGCTAGACTCATAGAGGCGATTGATACCTAAGTGAGAGAGAGAGGGACTGAACGGGACATGGAAACTTGGCGGCTAGTTATATTTGCTAAAACGGGCGGAAGCCCATGTAGGGGTGCTGGCAACATTTACGGGTTGGGACCTAAGAGGAATGTGCTCTTACCGAGAGGCGCATACTAGAAGGGGGCATGTAACCGAGGGGCCCTTTCGCTCGGCTTGGAGACGACGCATTTCCGGACCTCGGAAGGGGCCAAGACGGGACATGGATCACCGAGGGAAACAGGTCGTTAACCAGGAATGCGTCAGAGAAGGTGAAGACTTCGGAAAAATAGAGCACTAGAATGAGAAATTGTCTTAATGAAACATCGGGAAAAACACGAAGGGAGGTCAGAAAAAAATGGGCTATAGGGAATTTAAGGGAAAGAATGGCAAATCAAGAGGGACCTTCGATTCTCGAGGAGATCAGGTTATGGGTTGGACACTCTGAGAACCGGCCTTGTGAAAGACGGAGAACTTGCTTTCAAGGATTGAACGGATCAGGATCTAAAGCTACACCGGCTTACGGAATTTTTTTAGAAGGCATAAAAGTGGATGGAACAGGGGTTACTTCAATTTGGGATGGGAGCGGAAAAGAAAGGAAAGGGAACGAACTGAACATATTGAGCGGTGGGGGAAAAAAACACAAAGAAAACATTTTTTTAACTACCGGTTGGTTTCGCGTAACTTTGAGAAGTGGAGAGAAAGAGCGACGCAGACACGAGAAGAAGAGCGAGGGCAAAGGAGGTGGTGGCACGAGGAAAAGGAACATGGAAAAATCGACAAATTTTCAATATCGCGAAGGGGCGTTGGGAAGGCTACGCCAGAGGGACAAACCGAGAGAAAAAAGCGTCCAGATAACCATAAAAAGGGGGGTCACTATCCAAGGTGTTCCGGCCAGGCGCAGCGACCATATCGAGCTGAAAGGTCAATTATGGTTACCATGACTAAAGGAGAGGTACTACACGGGGAAGGGGGGAAGGTGAAGAAGAGTAGCCCTTTGACAGGCTCTAGACGGGACAAGGTTAAATGCGGAGAGAGAAAGGGAAAACTCTGGTGAAGGCATTTTAAAAACGAAAAGACTCCCAAACAAGTTTCGCGGGGGGGAAGAGGGACAAATAGCTTTATGACCTTTTCGGCACGCCAACTCGTTGTAAACGGAGACGGAAAACGTTGCAAAGTGTTGGGGGGATCAGGCGCGGGAGAGGGCCGGAGAAAACGGAATCCACGGAGGAGTCCAGGTGAATAGTGGGAAGACTGACTCTACAATCTGCAGCCGCAGCTGTGAGGAAAGACGGTAATGGAGTTGTGGTTGGAATTAGGAACAAAAGGCAGAGGCAAAGGGGAAAGATTTATTCGACGGAGACGCGGCAGATGAACGAAACGACTACAGGTAATCGTGAGCAGAACCTCTTCTAATATTAGGGCACAAAGTAGGAGCCATTGGCTCTGCCAGCACGACCTGGAAAAGCGTCACCAATCGAGTGTCTTTTAAGTGGGTGAAAAAGGAAAAGAGGGGCTTGATGAAGGCGTCGATTAGGGAGACAATCTTCCTCAGGGGTATAACTCATAGCTTTGGCGGTGAGGTGACTGCAGCACAACCAAGTTTTTGACGAAAAAGGGGGGGGGAAATAAGAGGAACCTCGAAGCTGAAAAGCGCAGAGGGTGGGGGGGGGTCTGGAAGGGTGTGTCAAAAGGGCTCTGTAGAAAGGGAACCACCACGCGGGGCTGCGCCGGCTAAAGGTCTCCGAATCAAAACTGGCGGGTGCTGGGAGGACTGGTCGTCTCTTAGATTCTTAGACGTCTGCCGAGCTCACGGTACATTGACATTGCCCTTGGGGAAAGAACACAGGCGAGAAAGAGGGATCTCGCAGGACTTGGAGAGTAGAGGGGAGGAGGGTTGGGGTGGGAAAAAAAGAACAGCGCTCACCCCAATAAGGAAAAAAGCAACGAGAACCAGAACGTCGCCTACAAAAAAAAAAAGATCGGGCTAAATTCAGTTCCAAAAAGGTTGACGAAGGAATGAGCTGGCTAGGAAAGGGAAAAAGAGTCGCTCAAGCCAAACAACAAGTAAAAATTGAAAGAGAGATGATCGGGTGGCAAGGTGGCCTAGCCAGAAGGAAGGAAAGGGACGCAAAAACCGTCCGGACAGAAAGGAGAGCCGAGATATTTGTAGGAGACGTGGAGGGTGAGCAACAGAAAAAGGTGGGGGAGTTTAAAACCTAGGGTAAAGGGGGGGGAAGGGTGGTCCTCCGTGAAACCAAAAGAGAAAAGATAACTATCAAGACAAAAGTTGAAAGGCCCTTTTCAAGAGAAGGCAATGGACCTTGGTCCCGGAGCCTAAGGACAGCGTCTCAGAGAAGAAGAAGTCACGGAGAAGCACAGAGAAGAGAAAATGGAGAAGAGGGGGAGACAAAGGAGGGTGTTGTGGGGTCAGAGACCAGAGCCACAATACAACAAATTGACACGAAAGAAAAGGGCTCTATAAGATCAGGGCATGCTTGGATTCACGAAAAAACAGGGGGGATTGTGCTGCAGGAAAAAATTCAAGAAAACAAATCACAGCAACAGGGAGAGGGGAAGAAGGGAGACCATTACAAGATAATGGTATTAAAAGAGGAAAGGTAAGACCAAGAGATTGTCTCCGATCTGACTAGGATCATCAACGGAAAATGCTTCCTCAAGAAAATAAGCATGGAAGTATAACTCTGGGGATGAAGAAAAGGAAAACTGGAGGAGGGGGGTCTGAATCAGAAGACGGACTCGGAAAATAAAATCTCTTCCATAACAGGGAGAACGTGGGCCGAACAAAAAAGCAGAATGTAAAAATTCACGGCGGGAAGAAGCTTAGGGTCAGAGAGGGGGGAAATAAAAAAAGACTCCAGAAAACGAGTTTGGAATCTGCCGTTTCTGATTCATGCTTTCTTTATGAGAAATCCCCTAGTGCATCTCAGCTCCGACTAAGGGTGCAACAGTTGAAAGGCTACGAGGCCCCAAAACGAAGGTGAGGCACGGAAAAGAAGACGCGAGTGTAAATTCTTCAACATCTAGGGGGAAAAGTTGGGCAATTAGACTGACTTTCTAAAATGCCGTCAAGAGGCTGCGCAAATAGCTCATCGATGGCCGTTACCCTGAAAGCTAGAACTAGGAAAGATGGGGGGAAGCAATTGTAAATAAACCTTTGAACGTTAGGAGCCTTCTTGGGAATAAGCCTTGGTAAAAGAAGACGGCCGATGAATTGGAGAGGAGAAGAAAGGGGTCCACTAAAGAAGAAAGGGGGGTTGGAGAGGGAATAGGATGGTTTAAAAGGCAGGAAAAGAGTGCAAAGAGCTTTTGGACTATGGAGGAGAATTCCACAAAGGAGCCCTCGCGGTCCGCGGAAAAATGCCGGATGGAGAAGGGGGATTAACGCAACATCTGGCCAAACCAAGAAAAACAGCTCAAAGAAAACCAAAAAGGTCTTAGCTAGGGGGGGGGATAACGAGGAGAACGTTCGAAAAGGGGGACACTATGGAAACACGCACAATGGAGGAAAAATGTAGGAGAGGAAAAGAAAAGGCTGGTTCAGTTCGGGCAGCTGAAACAGACCTGGGCGAGAAAAACATACATACAGTTTACGTCACCCACCGTTACATACAAATGAAAAAGGAGAAAAAAAAGGGGGGACAGAAGCCGGGGGTAGGACCAGTGTGTGGGAAGCAGAAGGCTCCAAGTGGCAAAACGGAACAATTCGGAGGAAGAAAGAGTGTCTCACGCGCGCAAAAAAAAAGAAAGGAGAAGAGCAGGGACGAATGAGGGCATTTCCCAGAGGGGGAGGGTGGGCCCAGAGATTCACTTCCAGCAACTCGCCATACACTGAACCGCCGGGGTGAGGCAAGGTGGGCATGAAACGACAATCAGGGACGCAGCTCGGGGAGCCTGGGGGGGGAGACAGTGAAAATTCGATCAGACCTTCGCAAAAACTCGCAACAACAGTACCGCGCGGGTAGGAGGGGCTAGGCCGAGAGGAAAAGGTCGGCTAAGGAAGGCACCTGCGGTCATGCCCGGTCAGAGGATGCCGCAGCGGAAGCAAGGAGAGCTGAAATGTAACAAAGGGGGCAGAGAGAAGTTACCCGGAAAAGGACATAGAGGAAAGGGAGAAGCCGCTTTGCAGGGATGAAAAGAAAAGAGCGAGAGAAAAAGGAAGGCGCACGCGCGAGTAGATGAGAAAAATTCTAAAGGTACTAGGGCTCTCGACATCTTGTAGCATTGGGCCTAATAGTTCGCGCGGTATCATATTAAAGAAGGGGTTTATAAAAAGAGAAAGACTAGGTTTTGCAATTCAATTCCGGGATCGAGACAAAAAATGTTAGATAGCGTGCCGGTAGTCAATCTCTCGTAAGAAATAAAGTGAGGGGGAAGGGGTTTGAATTGGTGAAGGAGAACTTCTTCAACCAGGCTGACGACTCTCGATGCAGGAGGAAATGAAAGACACAATCTCAAATTCTGTTAATGAGACACCGAAAAAACAAAAAACTGGTTCCTGGTGTTGAAAAAGCGGCCGGGGGAAATAGGTCAGGAGGAGGTTCCTCAATTGAGACGCTGCGAGCCAATAAACGGGGGAACGACCCCTTGATGAAAGATCAACCGAAGAGTCTGACAAAGAGGAAAAGGGCGACCTTTGTCCAAAGGGCTGAAAAAATTTGTGGGGAATTGAAAGGGGGAGGCGAAGCAGATTGGCCCCCAATCTCGGCAAATGTGGAGGAGGAGGCGGAGGGCTAGCCCTAGGCAAAAAATCCCCCGAAATCCGCAGACTCAACTTAAACAAATCACAACGCGCAGCGTGATGGACGAAAAGAGCGCGGGGACATCGTAAGAAGGTTTTGGCAACAAGCGCCAGACGAAGGGGAGGAAAGGAGGCAGGGGTTCGGAGATAGAAACACAAACAACGGGGAGATGAAAAGAAGAAGATATGAAACGTAAACCAGAGCAGTCTGGGACTAGTATCATCTTAAATCCGATTACGATTGGGCGAGGGGCAGGGGGCCATCAAAGAGGGATTTGGTCGGTGGAAAATTGAGCAAAGAGGGGCGGAGCAGGGGAAGAGGAGGGAGGCCCGCGCACCGAACGGGGGGATGGGGCTCATCCAGGGGCCCATCTGCGAGTCGGTCACGGCAAGTAAAAACCAGAGTCACCTGGGGGAAACGGCAGGAGAACGAAGCTGGTCAAAATTGGAAGGGAGAGGGTGGTCCAAAGTGCCTTCTCCCGTTCAAGGCTGGTTGAAGCTCTTGTAAGGGAGGAAAATAGCGAAGAATTAAATCGGCGCGCGGAAAAAAAGGAAAAAAAGGGGGGCCATGAAACGGGGATGCGCACATCATAAATCTGGCAGCTGGTGAGGGGGAATAGGGCAGAATTTTTTAAAGTCAAGCCTGGGTGTATCGCAGGAAAAAAAACAATTTGGGGGGCCGACATAGTTTTGGAGAGAAGAGGAGGGAAAAGAACCAGTCAAAGAGTCGCGGGATCGGGAAGAAACTCGAAATGTTGCAAAAAGAGGACGGAAAAGCACGGGGGAAACAATTAGGCTAAGATCAACGAAGGGAGAGGGACATGCCAAAAGGGAGCTATAAAAGGAAAACTAGCCCGGCTATACAGAGAAGAGGGCGAGGGGCGAAAAAAAATTGATCAGAAAGATTGGCATTTCAAGGTTGGGCTTGGGGGGAGAGCCTTGAAGAGGGAAAAAGGACGGGGTAGATATCTGGCCACACCATTGCGGTACTGCATCGATCCTAGAGAAACACGCTTGCATGAGCGCGGAAGGGGGCATGACCAAAGGGTGCAAAAATTTTCCTCTCGGCTTCGAACCAGTGCCTTAAAGCAGGAAAGAACGACACAGAGCTGTCATGGGTTTGAGGCCGCGAAGGGGCGGAACGAGAAAAAAGGCGAAACGTCAAATACCCGCGAGGAAGGGAAAAAGGGAAAGGGAAAAACACAGAACCACACCGGAGGAATGGATTCAGGAGCTGCTTTGGGGCCTAAAAAAAAATAGGCATCCAGGATGGAGAACCTTCGGATAGAGTCTCTCTATGGGGGGGGGAGGAAGAGTGAGACCCTAAGGGGACGACGACTGATGGCCGTTGTCAAGGGAAGGAACTGCTCTTCACAACAATAATGGGGCCGACCAGAGGAAGGGGGGGAAAAGGTGGTTTCTCATTCCGCTGGGTAAGCTGTATGGGACGATGTGAGGAAATGGATTGCTTGGTAGCGCAAGCGAGGGATGCCCAAGAACGGAAAAAAGAGTTGAGCGGGTCACGAGAAATGGTGAAAAAGAAACGGACCTCGGAAACAGTTGGTCGAACGGTGAGAGATAACGAAGGAAAAAAAAAACTCCTCAAAGGACTGCCTTTCATTGGGGCACGAGTCTCTCATCGGAAAAAGTTTCAGCACGCGAAGGTTTAGGGGGGGAGGATACGAACAGAAAAAAAAAATCATTCGCGACTAGTAAAAAAGCCGAGTGAAGAAAAAGAGGGGTTGGGTCAGAAAAAGCGGCATCTGATAAGATTCATCGAGTGGAAACAGGCGTATGAAGAAAGCTCCTACGGCAGACGATATTGGATGCCTTGAACGGCTAGAAAGGGGGCAAGGGAAAGAGCTAGATTGAGAAATGACTCTTTAAGGAAATTTGGGAAGTCGGAACTGACACATATATTGACTGTGAGAGAAAGATCCCGGTGAGGGGTTGGATGTTAGGGGCTTCACTCAAAAGAGTGGGGGGGAGCTGGAGTAACTTTCAACTGGCAACAGTCTTGTGGAGGGGGGGCGGAAAAGAGTACGGAGAAAACGAAAGAAAAAACCTAAGGAGACAATAATCGTCGCTGGAAGGGGAACTAAAAGAACCCTGGGGGAGGCGCTGTACTGCCACAAGAAACAGATGGTCGACATTAAGGGGGGGGGTTCTCTGAAATAAAGCTTCGAAACTGGGTAGGAAAGAGTGGTAAAGAGGACTCTTCTATTAAGCCTACCCTCGCTAGCCATTTTTGACAGTCAAGGCAAAAACAGAGCTGACTAGTTATTTTCCTGCGGAGCAAAGGAAACTTGAGCAAGCGACCTAGGAAAGAGGCTCATCAAAACAGTGTCGTTGTAAGGGGGGGGGGGGGGGAAAATACCAGACGACGCGATTCTGCAGGAAACGCAAACTGTTAGAAAAAAGGTGGTCAGTAAGGGGGGGGGACAGCAGCACAATACAAGTTTGCGAAGGAAAGAAAAGATGCCGCGATCTATAAGCGGAAGATGGGGTTGTGTGGAGGGGCTTGTGGGTCGGATTGGGAGGAAAAGGGACGAGGGACGCCCCACTCTGGGCAGCAGCGGCTACGAACCTGGAGAGGGGGAGGGCTGGTAGAAAGAGAAAGGTAGGTTAGCCGCTGCCGAATGGACCGCCAAGGGGAAGACGCACAGGCTCTCAGGAGGTGATTCTCGAAGGACTTGGCGAGGCTGCGAGGTGTGGGGGGGCTAAAAATCCCCAACAATTTGTCACAGGAAAACGCCAACCCGTCGGAGAAACTAAAACCAACTGAAAAAAGAAAGGGCTAGAACCTCTGAAAAAAAGGGTGTGCGCAGGGGACTTCTTCAGGAGAGAACATTGGGGAAACACGAAGTACTCTCGACGACAAAACAAAAGAGGGAAAAGAAAGGGATCTGGGGGGAAAGGGGAATAAGAAAAACAGTGAAAGTGTAAAAGAAGAGAGCCCGATTGTTAAGGCGAAGGGGGGGTGCTCTAACGGGTGGTCTTTGAAAACTTGAAATTTAAGGGGTGCGCGTTTGTATCGGGAAACAAAAACGTAGACTAAGAATCTAAAATTCAACGATAAATCAAAATCAAGGGGCGTCGGAAAAAGGGAGGGAGGGGGACCGTGATCATTCTAACGATACGGCTGAGCAGACCCCTAGAAGGAGAAAAGGTCCTCTTGAAAGGCAATCGTGGTGGGGTCCAGAAAAAGAGAGACAAATATACACTTCCATAAAAACAACACCGAAAAAGCGGGCAATGGGGGAAGGAAAAGGGAAACGTGGATTAAAAACCTGAAAGCAATTCCATATGCGTGATAACAGTCGGCGGGGGAAAAAAAGAGGGAAAACATGGAAGAAAGGCAAAAAGTCTGGTAATTTCAAATGTAAAAGACAAGCCTGTATCGAAGGAGTCATAGGTCAGAGGAGAACAACGAAAATGGCTCCGATAAGCAGAGGAGACAAGGCTGAGCCCTAGGAAAAAATGGTAGAAGTGTAGAAGCGAAGCGGGAACGGGATAATGAAGTAAAGGGACTAAATAAAAAAGGTGAATCAGGGAAGAAGAAAAACCCAAAACGAAAGGTGGGCGGTGGATACATCTGGGAGGCGCATATTTTCGAAAAGGTAAGAGAAAAGTGGGGTGAGAGAACATTCCTTTCGAAGTAAAGAGTGGAATCAAAGACAACATTTTCAATTCAAGAGGGAAAAAGATGGGGAGTGTTCCGAGGCCTGTCAAGATAACTCTATGAAATCGTCAACAAGCCATGAGGTGGAAATGGCGAAGAGTGCGAAAAAAAGTCAAGAGGGATAGTAAAAATAGCGGAGACGCTACCTTGCACAGTAAACCACTGAAGAGAAAGGAAATATCGGTAAAATTGAAAAAAGGGAAAGGAGCATTCTTGGAATAAGTCCTGAAATCAGAAAAAACGGCACGAGAATAGGGGGTAGAAATGAAGCCTGTGAGGGAAAAAAACGCGGGTGGAAAGAGGAGGGTAGAGGAAGATATGCTAGGTGTGGGAACGAACGTAGCAAAACTTGACCAAAAGGGAAAATTCTAGGTCGCTTGAAAATTGGCCTATTGAGAGGAATCGCCATCGGCAAAAAACAAAGAAAAGGGAGATAGGGACCTCGGGAGGGAAGGTTCGAAGCGTGATCACGTTCGAAAGGTGTCTGAAAGTTAACGAAACGAACAGAAAAACCGGATGGGAAATTAGGGGCTCGTCACGAACCGCAAGATCTTGGGGAGTGCAGGGAGGGAGGGACTAGCTTGATCAAAAAAAACAAAAGGTACGTCCAAGACTTTGACAACACGGTTGATGGAGATAAAAAGCGTTTAGGGGACCAGCCTCCGGGGGGGATACTCCGATTTTTGGAAAGCCGAGCGATCCCCATTCAATGGGAAAAAGGCCATCGGAGTTCGGTCAGCAGGGGACTCACTGCGAAAAAACGAGTAAGAAACCAATCCGAACAGCGCTAAGCTTCAGGGAGAAACATGGGGATTTAACAAAAGGGGAAACTTCCATCCCATCTAGGGACATTGCCCTGAGCTTCATCCTCCGGTAGCAGGTGGGGAGGAGGAACGTGAGCGGGGAAGGGGATGCCGTGGGAGAAGGGAAGTCGGGCAGCATCGTTCGATGGGCAAAGAGGAAAAACCCAAACGAGAGTTTTATCAGGGAGATGCTAGTAAGGGAGGAGGAATGAGGAGAGAAAAAGGATTAAAAATGAGGTCAAGGACGCACTTAGAGGGGGAAGGAAGAACAGCGTATCGTCAAAAAATCAAATGTTTTTCCGGTAAAAGTTACTAGGCTTAATATAACCGGAGCAGCCAACGGGGTACATGTAAGGAAACCAAGCTACTCGCTCAAAGGCGGCAGGGCCAGACAAGAAAAAGAGGGATAGTCACTTGAAGTGTTAAAGGGATTCTACTCTCTTGTGAGGAAAGGGGTCCGAAAATAGGTAGAGGGCGGGAGAAGACCGGGGGCATTGGGGCACGGACGAAAAAAAGCAGGTTTGGGCATCCAATTTCCTAGTGGCTCGATCCACAAAGATTTCGAGAGGAGGAAAAGGATGAAAAAAGCTCTCTTAGGACAAGCCATTCAGGATGGGACATGGGGGAGGGAAAGACGTCTGCTAAAGCTAAAGATCGCAAAAGGAAGCATAAATGACATAAAGAAGCGCATAGGGTGTGAGTGGGGGAGAAAAGACCAACGGGGGGAAAAACCTGTTCACCTGGTGTTTTCCAAGCTACGATTTCATCGGAAGCGTTTTACTCCGCACCAAGAGCTGAATCGAGAAAGAGAACAGAGCAAGGACCGTTTGGATCAAAGAAAGCAAAAGAGGAAAAGATCAACTATTTGGTTACAACTTGGGCTATCAAGGGGGAAGGGGGCCGGAAAGATCGCAGATGGCCCCCTGTAGACATAAAAAAAAAAAATTTGAGGGAGTCTCTCTGGAAACAAGCGGTGGGGGGGGGGGGGGGGATTGCGAAAATCTGAAGATGATAATCTAGTACACCTCCCCAAAATAAGAGGGCAGGAAAAGGTCCGGGCAAACTGAAAAAATCGTTTGACCCGTGATACGAAACACGACACCGGCGGAAAGGGCTGTTCATCAACTAAAACAACAAAGAGGATGAGAAAGAAATAGGGGTTCTGACAAAGTCGTTACTAAATTTTCGTAGCGGCGGGGAAAAGGGGCAACCAGAGTACGAAGTTGATCTGGTAGTGCCAGCAAACTAGGAGAGTGGGTGTGAGGGGTGAAGGTGTCGCGAAATAGGACAAAAAACAAACACGTAGGGTTTCACGAAAAGGAGAACAAAGCGAATCGAGAACGTTTGCCGATAGAGGAGAAAGGTGACAATAGGGAGGGGAGTGGCAAGCCCAACTTTGAAAGGGGGAAAAGGTGGAAACGTACAGTGGGAAGGATGCGTTTGGAAAAAACGTTGCGGAATCGGGAAGAAAAGGTCACCAGTTCTTCTTTGGGCTCGAGAAAGATGGCCATGTAGGAAAAGAGATGAAGGTAAATCCCGCGCTGGAAAAAAAAAAAGTAGAAAATGGGACGAAGCTGGTGAGGTCCAACATTCATTACCATCATAAATTTAAGGGAGGTCCCTGTTACTTGTAGGGAAATTTTTGGAGCGGTAAGGGGGGAAAGAGGATCAGGAAAAAAGCCATTTTGCAATACATTGGATGTTACTAAAACCTATAAAGAAAGAAACTTACGATATCAAAATAGGGAGAACGTATCGATCAAAAAATCGGAAATTGAGGGGGAACGCGAGGGACGTGCGCCGGGTGGCCAATGAGGTCTATGATAAGGGACTAAAGAGGAGACAAGACCAAAGCGAGAAGCTCAAAAAGGAGGAATAGTCTATCAAAGAATATAGGGGAGAAAGGGCTCCCGGACCTTATCTATAGCTTCGGGTCAAGTTACCGAACTTGGGATGCTCTCGGGAGAGGTCGAAAAGGAGGTACAAGAAGAAGAGGGCCAAAAGGAGTGATGGGGTTACCGGAGAGATCAGCGCTACCAGGCTTTTCGAACATAATGGGGGAAAGACCAGGGGTGGCAATGTAAGCCTCTGAGGGGCTACGCCGCAGTAAAAGAGGACTCTAGGGCCATAGGAACTTGAGAAAACTGAGCGGGGAATGGTGATAGGGAAGGAAAGGGATGCAGGGGAATGGGGAAAAGACCCGGCATCCAAGACTTAGAAAAAGTTGGGAGGAAGGGAAAACCAAGCACCACCCGGGAGGGGAAGGTGGGCATTGAATTCTCTTAGGGGAAAGGCACTATCGCAAATCCAGATGGTAAAGACCGATCTGAGAAGGGATCTCGGAATTGGTTGAAGAGAACGTGAGAAACGGACCAGGGGGAAAGGGAGGAAGTGGCAAATGCGACTCGGCTGGACAAACAGAGGGAAGGACAAAAGCGGCTCAACAGGGGGGCGACTGGACCATCTAAGGTTACTATTTTTGAAAATGGGCTGGGAGAGAAAAAAAAAAACTTCACTAAAGGAAAAAGCAGTTGAGCGGTTCTACTAGGAAAAAAGGCATACCGGGTGGAGAAGAGGTAACGGTGAATATAAAGCTCTACGAAGAAAAGAGCCGACTAGGTCGCTACCTGAGGGGGTTTGAAAAGAAAATCCCTCTAAGGTCAGTTTTTCAGCGATCGAAATTCAGCGGGGTGGAAGCTACAAATCGTCCAACCGTACGCAGGAATGACCTAGGAAAAGGAAGAGGAGAAGAGCAGAGTTTTTTCAAAAAGGCGGCCTCATCAATATTCATCTTAATTGGATGAGTTGGGTACAGGAGTATTAAACGAATGGAAAGAAAAATTTAAGGGAAAAGATGATTCCTTGAAGCGGGAGCGGGAAAGGGACAATTCAGGGCGGTTGAGAAGAACTATGTTGAAGGCAGGGGCACTAGGACGAAAGGCCACAGAGAGGGACTGTTGAGAATTTCCACTCGAGGTAGGATGCCGGTGCAAAGGCACAGCAAAATAGGGGGGTCAGTCTTAAATTCAAACTGCCCTGGCGGTGATGCGAGAAAAGACGGGGCCGAGAAAAGGAGAAAGGGATGACTCATAATCGGGAAGGGGAAAAGTCAACAATCTGCGCTCACGCGGGAGGACTCAAAGGGAGTGCAGTGGTGGTGGCTTGTGCCAACGGTCACAGGTGTAGACGCTAGGGGTATGCTCGAGAAAAAAACGGCTGCGAGGAATACAAAGGGGGGGCTCCGAACGGACAAGAGTTATTGGAAGATGGGGGGAACAGGGTCATCGGCGTAGCCGCGACCTAGGCCTACGGAGAAGAGGCTTGGAGTTTAACATTTGTGGACATCAAAGAAGGGGAGGGGGGAGCGAGACGAGGGAAAAGCGGGCCCGCCGTATCACGACATATTAATGTGATTAATGGGGGGGGAGGTCTCAAAGACCAAAGGGGGGTCAAAGAATCCCAGCTGCAACGAGAGAGAGAAGCTCAAAGGATGGGGGGGTGGGTTCCTTGGCATGTAGTAAGGGGGGAGAGGGGTCACTGTACCCCACACGACTGGTCTGGGGTGAAGAGAAAAGGTGAGGCTTCTAGGGGGAGGGGGGACTCCCTGACCTTAAGACTGGAAGAGGTCGAGCTCCCGGGAAAAGTCCATTGAAAAAGTTAACTAAGGGACACAGCTCTCCGGGGGGGGGATCTTGAGGGAGGAGACCGGTGTGAGGATAGAGGGGGAGGGGGGGGGGGGGGGTCACAGGAGGAAACCCCCATACATCAGGAAACGACAAAACGGAGGAAACACGTAACTTCTCCAAATATCGGGATCGAAGGAGGGAAAAGTTTGCGCGGAAGTCAGCTGGCTAGGCACTTTAAAAAG
>Ga0179593_1443858_pt1 | contig 25371 bp, 36 predicted proteins | sample CZODoug2_1_08_16_FD_185931 | JGI IMG/M metagenome (GOLD analysis project Ga0179593, IMG submission 185931) | Vadose zone soil fungal communities from Angelo Coast Range Reserve, California, USA - CZODoug2_1_08_16fungal (PacBio error correction) | ecosystem: Environmental > Terrestrial > Soil >...
TAATTCTCAAGTATGCGCAGGGCTCCGCTGAGATTCGGATCAAAAACCAAGATAAGCCGCCAGTTTGAAGAAGGAACAACAAAAGCCAGGAAGAGCCTCCTATGGCTCACTACCGGAAGGGGGGGAGTGGAAGTCGGGAAAAGAAATTGCAGCCAGCAAAAGGGGGGAGGGTGCATGAAAAGATAACAGGCGACAACGAAGAAGAGGGCCAACAAGTCCAGCGTTTCACTGCCCTAAACCAAAATGAGAAAGGGCTACAGATGCTGCTTCCAACAGGGATCAAAGTAAAGAAGTCAGAGAAGAAGCCAAGTCACAACTCAGAAGTCCCAACCGTAGAAAGGGGAGGGGGTAAGTCAAACTTTCAGGGTCGTGTCTTCAGATAGTGTCCGTCAAAGATAAGCTTTCAACCAGCTATGCTCAAAAGAGAAGGAAGGAACCAGGAAACGGGAGGAGGGTAGAACTAATGCCCAAGGGGCCTCTTTATCGGGGTCCACGTTCAAATGTCGCCATTATAAAAAAGTGGTCTTCTGGGAGATTCATTGAGGACAGGGGATGGAGAAGGGAATGGGGAAGTCCTGCAAACCCGAGGGATTGAGTAGTAGTTTTGAAAGAACTCTCTGAAGAAAAAAAGAAATTAACCCGCACCCAATCCCAACCGGCATCCAAAAAAGGCCCTGAAAGAACCAGGGCAGAAACAGCCTCGATAAACCGTGAAAAGCCAGAGGGGGGCGGCACCCGGAGGGCGAAAAAGGGACGAAGAACGCTCTGTAGAAAGCGAGAGCCGAAGAGCCCACTGGGTCATGGAGGGAATACAGGAAAAACGGAGGAAAAAAAAACAGGAGGAAATGGCCAAGCGGGACTTGCTGCTGGAATATTAACAGAACTCGCGAATGGAGGTGGAGGCGAAGTATGAGGAGCGGCTGGTGGATAAATTAGCATTGAAGAAGACTTGGGTCCCCCGCCCAGAAAGCTGGGGGGCTGGAATTCGAGAGGCGCATCTGATGAGGGGAAAGGAAAGGGTGAACGAAAAACAAGAGAGGGATATGGCTCATGGCTAAAAACAAAAGTTGCGTGCACCAGCAACAGGGAGGAAAAGAGGGGGGGCCGTTCCGGGGGAGGGAGGGACCAAGAGGTGACAGAGGGGGGCACCTCGCGGGATATTTGTCAGCAACCGAGAGGCAAAGCCCACGCCCAGCGGGAAACATCTAGTTCCCCGGGGGGTAGACCGACCCGACTCTGGACGGGAAAATGGAAAAAGCCAGCCTTACTAAAGCAAAAAGCAATTCTGACGTCCTAAAGCCACGGGCCAGAGAAAAAAATGGGTATAATCAGGGGGCGGACCGATTCTGACCACTGGGAAAGAAAAAGGGTAGAAGAGGCGTACCTCATCCTTCAACCGTAAGCTTTAGCCCCAAGAAAAACAGTCAAACAAAAACAACGAAGAGGAGGGAAAAGAAGGGTTGAAGTGAGGGAGTTGGGCAAAAGGAAAAAAAAAGGAGACAGGGGGGTGGCAGAAGTAGTGTCCAGAATAAGAACGGAGAGAAAGGCCATTAAGAAAAAGAAGTGATTACGTTCTTAAGGAAAAGGGTCAATGAAAAACACGGAAAGGGCCGTGCTTGCGAGAAGAGGAAGCAAACCAGAAAATATGCCCTGTAAGAGTAGGACGCGACATACTGGGACAGGTATGAGGAAAAAAAACTAAGGGCTGCACGCAAAACAGGAATACGGCCTACCAAATGCCAGACGTTCACTGGTGAACTAAGCCGCTGAGCCAGGAAAGAGCCCAGGAAAGATCAGAGTCCACCCAGAATCCGACACTTGCAGGAAGGAAAGTAGAATGGAAACGGTTCCGGGTAACGAAAATTAATCGCCAGGGGTCATCCCCGGACGGCCAAGACCTACAGCAAGCGTAACCAAAAAGGATACCGGTTTCCGACTATGCCAGCGCAAGAAAGGGGGGAAAAATCTTAAGACCCCGCCCATATTACCCAAGGAGAGGCGAAGGAGGGACTTTCTACGGACTACTGCGACGCAGGCGGAAGTAATCGCAAATGTTCGGTGAGAGCAACTGGGAAAGCTATGCATTGGCAAGAGGGGGGGATGGGTGGGGAGTTGACGGTGGAAGGGAACCAGAAAAAAGGGGGGAAAAAAACGGACTAAGCTCCCCAGGAGAAGTGGGCAGAAAAGAAAACGCTTGCTCATTAATGGAAAAAAAAGCATAAGTAACTCATAGGAATGAACTATTAAAAGGAGACAGAAAAGAAGGAAAGATACCTAGATTGGACGGAGAAGAAGAATAGGAGTGATCGTTTTATGATCATCGCTGGAAAAAAGGAAAAGAGGATCGTTTGACAAAGGCTTCTGGGACAAAGCACACTAAAAATTGACAAGCCCATTGAGGGTGGAAGGAGGGGGTGGGGGAAGGAAAGAGAGGATGAACGTTGTTGACCGGGGTCTCAAGAGCAGAATGGAGGGTGAAAAAAAGGCGGGGACCGTTGGGGGGGGGGGGGACATGGCAGTGAAAGTAGGAAACGGGACATCGGTTGGCTCAATCCGTCGTGGTGCACACGGATGACGTGGGAAACGGGAAAAAGGAACAGACAAAACTTTGAGGGCGACTGTTGTGACCTTGCATAAGGCCATAACTGAAGGGAATATTCATTTCGATTAAACCAAATGGGGGGGTGCTTGAAGAGGCGAACTGGCGAGGAAAGAATCGGTCTGGACTTGCCGAAGTCAATAGGAATAACAACTGAAAAACATCATCCAGTCCGGCCAAAAGGGTTTCCAACTCGGAAGAACGGAGGGAACAAAGGAAAGCCCGCCAGAGTTTCGCTTAGAGCCGACCTTTTAAGGAAGTATACGAAACGAGGTCAAATGGGGGCCGGGGAAGAAAGTTAGAACGATTCGGAATTCCGCTGAAAAAATCGACGAATGCTCTGTAGGGGGGATGACCAGGAAAAGGTCAATGAGAAATGGGAGAAGGGGAGTTTTACGGAAGAAGAGCAGGTTTACGGAGGGGAAAAAGGGGCTTGTCGGAGCGGAGGGACACTAAAGGTGTTGCAGAGAGAGTGACTCCGTTGATAAGTCTCTGTGTAGCGGTAGGGATGGACTGGTGAAACCTTGGAACTTAGGGGGGCAAAAGGGGGGGAAGAGTAAGACCCTTCCATCCTTCAAGGGGGTTTGCATGCGATATGATAACAGAAAAAAAAAGACAAGGAAGAGTTGGCCGAATTAAAAATTCTGTTGTTCAATGGACCGTTGGGGGGTGGGGGGGGGTCCAGTTGGACTTCTTTTTGGGAGGAAGGTCGGGTTGGAATAAAAAGGGAAATTGGTCCTGCCTTCGGAAGGGGGGTTCAAACGCAAAAGAAACAAAAAGGGCTGCACCGAGGGGAAAAAGGGAGGGAGGGAAGAGCTTTGAAAGGAAGCGAAACGTTTCTTTAGGGAACGAGATTGGGGTGTTTACCTGGCCAAAAGTTAGCGAACCAATGAGAAAAAGGAATGCCTCCTGAGGAAAAGTGGACAAAAAGTCTAGGAGGAGAAGACTTTTGGGACTTCATTGTAAGTCAGTTGGTCAGAGAAGGCCCGCTGGAAGCCTGACAGGGGGGAAAAGTTTACATCCCGCGAGGGCATGAAAAAAATAGGGGAAAAAGGAAATGCCCACTAACGTCATCAAAGAAAAAAAAAATGGGGGGTCACGATAGCTAGACCAGAGAAACCCCCCCAGATGATGGGAAAGATAGAAATAATGCTTACAAGAGAAAAGGTTAGAAGAACGGGTAGTCCTGCGATAGTCTGTGGTGGAGGAAAAGACAGCGGTTTACTGGTCCACCAGTTGCCCGCAGTCAATGTCCAAGCAAAAGCAAGAAACAAGCTTTTCTATAAAGATCTCGGGTAAAGAAGGGAAGGGGTGAAATCTCACCGCATGAAACTGCATGGGATCGAGAAAGAAGATTTGGTTCCACAATAGAAAAACAAACATCAGTCTCGAAAAAAACAAAGCAGACATTAAAGAGACCCTGTATGGGGAGAGAGAGAAGGAGAAGGCAAAAGGGGTGGGTCAGCTAAAATGAAAAACTGCTTGAGTAAATACACCGGAGACCTGGCAAAAGGGGGGTTTATCGTAGCGACGAGGAAAAAAACAACAGGAATACGCCACTTGGACCAAAAAAGGCAAAAACGAATCTTCACGGCCCAAAAACCTAAAGGCTTCGCGCGCTACGAAAAGAGGGAGGTTCTTAGGCGAACTTAGAAGGGGGGGGAACGTGAACCACCAAGAGACCAACAGGGAAAGGAAACTGGGGGCGCATGGGGAACCGAGGCCGCCGGTACTTAACAAGCTCCTTTGAAAAAAAAGAGGCCTAGACCAAGTAAAAAAGGAGGTCGACGTGTGAACAAAGCAGGTAAAGAAGGGTCAAAGCCGCGCTTCTGAAGCACGGGAAACCCTCACGATGATTTCGAGGAAAAGAGATCAAGAAAGGACCAAGACAGGGAACTTGAATCAGAGGAGCGCCTGGGCCCCAAAGTTGAAGAAACTGGAAACGGGCAGGCATGGCAATCAGACTGTCGGTGAATTAAAAAAAAAAAAAAAGACGGAGATAAAAGGATTGGATAATTCGGAAACCGGGGTCCAGGGGGGAGAGGGTAGATAGGACAACAGGTCTCGGAGCTCTTGAACGTCTTCTGTGAACATGGCAAAGGGGGGGAGGGGAAAAAAAACATGGCGCGCGGCGCGGGAAAGCCCGAAGGGAAAGGACGAATAGCACAGTTTGACGGACAAGCCAAAAAGAAAGAAAGAGGGTGGAAAGATAACGCCTATTAATAAAAGAGACCGCAGATGGGGTGACTTCAGGAAAGAACAAACCTATCAACGGCGGGGTCTGGGAGAAGAAAAGGCCCGGTTCGAGAAAAAAAAGAAAACCGCGGGAGAAACCCGCGCCGAAGATTTTCACTTCCTGAAACAATGACCCGGAGGGAATCGTTAAAGAAAATGAGCGGCTTAAACGGGGAGGGGATCAAGGGGGGGAAACATTAGAACACACCAAGGAACAATCTAAATGTTGGGAAGTTAGATTTCGGGAGGTAAGGTCAACTAGAATGGGTCAAAAGAAAGGATTGTCGTCACAAAAAAAAATCCGAATGTAAGAAAACGGAGAAATAATCAAAAAGATCCGATATGAGTCGTCATCTGGAGCAGATGTGGAGACAATCCGAGTTTGGGGGCCAGGAGGGAGACGTCTTCCCAGAAAGAGGAAACGTGTTCCTCGAAAGGGAGAGCAAAGCTGATGATAGTCAAGTGGAGTATCAGGGAACCGCGGCTGGGGGCAGTGTTGTGGGGACAAAAGGCCCTGACAAGAAAAGGGGAAAAGAACAACAACTAAAAAAAAGTCATTGCCGCCAAAGCTTCCAGAGGGAACAGGAAATCAAGAAGAGGAGATAAAACCTGAACATAAGGCAAAGGCGCGACAGGCCGCAGTAGTGAGGCGAGGAAAACGTAGAAAACAAAACGCTGCATGCCCGGTGCAGAAGGAGAGGAGCCCCGGCTTCTGACAAGAAGGGCTCGACTGCATAGTCAGACAATCGCTTACAAGTCGGGGGGGGGGGCGGCTGCCTTATGCGGTAGAAGGGGATGGAGGAAAAAGAAAGGAAGGGGGGGAAAAGGAGCCTAAAGAGATGGCTGGTCGACTGGGGCTTCCAGCGGTTGATGGGTGGAATCGGGGGGAGACAGAGTTTCGCTGTGCTCGGAAAGCCAGCGATAGTCTGGAACATCACCAAATGCGCGAAAACGGAGCACGGGGGGCAGTAGTGGAAACCCTCTTCAGGGAAGAAGGGGCGCCGAGGAGGGTGAGCTTTGGGCAGAACGCTTGCTGTCCAGAGGGCGCCAGGAAGAAATCGGACCAGCATCTTGCAAGGGGGGTACAGGGGAATCTCCAGTCTTTACGGGCAAGAAATGAAACGAAACGGCAAGGAAGTCGCCGGCCACGTCAGACTGCCACTTAGAAAGAGGAAAGAGGGAGAAGCAAGTTAGGCCGTTATGGCCAATGTTAGAAAGCGAAGACGGTCTGGCAAATGAGAAATTACATATGATTCGAACTTCAGAAAAAACTCTCCACCAAAAAGAATCTCAAGGCAAAAGAAAAAAAAAAAGAAAAAAACAACAGTGAGGAATGAAAATAGTATAAGTGATTAAGACTTGAGGTTGGGGGGGGGGGGATAAGCTGTAAAAGAAAAAAGGCGCGCATTGCAAACGTGTAGGAGGGACAAAGAGGGAAAAAAATCTTAAATTAGATCACGGCCATTGCGTTCACAAGATAATGTGGCAGGGGACAAGAACGAGAAAGGAATGCGTTTGGGCTGCGGGGGAAAAAAAAAGATAAAAACAGGAATAGTCGGACCTAGCTGAATGACTAAGTGGACAGGAAGCGCGATGAACAAAGAGCCGAGGGCGGCGAAAAAAAGGGAAATGAAGAAAGGGCAAACGAAAACGGGAGGCCGAGAAAGGCATAAGGTCAAAAGGGAAGGAAAGGCCAGAGAAAACAATCATTTATGGTCAGACAACAGAGGGGAACATCATCCCCGCACTGGTATATCATTCGAATAAGACAAAAAAAGGGGGAAAAGGGCTTAAAAAGGAGGATGCAAAGGAGAAAAGGATGCATAGGGCGAGAAGAAAACCAGAAATGCGCGAAGGGGAACTAAAGAAGAGCCCCGCAGGGTTTCAGACTCCTTTTTACCTATGTAAAGGGAGGGGGCCCTCCCCAGCACAAAAGGTGTAACGGGGGAGAGAGGAGCTTTCAGGGAGGGAGGAGACTGGTACAAGGAAGGCGCATACTCTCTGATTTGTTTGAAATAGGTATTAAAACGGAGGAGGGAAAAAGAACGGGGGCGGACCAAGAAGGGTGGTTTATTTGGGGGGCTTCTTTCAACTGGTGGAAGAAAAAAAACCTGCATGATTGCAAACGAGATGAAGAAAGAGAAAGGGGAGGAAAAAAGAAAGGATTACCCGAAGCTCTAATAGGCGACACAGAAAGGCAGGAAAAACAACAATGAACCTGCCTATTTTTAACTCGAGGACACGTAAAGGAAAGCGGATAATACTCCTCTCGCACTAAGAGGGAAGAGGGGGATATTTCAGAGGGGGTGACAGTTTAATTGGGACAAGGAAAACTCTTCAAAGGAAGAAGCTTAAAGAACTGAAGAAGGAACACAACATTGGGGCGAAAAAAAAGGGGTCTTGTAAAAAAAACTCGTCACGGGGGGGGGGTGGAAGTTGGCGAAAGAGTTGAAAGAGAAATATCCAAAGAGTAAGGAAGTGGTACGGGGGGTTTTGAAAGAGAGCGGCACGTGGCCGCCCGCGCTTTGTTAAAGCACGGAACGGAAGGGGAGGCCGCCAAGAAACACCGGTGGGGGGGGGATAGAGGGTGCAAAAGGGGAGGCAGAATTCCCAGAGGGAAGGTAAGAGGAAGAGGGCGAGAAAAAGGAGTGGGTGCGTGGTGCCTGTAACTTCAACCGGGTAGGAGGGGATTTCATTAGGCCAGATAAAGAGGGGGAGCACTCAAAGGAACGATTCAAAACCAGGAGGAAAGGGGAACACGTCAGCAAGAAGGGGACCCGGGAAAAGTTATATATCCCACGAGCCCAGAAGCCAGACAGACGGTGAAAAACTCTAAAGAAAAAAGAATGGTTTCATGATTTCAGGGAAAAGATTGCCTGCAAAGTGTTGAACAGGGGACGGGAAGCAAAGAGACAGAATGTCAGGGAAAAAAGTGTGCCCTTCCTTCGAAGACGGTCAAAAATACATCTGAAGTTGCAAAGGGGATAAAGACAGGAGAGAACCGGATGAAGGCGTTTCGTAAACAAAAGTCTAAACCGGGTGGGGGGGGAAGAATAGAGATAGTTACACTGGTAGAAAAAGGGAGAGGGTCGTACTTTATAATACAACGGCGGGAAACCAGGGAAAGACGGGGGGAGTTTCAAGAGGTTGTTGAAAGAACCGGCAATGGTTAAGCTCTTTCAAAAAAAGAGGAGCCAGGAAAGAGGGGGGAGCGGGTAAAGGAAAGAACAGGGGGGGTCGTGAGGGGGGATCAGCCGTGGGTTGTTAAAAATGCAGGTACTTGGGGGGGGGGGGGGAGACGCCTTTGGGATGGGGAAAAAATAAAGAAATGGGTGGCCGTCAAAACGTAGATCAGAAAGGTAAAGTGCCCACGTGGCTTCAGGCATCGAGATACCCGGATTTAAGTTTATGACAGGGGGTGAAAAAGAAGGAGTGTTCTGTTTGGTTGGGAGGGGGGGGGGGGGACCAATAGGGAACCAATTCAGAACTAGAAAAGAAAAGGGAAAGGAAGGGGGAAAAATCAAACGTAGGGAATGAGAAGACTAAGGGGGGGCATTCAGCACCGGGAACCTCGAGGCCGAGGGGAAGACCTAAAAAGGGGACCTTTTAAACCGAGGGCGGGGCATACCGTGGGGGGAATAAAAAAGCAAAAAAAGCAATGAAGGGGGGTGGTGAAAGCTAAACTATTCACAACAACGGGGAGGGGAAGAGGTATGAATCCTACCGGGTGATAGAAACGGGTAGTCTTATAAGGGAGGGAGAGGTATGGGCCAAGAACACCCAGGGGCGGGGAAGAAAAGGTTTCCCGAGTCAAGTTAGGGGGAAATTCAGAATATACCCGGGGCCTTACACCAGTATTTCAGTGATACAGGGATGAAACCCTCAAGGAAGTGGACAATATCATTTGGGGGGGGGGGGACACGATGGGGAAAGAACGAAACAAAAGAGTAGGAGACTGAAACGCCCTTCAGCTGTTGCCAACAGATCAGATGTGTCAATGAAATGGGGGGGGGGATATCGGACGCGTTGCATTTGGGAGCTGAATTGAAAATTAGTATAGAAAAACCGACCGGAGACAAACCAGGGCCTTCATCGTGTCCCCGAATCGAAGAAAAAAAAAAAAAGCCAAAAGATTTTCAAACAAATCAGAAAAAAGTAAAAAAACCGTTCAACCCTCGCGCCCAAAAAGGGGAGATGGCCGTTTCTGTTCGAAAAAGGGGGAAACCTAACTGCCGCTGGGGGTAAAACGGGCGTCGGGAGACCTTGAAAAGCGGGTGGGTCGGAAAGGGGGTGGGGACACAGGAGGTCAAACCTGTACTTACCAGGCCTTTACCGAAACCTAGAGATATTCTACGACTTCACACGGCGGTTCGACGGGGAGAACGCAGGGACAAGAACGGGAAAGAATTGAAGGGAATCAGGTAAGGAAAGCAGTGATGGCGGGGGCCTTCTAAGATCACTTAAGCAACTACAAACCATTCGGGACGAGCCACTGAAATTAGTGGCCTCAAAGGGCATTCAATGACAACGGAGGGGAAAAGACGGCCCTCCATGTGGGCGAAAGTTGAGAAAAACGATGGGCCACCTTGTTGATATCTCCATTCACTCAACGGGAAAATGAGAGGAGGGAAAGGAGGACTTTAAAGGCACTCCTTGGTTGGCGGGCTGGCGCAGGCTCGAACCGAGGAAGAAAAATGATGAATAGAAATGCCAGGCGCCGGACCAAAAAAGAACCACGGTTCATGCATAATATTATCTCTAGAAAGGGACTTGGAGGGTCCAGAGACAAGGATGCAGCTAACGAGAACTGGGTAGGAAAGAAGGAAAGGGGACTTTCCAAAAAAACTAACAAGGGGGGGGAACACAGCCGCGGGAGGAAACCGGACCACTTCTATTTCACTGGACCCAGGAACACATTACAGGAGTGACTGGGAAAGGAGGATTAAACCTGCGAAAAGGAAAAACAAGTAAGAGAGAGGAGCTTGAAAAAAGGAAAAAAGGAGGAGGAGGTGAAAGTTCTCTTTCCTTGGGGCAACTCTAGGTTTTCTATACTAAGGTCAAAAGAAGGCTGGAGAAAAACGAGGAACATCAACGGATCCGCTATCGACCTCGTCGCGAGGTGTAGTTAATGAGGGGCGTTCCGCGAAGAAAAAGGAAAAAGGGCAAATAAGGGCCGGAGCAAGGGCATGGACTGTAGGAAGAAGAAAAGGGGAGGGGAAGAAGGACCCAGGTCGAGGGGGAGAGAAGTGGTTGACATCGGGGACTCTTCCGGAAGGACCGAGTTGGCACCAAAAAAAGAAAAAAAAAAAAAAACAACGTCGCAAAGCAGACGCGCCTAACGAAAAGGAGGAGAAACACTGACCAAGGGGCTGTGCCCGGCGACAGGCGTCCGGAGGGAGAGCTCTTAAGAAAGAGCGATACGCCATGAAAAGGGAGCCAAAGGCCTGAAAGAGGAGAACCTGGACGGAGGACGAAAGAAAGGGCGGTGAAAAGGGCATTTGAGGAACAAGCTGATCCTTTGACCCCCAAAAAAGAGGGGGCGATTTGGCGAAAATTGGGAATGAAGAGGATTTTTAAAGAATAAGAGGGGGATGAGAAAGAGGCGGCGCACGGGGGAGCGGGGAGCGGTGCTGAAAAAGGATATTGAGCGGCTCTTTGAAGACGGATGGAGGAAAAAGACGCGCCTTTGGGGGATATCTGGGGGGACTTCTAAATAGAGGGAGACGGGGGAGGGAGAGGAGGATGGATCTTGGTCAAAAGCCGCGTGCTGGACGCGCATCCATCATAAATCGGCAAAAAGCATCTAGGGGAAGGGGGTGTCATCTAGATATTGACGGCAGGGTAGACAGGGCCAGGAAGTGACTTCCAGTTGAAGTCAAAAAGGAAACAGAAAGACTACTAAGAGGAAGGAAAATTGGCCGTGGGCGAGTTCCAGATTTCTTTCCACTTTAGAAGCGACCCAGGGTAGAAAGAAAAAAGTAATCCTTAAAAAACCGGAAAGGACCCCATCCAGGTAGACTTCATCTCCAAAAAAAAAAAGAGGAGGGGGAAGAGGAAAAGAGAAGGAGGGAAGGAAAGGTTGGTGGAGAAAGAACTGTGCGCAAGGGAGAATAGACACGTTAGGAGAAAAGGGGTCATCTGGAAAATTGAAAAAACGGCCATTGAGGGGAGACAAGAGGGAAATACGGGAGTAGGAAAGGAAGGAAATTACCGGACGCAATGGGAGGGCATACCCTGAATAGATGAGACGAGGACAAAAAAGGAAAGAAGAAGTCTACTTGGAGAGAGTGGACAGAACTGAGTACAAGATACGCTCAAAAGGGAAAAGCAACCGGAGACTGCCGACAGCTGGGCGCGACGGGGGGGGACGGGGTTAAAAAAAACAAGATAGCAGCCAAAGAGCAAGTCAATCTCATGAAGAAAAGAATGGGCCACATAAGACACGGGCCAAAGCATAGAAGAAACAAGGTGCGGGGAGGAAGAGGAGGATGAATAGAGGCTCACCGGCCTCGACACCATAAAAATCATCACCAAAGAAGGTAAAAAACGGTTGCCGCAAGGAAAAATCTCAAACCCAGTATGGGAGGAAAGAAGTACTAAGCGAAAAATATGAACCAAAGGAGATGAAACAAGTTGAAGGGGTCCAGACGAGAGGAGATTGAAGCTCGAGACTAAAAAGCGTCTGGGCGCTGGAGTCTCTGGGGGGCGGGTGTAAAAAAGGAAGAGATGCTTGAGGCACGTCCTAGGGAACGAGGGAAGGAGTGTGGCAATAAGTGGGATGGGGGGGGATGGGAAAAGTTCTTCAAAAAAGAAAAAAGGGAAAAACACAGAAGCGCCTTGTATTGATAAAGACCTGAAATATACAACATCAATGGGGGAAGATTAGAAAAAGGAAAAGGAAAAAAAAAAACTAAGAAATGTTGAAGACAAGTGGAACGGGCACTAAAAAGACAGGTAAAAAAAAGGCATTCTGAGTTAGAACAGTGAGATACTCTATCATATCCTTGGGGAGGAATGCCTCGCTGGTACGACGGATCTTTTGTAAAAACGAAAGGAGGTCCTTACGACTTCCGCTTTTAAAGGCACAGAAAAAAGAAAAAAGGCAACCCTCCCAAAAAGAGGGGGGGAAATCTCCGAGTCTAAACGGGGGGGTTGGGGAAGCTTGGATCAGGAGGTGGAAATGGCCACAGAGGAGAAAAAAAGAGGGAAACTTATGTGGTGGTCAGGCAGTAAATAATGCCGGCAGGGGGGGAGAAAGAGTTGTTCGGGTACTAAGGAGAGGTGAAAGTTACTGAGAAGGAAAACAGAAAAAGGGGGAAGGGCGAGAGGTTTAAAGAGGGAATCAGAATCCCTCAATCGGAAAAAAACTAAAGAGAACTCTGTGAGATTAAGATGGAGTGCGTTTTGCAAAAAAAAAAAAAAACTGGCGAAACGCGGGCTAAGCGAACGAAGAGCTGCGCCAAGCGCAACACCAAAAGCAGGCAAGAAAGAGCCATGTTCAGAACTAAGGAGCATCAACCAGAGGCACGTGAGAAAAAAGAGAACATTCCCATGAAAGAGAGGGTTTACGGAAAGCGGGCGCCATCGGGGACCGACGTAAGGGAACGGAACAAGGTCGGGGGGAACAGCCTTCACTTTGAAGTTAAAAGAGAGGGGACAGACTCAGACGAAAGGGGGGCCTGGCAAGGGGGGTACCCTGATCTGGAAATCATCCGGGGAAAGGTACTCGACTCAGAAGTAAGAGGACTCTGAGAGGGAGAAAGTCGAAAAAAAAAAGGGTGAAAAGGTGGGACACCTAGAGGGGGTTGACCTAAAAGGTGAGTGCTCTGGTCAGTCCGTTTAGCTGGACCAAACGGTCCGGGACGGTAATTTAAATTAGAAAGCAGAGACAGTTTTCACCCAAAAAGTCGAGAAGGGAAAAAGAAACGCCGCCCGCATCTTTTCGTAGGTAAGTAGGTGGGTGGGGAGCTGGGGGAGGATTGCCGGGGTGGGGGGCACGAGAGGGGATGTGTTTTTAAATGAGGGCGGGATTACAAGAAGTTGGGGTCCCAGCAAGGGGGGAGGGTAATAAAAAACGGTTGAAGAAAAAACAGGGATGGGAACTGAGCCGCGCGGTAAAAAGGAGACACGGAGTACGTTGTCCCTGATAGACGGGAGGGGGAGCGAAGAGATTTGTGTTTTGTTGGAGGACAAAAGAGGTAAGAGCTAGAGGCCGCCGTACTGAGGGGGAATGAAAACAAACTCCTTCATTCGAGGATCCTGGTTCCTTCGGAACAAGGGTCAGAATGCCTGAGGACAGAAGGAAAAACCGGGCAACGGGCTCCGGAACCGCGTCGGGGAATCCAAGGAGAAACTGAGTACCTGAAGCAAAAAGGGGGGGATTGTGAAGGAAAGGCGGCAACAAAAACGGAGGGGGGGAAAAAGAATAGATATCTTGACAAATAAAGAAAGGGGGGGGGGAAATCTGAAGAGGAGTCCGGCGGGGTGGGGGGAGAAAAGCCCCGATTCAAAAGAAAGGGCAAAACTGCGTACATTTCAGGCAAGGACTGAAGAGGGATGACTTTTTAACGAAAAAAATAAACAAAAAGATCTGAAATTTTTTAGAAACAGAATACCAGGAGATAGAGAGTGGGATTGGACACAAAATCTCGTAAAACACGCCGGCGTCGGGGATCTCACATCAGTAAACTTGTCCAATACGGGGTACAGAAATCAGGAGCAGCAGGGTTTTCTCTTACAATGGACCAGGGCTGGGAAGACTCAACATTCTCGACAGATAACTGAAAAAAAATCAAAAAGAGAGGGCCAACAACAAGAACCACTGGGGTAAAAACAACAGGCAAGGAGGAAAAAAGGGAACCACCATTCGATTGGACTCCAGAAGAAAGCTAAGGGGACTTGGAGAAAGAAAAAGGAACCATGTCCGGCAAAAACCGGAAGCTCCTACAGGTACCTCAAATGGGCAAAAGGGGACCAGCTAAACCTCGGGCGGAAAAAACACCGGAAAAGTGATGCTAAATGAGGGGACAAACGGGGGGACGAAACGCCTTGAAGCAGGTCAAACTGCAAGCTAGGATCATTTAAACCCCAAGTATTATTGGGGAAAAGACACTAGACAGGTACAACGAACCGTAAAGGCTTCTATAGCGAATCAGAAGGTGAAGGAAAAGTGGAAAAAGGAAAAGGTTAAATGACAGATCTTTACCTACCAGGATGAAAAGAAAAGGGGAGAAGAACGGGATTTTCCCAATGAATTTGCGATTTAAAGGCTAAGAGAACTCGGTACGGGAGAACTGAGCGTTGAAGTGCGAAGCGGAGGGAGGCCGGGGGATTGCCAGAGGGGAGAAGGAGGGGGGAAAACGGCTAATCAGCACGATGGAGAACAAAAAAAGGGGTGGAAAAACAAATATTGAGAGCCGCAATAGGAAAAGACGAACCTGAAATAGGCGCAGGAGAAGGCGGGAAACAAGAGAATCAGAGAGGTGTCTGGAAAAGAAAGTCCCTTTAACGTCACAGCTAACACCTTCGGAGGACTCCGCCGAAAAAAAATCGAAAATTTCCCAAAAAAAAGAAAGCGGATCGCTACCAACGAAGTGAAAAGAAGCCATCAGGAAACTGGAAAAAGGATAAATCGAGATAAAAACTTCCCAACAAAAAATGAAACATCAAAGGGGGGGAAGGGTGCGGAGCTTTAAAAACACTTGAGACACAGCTAGGAGGTAGGGGACGTTGTCAAATCTTCCTAAAGTCAAATCAAAGAGGAGATATCGTAGGTAGATCAGGCAAAGATTCGGTATCTAGACTGCTGGTAAGCTGTCGTCAGGCACGGGACAATGCGTGGAAAAGGGGACCCTGGTGTGGAAGAAGATGGAATGAGAAAGATGCGGGCAATGCTTGGAAAAAAAGAAGGACCTCTTGAGGGTTGTTGAAAAGGAACTCCTCGTCCGTGATGACCCAACTGGAAAGACACTAACAAAAATCAGAAAAAAAAAGTCATTGCAGCAGACCGTTCCAAAACTCCGGAAGAAAAAAAAAAGACCGCTCAAAAGGAAAAAGACCCCGCGGACAACGAAATTCGTCGCCTGAGGACGGGCTCGAGCCGCCGAGTGAAACTTGTTCTAGCAACTTGGGCTGGAAATGCCTGACAGTCGATCACAAGAAATGCCATATGGGGAAAGAAAGGGAGGAAAAAAAGAGCACCCTTAGGCAGGCAGAAGGCTGTAATGGAGAAAAAGCAGAGTGACATCCTTTGGTTAGAAAAAAAAAACACGAAACATGAGGGAACTTCGAAGGGACTTCTAATTCTGAAAGAGGGGGGGGACTGCAGATATGAATAGGGGGATAGGGCTGCGACAGAAAGCGAGTTCTGAACCAAAAGCCCTGTAGGGGGTTGGGGGGAAGGAGAAGTTGGTTCGAAATAGGAGATGACCGTTTCTCGAAGGAGGGGGGGGGGGGTAAATCCAGGGGAAGGGGGCTGAACTATCCATCAAGAGGGAACTAATCGTCGGGACCGGGTTTGTCAAACTGGGAATCAAATCTCGGAAGGACAAGGGGGCACAAAAAAAAAGAGAAAGTACTGATTGGGAAACGTCTCTGGGGGCAAGAAGAAGAATGATGTGAGAAACCGGCCGGGATCGAATTAAACGATCTGGAACCTCAAATTAGCTCTAAACGGTCGGAATGCGCAGTAAATAGGAGAAGTCAGCTTCTCAAAAAAGGAAGGCGTAAAGGAAAACCAAAAGGGATGAGGAGGAAAATTGAAGGTGGAAAGGGGTTGGGGGGAAGCTGACGGTGAGCAAGAAGGTCGAGAAAGTGCAAGACCGTTGGAAAGGAGAGAGGACCATAAAGGAGCGAACGGCATTCGTTCAGACAAAAAGAGAAAAGGGATGCTAGACGAAACGCAGAGGAAGGGGGCGTGCATAGAGAAAAAGAGAAAAGGAACAGAAGGACAAAACAAGGGAAGAAGAGGCTGACGATCAGATGGGCGCGGGTGACAGCAAAGGCTATGACAAAACCAGAAGCTTCAGAAATCAGAGAGGGGGACCTCACAAAAAGAAGACTAGAAGGGCGAAGAATTGGGGAAAACATAAGAACATGGATCATTGCCCAAAGAGCTCCTTAAATAGAGGCAGCACAGGTTTAACAGCAAAATCCCGGAATTCCTCAAGGAAGGGGAGCCACAGACGGGGAAAGGGCAGGTTCTGAAAATGATGAGAGACATTCTTCCCAGGGAAGACGAACCCTGAGAGACGAAGATACCCAGCAGGGAAGGAGGGGAAGGGGACTATGCATCAAAACAAAAAAGGAAAACTAGGGAAAAGAAAGGGAAGGGAGTGGAAAAATGGCAACTAGAAAAAGGTGGGGAGCCTGCTCGGATCTTATAATTCCGCGAAAGAAGCGGGACCAAAGGAGTAAGAAGCGGCGCGCGTTTCAAAAGGGTATCGGAGCTTGTAATACAGGAACGAAGAAGGGCTTTGGCGCAAGTAATGGGGGGTATTGGGGTTCGGGAGGGGGGAAAGCGGCATACCTGAAGAAAGTAGAAAATTAAAAAATAAAAAGTCAAAACAACAAAAAATAAAGTCCAAAGATGAGAATAGACATCCGGAAAAAAAAGGGGATGGCGACTAGTAAGATACAAAAAATGAAGAGGAGAAAAAGAGAGGCCGATCAAAAAATCCAGAAAGAAGGAGTCTTGGGATGATGCAAAAAAATGGATAAGGCAGATTAGAGTTACGTCTCATGAGGAATGGAACCTAGTGGCAAACTAACTTAATATATTCCCAATCCAAGGACGAGGTGGGCCTACTGTGTGTTTGAGGGCGCATCTCGACGACTGTTGGTTTTTTTATCAAGGGTGGTAAAAAAAGGGAGTGAAGAGGGTGAGAAGTTGCGTGGGGAAGTTCAGGGAAATGAGAGCTAGCAAGAGGGGTTCGCCCGCGGAGGAGGTTGTGCCTTGACTTACTTACAACGAAAGGACAGGCTTACCAGACAACGGGGAAGGGGGCTATTGTTGAACAAAGGTGAAAAGATGAAACAGAAGAAATCAGAGTGCCAACGTAGATAGAGATAGTTCTTCTGGGAAAAAGAGGTTGCGTGTGGACGCAGGCAATGGGTCGAAAAGAAGGATCGTGGGCTGTAAGAGGCCTAGGAAGCAACTCCATCAACGAAAAAAAAGAGCATTCAGAAAGAATGGTCCAATCAAGGAGCAAAACTTACCGATGAAAAGATTATCCACAGAGAAAGGAAAACATGATTTTAGAAATTCCTCAAAGCTGGTTAAGGAGTGAACTAGGGGGGGGGGGGGTAAATGGGTGGGAGGGGCAAAGGGAAGGACACGTTGAAAACGAATTTACTGGGTAAGGCTGATCATCTAGAGGGGAGTATTGGGAGGAAAAAAGGGATAGGGAGCTGGAAGCGGTGGAAAACTGTGAAGAGGGAGAGGATCACGTTTACCAGAGCTTGTCGGAAAAGGAGAAAAAAACAAGCCAACGTGGGTGAGTTGGCAGAGAGAGAAGGTCGCTGGATCACGCTTTTCAGTCCGTAAGAAAAACGGGTGCCCTTAGGTAGGGCACGAGGAGCGAGCCATTTTCCAAGGGCGAGGGAAGGAAAGACGTGGGAGAACAGAATCAAAAGACTGCAATTGGGATGAAGAAAGTCAGTTGCTGGCAGAAGGGAGTTTTTGGTCAAGTTCTTCATATTGGGGGGAGGGGAAGGGTGCGGATCAAGGGAAAGGGGGAGACCTGGCGCGAGGGGGGGAGACAATCAACGTTCCCTTGTCAAGAAAAAAACCCTTGCAAAACGCGGGAAAGGGAGACACAGTTAGTAAAGGAAAGGAGAGGGGAAGGGGACGACGCCGTATGTTGTCGAGAAGGAAAGATTGGGGGGGATTTCGGGGGACCATAGTATGCTAAAAGAAAGATTAAAAGGTAAGAGGGGGTTATTGCACAAAAAGGGAATGAGGGACACAGTGGTCCAGTTAGGGCAAACTGGGGAGAAGTGCGAAAGTAAGAAACGGACGCCGGGGGCACAGGCTGGACTACCAAAGGGGCGAACAGAGAACCAGGCACGGCATCAAGGATTGGTCAACGCAGAGAGCCCAAATAGAGGAAAAAGTAGGCGGGACAGCAGGAGGATAAAAGGGGGCGAGGCCAAAAAGGAGAGCGTGATGCAAACCAGCCCGCAGGGGAAGGACAAACCTTAGGAATCGTGAAAGCGGCCGAGAGGACAAAGACGGTTCGAGAAACTAGAGAATAAAGACGTGTTGAAGATAAAAATCAGGATCCCGATCTCAACATTTTTTTAGCGAAAGAGGGTGGCAAAAGACAGAAAAAAAAAGAAAGGGGTAGCGTAAAACGCTGCTGGGAGGGGCTCCTGGTCAAAAGAAAGACATTTCCAAAATTTAAAAGGAAAGAGACAAAATGGTGTCTGAAATGAAAGGGGAGGAATACGCGAAGAAACCGGCTCCTAGGCCAAAATCCTTATGAGGGAATCAAAAAAAAGAGATCAAAAAGAGACCGACACGTCCCACCAACAGAGGAAAAAGCGAACCAAGGGGGGATGTCTCCAAGAGCTTGCAAAGGGGGTAGGTTCTCCTTCAATTAAGAGGGGAACCGGGGAGAGAGTCCTAAAGGGCCACCGGGTCCAAGGGGGAAACCGCGCAAGAGTACAAAGAAAAAAACGAAGGTATCACTCACAATCTCATGCTGAAAAGGGGACAAAAGGGAGGGTCGACGTGAAACCCTCTGGCCGGAATACCGGGAAGGAAGGAGGAGAACAGGGACCCAAAAAAATGATTTCGGGAGACGAACGGAAAACTAACATAGGTCGTGTCTATGAGCGCCTGCCAGTAAGTAAGGAAAAATGAAGGCAGGGGGGGGAGGTGCCCCGACTTACTGCAAAAGGGGGGGGAGATTTTCGGCCAGGGACGGGGGGGTCAAACCCCCAAAACAAGATAGAGAAAACTTAATAGGGACGGCTAACACTAGGAGTCTGGAACATGTCGGACAAAGAGGTCACGTTTGTGAGGGGCCTCGGGCTTCGGAGTTTCAAAAAAAGAGGAGGGTCAGCGCACATGTGCGCGAAGGCAAAACAAAGAAGGGAAGCGCCAAATAGTCATACCGAACGCGGGATGTCCTGGGGAGGGGAAGGCAATAAACGGTCGGAAAAGAAAGGTTACATAAGGAAAGAACGTCCGCACGGCAACAAGGGGAACCCCCGGCAGGGGAGCACAGTCCTATCTCTATTGAAAGGCACCTTCAGGCCTCTTGGCTACAGAGAAGGGGGGGAGGAGAAAAAAGAGAAAAAAAGAAAGAAGGGGAGAAGGGGAACAAAAAAAAAAGAGCAAGGGGGTGGGTGGGGTCCATTCTCTTGGCATTCTTAAATGGGGGAACATAGGAATGGGAAGAAGGAGAGGGGCGGTCACGAGGACACTCTCAAAAAGGGGAGGATAAGCGAGAAAGAGAGAGGGAGGACGACGGCAACGGAAAAGAGGTAAAACGCGGAAGGGGCCACCCAAGTTCTGTCGTCAACGGTCACAAAGAAAGGCCTTGAAGTTTTGAAATCTCCAGGGGAGACTGGTCGCAGAGAAAAGGCTGGATATCAGGGGGCAAAATGTATAAAAAGGGACAACGGAGCTGGGGTGGAGTACAGATTAGTGTTGAAGGGTCAGACCTCTAAGGCAAAAACCGAAAAAGCATCCACCACTAAAGGGAAAGTCCAAAAAAGAATCAGTCCCGAACGCATAAAGAAGGACTCGAGAAGCCTTACCCACCTCGCAAGGAGGGGGCAGTAGGTGAAATGACCTCAGTGGGTCTTCGACGGAAGTAGGGCTAAGGGGGAGACCCTACCAAAGTGTAATACCCATTTCGGGAGAGTTAAAATAGCGAGAAAGGGAAACCATAAGAGGGCGTCTTAGGGAGGGGAAAAAGGCTTATAACCTAGTTTTCGATGGCGAAGGAGCGAAGAAGGAGGCGAGGGGGAGATGGCGATTCATAAGGCCTTACTCTAAAAGAAAGACCACCAGAAAAGGAAAGGGGGGGGGGACTGGCTTCTTCTTATTCTTTGCAAGATGTGGCTGCAGAGTTAATCTTCTGTAATCGAAAGGCGCGAGGGTTCGAAAATCAAAGTAACTGCGCAAAAGTGGGTATCCTGGGGGCGTAACGGCCAAAGAAGGAAAGTATTTGGCCTCTTCGGGGGGGGTCAAGAAGGGCTCTTAGGGACAACAAAAGCCATAATAGACTTCCAAAGCGCTTCTGGTGGGTGGGACAAAGAAGAAACTTCATCTAAAAGGCTCTTAAGGGAAGAAAGGCACTAGTCCTGACTTCCGCATGGGAAAAGGAATAAACTGGAGAAAAGGGAAGAAAAAACTGAAGGGAGGGCAGTGCCTTATCTAAGGGGGAAGGTTGAGATTTATCCATGAAAAGTCTGCAAAAAGGGGACGAGTACATCTGCAAGGAAAGGAAAAAAAAAAGGCCAGCTTTCAAAATTCAAACTAGCTCAAAAAAAAAAGGGAGAGGAAAAGAATTTGAAGAAAACTATTGTGAGAAGAGGAAGGGGGGTGCGCAAAAGGGGGACGCAATTTTACCCTGAGAAAGATGGCCAAGTTCAATGAGATTCATGACAAGTTGCGTTTGCAGAACATAGAATATTACGTGGGAGAGAAAATGGAAAGACGTAAGGAACGTGGCAGTTAACAACTTGACAATAGGGGAGTACCTTACCCAACAGGCACCAAATATGCTGGACAAATACATGTAATGGCTCTGGTACAAAAAAAGCTGGCTGAACACACCGACGTGCAGAAAAAGAGGCGAAGAGGGGGAGGCAAACAAACACGGGATAACGAAGGAAATAACTACTGGTGCTTGGTTCAAGAGAAAGGGGATCAGAAACCATATACAATATGGGCAACAACAGATTGACAAATCCAGTCCCTAAAAATAAGAGGGGAGGAAAGAAGAAGGTTAGAATGGGACTGGGGGCAGGGACAGTGTTAATCTCGTTCTCTCGCTCAACATGCCGCAGCAAAAGCATGAAGCTCGCACACCAGCAGGTCTCGCGCCAAGGGGAAAGGAAACAAGAATGGGGCACGACGCCGGTTAGCTTTAGTCTATTGCAAGCAACAAAAAGGAACCCTTGGGGCTTCTATCGTAACAAAAAAAGGAGGATAAGGGAACTGAGAAGAAGGGAGGAAGGATCATACGTCGAGGACTGGGATGGGATGGATCGGTCTTTTATGCACTGCTCGAAGAAAAGAAGCGGGTTCGTGGTGGGGGATGTTGGGGATTGGCAAAATTTTAGAAACGAAGAAGACGGTCACCACTACATGACGCAAAGCAAGAAACGATAAGAGTTCGAGGAAAGGAAATCCTGAAAGGACAAATCAAGCAAACCATGGCCGGGGGACGGGGGGGAACGTGGACAAAGAAAACGGGCAGGAAAAAAGGAGGATACTAAATACTGAGAAGGGATCCACGTAATCAGGTGGGAAAAGGAAAAAAGGCTAGAGAAATCAAGGGGATCGGGACGAAATCCTACAATTGCCTATCTTTGAACAGCAAGGAGAGAATTCACTCACTTGACTTGGGGAGGGGGGGGGAGGCTCGAGTCAGTATACAGAAGGGTGGGGGGTTACGGTTGATCGAGGGTGGAAATCAGATAGTACAAAAGACGGTGCAAAAGGGGGTTTTCCATGAAGATATGCAATCGGGGGGAGGAAAAGACCGAGGGTGCAAGAGGAGGAAGTTCCCTACAGGATCGGACCCAACAAGGTTAGGGCGAGCGGGTTCCGGGCTTGCATCACTAAGAAGGGAAGAAGCTTGTCCGTAGATCATATGGGCGTCAGGGGAAAAAAAAAAAAAAGAGGGAGTTGGTGGGGGACGGGAGCAACGTCAAACTGGGCAAGTAAAGAAAGAGGGGGAGAAAAGAAAAAAAGGAAAAGCAAACATCACCACACGAAGTCAAGGACATCCAGGTGGAACTACGCAAAGGGGGGAAAAGAGTCCGTCCCCTAAAGAACTGGGAGAAGAAAAAGTAGCAACAACAGGCCCCTCCGGTGTTCCTGCGAGAAAAAGAATGGGAGGGAAAGGGGTAAGAAAGAAGTCATGCAAATGGGACTACAAGGGTGAAAAAGGGGGAAAAAGTATTTTCCTGACGAAGCGACGAATGCCTGGCTGTGAACGTCGAGATGATGAAAAGGCAGAAATAAGTTCGGGTGTTACAAAAGGGGCGAAGATTTCGGAAAACCGGGATGAAAAGGGAGGTGGTTAAACGAAAAAGGCCACTGGGAGTTGGAAGCAAAGGGAGAAAAGTTGAAAGAAAGGTAAAGGGGGGCAGAGTCTTAAACCGCGTGGAACCTTAGACTAATGAAGACTAGGGCAAAAGGTTCCAGCCGTCGAAAGTGTTGTACGACTGGAGGTGTGAACCTAAACTATACAAGTGGTACTAGGGAGAGGCGTGGTGTCGAAAGGGAAGGAGGCCTTGGGGGTGAAGTGGCTGGCACTTTTTTGGGAGGGTCGAGGGAAAGAGGGGGGGACGATTCCCTGGTTGGGGGGGAGAAGGGGTCACTGGTGGTAGAAGAGGGTAATAACGCCGGTTCCCGTGGTCATATCGAAACAGGGGAGAGAGCGACGGCTAGGAAACAAGTGAAAGGAGAGGTAAAAGGGGGGGTTAGAGGAAAAAAGCAGTAGGGAAAGAAGGGAGATTGGGGGTGGTGGAGGGCGTGGGCCAACATAAGGAGATCAAAAAGAGGTCCAATGTTAATGAGTTGGGGAGGACAATTAGGGAACGGGAGGGAGGCCTGTTGGAAGCCCGCGGGGGGGATCAGCTTGAAGCTGGACTGGACTGAAAGGCAAGGGCTGTAAGACTCTGACTAAGACAAATCGGAAAAGGGGAATAAGATACGCATAGAATGTTTATGTACCAAAGTTATCCTGATCAACAGAACAAATTCGGAGGTCGAATCTCAGCTCTTGAAGTTGGTAAGGCCAGCATGGGTGACCGGGTCTGGCAATCTAGTCTAGCGGGGGGGAGGCCAGAAGGAGTTGGACGGTCCGGAGCAGGTCAACCAAGTCCTGATCAAGGAAAGAAAACCAAAGGAGGAAACCGAGGGAATCTGGGTGGCGAAGAACCCTCAGGACAGTTCTCGAGCATTGGGGAGACCGTCGTTGGTACTAAAGACAACCAAAGAGAGGAGGTCGATAAAAAACGGCCCTGCTTAGGATAGGAACATGGCCTCATTTGTTGACAAAAGGGGGGGTATAAAGCAAAAACGAGACATTCCATTTTCTCAGAAATGGGGAGAAGAGGACTTTTCCGCTCATCCAAAAAAAAAAAAAAGGGCCGGAAAGAGGAAAATCCCCAGAGGATAACAACAACAGAAGACTACAACTGGAAACCAATGCAGTCAACGTCACCACCAGGGTCCACTCGATCTCCACAAATCAGGGGTTTTAGGGGAGAACAAGAGAGAGAGAGATTGAAGTATGGAAAACAGGGCCTAGTCTCTCACATACCAGGGGAAGGCAGGATCCAATGAAGGGGAAATATATAAAGACTGACCAGCTACTGAACAAAGCAGCAGCTTGAAAAGGGAAAACCTATCTCGAATTCTCGCAACTTACACAAAAAAACGGGAAGGAAAGGTACGAAACCTGGAATACGGGAGATGACGTCTCGGAAAAAAAAAAAGGAAACAAAAGAAAGGTGGGGAGCAGGTGAGACAAAGATCAAGAGGGACAAGACAGGGCCATTCGGACGAAAGTAACTGAAACGTAACTGGTGCACTCAGGGAAAATTGGAAAGTACAGGGTTATTACCTACTGGAAGGGAATTAAGTATCTCAGGAGGAACGAGGATGGCCTGGGCTAATGGGATCTACAGTTCCCTAGGGGGACGGGGGCTACGGCTTCTTGAGATGGGATACTAGAAAAGCAAAAAATTGATGGGGGCTAGGGCGCAAGAGACCTCTTCAAGTAAAGGAAACGTCTTCTCTCGCAAGGGTAAACACGGACGGCAACACGAGGAAGAATAAATCATCAAAGGCAGGATATAGAGGAACCGGAAAGCGGGATTCCAAATGGAAAAGGAAAAGGAAACAAAGCTAGACAATCGAGGGGGGTTGAGGGGGGTCTAGACAAAAAAACTTCAAAAGCCAAAAACATCATCTGGCGCAACCGAAAGGAAGAAGATATTGGAACTGAAAAAAAGACCGTCGGAAGTTTCAAAAGAACGGGGGAGTACCACACCAGAGTATCCAAATGAAAAAAAAAAATAATCGAAGAGCCTGAACAACCAAAGGAAAAAAAAAAGAAGGACACCTTTAGAAATGGGGGGAAGGGGGGGGATTACGAAAAAGGCAGGGGGGGAGGGGAAAAAGATAGGAATTGTCTAAAACAGGGCGGCAAGATCCCTGGAGCCATCTATATCAAAAAGCTCTACGGGGGACATAAAGGGAAGGAGGGGATCAACTTGACGGCGGGAGTTGCTGAAAGTTCAAAGAGGATCATTCCAGAGGGGAATCGGAGGTCGAAGGATAGACGAATCTTGGTTCAGTTTATTGTCAACTGATCTTGTAGTCATATATTGTTGACAGGAAGAAAGGGAAGTCAGGCCTGGCCCACGACCCTCACCAAAAGAACCTCGTGCCGTCCGCCGCCTTAGAAAAAAGCCCAAAAAAAGAAGAGGGGAGAACCTAAAAAAAAACGCGCCGAGGAAGCAGAAAATCTGGTCAGGGGAGGAAAAGGTCAAAATAATAGCAGAAAAAAATTCAAAAACTTTTTTCAGACCGGTTCGTCCAAGGACTGCAGCGAGAAAAAAGGAGTCTGCCCTACAACTGGGGGAAAAAGGAAAAGGGGAAGTAATCAATTCTGGGTGGGAGGGGAGGAACTCAAATTCTTATCTTCCTTTTAGGGCTATGGAGAAGAAGGGGATAATGACAAGAAAGATGGTCTGAGGTGAATGACTTCAGTGGCTAAGGGGTTTGGCAAGTATGGTACGCAGAAATGATAGGGGGATCTGAAGTATCCCATCGGAACGTATTGGAACCAAAAGAAAAGGACGGTGACTCAAGGGGGTAGGTGGTTGGGAACTTCCGTCCAAAGAGACAGAGAACGGGCCGCTTCGGGGGGAGTGTCAAAAGGCGAGGCGCAAAAACTAGAGAAAGATAAGTCCCAAACATGGCGGGAATTTTGGGAAGAGGTCTAAAAGGAATGGAAGGGTCAGAGTCAACGCCACTGCATTACTGAAAGGAGAGGGGGAAATTTCGGGAGGTAAGCGCGTCGTACAAAACTTTCTGTGAGAAAAAAGTAGGGGAGGAGGGGGGAAAAAGGTCACTTGCACCACTTTAAGTCAGGAACTTTCTGAAGAAAAAACTTACCCTAAGAGGGAAACAAGGGGAAGGTACTGTCAAATAAACAAGAAGTAGACTAAAAAAGGAAGCTAAACAACAACAATGAAGGACTTATAAAATAGAAGATTTGAAGGGGGACTGATGGGGGGGGGGAAAAGGGGACGGTGAGGAAGATTTACTCTCAGATCGT